>WNFI01582413.1_pt1 | contig 12839 bp, 14 predicted proteins | sample 5400471 | NCBI WGS metagenome assembly WNFI01 (sample SAMN13153348, study PRJNA577476) | soil metagenome | isolation source: 100 cm saprolite on Douglas fir-dominated hillslope | place: USA:California | collected 2013-09-17
TCCAGCGGCCAGCCGAGCACGAAGATGATCGCCTGCGACAGGATCATGAACTGGATCGGCGTCATGTTGAGGCTCAACACCCACGTCTCGACCAGCTGCTGCCCGCCGAGGATCGCGAACACCCCCGAGAAGAGCGCCGAGCCGATGAAGAGCCAGCACACCATCGCCGTCGTCTTGGCGGTGAGGAAGACCGACTGCTTGAGGCGTTCCCAGTCGAAGGTTCCCGCCTGCAGCGCCAGGAGGAATGCGCCCGCGGAGCCGATCGCCGCGGACTCCGTGGCGGTGGTGATGCCGAAGAGGATCACCGCCAGCACCACGATGGTTAGGATGCCCAGCGGCATGACCGAGGCGGTGAGGAGCTTCAGCAGCTCGAACGACTCGCCCTCCAGCTTCCAGTAGTACCACGCAAGCACCAGCGCGGTGGCGACGACGATCGCCCAGAAATAGTAGAAGAACTCGGGTGGCGGCCCCTCTTCCGCGGGCACGGCGCCGCCTTGTTTCAGCAGCTCCGGGGTGCCCACCTGCTCGGCGGATTCAGAAGATTCCTGCGGCGCGGGGCTCGCCTCGCTCCGCGCTCCCGACCCCAGCTCCTGCGGCTGGTCGGCGTTCGCGTCGGGCGCCGTGGGCGCGGCTACTGCGGGCGCGGCGCCCTTCTGCGCGACGACCGCCACCGGCTCGGCCTCGACCATCGGGTGGATCACCACGTACCACCAGATCCCCCACAGGCTCACCGCGGCGAGAATCAGCGGAAAGAGCGCGGCGAGAAGGTTCTTCCAGATGAGCCCGTAAGTCATCGCGCGCGCGTCGATCGCGATCGCGCGCGCCCTGGCGGGCCGCACCACCGCGGCAAGGAGGCTCACCAGCATGTTCTTCGAATAGGCCTGCTGGAAGCTCGGAATCCACGCGGGCACCGGCACCTTCTGCTCGGACTCCGGCAGGCGCGGAGCGATCTTGGGGTTCAACAGCGCCCAGCCGATGATGTAGAGGAGGTAGAGGAACGAAAGGAAAAAGCCGGGAAACATCGCCGAGGCGTAGAGCTTCACCACCGACTGCCCGGCGACCGCGGCGTAGACGATGATCATGACCGAGGGCGGAATGAGGATGCCGAGCGTGCCGCCGGCGGTGATGACGCCCGAGGCGAGGCGCACGTCGTAGCCCGCCTTCAGCATGGGGTTGAACGCGATCACGCCCATCAGCACCACCACGGCGCCCACCAGGCCGCTCGCGATGCCCCAGAACGTGCACACGATGAGCGTGGCCACGGCAAGGGACGCGGGCACGCGCCGGAACGCGAGCTGGATGCTGTAGAACATCTTGTCCACCAGCGCCCCTCGTTCCATCACGTAGCCCATCAGCACGAACAATGGAATCGAGATGAGCACGTCGTTGTTCATCGCGCCGTAGGTGCGCTCGACCATGAGGTCGAACACCTTGTTCTCGGTCCAGGAGTGCGTCGGGTCGTAGAACGCGACGAAGCCGAACATCATGCCCAGGCCCATCAGCGTGAACGCGGTCGGGAAGCCCAGCATGATCACGACCACGATGAGCGAGAGCATCAGCAGCCCCAGTGCCGGATCACTCACGCTCGGCTCCCCTCGAGCCCACGCGCTGGTGCGCGGCCTCGTCGATCTCGTGGGCGCCTTCGATGGCGCGCTTGCGCGATTCATCGTCCACCAGCGTGCTGCCGGCAAGCTGCTGCTCGATCACGTCGATTTCCTCGGCGTCCTTGAGGCGATCGGGCCACACGCCCGTCTTGAGGCAGACGATGCAGCGCACGATCTCGGCGATGCCCTGGATGAGGATGAGGACCCCGGCGATCGGAATGACGGTCTTGAACGGATAGACCGCCGGCCCGTTGGACGACACGTTGGAATGCTCGTCGATGCGCCACGAGATGGCGGCGTAGTCGTAGCCCGCGTAGATGAGGGCCATCATTCCCGGCAGGAAGAAGGCGATGTAGAGGACCAGGTCGAGCGTCGCCTGGGTACGCGGCTTGAAGTTGCCGTAGAGGAAGTCGCCGCGCACATGGGCGTCCTGCGCGAGGGTGTAGGCGCCGCACATCATGAAGAGCGTGCCGTAGAGCATGTTGGTGACGTCGAAGATCCACGCGGTCGGCATATTCAGGATGTAGCGCTTGAAGACCTCGACGCACACGACCATCATCAGCGCCATGACCAGCCAGGCCATGGCCTTGCCGGCCCACGTGCTGATGTGGTCGACGGCGAGCAGGAAATTCTGGGTCTTCATGGGGCGGAGCTGCGCTTCCCGTTAAATGAGGCGCTACGAAAAACGAAGCACCATCCGGAAATCTCCGGATGGTGCCCGCGGGTGCCGACCGGCGATCAGGTCTTCTTCGGCGCCGCGGCCGGCGCGGCGGCCTTGCCGAAATAGTGGTTGTACGCCATGGTGCGGCTCACGACCACGTCCTGCTCCCATTTCACCGCGCGCTCGGCGAACTTCTTCTGCGAGGCGATGATCTCGGTGAACATGGGATTGCCTTCCGACTTCTTCGCGACCACCTGGTCGTAGAGCTCGAGCTGCTTCTGCAGGATGGTGGCGGGCGTCTTGTAGAACTTCACCTTGTCCACCGACTGCAGCGTGATGTAGTCCTGCGAGTTGCGGTCGATCGCCTTCCACATCATGTTGGCCGAGGCCGCGTCGACGGCGTACGCGATGATCGACTTGAGCTGTTGTTGAATTCCGCCGCGTCTAGGAGCCCGCGGTCGATGGCCGGCACGATCTCGCCGCCGGGCAACGCGTTCACCGCCGCGCCCATGGCGGTGAACAGGTCGATCGAGATGCCCACCGTGCGGTACTTGAGGCCTTTGAAGTCGTCGGGCTTGGTGACGACCTTCTTGAACCAGCCGAGCGGCTGCGTGTAGAGCGGCGCGTACGGGAACGAGACCACGTTGGCGCCGATGGAGGCGTAGATCTTCTCCAGCAGCTCCTTGCCGCCGCCGTACTTGTGCCACGAGAGCAGCATGTTGGCGTCCATGCCGAAGCCGGGGCCCGAGCCCCACAGCGCGAGCGCGTTGCTCTTGCCGTAGTGATACACGAGCACGCCGTGGCCGCCGTCGAGCGTGCCCTTGGAGACCGCGTCGAGAAGCCCGAACGCCGGAACCACCGCGCCCGCGGGCAACACCTCGATCTTGAGGTCGCCGCCGGTCATGTCGTTCACGGTCTTCGCGTAGTCCTGCGCGTACTCGTGGAAGATGTCCTTCGACGGCCAGGTCGACTGGAAGCGCATGTTGATGGGGCCGGTCTGGCCCTTGGAAATCATCGGGAACGCGAGCGCCGAGGCGCCGGCCGCACCCGCGAGGAATTTACGTCGAGTGGTCTTGGCCGCCAACGGTGCGACCGGATTCTTTTCGTCGTTCATTTGTTCCTCCAGGTTTGAGATGCGCGCCTCGAAGACGCTTGTCGGAATCGGATTGGGGGCGGGACCCCGATCGACGGCCAATCCTAGTCTCGGGTGGGGGCAAAGGCAATAGATCGGAGTCAGAGCCGGCCCCTAAACAGCGGGCCGCGCACCCGCATTCCGGTATCAAATGAAGATACCGCCGCATGGGCTCAGCGCGCCGGCTGCAGGACCGGCGCCGAGGGCGCGGTTTCGCGGGTGCGCTGGGCGTGGGGATGCCATCCGAGGACGGCGAGTAGGACGAAGAATCCCACCACGTAGGCGATCGCCACGTGCCAGCCGTGCCGAAGCCACAGTCCCACCGAGCGCGCCTCGGGAAACGCGGTGGCAAGCGCCACTCCGGCGGAAGAGCCGAACCAGATCATCGAGCCGCCGAAGCCGACCGCGTAGGCGAGGAATCCCCAGTCGTAGCCGCCCTGGTGCAGGGCGAGAGCCGTGAGGGGAATGTTGTCGAACACGGCGGAGAGGAATCCCAATCCGAGCGTGGCCTGCCACGACGCGGCCGGCAGCTTCTCCACCGGCATCATCGCCGCGGTGGCGACCAGCGCGAGGAGGAAGATCGTGCCGCGGAAGGTGGGCTTCATGAGCGACCAGTCGGGGCGGCGCAGCGGCGCGGATACCAGGATCGCGACCCACACCGCCGCGCCGATCACGGGGAAGCGCTCGAGCACCTCGGGGAAGCGCAGATTGGCCACGACGTTGGCGACGATCGCGGCGACCAGGATGAACGCGACGATGCCGACGCGCGCCCAGTCGACGCGCACGCCCGTGGGCGCGTCCTTGATGATCGGCGAATAGGCCTGCTGCTGGCGCGCGGCGAAGATTCCCGTGATCACGAGCGCCACGCCCGCGGCGACGAAGGCCTCGAGGACATCCAGCGGATCCACGCCCGCGATCCACATCATCGTGGTCGTCGTGTCGCCGACCACGCTGCCGGAGCCGCCCGCGTTGGAGGCGGCCACGATCGCGGCGAGGTAGCCGATGTGGATCCTGCCGCGGAAGACGCCGCGCGCCATGGTGCCGCCGATCAACGCCGCGGCGATGTTGTCGAGGAACGACGACAGCACGAACACCATCACCAGCAGCAGGAAGCCGCCCTTCCAGTCGTCGGGAAGGATCTTCGGCAGCACCACCGGCAGGTTCGAATCCTCGAAGTGCTTGGAGAGGAGCGCGAATCCCATCAGCAGCCCGAAGAGGTTGGCGAGGATCACCCACTCGTGCGCGAGGAGGCCCGCGAGCCCACCGAATCCCGGCCCCTGGGCAAACCCGGTGAGAACGACCTTGTAGGCGGTGACCGCGGCAAGCCCCCACACGGCGACCCGAAGCGTGTGGTGATTGAAGATCGCGATGCCGAGAAGGATCAGCGCGAACAGGATGAAGTCGACCGGGACGGGACCCAGCATCACGGGCGTCGGCGCAAACATGTCGGCGATTGTAGTTGTATCCTGCGCGCATGCCACCCATTACCTGCGTCGAGGACCTGCGTCGCCTGGCGGCCCGGCGCGTGCCGCGCATGTTCTACGACTACGCCGACGCGGGCAGCTGGACCGAGAGCACCTATCGCGCCAACGAAGCCGACTTCCGGGACATCCGCTTCCGCCAGCGCGTGGCGATCGACGTCGCCACGCGCAGCCTCGCCACGCGCATGGTCGGCATCGACGCGACGATGCCGGTCGCCCTCGCCCCCACGGGGCTCACCGGCATGCAGCATGCCGACGGCGAGATCCTCGCGGCGCGCGCCGCGGAAAAGTTCGGTGTGCCCTTCACGCTGTCCACCATGAGCATCTGCTCGATCGAGGACGTGGCGGCGAACACGACCAAGCCCTTCTGGTTCCAGCTCTACGTGATGCGCGACCGCGAGTTCGTCGGGCGCCTCATCGATCGCGCCAAGGCGGCGCGCTGCTCGGCGCTCATGCTGACGCTCGACCTGCAGATCCTCGCGCAGCGCCACAAGGACCTGATCAACGGGCTTTCGGCGCCGCCCCGGCCGACCTTGCGCAACATCCTGAACCTCATGACCAAGCCGCGCTGGTGCCTGGGCATGCTCGCCACGCAACGGCGCACCTTCGGCAACATCGTCGGCCACGCGAAAGGCGTGACCGACCTCTCGTCGCTCTCGGCGTGGACCGGCGAGCAGTTCGACCCGACTCTGTGCTGGTCGGACGTCGAATGGGTGAAGCAGCGCTGGGGAGGCAAGCTCATCCTGAAGGGCGTCATGGACGCCGAGGACGCGCGCATCGCCGCGGACTCCGGGGCCGACGCGCTCATCGTCTCCAACCACGGCGGCCGGCAGCTCGACGGCGCGCCTTCCTCGATCCACGCGCTGCCGGCGATCGCCGACGCGGTCGGCTCGCGCATCGAGGTCTGGATGGACGGCGGCATCCGCTCGGGCCAGGACGTCCTGAAGGCCATCGCCCTCGGCGCGAAAGCGACCCTCATCGGGCGGGCGTTCATGTACGGCCTGGGCGCGATGGGCGAGGAAGGCGTGACGCACTGCCTGGACATCATCCGCCGGGAGCTCGATGTCAGCATGGCGTTGTGCGGGCGCTCGCGGATCGGCGACGTCGACCGCGCCATCCTGTTGCCGGAGCGGATTGCATAACCGTTGATACGGTCGCGCCGCCACGCCCCGATGGGGGACGGCTATCCTGCTTGCATAGGAGGAGAAAATGCCGACCCGCAAGATCCTGATCCTTGGCGCCTCGTACGGCTCGCTGCTCGGCGTGAAGCTCGCGCTCGGCGGCCACGACGTGACGCTCGTCTGCCTGCCGCAGGAAGCCGCGCTCATCAATTCGACGGGCGCCATCGTGCGCATGCCGGTGAAAGGCCGCGCAGGGCTGGTGGAGGTGAACTCGCGCAGCCTTCGCGGCAAGCTCGTCGCCCAAGGCCCCGCGGAAATCGAACCGAAGGCGTTCGACCTGGTGGCGCTCGCCATGCAGGAGCCGCAGTACCGTTCGCCCGGCGTGCGCGAGCTGTTGGACGCGGTGGCCAAGTCGCGCGTGCCGTGCATGTCGATCATGAACATGCCGCCGCTGCCGTACCTCGCGCGCATCCCGGGCATCGACCCGGCGCGTTGCGCCGACAGCTATACCGATCCCTCGGTGTGGGCGAGCTTCGATCCGAAGCTGGTGACGCTGTGCAGCCCGGATCCGCAGGCGTTCCGCCCGCCGGAGGAAGGGGCCAACGTGCTGCAGGTGCGCCTGCCGACGAACTTCAAGTCGGCGCGCTTCGATTCCGACGCGCACACGGCGATGCTTCGCGGCATCGCGGCGGACGTGGAGGGCGCGCGCTTCGAGGTGAACGGCGAGAAGATCGAATTGCCGGTGAAGCTCAAGGTGCACGAATCGGTGTTCGTGCCGCTCGCCAAGTGGGCGATGCTCCTCGCCGGAAATTACCGCTGCGTGAAGGCCGAGACCGTGGTCTCGATCCAGGAGGCGGTGCACGGCGACATCGAGGCCACGCGCGCGGTGTACGAGTGGGTCGTGGACCTGTGCGTCTCGCTCGGCGCCGATCGCGCGGACATGGTGCCCTTCGAGAAGTACGCCAACGCGGCGCAGTCGCTCGGCAGCCCGTCTTCGGCGGCGCGCGCGCTCGCCAACGGCGCGCAAAACATCGAGCGCGTCGACCGGCTGGTGCAATCGGTGGCCGCGCAGCACGGCAAGCGTTCCGCCGCCGTCGACGAGATCGTCGCCCTGGTCGACGCCTGGCTCGTGCGCAACCGCCGCAAGGGCTGAGCTTCTAAAAAGTCGTGTCAGGTACGACTTAAATGCTTCCCCTACTCCCGACCACCATCGCCGGCAGCCTTCCGAAGCCCGGCTGGCTCGCCGAGCCCGAGAAGCTGTGGGCGCCGTGGAAGCTCGAGGGCCAGGCGCTCGTGGAAGGAAAGCGCGACGCCGTGCGCCTGGTGCTCGCCATGCAGGAGAAAGCCGGGATCGACATCGTGACCGACGGCGAGCAGACGCGCCGGCACTTCGTGAACGGCTACATGGAGAAGCTCGAGGGCATCGACTTCAAGAACCTGAAGACGGTGAGGATCCGCAACCGCTACGACGCCAACGTGCCGCGCGTGGTGGGGCCGGTGACGCGGCCCGCGCCGGTACATTCCGAGGACGCGAGATTCCTGCGCGCGTCCACCGAAAACGCGATCAAGTTCACGCTGCCCGGCCCGATGACCATGGTGGACACGCTCCACGACGAGCACTACGGCTCGCGCGAGAAGCTCGCCATGGCGTTCGCGGCGATCCTCAACCAGGAAGCGCGCGAGCTCGCCGCGCTCGGCGTCGACGTGATCCAGTTCGACGAGCCCGCCTTCAACGTCTACTTCGACGAGGTGCGCGACTGGGGCGTGGCGGCGCTCGAGCGCGCGCGCGCGGAGGTGCCCTGCAAGACCGCGGTGCACATCTGCTACGGCTACGGCATCGAGGCCAACATCGCCTGGAAGAAGACCCTCGGCAACGAATGGCGCCAGTACGAGCAAACCTTTCCGCTTCTGGCCGCCTCCGGCATCGACCAGGTTTCGCTCGAATGCGCCAATTCCCGTGTTCCCATCGACCTGATCGCCCTCCTCAAGGGCAAGGACGTGCTGGTGGGCTGCATCGACGTGGCCACGAAACGGGTCGAAAGCCCCGAGGACGTGGCGAAAGTGATCCGCGAGGCGCTGAAGCACGTCCCGCGCGACCGCCTTTACCCCTGCACCAACTGCGGCATGGTGCCGCTCCCCCGCGAGGTGGCCGCCGGCAAGCTCGCCGCCCTCGGCGCCGGCGCCGCACTTGTGCGCGCCGAGCTGGTCTAACCGGGACAGACCGGGGTCTGGCCCCCGCTCTGACCCCGGTCGAGGAGTTGCGCATGAATCAGGTCGTCTTCATCGTTGTTGGCGTCGCCGTCGTTCTCGTGGCGGGATACTTGCTGGTGATGCGCGTCTTCTTCAACGAGAGCAAGGCGCTCGACAAGAAGATCGACTACTCCAAGATGAAGGAGTGGAAGGACGAGGACTAGGCGGCGCGCCGGGCGATCAATACCGCGTTGGTGCCGCCGAACGCGAACGAGTTGGACATCACCGCGTCCACCTGTGCTCCCGCGCGCGCCGTGAGCGGCACGTAGTCGAGGTCGCATTCCGGATCGGGCTCGAGCAGGTTGATGGTGGGTGGGAGCACGCCGCCACGCATCGCGAGCAACGCCACGGCGAATTCCAGGGCGCCCGCCGCCCCCAGCAGATGCCCGTGCATCGACTTGGTCGAGCTCACCGGCGTGCGTGCGGCGCTGGCGCCGAACACTTCCCTGATCGCCGCGGTCTCCACGCCGTCGTTCGCCTGGGTGCCGGTGCCGTGCGCGTTGATGTAGCCGATCTCGCCCGCGTCCATGGCCGCGTTCTCCAGCGCGCGGCTCATCGCTTCCGCCTGCCCCGCGACGCTCGGGCGCGTGATGTGCGTCGCGTCGGTGCACAGGCCATAGCCCGCGACCTCGGCGAGAATCGTGGCACCCCGCGCCATCGCACGCTCGCGATCCTCCAGCACCATCATCGCCGCGCCCTCGCCCAGCACCAGCCCGCCGCGCCTGCGGTCGAACGGCTTGCACGACGCGGAAGGGTCGTCGGCATCGGCGGCGGCCAGCGTGCGCAGCGCCTCCCAAGCCTTGAGCGTGCCGAAGTTGAGCGGCGCCTCGGCACCGCCCGCGATCATCACGTCGACCTCCGCCGAAGCGATGCGGCGCGCGGCTTCTCCGATGGCCACCGTGGAGGACGAGCACGCCGTCGAGTAGGTGAGGTTCGGCCCCGTGAGCCGGTGCTCGATGCCGATCCACGACGCCGGCGCGTTGTTCATGGCGAGGAGCACGCTGAACGGCTTCACCCGATCCGAGCGCTCGCCGTAGAGCGTGTAGTAGCCCTCGTCGGCGGTCTCGGCGCCGCCCATGCCGGTGCCCACGAAGACGCCCGCGCGCGCACGATCGAGGCCTTCGAAAACGCCGCCCGCCTGCGCCAGCGCCTGCGCCGCCGCGGCAAGCGCGAACTGGCTCACGCGGTCGAGCATGCGCAGCTGCGGCGCGGGAAAGTGGCGGGCCGCGTCGAAGGCGACGGCCGCGCCGACGGGGCTCGCCAGGCGCTCGTGGAATTTTCCGGCGAGGCGCGCGATCCCCGACCGCCCCGCGCTCAATGCCGCGAAGAGGGCGCCCGTGTCGTTGCCGAGCGGCGAGACCACGCCGATGCCGGTGACCGCGACGCGCCGCACGTCAGGCGCCCTTGCCCGCCCCGTGCTGCGCGGCGACGAGCGAATCGATGTACCCCGCGAGGTCGCCCACGGTCTTCACCTTCTCGCGCAGCTCCGCCTGCTCGGCCGGCACCGTGATCCTGAACGCGTCCTCGACGCTGAAGAGGATCTCGATCATGCGCAGCGAGTCGATGTCGAGATCCTCGAGCCGCGTCCCGGGCTCGAGCGCCTCGGGCTTCAGCTCGAAGTCCCTGGCGAGCAGCGTGTAGAGACGCTCAATGGTGGTCGCGGAGGCGTCGTGCATCTCTAGGCTCCTCGAGGCCAATGGACATGCAACGCATGCGCCTTGCCGCTCCAGCGCGCGCCGGCGGTGAGCAACACGGGAAGGCGCTTCAGCACCCCGGCGCTCAGGGCCGCGCCCGCAGGGCGCGTGGTGACCGCGGCGAAGAGCGCGGCGGCGCGAACGCGCATGGCGAGGTGGCGGCGCCAGCGCGCTTCGTACTCGCGTCCCCGCGCCTCGAGCGCACGCGGCGAGAAATCCTTGCGCGCGGCGAGGCCTTCGCACAAGAGCCACGACGACTGGATCGCCATGCTGATGCCCTCGGCCACCAGCGGATGCGCTTCGCCCGCGGCGTTGCCGACGGCGAAGATGCCGGCGTCGGCATGGGCGCGGATGCCGGGACGGATGGGACCGGCCGCGAGCCACGGCCCATCGCGGGTCGCATGCGCGAGAGCCTCGCGAATGCCGCGGCACGAGGCCATCGCGTGCGCGAGCACCGCCTCGCCCGCCGCGAGGCCGGGGTGTTGGCCGCGGCAGCGCGCGAGCGCATCGCGGCGCACGCAGCACGAGAAGCTCACGCGCCGCGTGTCGCTGGTCACCAGGCCGCCGTAGCCGCCGGGGAAGAGCACGAGCGCCATGAGGTCCGCGGCCAGGCTCGTGCCGAGGAAATGCGCCTTGAAGCCGAGCAGGTCCGCAGCCCCGGGCGACGCGTGCCACGAGGTCATCGCGACCTCGCGCTCCCAGGAGCCGTGGGCGTCGATCACGACGCGCGCGTGCGCTTCGTAAGCTTCGCCCCTGCCGGGCTCCCGCATCGAGACCCCGAATCCGTCGGCGCTGCGGCGCAGGCCTTCGACGGCGCAAGGCTGCATCACTTCGGCGCCCGCCTCGCGCGCGTGATCGAGGAGCGCCGCGTCCAGGAGATCGCGCCCGATCGCTCGCCCCCAGTCGCCCCCGCCGTGCGGCATGGGCGCCTCGACCAGCGCCTCGCCGCTGAAGAATCCCACGCGGCGCACGTGCGGCCCGGCGCGCGCGGCGAGCCCGTCGGCGACACCGAGCGCGCGTAGCACCGGCCACGTGGTCGCGGAGATGTACTCGCCACACACCTTGCGGCGTGGGAAGGCCGCCTTCTCCACGATCGCGACCGACCATCCCGCGCGCGCGAGCGCCAGCGCCGCGCTGGAGCCCGCGGGCCCGCCGCCGATGACGAGCGCTTCGTAGCGCTTCAAGCGCGCCTCCGCGCGACGAACACGTGGCTGAAGAGCCCGCGCGCGCCCTCGCGCAACTCCCATGCGGCATCTTTCGGCCAGAGCGAGGCAAGCTCGCCGTCGCGAAAGCCGGCGCGTACGCTCACCACCGCGTCGTGGCGGCTCACGTCGTTGCAGCCGGCGAGGCCCAGGAGCCGCGCGCCGTTCAGCGCGAACGCCGAGCGGCGCGGCTCGCAGGCGACGAACACGCGCGCGCGCACCGCCGCAAGCGCCAGCATCTCGGCAAGCCGCGGCGGCTCGAAGTGGTGCAGGAAAAGATTGGCGACGATCGCGTCCACGGCGGCTGTCTCGCGCAGCCAGTCGAAGACGTCGGCCTCGATCGCCTTCGCGCGCCAGCCATGCGCGGCAAACTCGTCGGCGACGAGGGCGGCGTTGCCCATGAGCGCGTTGATGCGCGCGAGGTCGCGGCGCGAGCGCCGCGCGCGCGGGTCGTCGGCGGGCAGCTCGTCGAGCCACTCGGGTTGCACGCGGCGCGCCGTCCGCATCAGGCGACTCGCAGGAGGGCGCCGTGGCAGCTGAAGCCCGCGCCGAAGGACGACAACCACCACCAGCCCGGGCGTGCGCCGCCCTCGAGCGCCGCCTTCAGCACGAAGAAGACGAAGGGGCTCGAGAGGTTGCCGAATTCGCGCAGCACCGCGGAGCTCCACGAGATCTCTTCGGGCGAAAGGCCGATCGAGCGCTGCAGCTCCTCGAGCACCTTGCGGCCGCCCGCATGCAGGATCCACGCATCGATCGCGGCGCGCGTCATTCCTTCCTTCCCGAGGACGTCGTCCAGCACCCGGCGCGCGTGCTGGCCGGCGAGCTTCGGCACCGGCAACGTGAGGATGTTGCGCAGCATGCCGCCCACCTGCTCGAAGCGAAGCGCGTCGCGTTGCGCGGGATTGTGCAGCGAAGCGGCCGCCTTCCACTCGATCGAAGGGGCTCCATCGCGGGGCCGGCGCGAGAGCGCCGCCGCGCCAGCGCCGTCGCCGAAAAGGCACGCGCTCACCAGCACGCCGAGATCGTTATCGAGGTAGAACGCCGCGCTGCACACCTCCACGCAGATCGACAGCACGTTCTCGCAGCGCCCCGAGGCGATCAGCGCGTCGGCGGTGCGCAGGTTGGGTAGCGCGGCGCCGCAGCCCTGGCCGACGAGATCGAGGTAAACGGCATCGGCGCGCAGCCCCAGGCTCTCGGCGACGTAGCTGGTGAGACCCGGGCAGAGATATCCGGTGCACGTGCTGATGACCACGGCGTCGATCGCCCCCGCGTCGAGCCGCGCGTCGCCGAGCGCGCGCGTAGCCGCCTGCGACGCGAGCCGCGGCGCGTTCTCGACGAAGCGCCGGTGCAGCGTGTCGGGATCGATCTCGAAGCCCTCGTCGAGGTTGTCGAGCGCGAGCGAGCGGCGCTCGATGCCGTTGTCGTGCGTGAGGATGCCCTGCAGGATCGAGCGCGTGCGCGCGGTAAGCTCGGGGCGATCGGCGCGCTGCAGCGCGTCCCAGCAATCGGTCTGGGTGAAGCTGTTCGGCGGTACCGCGGTGCCCAATCCGACGATGAACATCGATCAATGCCTCATTTCATCCGATAGCGTTCGACCGCGCCCGCGTCCCACTGCATGCCATTGCCGGGCCGATCGGGGATGCGCGCGAATCCGTCGGCGATCGCGATCGGCTCGGCGAGCACCGGCGCCGCCC
>WNFI01658334.1_pt3 | contig 12839 bp, 26 predicted proteins | sample 5400471 | NCBI WGS metagenome assembly WNFI01 (sample SAMN13153348, study PRJNA577476) | soil metagenome | isolation source: 100 cm saprolite on Douglas fir-dominated hillslope | place: USA:California | collected 2013-09-17
CGGTGAAGGTCTCTTTGCCCAGCACACGATTTCCTCGTAATACGCCACCGGGTTCTCAGGTGCCCATCCCATCGGGTACGGCTCGGTTGGGTCCAGATCGAGCATGGACCCGTCGGGCATGACGACAGCCAGGTACACATGCTCGAACACGTCCGGCTGATGGTAGCCCGTCACGATGAACCGCACGGGAAAGCCGATCGTTTGCAGCAAAACCGCGAGAAGAATCGCCTTGTCGTCACAATCACCCGCTCTGAGTTGAAGCGTTTGCAACGGCCATTGCAACGTCTCGATCCCGGCCACGTCGCCTACGTAGCGGATCTGATTGCGCACGAAGTCGAAAAGCGCGCGGATCTCGGCCGGGTGATCTTTCGGTTGACTAAGTTGCACAATTGTGATAGCGCGCGCCCGCAGGTTCGGGTCGACCCGCGAGGCCCGCACAATGTCGGCCATCGCTCGGGTCGTCCTGCGGATCCCCGCCGCGCCCTCGGGGATGTTGACCAGGCAACCGACGTACGGTGCCTGGGCGTCGAACACTTGCACGGGCTAGGCCGCTCTGGGTTGGGGGTCTATCTGCTGCGCCTCGCCGTCCGTGGTGGTCTCGTCCGGCTCGTTCCAGAACTTCACGAGGAAGTTTCGCACCTCGGTGTACCAGGCTTGGTGCTTGCCGCACGCGGGCTCGATCTGGCAGAGCTTGGCAAACCAATCGCTTGATTCCAGGATGGGGAAAGCCTCATCCGGGATCTTCTCGAAAATCAGCGTGGCCGTTAACTCCGTGTTGGCCTTCATCACGGCGAAGGTGTTGATGCCGCGGATGCTGTCGCGCAATGCGTTGAACTCGTCGGTGTTCACGGCCGCGTTCTCCGGTTGGCTTGCGTTGGCCGCCGGCACAGCGGCCAGCGTCGGAGGAAGGTGCACGGGATTAAGGACGGCCGGCGCGGACTGCTGGCCTTCGATCGCTCGCGCGATGATCGGGAGCGCTTGGTTCGCAATCGCCAGCAACGGATCGGACGCTTCGGGCGGCGGGTCGACCTCGGCGGCCAGCTCCTTGGCGCCCTTCATGATGGTCAACAGCTCGCCGAGCTGCTGCGCCATCGACGGCTGCGGAGGGGGCGGGGCCGGCTTTGTGTTGAAGCCGAACGCTTCGCGGAACAGCAGCGCCAGAGACATCATTTCCTTGAGCTGTTCGATCTGCGATTTGGGCGCCGTCTCGGCGGCCGGATTCGCCGATGGTGCGAGCCGTTGCACAATTTTTTCGATCATGCCTTCGGGATCATCGCTGCTGCCCGTGTTCACGTCCTCGATGTGCACGATCTCGCGCCCGAAGCACGAGAAGCGTTTGCTGATCGGGTTGTGTGCATAGATTTCGATACGGTACTTGCCGGCTCCAAATTGGCGGCGGATCAGGTTCAAATTCTGCTGCTCGAAAAGGTCCGGCGCGTAGTCGTTGCAGAACGACAGCTCGCCGCTTTCGAGCACCTTCCAGACTTTTACTTTCGAACGGTCGCGTTCCCGATTCCTGACGATCATTTCCACGACGCGATCGGCCGCGCTCTCGGGCTCATCGGCCGCCGCTCCGTTTCCGTTGGCCGCTTGTTGCGGCGCGGTTGCGGCTGCGGTATCGCCCGGCGTTACCCCTTGTGGCAAGACGATCGTCTCGCCGTCGTCATTCGTCCACGAAACGGTCGCCGGTTCAGCGGGCTTGCGTGCTCGGGCCATAAAAGATAAGGGGCACCCGGTGGAGGGGTGCCCCTAGGATACCGCCGTTTCCTGGGTCAGAGGGGTTGCGGTAGCGAGCCCGAAGGCCCATCAGGACGCTAGCACAGGCAAAAAGTCGCAGCAACCCTGATCCGCGTCGGTCTGCGGCCAGGTCATCGAAACCTGGGTACCTGTTGGGGCCACGATCACGACCACCTGGCCGGGGCTGCGACGCCGGCACTGCTTCATCAGCTCGCCTTTCGGGCCGGTTCCAAGTTTGAACGCTTCGCAATTTCCGCACAGTCCGTACATCGTCTCGCCCCCTATGAAACCACCCACGGCTCCCACACCAACTCGAAGCCGTTCGCCTTGTTTTCGCCGAACAGCTCGGAAGCGATCTCGACCGAGCGCTGCGCCTGCTTTTCGGCGTCGCGTCCCTCGGCTATCAACGGCAGCGCGAAGACTTTGCTTTTGACGAACTCGAAGCCGCCCGTCTCGCGTCGAAACGGGTTATGAGTCATGTACCAGCCGGACGCGCGGTCCCGGATGCAGAAGATCATCGGCGCCGCCGCCTCCGCGTGAGCTTCCCTCCGCGCGACACGAATGATTGAAGCAGCAAATGGTTCAGCAGCAGCCAGTCGAATTCCCGCTTGAGATTTCGATCGGTCAGCGGCCAATCGCGATACTTCATACGTAGTCCGGCATCCAAGACCCGCGTTCGAGTGCAGCGCTCGCGTGATCGGGTGGACCGTTGGCAATCGTGCGCCACCCGCGGATGCAGCGCACCGCATAGTGGTTGTCGCCGCGATCGCCTAGGTCCATCAGCTCGCGCACTTGCGGCAAGTTCTGCACGTTCCAAAAGAAGTCGCGCACGGTTTCGAGCGTCATGGGATCGGGCGGGAGCGCGTGCACCGACAGCACCATAAGTAGCTTGGTGGACGTTTGCTGCTCGAGCATGCGCGAAACGCCCGAAACCGTACCCCCTCGCTGATAGCCCACAGCGGTCTCGACCAATGTGAGCAGGCGCGGGTCCGCACGGGCCATCGATACGAGTTGTTCGGTCGCCTGACCGATCAGTGTCGGGTCGTAGTTCATGTGCTCACCGGACCCCCCACGCCACCGCCACCGCGATCGACACGCCGACTAGCAGCACGATCAGGACCAGTAACCATATGTTCATCAGTCGGTGCGGGTTGCGCTTCACACCGTACGATCGTTCAGCTTTTCTTGCAACTCGGCTACCCGCTTCTCAAGCGTCGCAACCTTCGTTTCGTATAGGGCGCGGGCGGCAATGGCGTAGGCGTGCATCTGTTCGGACGTGAATCCATCGCGGGCCACCGGCTTGCCGTCCATGCTTCCGTGAGCGGTCCCATAGGGAACTGGCAGCGGCGGCAGATACATGGAACTCAGTGATTGCCCAGCCACACACAAATCGCACCGACAAGGATGGCGACCAAAAAAAGAAGCTGATCTACCGTTCCAAAACTTCCAAGTGTCGGCACGCCCGTCCCCCGCTATGATCCGGATTGCCAAATGTCCAGGTTCATAAAATGATACCCCTTCGCGTAATCGATGTCTCGGCCGGCGAACGGTGCGCCTGGGTCGACCGCTCGGATCCGTGTTGTGTCTTTGTCGATATCCGCCCGGACGTGCGACCGGATGTTGTAGCCGACAGCCGGTCTTTGCCTTTCGGGCCCGGCGCATTCGATCTTGCGGTCTTCGATCCCCCGCACACGTTCTGTAACCCTGAACATTCGATGGGGCACCGTTACGGGTCTTGGCGCTCGATTCCATCGTTGTGCGCTGACACGGCGCGCGAGCTGGCGCGGGTGGTTGCCGATGACGGCCTGCTGTCGTTCAAGTGGAATGATCACTCGTGGACGCTCCAGAGCGCGGCAGGATGGTTGGCCCCGTGGTGGCAGCCGATGTTTGGTCAATTCCCGACCGCTCGGCGTCACTCTGGGCCGTCGGTAACTGCCTGGGTGATGTTCAAGAAGCAAGATGCCGGCGGCGCTCCGTTCAAGCTTAAATCGACAAGTAGGAGAAGCCGGCAGCGTGCGCTGGCCAGCGCGCCGGCGCCGATTGTCGAGCCGACTTTGCTATGAAGCTCGGCTACGCCCGCTGCTCCACCGACGGCCAAAGCAACGTGATCCAGATCGACCGGCTTCGCGCCGCCGGCTGCGATCCGATATTCGAAGATCATGGAGTTTCCGGCGCTGGTGGCAAGCGGCGCCAGCTCACCCGCTGCATGGAAGCTCTGCATTCGGGTGACGTGCTCATCGTCTGCAGCCTGGACCGGCTCGGGCGCAGCCTGGCCGAGCTGATCCAGCTCATCGACGCGCTGCGCGTGCGCTCGATCGGCTTTCAGTCGCTCTCCGAGTCGATCGACACCACGACGCCGCAGGGTGTCTTGACCTTCCACCTGATGGGCGCGCTCGCGCAATTCGAGCGCAGCTTGATCAACGAACGCACGAATGCCGGCCGCGTCGCCGCGAAGGCCCGTGGGGTTCGGTTCGGCCGTCCGTTCGCGCTGTCGCCAGAGCAAATCAATCACGCGATCGAGCTGGCGGCCGGCGGGACTCGAGTTGTGGATGTGGCGAAGCTGCTCGGGTGCAGCCGCTCGACCGCGTATCGAGCGCTGCGCGTTGTCGCCGCGAAGTTGCACGCGCCATGAGATCTCCCGGCAGAGCCATTTTCACTCCGGGCGGCCGGCGCGTTCCCTTGCGCTACAAGATTTTCCCGTTCGCGTTCGAAGTCCAGTTGTCAGCGCGCCGCAGCATGTTCCGCGCGTACGGTCGCTTTGCCTTTTCCACTCGCCCGAGAATCGGGCGGCGGCGGTGGCCGTGATGCGTCACTTTACGTGCTCGATCCGCTGTCGGCAGTGCGAGCGCGGCAAACACGCGCCGCCGCGCACTGCTCTGGGCGACGATGAACCGAAGTACAACCGGCGCGGCAAGCTCTGCACGTTCTGGTTGGCGCGCCGCTGGCCGGCTCCCGTGCGATTCATCGCGGCTCGCTAATTTTCAGAAATGTGGCGGCGCAAAATATTCCACTGCGCGCGGTGTCGAATGCGGGTTGCCCACAGGGTCCACAGGCCCGCGAGCTTTGGAGGGCTCGGCCTGATGGACTTGTGGACAACCCGCCGCACCACAGCTCAAAACCGGGGTATCGAGCAGGACTCCGCTTCGCTGCGTCCTGAAGGTGAAGCCACCCGCTCCCAGAGGGAGCGGAGCTGTTGGGGCGAACGGTCCCTAAAGGGCCGGCGCGGTTGCCGGTTGCCTTTTCGGGTCTGTCCGCCCTCGCGCCCGTCGATCGCGTCGCAGGTGGGGCAGGCTCGGGACGATCCGGACCCGAGCCCCTATGCGTCTGAAGCCGGATCTCCCTCGCGCTTGGTCGCACCGCGGTCAATTGGGCTTTGCGCGTTCCCCACTCTAGCCCGTGATACACTAACGAGGCCCCCGGAGCCGTGACAATGGACGCTGACAGGGGTTCCCGCCTCCGCATCGTGGTTAGCGATCGCGGAGGTTTTTTTGCCCATCAGCGTTACAACGCAGTACGCCGATGGCACAAGATCGCGCGACACTGACAACACGCCGCGCGAATCGAAAAATCGGACGGTTACGAAAGGGCGCGGGGTCGTATTCAGTACGTCCTGAACGATCCCGCTAGCGCCCTGCCAGTGCCCCCGGTTCACGTAGACGTGATCGCCTGGGGCCGGCTCGATCATTGGTGACACCACATTGATGTCACCTTGCTGCGCGCCGTCGCCGCGGCGGCCAGCAAATCCGCAGCGCGCTGCCGCTCGGCGTCTTGACGACCAGGCGCGGCAGCTCGGCCGCGCGGGCTTGGTGGTCGTTCTCGAAAACTCGAAGGCCAGGAATAGCGGCGAGCGTTGCCAGCTCTTTCGCGGCGTCGCGTGCCTCCTTGCGTGCTTGTCGCACAAGGCTTCGAGCTGGTACGAACGGAACGAGCGGCGCGCCGCTGTAGATCTGTTGCGGCGTCAAATACGTCGGTGTTCGGTTAGTCACCATGTCCCCTTTTGACCCAGGTTAAGGCGAACCGCGAGACTACGCCCAGGGTGGGCACAAACGCAAAGGCGCCATCTGCGGCGCCCATGCTCCTAAAAGCTGATCGCGTCAAATGCTGTACGGATTATCACGTGTTGACAGCAGGCGGCGCCCGGAGTATTGGCGCTCCGCCCTGCTCGAATTCCTCTGGCGTGTAGAGCGGCTCCGGCGGCAATTCGACAGTGCCGACCCACACCCAGGCGTCTCCCATTTTCCACGGGCGTACGCCTTCATTCGCTCTGAGTGCCTGATCTCGTTCTGTCAGAGTCCACCACGACCACCACATACGCATTACCTCGGCCATCGGATCGTAGAGCGCCCAGTCGGTCGAGCTGCGACGTTCCATTTCGTGCTGATCGCCGCGCACCCAGTGCCATTGGGAGTAGCCATAAAACTGGTCGGGCTCCCACAGGGCGCCGTGGAGCTTCCTGGGGAGCAAATTCCAAAGGCTCACGGCTTCACCTCGATCAGGTACAGCTTCGCGACCCCGTAATAGGCGAACGTTCGCCATCCTCGCACCGACACCGGCCCGCAATTGATCGTCGCTTTGACGTGCTCGCCTGGCTCGATCGTGAACCGCGCATCCGACGGTGGCGTGATCCGGTCGATGATCGGCGCGGTTGGTGGCGCGTACGCTTGCTGCGGGAACGAGTACATCAGCGTGGCGCGCGGTCCCTCGCGGGTGAGCCATAGGCCCATCTCTCCGACCAGAGCATCAGCGCCGCCGAACACGAGATCGACCGATGCGATGGCGTAGGTTGTCGGCGTCTCATTGACCCACTCGGCGCTCGGGTGAGTCGACCAGTCCCGACACACGTCGCGTACGTCGATCTCGACAAAGCGCGGATCGGCGCGCGCCTGGGTCATGCACGCAAGTACGATCAACACCACGAAGGCCGCGCCTGACAGAGCTTGCGTGACGTTCTGCCAGAACCGCAGGTTGCGTTGGTTCATAAGTTGCCGCCTCCCAAGCGCGACGCGTACACGAGAAGCGATTCTGAGATGACAGGTTGGATCGATCTGATTTCCCGCGCGAGCGCGCCCAACGCGGCGGCCACATCATTCATGACAGCGGCCAGCACAACTGGGTCTCGCGTCGCTGGGTCTCGCATCGGGGGCGCCAAAGGACCCTCGTCGGTCGTTGGCTTATAAAGCATGGCGCGGTAATCGATCAGCGCCTGCGCGAGTAGATAGACTTCCTGCGTTGCTTCGATGCGGTGACGATGCGATGCCGGGAACCCGATCAGATCTTTACCCGACCGCGCGATCATCGCGCACGCTGCGAACACGTCCCGTACGCTCATGCCGCCGAAGAATGCCGGCCCGCCGTCGTTGGTGCTCACGGCTTCACCTCGTTGCGCGTGGTGCGCCAATAAACCAGCTCGGCGTCGGTGGTCCGCTTCAGCTCGGCCCACTCGTCGGGCGTCATCCGCAGCCGCATTGGTTTCTGATTCTTGCGCGGAGACTCGAACGTGAACAGGTCGAACGAGTCCCGCGCGAACACCTGCACGTGTAGATGCAGGCCGTTGTAGGTGACTTTCATTCTGGAACCTTTACGTGCTCGAAGAAATTCGATTCGAACGATGCCACTTTTACGACATTGGGCAAGGGGCCAGAGCCGCCGACATCCGCGACCGCGGCCGAATATGACGTGTACCCGCTGACCTTGGCGCCTGGCCACTGTGTTAACACCCGCTGACGCCATTCTTCGAATCGGTCGGGAACCGTCTCCGGCGCTACCAGCATCATCGCTTCGAAAATCAGGCGGGCCTGTGCTTCTTTGTCCTTCGGGTCACCTCCGTAATAGCTAGCTATCTCGAACGCACCGGCTTCGACCATCGGCGTCGTGAGTTTGAACTTCATCGTTCCCCTCTGACCACGGCGGAATGCCGGTCGCCGTGTTTAATACGTATATCGCCTCGGTGTCAAGTTAGTGACCACTTCTGCCGAAGTAGACGCTAACTTGACACGGATACGCCGTCGTATTAAACACCGCACCATGGCCGACAGTCTGAAAATCACCGTCAACAGCGCCGAGCTGTCCTCGCTGCTCACGCGCGCCTATGACGCGGGGTACCTCGACGCGGTTCAGGGCGGTCATGATCTGGTCGGACGCCCCCGCTGGGGTGGCGGTGCTCACCTCGAAAAGCGAGCGCACCGACTTTTCGAGCTGATCCGCGACTGGTCTTTTGAGCGCCGGCTGCGTGCAATTGCCGCGGCCGGTCCCATCGTTAAGGAGGGAAATACCGATGCCTGAAATTGTAGCCCGCCTGTTCCGAACCGCAGTCTCCCGCGAGGTCGATCGCCAGCTCTCCGAGCTGGCCTCGGCCCGCCGTCCGAACGTTCGTCCGGTGCCGATGCGCGAACACCTGGCCGCGTTGCCCGCGATCGTGCCGGACCCGGATCAGGACGAAGAAGAAGGAGACGAACCGGACGAGGAAGTCGACCGCTGCACCGATCCGAAAGGGCACAAGTTCGAATGCACTGGCACGGCCTACGGGGCGAGGATGAGGCACGGTGAAGGCCGTAGCTTGTGCGTCTACTGCGGCGCGGATGGTGACGCATGACCGACGAGGTCGTAGAAAATTTGGCGGTGGCCGTCTTCGTTGCCGTGTTTTTCGCTTTAGTCGTTGCCGGGTGCATGTGGTTTGCGTCGGCTTCGTATTCGTCTCAATGGTCCCGCTCCGGCTTTCAGACTTCGTGGGGTCCACTGAAGGGCTGCACCATCAGCACGGACGGCGGAAAAACCTTCATACCCGATAGCAACTATCGGAAAGTCGCCGATTCGCGTCCCGCGTTGCATCTTGTCTGCAAGGTGGTCGATAAAATGAGCCTCGCTCTGACGGGTGACGTTGGCAGGTACCCATGAGTTTCGATGAGTGGTTCGCAGAAGCGGTCGAGACCATGGACTACGATCCTGGCCCCAAAGAAAAATCTCTCATGCGTATGGCCTTCGAGTGTGGCGTGCGCGAAGCGTGGCGTGCGGTAGAGATCGCGCTCCAAATGATGGGCGATCGGATCGCGGCCAGCGGCAAGACCTTAGCCGATCTGACGCCGGCCGATCTGCGAGCGCTGTTCCCGGATGCCAGCGGCCCGATCCAGGCCATGCAGCAATCCGCAACCAAGGATCAGACCCCATGATGAAAAAGCCCTCCCGCGTGATCTCCAAGAAACGCGCCGCCGTCAAGCGCCTGCGCCAGCGCGCCACGCCGAAGCAGACGCAGCGGTATCTCGACATGGTTGCGGCGCCTGGCCGCCCGCCTGGGCCATGGGGCCAGCTTCGTAAGGCAACTTTGACGCTTGATCCGCCCACGATGATCGAGCTGCGCCGCGTGGGCGACGGGTCGATGTCCGAAGGGACTCGGCGCCTCGCGAAAGAATCCCGCGCCAAGCGCCTGAACGCGGGCGTCACTCCCGTAAAAACCCATGACGGGCTGTGACACTTTTGGGCACTTCGAAGTGACGCGCCACGTCACTTCGGCCTAATTGCGCCGACGGTCATGTCGCTTTTGGTCACTTTCCGTCGCCGTCCTGGGTGGCACGGTTCGTGATTGCTCTACCTACGCACCACCACAACCTCAGAGGGAAATTGACATGCGTAAGAACCAAGGCTTCACCTTGATCGAACTGATGATCGTCGTAGCGATCATCGGGATTTTGGCCGCGATCTCGCTGCCGCAGTATCAGAACTACATGACCAAATCGAAGCTGGTCGAGGCCGTGACCGATCTGGACGCTGCGAAAATCGCAGTCACCGAGGTGTTTCAGACAGCCGCGGCCTTCCCGCTGACCGCGAATTCACCCGTGGCGACGCTGGGGACGAACGCCAAATTCGTAACGGCCGTGACGTACACGCAAACCAGCGCCACCGCGGCCTCGATCGTGGCGACCATCGGCAACACCGGCTCGACGCTGGTCGACGGCAAGTTCGTCGGCCTGTTCGGCACTGGCAACGCAGACGGGACCGTGACGTGGATCGGTGGCACCGCGGCCACCGCAGCGGCCACTGCCCCCGGCGCGGTCACGGCTATGTATCCCTTCTTGCCGGCGCCGTTTCAGCACTGATTTTCCACGGGGCCTGAGTTACCCGCGTCGGCCGCGGCGGGCCCCTCTAATCGATTTTCCTGGGTCAGGGGCAGGCGGATACGTCCGGTACCTGCCCCTCTTTTTCTAGGCCCAAAAGCGCAAGCCGGACGGGCAGTTTCAGTCCTTACCCTTGCTCACCCACATCGCGGTCATCGTCTCGACGTGGGCGTCGAGCTGATTGACCCGCTGATTCACCCGGTTTTCCAGGCGGTCGCGCTCCACCTGGCCGTCGCTGGCGACCTTGCCCAGCTCGGCCTTGAGCCGAACTTCCATCCGTTCCAGCTCGTCGCGCCGGATGTATTCGGTCTCGCGTTTGACTGCCCAGCGAATGACACCGGCCAGCGTGACGGCCAGCGTCAGGCCAAAGCCGCCGATCCCGAGCCATTCGCCAACGGTGACGGTCACGCGGCGGGAGGCACCGCCGTTCCGGGCACCTTCGAGGCAATGCTGCTCGCGGTCACGGCCCGCAACACGCCGATCGCCACCCCGACCACCATCAGGACGTACCCGATGTAGGCCGGTGGGATCACGACGCGCCCGAGTTGCACCGCGACTCCCGTGAGGACCACCGCCATCGCGGCCCACATCGTGCGCGAACGCCACGCACCGCGCAACCACAGAAGCACGCTTTGAAGTGTGATCATCGTTCAGTTCTCCTTGAACTTCTTAACGACCTCGGCCAGGTGGACGTGGTTGTCAAGATACGTCGCAAGCGCGAGCTGGCGCTTGTAAAAGGTCTCGACCAGATCTGACGCGACCTCCAGCCGGTACAGCGTGCAATCGCCGTTCTCGCAGATTGAAAAGTTGAACACATGGAACCCGTGACTTAGCGAAGAAGTCGCGTGGTCGATCGTCAGCAGACGATTTTCGAACTTGAATACCCGAGAGCCGCCCATTGTCGTGCGCGCACCTGAAATCCGATGCGCCGAATTGTGGCGCTATTTCCGGATCGCTTGGGCCACGATGGTCGCGACCTTCTCCACACTGCGCCCGCCGACATAGCCGCCCAGGCCGATCTTGATCAGAATCCAGAGCTGGGCATAATCCTCCGGCGTCATCGCCTTGGCGTCGAATCCGAGGAAGCGGGCCACGACCAGCGCCACGAACACGAGCATCGTGACCGGTCGCCACCATGCCTTGATCCCGCTGCCGCCGACCTCCGCCTGCACGATGCCGGCCCGCGCCTTGAACGCGTCCGACTCGGCGATCAGTTGTTGAATCTGGAATGCCGCGGCGTCTTTTTCCTGCTGTGCCTTGTCGGGCGCGATCGCATTGACGATGCGCTGGGCCAGGCCGGACAGCGCCGCCACGCCCTGACCGATGCCGCCCGACAGGATCGCAGCCACTACGCCACCGTGCCGCCGGCGTCCTGATAGGCGGCGGCCACCTGATCCAGGGAGTGGGTAGGCTGTCCGTACGGGGAACCGGGTAGCGAGGCCCACTCCTTGGCGACCAGATGCACGGCGTTGGCGAAGTTGCCCGCCACGACTTCCTGGGTTGCGCCGCGCCGCTCGATCAGGTCCATGGCCGCGCGGTCCTGCGATGTGTCGGAAAAGTCCCCGTAATAGTCCTTGCCCCCCAGGTCCTGCCACGTCGGCAGGATGATCTGATAGGCGCCCGCCGCGGTGGTCGAGCCCCAGGGCGTGGTGATGGGCGAGAGCGCGCCCGTGTTCACCGGGTGGTCGGACTTGTCGGTGAACTGCGCCCCGCCGTAGTACGTGCCCCACGGGTCCGGATACTGCGCGGTGCCCTCGGAAAACCGGATCATCGCAAGGAAGGCTTGCATGTTGGCATCCGAGGGCGCGGCGCTCGATCGCACGGCAGAGCCTTTCATCAGGAAGAACAGGCCGACGCCGACCGCTGCGCCGAGTATGAGCATGTCTCGATCGCGCATCTCACTGGGTGCGGTTGATCACCACGTTGCAGAACGAGACGTTGGCAGCATTAGCGCCGTCGAAGCCCCAGCTCAAGGTGAAGGTAGCGCCTGCGGCGATTTGGCCTTGAGGATGGTAGACACACTGTTGCGTCGTCGGGGCGAAGTTTCCGACACTCGTCGCCATTTGGCGGTTAAAGGTCACTCCCCCGTTGACGTTCCAGCCGCTCGGCGCGATCACCAATTCCACATTGCCAAAGCTCGCCACGGGCATAGCAAAGACCACCTCCACAAAAATATCGTATATGCCGGCCGCATCGAATGTGAAGACAGCTCCGGCGTTCGTGTAGTGGCACTGCGCCGATGCGCGAATGACTTGGAAGCTGCCGATTGGCAGGAGCACATTTTGGGTGCCCGACGCATTTTGTCCGTTGCGGACGATCAGCGGATCGAGATTGCCGACGGCGGGCGCGGCAGGCGCGAGCGGCGGAATGTAAATGAAGCTCACGGGAACGGCGCATCGCAGTAGGTGATCGCGACGAAGCTGGTCGCGAGGTTGCACGAAATGTGGATGTCGTTCTGCGGCACAAACTCATCGAAAAGCACGATGCCGCCGGCTGGCAGCGTCATCGAGCTACTGCCCCCGAGCGCCGGCACATCGAAACCGATGTTGATCACGCCCGCGCTAGCCACGCTGTTCAAGATCATCAGAGAGACGCGCAGTTGAGACGGCCGATTCAGGGCGAGCTGATCGACGCCGGCCACCAACAGGGCAAAGGTGAGGACTTGGAAGTAGCCGTACTTCGTCTTGTCGAAAATCGGGATGGCGGGCTGGAGCAGATTCGGCGCGAAAAGCTTCTGCAGGCGCGTCGCGTTCGGATCCGAGGTCGGAGGCGTTCCGCCTTTGGCCGGCACACGGAAGGGCGCGCCGGCCCCCGGATCTACGTTGGAAAGCAGAGCCAGGACGGCCGGACTGGTCACAGCGCCCCGCCCCATGTCTTGACCAGGACCCCGACCAGATCGATTTCGAGGTTGTAGGTGTTGGCCGCCTCGGTGTTGTTCAGTTGCACCGTCAGCGTGGAGCGGCCGGAGATCACGCGGGGATAGGGTAGGTCGAT
>WNFI01596624.1_pt1 | contig 12838 bp, 7 predicted proteins | sample 5400471 | NCBI WGS metagenome assembly WNFI01 (sample SAMN13153348, study PRJNA577476) | soil metagenome | isolation source: 100 cm saprolite on Douglas fir-dominated hillslope | place: USA:California | collected 2013-09-17
CTTCCCGTCGCCGTTGATCACGGGATTGCCTCCGCCGAGCATCTTGCCAAGGAAGATGGCGACCACGCCCGCCTCGCCGTGTGCATCCTGCCCAGGGCCGTACACGTTGGCATACCGCAGCGCGAGCCCCGAGATGCTGCGCAAGAGGCCGTAATGCTCGAGGTAGATCTCCCCGCAGAGCTTGGACGTACCGTAGGGGCTGGCGGGTCTCCGGGGATGGGTCTCACGCGCGGGGAAGTGCTCCTGGTCTCCGTAAACGGCTCCTCCGGAAGAGGCGAAAACGAACCGCTTCACGCCCGCGCGCGCACAGGCCTCGAGGGCATTGACCGTCCCCAGCACGTTCACTGAAGCGTCGAAGAGCGGATCGGCCACCGAGCGGCGCACGTCCATCTGGGCGGCCAGGTGGAGAAGGGCGTCCGGCTTCCGCTGTGCGACCAGGTCCAGCAAGGCGGGTGCGCGCACGTCGAGGACCGCAAGGTCCGCCCCCGGCGGCACGTTCTCGCGCTTGCCATGGCTGAGGTCGTCGACCGCAGTGACGCGGTGGCCGCGGGCGAGCAACGCCCGGATCGTATGACCCCCGATGAATCCCGCTCCGCCCGTCACGATGATGTGCACGCGTAGCCCTCGAGAGGTGAGTTGCTTTTCTACACGGGCTTTCGGAGCGAAAACAAGGAAGGCGTCGCCACCGGGGCACCGTTGTGGCACAGCGAAGGCCATGGCCGACCAGCACGGATCCAGCGCAGGCCAGCGATCGCTCGCGCGGGGATCCGACCGACAGAGGGCGCTCGACCTCTTCGCGAGCTGTGCTCCCGGGCTCGAGCCCCTCCTCGCGCGGGCCACGTCGTTCGCGGCGCTGGTGAAAGAGGCGGGGGCGCTGCGGTTCGAGCTCGCGGTCGGCGCCGGCACGGCGGTGGGACTTCGAGTCACCTGCCGCAAGAGCCGCCTCTACCATTCCGCTGCCGTGGCCGAGCGGCTGCACGCGGCGCTGCAGGAGAGGCTGGGCCGCGCGGTCGCGAGGGTCGAAGCCGCAGACGAGGTCGATCGCGAGGGCAGCGGCGAGGACGAGAGCGCGAGCAAGGAGCAAGCCGCGGGCGCTGGCGCCGCGCCGCCGCAGCTCCTGCTCGCGCGCTTCGACCACGACGTCTGCACCGTGAGCGCGGACGCGAGCGGCGCGCTGCTTCACCAGCGCGGCTACCGCGTCGCGGTGTCGCGCGCCCCGCTGCGGGAGACGCTCGCCGCGGCGCTCCTGCTCGCGGCTGGATACTCGGGCGACGGGCCGCTGGTCGATCCGCTCTGCGGATCCGGCACCCTCGCCATCGAAGCGGCCCTGATCGCGCGGCGCCGAGCACCCGGCCTCGCGCGGGCCTTCGCCTTCCAGCGCTGGCCCGGGCACGACGCCGCCGCGTTCGCCCGCCTGCTCGCCGAAGCGCGCGCGGGGGAGCGGCGCCGCGCGCCCGCGCCCATCGCCGGTTCGGATGCGGACGCGGGAGCCATCGCCGCCGCGCGCGACAACGCCCGGCGCGCGGGCGTCGAGGACGACGTGGAGCTCGCGCAGGGTCCGCTCGCGGCGCTGCCGGCGTGCGCAGGTCCGGGGCTCTGCGCCGCCAACCCGCCCTACGGCAAGCGAGTCGGCGCCGCCGAGGGCGACGTGCACCAGCTCTGGCGATCGCTCGGTGACGTGACCCGCGAGCGGCTCCCCGGCTTCGCGGTGGCCCTGGTCTGCCCCGATCCGCGGCTGGCCAAGGCGTCCCGCCTGCCGCTGCGGCCGCTCCTGCGCACGCAGAACGGGGGCCTGCGAGTCGAGCTCCTGCGCGCGTCGCCGGCCTCCAGCGAGGGCTGAGGCGGGCTCCGGGCCGCCGCTCAGAGGAGCAGCCGTCAACCGCCGATGCGGATCATCGAGCGCGCGTGCAGCGGTCCTGCGGCTCGCTGCGCGTCGACCAGATCGCGGGCGGCCGCATGGCCGGCGCGCTTGCGCGAGAGACCTGTCTCGATGACCGCGGCCAATTCGGCGTCGCTCGCCCCTTCGCGCAGCGGGCCGCGCAGATCGACCTCGCCCTCGTCGAGCAGGCACCAGCGGAAGTTGCCGTCGGCGGTGAGGCGAATGCGCGAGCAGGTGCCGCAGAACGGCTCGGTCATCGAGGAGATGATCCCGATGCGGCCGCGGAACGGCATCCCCGACTTCTCCGCCGCCGCGTACATCATCGCGGTGCCGGCGCCGCCATCGTCGAGCCCGAGCGGCGTCAGCGTCAGCTCTTTCTCCAGCGCGGCGCGGATGCCGGCGGCCGGGAAGAGCTGCAGCTCGCTGCCCCAGCCGTTTCCTTCAAATGGCATATACTCGATGTATCGTACCTCGACGTCTTGCTCGCGGGCGAAGGCGCGCGCCAGGTCGATCAGCTCGTCGTCGTTGACGCCCTTCATCACCACCGCGTTGACCTTGACCTTCGAAAAGCCGCTTGCCGCTGCCGCGCGGATGGCAGCGATGGTCTCCTCGCAGCCGTCGCGGCCGGTGATGCGGCGGAAGCGTTCGGGCCGCAACGTGTCCAGGGACAGGTTGACCGCGTCCATGCCGGCCGCCAGGAACGCCGGGATGTGCTGGCGCAGGAGCAGCGCGTTGGAGGTCATCATCAGCTTTTCCAGTCGAGGCTCCGTTGCGTCGCTCGGCCGCTTGAGCTCGCCCAGTCGCGCGATCAACCGCGCGATGTCCTTGCGCACGAGCGGCTCTCCGCCCGTGACCCGGATCTTGCGGACGCCGAGGCGCACGAACAACGTCGCCAGCCGCTCGATCTCCTCGAAGGTGAGCAGGTGGTCCCGGGGGTACAGCTGCACGCCTTCCTCGGGCATGCAGTAGCGGCAGCGCAGGTTGCAGCGCTCGGTCACCGAGATGCGCAGGTAGCTGTGGACGCGCCCAAAGGTGTCGAGGAGCCCTTCCGCGCGCGCCGGCCCGCGGACGACCAGGCCCGCGGCGGCGGCGGCATCCGCGTCCATGGGGACGGCGCCGCCGGCGGGGCCGACGATCGGGAGGGCTAGGCTGCGCGCATCCATCGGTGGCGACTCTAACCCCAGGCGGGCGAAAGAGCACGGCCCTGGGTGTGCCGGGGCGGCGCTCCCTCAAGGCCCTGCTCGATCAGATCGAGCCGGTCTGCGCCTCTCCGCCCTCCGCGCGAACGCGCGCGATTTCCTCGGCCAGCACCTCGACGGTTTCGCGGATCTGCTGCTCGGTGTGCGTCGCGGTGATGAAGAAGCGAAGCCGCGCCGCCGTCTCCTCCACCGCGGGGTAGAGGATGGGCTGCACGTTGATGCCGCGCAGGCGGAGCGCCTCGCTGACTTGAAGGCTGTGCAGCGAGTTGCCGAGGATGGCGGGCACCACCGCGCTGCCGCCGGCGGTGCCGGTGTCGATGCCGCGTGCGCGCGAAAGCTTGAGGAACAGCCGCGCCCGTTCGTGCAGGCGGCGCACCTTCTCCGGATGCTGCTGCACCTGGCCGAGCGCCTCCAACGCGGCGCCGGCATTGGCCGGGGTGATGCCCACGCTGTAGATGAACCCCGGCGCCGTGTACTTGAGGTACTGCACCAGCGTCTTCGAGCCGCCCACGTAACCGCCGCAGGAGGCGAGCGACTTGGAGAGCGTGCCCATCCAGAGGTCGACGTCGGCCCGGTCGACGTCGAAGTGCTCGCCCGCGCCGCGGCCGCGCTCGCCCAAGACGCCGATCGAGTGCGCCTCGTCGACCAGCAGCAGGCACTTGTACTTCTTCTTCAGGCGGATGAACTCGGGGAGCGGCGCGATGTCGCCGTCCATCGAGTACACGCCCTCGACCGCGATGAGCACCCTCCGGAAATGCGGGCGGAGCTGCGCGAGCTGGCGCTCCAGCGCCTCGAAGTCGTTGTGCGGGAACGGCCGGCGCTTGGCCCCCGACAGCTTGCTGCCGCCGAGGATGCAGTCGTGCGCCAGGGAGTCGTGGAGGATGAGGTCGTTGGGCCCCATCAGGTGGCCGATGGTGGTGACGAAGACGCCGTGCCCGGACACCATCACGATCGAATCCTCGGTGCCGAGGAACTGCGCCAGCTCCTGCTCCAGCTCGCGGTGCAACGGCTTCTCGCCGGAAGCGACGCGGCTCGCGGACACCGAGGTGCCGTAGCGCTCCACCGCTTCCTGTGCGGCGCGGTTGACGTTCGGGTCGCCGGAGAGGCCCAGGTAGTTGTAGCTGGACCAGTTGATCATCGTGCGGCCGCCGATCACCGAGGTGTCGTTGGTGACGCGCTCGTGCACGTTGAAGTACGGGTTCTTCAGGCCGAAGGCGGCGGCGAGCCCGAGCCGCTGCTCCAGCTCCTCGACCTCGGGGAACAGGTTGATGCGGTAGCTCGCCTCGTCCACTGAGGCGGCGGGGTCCGCGCCCGCGGCAGCGCCGTTGACGGGTGCCGGCTGCGACTCCGAGGTTGCGCTGCTTCTGTGCGGGCCGCCTGCCGTGGAAGCTTCGATCCCGCTGGCGGTCGCGCCAGCGTTGCCGCTGCCGGTCGCGTTCGCCGCCGCGCTCGCGGCCGCCGCCACAGCCCCGGCGCGGGCGCGGGCACCGGCCGGCCCACGCACGCCGAGGAAGCGCGGGTCGCGGTGCTTGAACTCGCCCTCGACGCCGCGTGCGATCGCCAGCACGCGCCCGTCCTGCGCCTGCAGCACGATGGTGCCGCGCACCAGATCGCCGTTCGACTGCTCCAGCGTCAGCGAGGCCCGCAGGGGACCGTCGACGAGCGGCTCGAGCTGCACGTACTCCTCGATGCCGACCGGGAAGCCGGCGCGCGCGAGCTGGGTCCAGGCCCAGTATCCGGCGAGCTGGAAGGCGCCGTCGATGGCGAGCGGATCGACCGTCCACTGCGCGGGGGGACCGTTCTTGATGAAGTCGGACGGGCGGCTGGTCCGCACCCACCCGACGATGCCGGAGGCGGAGACCGACTCGATGGAGACGATGCCCTGCATCGCCGGGCCGTGAAAGGTGGCGCCGGCGTAGAAGTCGGGGAGCGAGAGAGGGAGCTGCGGCTGCGCGCCCTCGGGCGGCGGAGCCGCGGGCAGCGCAGAGGCAAGCGCCGGCGCGGCGTCGACGCCCACGGTGGCGAAGCCCACGTAGGCCGGCGCGCGCGCGAACGGCCGCGAGGAGCCGACCGGCGACTGGGACAGCGCGACGCGCAGCTCGGCCTGCGGCCGCGCCTCGCCCTGGACCGAGAGCGTGAGGAGCGCGCCTTCGGCGATGCGCACCGGTTGGAGCAACTTGAAGTCGCGCAGCTGCAGCGCGCGGGGACCCGGGACCGCCGCCGCGGCGGCGCCGGCCGCGAGGTCGAGCGCGGAGGCGAGCGGCAGCACGGGCGTTCCGGCGAGCTGGTGGTCCTCGAGGTAGACGTGCTCGGCCCGCAGCACGGTAGCCTGCGCGCGGTGCACGAGCTGCCGGGCGGGGCGCTCCGGCGCGAGCAGGAGCTCGCCGCCGGCGCCCGACTCGAGCGCTGCGCGCAGGGCGGCGGCCCCAGCGGCGTCGTCGATGAAGGGAACGCCCCGTTCGAGCAGCGCAGCCTTCGCGAGCTGCGGGATGCGGGCCACCATCGCCGTGCCGTGCCAGGGCGGGAAGTCGAGCGCGACGGCGTGCAGGCCGGGCCGCAGCGCCGGCAGCACCCGCGCCGCCGCGGAGAGCGCTGCGTTGGCGGCGGAGTAGTCCACCTGGCCCGCGTTGCCGAACCGGCCGGCCCAGGACGAGACGAGCACCGCGAGCCGCAGCGGATCCTGCGCGGTCGCGGCGAGGAGCTGCGCGAGGCCGCTCAGTTTGGGCGAGACGACGCGGAGGAACGACGCCTCGTCCTTGGCCGCCGAGGGGCCGTCCTCGGAGACGCCGGCAGCGTGCACCAGCGCCGTGATGGGCCCGAGTTGCGCGCGCAGCTCGGCGAGGGCCGCGGGCGCCGGCGACGCCACGTCCCACTTCAGATAGGCCGCCGCGCGGGCGCCGCGTTTGCGCAGGGCGGAAAGGGCGGCCTCGCTCTGGGCGCCCGCGGCGGAGCGGCCGGCGACGATGACCGCGCCTCCGCTCTGCGCGAGCGCCTCGGCGAGCTTGAGACCCACGCCGCGCGCGCCGCCGCTCACCAGCACCACGTCGTTCGCCGAGAGCGCCAGGGGCTTCCCCGCCTCGGCCGGCTGCAGCTCGACCTCGAACCGACCCGCCGCGCCCAAGCCCACCTCGGGCGCGGCGTTGCCGGAGCGCAGCTCGGCAAGGAGCGCGTCCGCGGCCTGCTCGGCGCCGAGCGCCGGGTCGAGATCGATGCGCTGAACGCGCTCGTCGGCGCGCTCGCGAGCCAGCGCCTTGGCGTAGCCGCCGAGCGCCGAGGCGACGGCGAGGCCGGGGGCGTCGTGGGCGGCCGCGAGGCCGAGTCGCCCATCCTGCCGCGTGGCCACCACGAAGAGGCCTCCAGAGATGGCGTCGCCCCCCTGCGCCTGCCCGCGCGCCAGCCGGTGCGCCCAGAGCAGCGGAGCCAGGGCCTCGGGCAGCGGCTGTGCCGCGAAGCCATCGAGCGTGCCCTCGGCCGAGATCGGCGCGAGGTGGAGCACGCCGCCCACCTTCATTCCGACCGCCTGCGCGGCGTGTGCGAAGAAGGGAGCCAGGTCCAGGTCGGCGCCGTCGACGCCGCCCGAGAACAGCCGCGGCGCAACCTGCACGAGAGCGCGCTCCTCGCCCAGGTCGATCAGTGCCACAGCGTGGCCGAGCCCTGCGAGCCGCGCGGCCACCGCGTCGGCGATCCCCAGCGAATCGCGCGTGACCACGAGCGCGCGCGGCAGAGTGGTCTCGCCCGCCGCCGCCGGGACAGGCAGCGGCACGGCGCGCGGCGCGAACAGCCGAAGCTCGGGCCCGGCGTCGGCAAACGCGTGGAGTGCGGCCTCGAGCGACGACCGGTTGGTGGCCGGCGCCGGGGACAGCCCGGGCGCGGCGAGCGCGCGCACCACGTGGTCGATCAGGTCCTGCACCTTGGTCTGCGCGCCGAGCAACGTCCGCGGGATGCCGCCGGCGGCCGGGAACGCCTTCTGGATGTCGCCATCGAGCTCGACGGTCATCAGCGAATCGAAGCCGAGATCGCCTGCCAGCGTCTGCGAGGTCTTCACCGCCTCGACCGGGAACGCGCTGATGCGCGAGACGAAGCCGACGAGCTGGTGGGTGACGTCGGCGCGCAGCGCCGCATCGGCCTCGGAACCCTGGGCCGCGCTCAGGGCCGGGCCGACAGCAGCAACGCCCGCCGAGCGGGCGGAAACAGGAGAAGACGCCGGGGCCGGCGCGGGTGCGGCGTTCGCCCTGGCCGTCCGGGGAACAGCGCCGGCGCCAAGCCCGACGCCGGACCCGGAGGCTGGGGCGGCGGCCGGGCGCGTGGCACCGGCCTGGGCGAACGGGAGCGCGGTCCCTGCGGAAGGGAGCGCGCCGAGCGACGCCGCCAGCTCTGCCGGCAGGGGCGTGCCGCGCGCGGAGAGCGCTTCGGCCTGCTGCTGCAAGACCTTGGCGTGCGTCTGGAGCAGGGCGATCTGCTCGCGGAACAGGGCGACCAGCGGGTCCATTTCGTTGCTCCTGTCCGGCTCGGCGCCGGGGTCCAGCTCGCTGCCCCGGGCTGCCAAGGCCGCAGGCTGTGGAGAGGTGTACACCCGGACGGGCGATGCGGCGCTGCCGGCCGCCTCGAGGCCCCAGTAGGGCTGCGTTTCGACCGGCGAGGGCGGCGCGAGGCAGGGCCCGGCGCCGGTGCCTTCGAAGATCGGCGCTAGCGAGAGCGGCGCGCCCGCGGCCCAGAGCATGCCCAGGGCGAGGGCGAGCTGCGCCAGGCCGTCCTCCTCGCGGCTCGCGAGCGCGATCTCCGCCAGCCGGTCGCGCTCGGGCAGCGCCCCCTTCACGAACGCCCCCAGCGCGTTGCCGGCGCCGACGGTGAGGAAGACGCGCGCGCCCGCTCCGGCTGGCGGCGGGGCGGCCGAGGTCTGCAGCGCGGAGACGAAGTCGACCGGCGCGGTGGCGTGTCGTACCCAGATCTCGCGGATGCGCGCGGCGTCGTGCGGGTAGAGGCCGCCGGTGATGCCGCTCACCACCGGCAGCGCGGGGGCCTGCAGCGGCAGCGCCGAGACCAGTTCCTGCATCGCGCGGGCCACGCCGGCCATCAGGGGCGAGTGGAAGGCGTGCGAGACCTCGAGCGGCGTCACCTGGATCGAACGCTCCTCGAGCGCCTTGCGCGCGAGCGCGATGCCCGGGGTACTGCCGGAGAGCACCGTCTGCCGGGGATGGTTCAGGTTCGCGGCCACCACCGGCTGCGCGCTGCCCTCGCGGTGCTGCTCGGGGAGACCTTCGAGGACCTCGGCGACGATGCCGCGGTCGGTCGCGGCGCTGAGCATCGCGCCCTGGTCGTCGAGCGGCAGCTCCACCATCGCGAGTCCGCGCTGGGCGACCAGGCGCACGCAGTCTTCGGGCGAGAGGATGCCGGCCGCGGCGCTGGCGGCGAACTCGCCGAGGCTGTGGCCCAGCACCGCCGAGGCCGTAACGCCCATCTGCGCGAGCAGCTCGTACAGCGCGAGCCCCACCGCCGCCATCGCGGGCTGGCAGATCTGGGTCGCGGTGAGCCGAGCCTCGGCGGCGGCGAGCGCGGCAGGCTCGGGCGCGCCATCCTGGAGCGGCAGCTCGGGATAGAGGAACGAACGCAGCGTCCCGCCCAGCCGGGCGTGCAGCTCGGCGCCCAGCGCGTCGTCGAGCTGGTCGAGCCGCGCGCGGAAAGAGGGGATGCCTTCGTACGCCTCGCGCAAGAGGCCCACCCGCTGCGCCCCCTGCCCAGGGAAGAGCAGCGCCAGCCTGCGCGCATCGGCCTCGAACGGGCCTTGTGCGAAGGCGACGCCGGGGACGAGCTGCTCCGGCGCGGCCAGCGGGGGAGGGGCGTATTCGCCGGCCGCGGGACGTTCGCGGTCGCGCGCGGCCAACGCCCCGGCCGCGGCGCGCAGCCGCTCGCCGAGCTGGGCGAACGAGGAGGCCACCACCGCGAGCCGCGCGTCGCCGTGCTGGCGCTGCGAGAGCGTGAGGGCGAGGTCGGCGAGCGCGGTGCCCTCGCGCTCGAGCGTGGGCAGCGCGGCGTCCAGCTCGCGCGCGCTGCGCGCCGCCATCGCCGGCCGGGTTCCGCTGAGCTGGAAGAGGAAGGCCCGCGGCTTCTCTGCGGCCAGGGCGTGCCCCGCCGCCGCACGCCGCCCGGCAACGACGTCCGGCACGGCGCGAAGAACGGCCCGGCCCGAGCGGCGCGCGCTGCGGGCGCGCGCGGGCGCCTCCTCGAGCACCAGGTGCGCGTTGGTGCCGCCGAACCCGAACGAGCTGACCGCAGCGCGGCGCGGCTCCCCGTCCGCCTCCCACGCCATCGGCCTTCGCGGCAGGAAGAACGGCCCGCCATCCCCACCCTGCGCGGCGAGCGAGAGGCGCGGGTTCTCCTCTTCGACCGACGGTTGCGGAGGCAGCGTGCGGTGGTGCAGCGCGAGGGTCGCCTTGAGCAGCCCCGCCATGCCGGCGGCCGCTGGTGGCTGGGAGGGCCGCGTCCTGGTAGGCGAGCCGCAGCGCTTCGAGCTGCCCTCCCTGCCGCGGCGTCATCGGCCCCTCGCTCCGGCCGTCGTTGTTGCAGCCGGCGCCGCGGATGAGCGCGTAGATGCGGTCGCCGTCGCGCTCCGCGTCCTCGCGACGCTTGAGCAGCACGGCGCCCACGCCCTCGCCCATGACGAAGCCGTCGGCCTTGGCGTCGAAGGGCCGGCACTCGCCCGCGCGGGAGATGGCGCCGATGCGGGAGAACCCGATCAGGTTGTCGGGCAATAAGTTGAGGTAGACGCCGCCGGCGATGGCGAGGTCGATCTGGCCGGCGCGCAGGTTGACGATGGCCTGCTGGGTGGCGACCAGCGCCGAGGAGCACGCCGCATCGATGGAGAAGGCGGGGCCGCCCAGGTCGTACTGCTGCGCGACGATGGCCGCCGCCATGTTGAGCAGGTTGCCGGCGATGGAGAAGGCGCGCATCGGCACCACGTTCTGGACCAGGGCCTGCAGCAGCTCCTGCGCCTGCGCGCCCTCGGCCTTGCGCCCGAACTTGCCATCGAAGAGCGACATCGCGCGCAGCCGCGCCGTGATCAGCTCCTTGTGCTCGCTCACGCTCGCGCCGACGAACACCCCCGCCCGCCTCCGGTCCCAGGGCTTCGTCTCGTAGCCCGCGTCCTGCAGCGCACAGCGGACCGAGTCGAGCAGGAGCCGGTGCTGCGGGTCGGTGACCTGCACGCGACGCGGTGCGATGCCGAAGTGGAGGGCGCCGAACTGGAGCACCTCGTCGTCCTCGAGGTAGGCCCCCTTGCCGATGTAGGCCTTGTCGGGGATGCGCAGCGAGGTGTCGTGGAACACGGCGTGGTCCCAGCGAGAGCGCGGCACGTCGCGGAACGTGACGCCGCCGCTCCGGATCAGGTTCCAGAACGCAAGCGGGTCCCGCGCGCCGGGGAACCTGCAGCCGAGTCCGATGATGGCGATGTCCACTGTTGAGCGCCCCGATTAGTGTCTTTGCTGCTGTCCGTCAAGCGGACCTTCAGGCGCTCGCCTGACGGTCTTCCGAAAGCCAAGCCGTCGAACTTCCGACAGCCTTCGACCGGGCTGCTGCTGCTATAGATGCCCCAATGCGCGTTCTGGTCACTGGCGGCTCAGGTTTTCTTGGCTCCTACATCTGTGAGCAACTGACGGCGGAAGGCCACGTCGTCCGGGCGCTGGTGCGCCCGGCGAGCGACAAGATGGTCCTCGAGAAACTGCCGCGCGTCGAGTTCGCGCCCGGCTTCATCGAAGACCCCGCCTCTCTTGCAAAAGCGGTGCTCGGCGTGGATGCGATCATCCACGCGGCTGGCCTGGTGAAGGCCCGCAAGCCCGCCGACTTCTTCGTAACCAACGCGCAGGGCACCCGGAACCTTCTCCAGGCGGCCGAGGAGGGTGCGCCCGGCCTGCGCCGGTTCGTGTATGTGTCGTCGCTCGCGGCGGTGGGCCCGTCCGCCGACGGCACGCCGATCCCGGACGACGCCGAGCCGCGCCCGGTCACGCACTACGGGCGCAGCAAGCTCGAGGGCGAGCGCGCCGTGCTCGCAGCCAAAGACCGCCTCCCGGTCACAGTGATCCGGCCGCCGCTCATCTACGGACCCCGCGACCGCGAGACGCTCGCCTTCTTCAGCTCCGTGAAGAACGGCGTGTTGCCGCTGATCGGCGACGGCAGCAACACGCTCTCGGTCATCTATGGCAAGGACTGCGCCTCGGCCTGCGTGAAGGCGATCACCGCCGACGCGCCCAGCGGCCGGACCTACTTCGTCGACGACGGCACCGTCTACGTCTGGAAGGAGGCCCTGCAGGAGGTGGAGCGTGCGCTGGGAACGCGGGCCTTCATGCGCGTCGGCCTCCCGCTCGGCGTGGTGCGAGCGGCGGCGGCCGCTAGCCAGCTGTACGGCAAGATGACGAACACGGCGCAGATGCTCACCCTCGATAAGGTGAACGAGCTGCGCCAGAAGCACTGGGTCTGCTCGGGCGACGGCGCGCGCACCGAGCTCGGCTGGGCCCCCACCACCCTCTGGGCGGACGGCGTACAGCAGACCGCCGCCTGGTACCGCTCAGCGGGCTGGCTCTAGAAGTTCTCTTGGGGCGGCCGCCGCGAGGGGTCGCCCCTGCGCTAGATGACCGTGGTGCCGGCCGGCACCAGCTTCGCCAGTGCATCGCGCAGGTCGCCGACCGTGCGGATGCGGTTCAGCTCCTCGTCGGGGATGCGCACCGACAGCTTCTCCTCGAAGAAGCTGACCAGCTCCATCACCGCGACCGAGTCCATGCCCAGGGTCGTGATGACGGTGTCCTTGCTCAGGTTGGAGAGCTTGCGGTTGTCCACCTCGAGGGCAGCCTGGGTGAACAGGGCGATGACGTCGACATGCTGGGCCATTGGGGCTCGTACTCCGGGTGCCGCGCCGGCGGCCGCGATCGGCGCCGGCGGATGAGGATGGAAGGCCGCGAGGGCCGGCTGCAGTTCAGTCGATGCGCCTGAGCGAGTACTGCGCCAGAGACTGGTAGTGCTTCTGGAAGCCGGTCACGCAGGTGCTCACCGCGGCGATGATCTCCTCCAGCCGGGGGACGATGCCGCCGGGGAAGATCTCGTAGGTGACCCATCCCAGGTCGCGCACGTCCTGGCGGTCGCGGGGGACGAAATTGCGCAGGATGGTCTGCAGGCCGAAGTACGCGCCCGGCTTCGTCCACTCGTGCGCGAGGCGGAAGTAGTTGCGGTAGGCCGCGACCGACTTGCCCTCGCGCGCCTCGAGCGGGCTGACGATGTGCTCCATCATGCAGATGGAGACGATGGCATCGAACTTCAGCTCAGGCCGGTAGTCGAGGTAGCTGCACACCGACGCGGTCACGCCCGGGACGGCCCGGCGGCGGATCTCCGCGCACTGCGCCTCGCTCAGCGTGATGCCGTGCGCCTTGGCCTTGTTGACCAGCGCCTGGTACTCGAGGTTCGCGCCCCAGCCGCAGCCGATGTCGAGCACGGTCATGCCCGGCTTCACGTGGGCGTAGTCGCTCAGGATGCGGAGCTTGTTGAGCTGCGCCTGCTCCAGCGACAGCTCCGGATCGACCACCTCGCCGCGGGCGCCGCCCGGCGTCGCCGGGTCGTCGAAAACGGCGGACGTGTAGTTCATCCGCTCGTCCAGCCAGAGGCGGAAGAACTCGTTGCTGACGTCGTACGAGACAGCGATGTCGGCCTTGCTCGAGCCCATCCAGTGCTCCTCGCGGGGCCCGATGCCCCGCCTGGGAGGTTGTCAGTTGCGCGGCGG
>WNFI01398000.1_pt2 | contig 12837 bp, 11 predicted proteins | sample 5400471 | NCBI WGS metagenome assembly WNFI01 (sample SAMN13153348, study PRJNA577476) | soil metagenome | isolation source: 100 cm saprolite on Douglas fir-dominated hillslope | place: USA:California | collected 2013-09-17
AGGTTTTCACCAGATCGTACCGGAGATCGGAATGCAACATGCCGAACGCGCAAAAATGCCCCGGCGCCACCGGGATGATCACGCGGTGCATGCCGATTTCCCGCGCAATAGCCGAGGCGTGAAGCGGACCGGCGCCGCCATAGGCGATCATCGCGAACGCGGCGGCATCAAGTCCGCGCTCGGTCGATACGCCCTTGACCGCGTAGGACATCTTGGTCACCGCGATGCGTATGATTCCTTCGGCCGCGGCCTCCCGGGACAACGACAAGGGACGGGCGATCCGCTCATCGATAGCCTTGATCGCTGCGTCGAGGTCCAGCCGCATTTCGTCGCCCAAAAAGTGGTTGGCATCGAGGCGGCCCAACACCAGATTGGCATCGGTGACGGTCGGCGCTTCGCCGCCGCGTCCATAGCAAGCCGGTCCCGGTTCGGCGCCGGCGCTCTTCGGGCCCACCCGCAACGCGTCGCCAATGCCGATTTCCGCAATGCTCCCCCCGCCGGTCCCGACTTCGAAGATGTCGACCATCGGGACCTGAATCGGCAGCGCCTGATTGTAACCTCCGATCAATGCCGTCGTTGCCGTCAAAACCCTGCCTTCGTGGATGACGCCGGCCTTCGCCGTCGTTCCACCCATGTCGAAAGCCACCGCGTCCTGCAGGCCCATCTCGCGGCAAAGCACCTGAGCACCAATGACGCCCGCCGCCGGGCCTGACTCAAGCATGCGCACGCACTGTTCCCGCGCCTGCGCGCACTCGTAGAGGCCACCGGTGGATTGCACGATCAGGAACGATCCACGAAAGTCCTCTTCGCGGATCTGCGCTTCGATTTCACCGATGTAGCCGCTGACGCGGGGCCCGATATAGGCGTTTGCGACGGTCGTCGAGCACCGCTCGAACTCGCGATATTCCTGCGAAAGCTCGTGTGAACTCGTCACGAAGGCAGTCTTGAGCCGTGATTTGACGATCTCCGAAACCCTGATTTCGTGAACAGGATTGGCGTAGCAGTGGAGCAACAGAATCGCGACGGCTTCTATTCCCTCCTTGATCATGGCGTCGCAGGCGCGATGAACGGTATCCTCCTCCAGCGGTAATAGAACGTTCCCGTTCGCCATTATTCTTTCGGCGATTTCGTATCGCAGCGACCGCTCCACCAGGGGCACATGTTTCTTGAAGAAGAGGTTGTATGCGTCGGGCCGGTTGATGCGGCCGATCTCATAGGCATCGCGGAAGCCCTTGGTCGTCAGTAGCGCGGTCCGCGCGCCGCTGCGCTCCAGCAACGTATTGATCGCGATGGTTGAACCGTGGAGAAACAGATTGGCGTCGCCGAACCTGGTGCCGGCATCGCGAACGCCGTTTGTTATTCCGGAAATCAGGCGCCGCGGAGTGCTCAGGGTCTTGCCCAGAAGGAATTCCCCGGTTTTCTCATCAAGCGCGGCGACGTCGGTGAATGTGCCGCCGATATCGGCGGCGAGGCGGCTTTCTGGCGGCGCCGACGCCGGAGGGAGTTCCGGTCACGATGACATCGCCTCGTGACAACGTGAACGTCTCGCTCAATTTGGAAATCAGCGTTGCCACATCGAAGATAAGATCGTTGGTCGATGCGCTCTGAACCACCTTGCCGTTCAATCTGGTTTGAAGATTCAATCCCTCGCAACCGGGCGGCAACCGGTCGGCGGTCACGATCCAGGGCCCGAACGATCCGGTGCCGTCAAAGTTCTTTCCGATGGTCCATTGCGGCGTCATGCGCTGATAGTCCCGGATCGAGCCATCGTTGAACAGCGAATAGCCGAGAACGTGATCCAGCGCCGCCGCCTTGGGTATGTTGCGGCCGCCCCGTCCGATGACGGCGACCAGTTCTCCCTCGAAGTCGAGTTGCTCGGAAACGGTGGGCCGGATCATCGGCTGTTCGTGACCGATCAGGCCCGAGGCAAAGCGCGCGAAGATCGTCGGATACGATGGAACCTCAAAGCCGGTTTCCCGCGAATGCTCCGCGTAATTGAGCCCGACACAGACGATCTTGGGGGGCATCGTCAGCGGCGGAAGAAATCGCAGTTCGCCGGCATCGATACTTATGGAACCGGCGCTGATCGTCCGCGCCTCGGCGGCCTTCAGGACGGCCTCATCGCTTGTCGAGCCGGATGACAGGTCGCATCGGAAACTCTTTCCGTCGTCCGATATTCCAATTCCCGAACGACCGTTATGGCTGACTTGAGCGATGAACATGCGGCTTCTCCCCTGGGGAGCATAAATCCCCAGAAAAAAACATTAGTCAATAGAAAATAGTTTTTTTAATGGATACACGTTTTTATAGTGATGCAGTAACATGGCGCGCTTGAGGACACATGGAATGGATATCGACTCGCTGTTTTCCTTGCCCGTCCGAAGCAATTGGGACGTGGCATCGGATATCCGCGCCACCTTGAACGAACTGCGGCGCCGGCCTTTGACACTCGGCGCAGGCTGCGGCTGCGCGGTGGCGTTTGCCGCGATTTCGACCCGCGACTTCGAGGAATTGCTGGTGTTTCACGTCAGCGAGCGGTGGCGGGCGATCGGAACGGACGGTGAGGACACGCTGCCGTCCGCGCCGGACCCTTCGCAAATCCACGGTCTGGATGAGCTTCTCGACTGGGTTCTGACGTGGGAGCGCGCGGGCAAAGCGAGCGAATGCCGCGCGATGCTGGAAGAAATTCGCCGGTCGATCACGTCGTTTGTCCGGCAGTGCTCCATTCACCGATTGAAGGCCGAGAATGTGTGAATACGCAAAAGCGCTCATGCAACGTTCGATCGCGGGGCGTTCATGAGACGCAATGGCGATCTGGGCGATACGCTGGAAATCGAGGCCGTCGGACCGATACAGTCCGAGGTCGCCTACCTGACGCTTCGACAGGAAATTATTTCCTGCAAGCTCCGGCCAGGCTCCAAACTCAAGATCAACGAAATAGCGCTCCGGATCGGCGTCAGCGTCAGCGCCGTGCGCGAGGCGCTGTCGCGCATGGTGGTCGAAGAACTGGTGATAGCCACCGCGCAGAAGGGGTTCTCCGTTGCCCCGATTTCGAGCGCCGAGATCAAGGATCTGACGCGGACGCGAATTGCGATCGAAACGCTATGCCTGGTCGATGCGCTGAAGAACGGTGGAATCGATTGGGAGAGCCGGATCGTCGCGACCTTCCATAAATTATCACGGATTCCGTATGACGATCCCAACGACTCCGGATTGGCAAACCAGGAATGGATTCTGGCGCACGCCGAATTTCATCAGGCGCTCGCAGGAGCATGTACCAGCCGATGGCTGCTGAAAATACGCCGGTCGTTGTATAGCCAGACCGAGAGGTACAGGCAGTTTTCCGGAATCATCCGCAACGATTCCCGCGACGTCAACGCGGAACACATGGGCCTGATGGATGCGGCATTATCCCGGGATGAGCAACTGATCGCAACTCGCATCAGCGATCATTTTAACATCACCATGAATATCATTCTGGCATCCCTGTAGAGGAACCACAGCAATGCCCTGTCCGTAGCTGGCGGCCGAGAGTTTTGCTTGTATCAACCCACCGCTGAGCGCAATTTCTGGGTAATGGCTTCCGACACGGACCCCTGCCGGGCTCGCCGGCTTTGGCGTCGAGATCGCGCGCGAGGGGAGCGCTTGCGACGCCACCGTCGGGCGCGCGAACACATAGCCCTGAATGATATCGCAGTTGAAGCCGCGAAGGATCTCGACTTCCTCGGGATTTTCGACGCCTTACATCACGATCAGCATGCCGAGGCCGCGGCCGGCAAAGCCCGGCTGATCCAGACCGAGCTTTGCCTGCGCGTCGCCGAAATGGTCGAACACAACGGGCACCTTTGAGGCGGCAACCAGATCCTTGATTGCGGAAATCATCGTCAGGCTGGTGAACATCTGAACGTGCCAGTTGCGGCCTTTGACGCGCTCGACGGCGGTCTGAAAGCGCCGGCGTCCAACCGCCGGATCGCCGCTGCCGCCGGTTGCGAGATTGAGCCGGATGCCGCGGATGCCGGCCTGGCCGCTGGTGGTCGTGATGCTGGTGACGCTGCCGGTGCTGATTTCATTCTTCTCAAGGCGCGCGCTGAGGCAACGGTCTTTAACTGGTTTCGACGCTGAGGCCGAACAGCGGGCGCAGGCGCGTGCCAAGAATATTCCCGATGAACGCCGCTACCAGCCAGCACCAGCCATGCAAGCTGCCGGACGCTATCCCGCTGAAATAGGCGCCGATGTTGCAGCCATAGGCCAGCCGTGCGCCATATCCGAGCAGCAGTCCGCCCACCACCGCCGCAATCAATGATCGCGGCGCTACCTGCCATTGCGGCCGGAATTTTCCGGCCAGCGCGGCGGCGAGCAGCGCGCCTGCCATGATGCCGAAATCCATCACCGAAGTAATGTCGTAGAAAATGTTCTGCTGCAGCGACGCGGCCCGCGCGCCCTGCCAGTACGGCCATGCGGCGACATCGACGCCCGCCAGCGCCACCATTTTCGACCCCCACAGCGCCAGCGCGGACGTGATGCCCCACGGGCGCCCCGCGAGATAGAGCGTCGCGAAATTGCCGAGCGCGAGCGCGACTGCGCCCCAGACCAGCGGCCATGGTCCCTGAACGAAGCGTCGCCATCCATGAACCCTGGCCGGCGCTCCTTCCGTCAGCGCGCCGTGGCGCCGCTTCTCAAGCACCACAGTGAGCGTGTAGATTGCCGCCATCGCCAGCAGGCTCAACAGCAATGCCGGCGCCAGCCCGAGCTTGTCGATGAGTGGCACCGCTCCGATGTTCGGCAGCGCGGTCCACCACGGTAGATGCTTTGCGCCCAGCGTTGAGCCCGCGATGAAGGCCGCAAGCGTCAGCAACATCCGGGTGTTGCCGCCCCCCGCAGTATACAGGGGGCCGGACGCGCAACCTCCACCGAGCTGCATGCCAAGCCCGAACAGGAACGCGCCCGTGAGCATGCCGACGCCGACGGCGCCGTATTCGCCGTGAACCGGCTGACCGAAAAGCGTGCCGTGGCTGATCGCAGGAAAAAACAGCAGCACCGCGAGCGCCAGCATGATCATCTGGGCGCGCAATCCGGGGCCGCGGCGATCGGCGATGAAGACCCGCCAGGCCGATGTGAAACCGAACAGTGCGTGATAGAGCGTGAGGCCGAGGGCTCCACCCAAAAGGTACAAAGCTCCCTGACGCCATGAAATGGCGAATGTCAGCATCGCGGCGCCGCCCAGCAAGAGCGCCACGGCAACGGCCGCGACCTTGGCGTCGATCCCCAAGCCGGGGGATCGGCCGGATAGCAGCGGTGCGTCGACTGAGAGATCGGTCATCGAATACATCCCGAATTGTCGTTGAATACGGTGAAACAGGTAGTTCCTCAGCCTTGGCAATCAAGCCGCTCAGGGCGCGGAGTTCTGCCTTCCGGAATCAATTTCAGTTTCCGACCGTCCGGCAGAGGCAAACCCTCGGAGGCCGCCCACTCCTGCGGAACCTCCGTTGTGCACGGTTGTCGAAAAAAGAAATCGGTGAGACGTCGTTGCGCTTTCAGCAGAAATGAGAAGCAACCGGCTGACGGATGGTGGACGATCCGGGTGACATCGAGATCAAGGCAACCGAGCCTTTGACGGTTCTCGAAACGCGGACGCTATACCGCCTCACCCCCGTGATGCGCGACGATCTCTCTCAGGCGAGCCGGCAAACTGCGATCGTGCCCGCCGACAGCGAGGAAGAGGCGCGGAGGATTGCTGCCATCCACGATATTCGCGGCAACGACTGGCGTGATGCTGGATTTGCCAGCTGCGACGTGATCGAGACCAGTGAATTGCATGTCGTTGGCGATGTCGTTTTTGAATCGACACCCGGCCCAACTCCGGCGCGTAGACGCGCCAGGCGGTAGCACAGGTGACATCTCCTGGAAGTCCGGTTCTCGCATTGTGATCATTGCCGCCCGGACCGCGCCTTGCATATCCCGCTATTGCATCGTGAACGAGCCGCTCCACGCTCCGGTGCCGGGGAACGAACTATAGTTGCAGGTCGGACGACCGCTTCCGCCTTTGTACGCGTTTCCGATGGCGTTGCCGCCGACGACATTCACAGCGACCTGGAATTGACATCCATTGGACCCGTTCTGATACCTGACGGTGCAGAGGAGCGATCCGGCGCTCGAAGTGGCGCTGAACGAAGCGCTGCTGCCGTTGCCAATACTGAACGGCGCCGAGATCGAAGCATTGGGCGAACAGCTTGCGCTGTCGAGGGTGATTGCCGAACCAAACGAATTGAAAACCATAAAGTTCGTAGTTACCGTCTGAGCAGACGCCGCGCTACTGCTGCCGATCTCGAACAGAGCTGCGAGGAATATTCCAGCGCCGATTTTCGAGAGAGATTTGAACATGCTCATCATCGCCTCCCAATGTGCAGAGATCGTTGAGATTCCCGAGAGCGCACATCGCGCTCTTGAGCACCTTCACCACCGGACTTGTATGAAGGAGCGGTTAAAATCGCTGACTGGAGCACGTCGAAGCGGACCGCCGTGGCAACGGCCTGCGAGCCGCGCCGGGTTGTCGACCAGAATCCTTTTGCGAATGCCTGCTTCCGGCGCCCACAGTGGAAGCTGATTGAGCATGCGGTCGTCGTCGATCTGAAACGGCGGCGTCACCTCGGTCGGGGGATGGCGGATATAGTGGGAATCCCGCTATTGCACCGCTTGGTGGGCGCCGGTGATACCGGACCGTGCTTGCAGCCTCATGATGAGATCATTTCGATTTTTCCATCTCTGAGCCGGTAGATGCCGCCAACCACCTTGAGCTTCCGCTGTTCGATAGCCGCGTTGAGAATCGGATTTGCAGATTTGAGTTTTGCCACGTTGTCGATCACGTTTTGACGGATGGCGTTGTCGAGCGGATCGCCGGGCTGGCCCGAAATTGCATTCACTGCGGGGGCGAGGCTTGTGACCAAGGAGGGTATGGCCCGGCAGCGCGATATTGTCTTTGAGGGATTTCATGGTCGCACCGACAGCTCCGCAGGTGTCGTGGCCCAGTACCATGATCAGAGGCGTTCCGAGCATCGCGACTGCATATTCCATACTCGCAATCGTGTCGCTGTTGGCGAAGTTCCCCGCCACGCGGCATACAAACAGATCGCCTCTGCCACTATCAAAGGCATATTCAGGCGCGATGCGTGAGTCGGCGCAGCTCAGGATGCCGGCATATGGATTCTGCCCTCCGACGAGAGCCTCGCGCTCTTGCTTAAAGTCGTGACGGCGTGAGACGCCTTCGACATAACGGTCATTTCCCTTCATCAACAATTCAAGCGACGCATCCGGGGAAACGACATTCTGTGATTTCGGGGGCGCCTTAATCCCCTTCGCAACGGCAGAACCGCTCAATGCGAGCCCGGCGGCGGCTACGCCGAAAAATCGAAGGAGACCACGGCGTGAGGGTTGCGCCTGAGTTAGATTTTCAAGGTTACATATCTCGCACACAGAAGGCCTCCATTCTCACTTCCCATATTCGAGACTTTCGCGTGCCGTCGATCAAGGCAAGTGAGCCTTCGGCAAATGCATCTCCACCTTGATGTCGGGCTCTCGTCCGTTTTGTGCCGCCCTTTGAATTTAATGGTCTGCCTCCGCCTCGGCCGCTTGCAGATGCGGCTTTGCCGGTCGTCGCTTGACCCGCTCCCGCAGGTGCTGAAACACGACGTAGAGCAGCGGAATCAGAAAGATTCCGAAGAACGATGCCGCGATCATTCCGCTGAACACAGCGGTACCGACGCCGCGCCGGCTTAACTGTCCGGCGCCGGTGGCGATGACAAGCGGCACCAGACCAGCGATGAAGGCGAAGCTCGTCATCATGACGGCGCGGAACCGCTCCCGGGCACCTTCGAGGGCAGCCTGCTCGATGGACAGGCCGTGTTCGCGCCGCTCCTTGGCGAATTCGACGATCAGGATGCCGTTCTTGGCCGCAAGCGCGATGAGTACGACAAGCCCGATCTGGGCGTAGAGATTGTTGTCGAGTCCAAACGCCAACAATCCCGCCATCGAGCCGAGCACGCCGACCGAAATCGACAACAGCACAGGAATCGGGATCGCCCAGCTCTCGTAGAGGCCGACCAGAAACAGGTAAGCGAACAGCACGGCCAGAGCGAGGATCGTCGTTGTTTTGCCCGAGGCTTCCTTCTCCTGCAATGCGGTCCCGGTCCATTCGTAACCGTAGCCGCGCGGCAGCGTTGTCGCCGATATCTTTTCCATCGCAGCAATTGCGTCGCCGGACGAATAGCCAGGTGCGGGTCCGCCGTTCAATGTAACACTGCGAAAATTGTTGTAGCGGATGATTGATTGGGGACCGAGAGCCAGCCGCGCCTCCGCGAAGGCGCGGATCGAAACCATATCGCCATTCTTGTTGCGGACGTTGATGCGATAGATATCATCGACACGCGCGCGCTCGGAAGCTTCACCCTGGATATTCACTTGCCAGGTGCGCCCAAACAGATTGAAATCGTTGATGTACGCGCTGCCAAGGACAGACTGCAGCGCATTGAACACGTCGGCCACGTTGACGCCAAGAGTCTGAACCTTTTCCCGATCGATATCGAGAAAGAGTTGCGGCGTGTTCGCGCTGTAGGTCGTGAAGACCCGGCGCAGCGTCGGGTCCTGGTTTGCAGCAAACACCATACCGCGCGCCACCGCGGCAATCTCCGCAGGCCCCGCGCCGGATTTACTCTGAAGCTGGAATTCGAAACCGCTGCCAGTGCCTAATCCGATGATGGGTGGCAAGTTATAAGCGAACACGATGGCCTCCGGGATCCCCTGGAACTGGCCCATCAACCTCGCGATGATTCCATTCGCCGACACCGGCCCGGTCTTGCGCTCGTCGAACGGATTGAGTGCCAAGATGAGCATCGCGCTGTTCGATTTCGTGAGGCCGTCGATCAGGCTGTAGCCGATGACCGACGTCACGCTGGCAATGCCGGGAGTGCTGCGGGCGATTTCCTCGACGCGCTTCGTGACTGCGGCGGTGCGGTTGACCGAGGCGCCTTCCGGCAACTGTATTTCGCCGAACACCGCGCCCTGGTCCTCGGAGGGCAGGAAGCCGGTCGGCGTGACCTTGAACAACCAGCCCGCGCCGACGATCACGACGACGAGCGCCAGCAGACTGTAAGCTGCGAAGCGGACGCTCTTGTGGGCGAACTGGCGAAACAGTTCGCCGGAAATTCCCGGGATGAAGGCGACCGGCACGAACACCGAAAGCAGGACCAGCGTAATAGCGATGATCGGAGCGGTGATCTCCTGCATCGCCCGCCGCGAGGCTTCCGCCGGTGACAGCGTATGATCCTTTTCAAGCTGCGCCTCGACGGCCTCCACCACCACGATCGCATCGTCGACCACGATGCCGATGGCGAGCACCAGCGCAAGCAGCGACACGGTGTTGGCGGAATAGCCGAGCGCAAGCATCACGGCGAAGGTGCCGATCAGCGCAACCGGCACCGCTAGCAAGGGTATCAGCGTTGCACGCACGCTGCCCAGGAACAAAAACACCACGATGACGACCAGGACGAAGGCTTCGACCAGCGTGTGCAGGACGCCCTTGATGCTTTCTCTTACGAAGATTGTAGTGTCGTAGGTGATTTTGTAATCGACCCCCTGCGGGAACGAGGTCTTGAGCTCTTCGAGGATCTTGCCTATCCGCTGCGCGCTATCGAGCGCGTTGCCCCCCGGTGACTGGTAAATCCCGATGACAGCCGCAGGCTGCCCGTCCAGGCGACCGAGCGACTCCGACAAACGCGCCGCGAGCTCGACGCGGGCAATGTCGCGGACGCGCACGAACGAACCGTCGGGATTGGCGCGCACGACAACCGCCCCGAATTCCTCAACGTTTGCAAGACGGCCCTTGGACTGGATGTTCAGTTGAAATTGCTGGTCGGGCAGTGCGGGTTGCGCGCCGATGCGTCCGACCGCTGCCTGGATATTTTGGGCCTTCAAGGCATTCGCAATATCGCCTGGAACGAGACCGAAATTCGTGAGCCGGTCAGTGTTGAGCCACACCTTCATGCTGTAATCGGAAGGTGAAAACAGCGAGACGTCGCCGACACCGGGTACCTGCTTCAGCGAGTCAATGACATTGATGGTCGCGTAATTGCTGAGGAAAAGCTGGTCGTAGCGGCCTTCAGGCGAGGTCAGCGCGATAACCTGCAGCAATGCCGAAGATTTCTTGGTGACGCTTATGCCCTGCGCGCGCACTTCGGAGGGGAGCTGGGCCTCGGCGAGACCGACGCGGTTCTGCACCTTGACGGTATTGAGGTCGGGGTCCGTCCCCACCGCGAAGGTGATGTTGAGCGCATAGCTGCCGTCATTGCCGCTTGTCGACTTCATATAGAGCATGTTGTCGACGCCGATGACACGCGCCTCGATCGGTTGGGCAACCGTAGCCTCGACGACCTCCGCGCTGGCGCCGGCATAGGATGCGGTGACGGCGATCTGCGGCGGAACGATGTTCGGGAATTGCGCGATCGGGATTTGCGAAAGCGCGACAAGGCCAGCAACGGTGATGACGATCGAGATAACAACTGCGAGGCGAGGGCGGTCGATGAAGACGCTCGACAACATGATTTACGCTCCCGGCTTGGCTTCGGTCGGCGCAACGATCTGTCCCGGGCGCACCCGCTGAATACCTTCGGTGACGATGAGCTCATTCTCCGCGAGCCCCTTGCGGATGACGATGTTCGCGCCGCGTGCGACATCGGTCTCGACACGCCGAATCTGAATCTTGTTGTCTTTGTCGACGACGAGGACGTAGGGGCCGGTCTGATCGACCTGCAGCGCTTGCTGGGGCACCACTAGCGCGCTCTCACCCTTGCCCTCTTCAGCCACGACTGTGACCAGTTGGCCGTCGACCAGGACGCGGTCGGGATTCGCAAACAGCGCCCGGACCTGGACCGTGTCAGTCCCCTGATTCACCGTATTGTCCAGGAAGTCAATTTTTCCGGCGCTGGGGTAGCGGCTGCCGTCCGCGAGCTGGACATAAATAACATACTCGCCGCCTTTGCTCACGGCTTGCTGCTTGCGCACGGCGAGCATCTCGCGCTGGGTGACCGGGAAGCTGGCGTAGATCGGGTCCTGACTAACGATGGTGGCCAGCGCGCTATTCGACGGACTAACAAAATTGCCGACCGACACCGACGCTCGACCGATGCGTCCGGAGATCGGTGACTTGATATCCGTGTAGCTTAGCTGAAGCTCCGCTTTTTCCAGTGCGGCTTTCTGCGCCAGCATGTTGCCGCGGGCCTCGCCCTGCTTGGCGGTGGCCTGATCGAGTGTCGCCTGGGCCGTGACATTGCGCTGGAACAGTTGGGTCTGGCGGTCGACCTCAAGGTCGGCAAGCTTGAGACTGGACTCCGCCGTTTCAAGCGCAGCTTTCGCCTGATCGACCGCGGCCTGGTAAAGCCCCTTTTCGATAACGAACAGAAGCTCGCCTTCCTTGACGTCCACACCTTCGGTAAACAATCGCTTCTCGAGGAAGCCGTCGACGCGTACACGCAGATCGACTTTGTTCTTGGCTTCGATCCGACCCGTGAGGGTTGTCGCGGGCTTGATCTCCGCGGCGGTGACTTTGACGACGGTCACGGCCGGCGGAGGTGCGGAGGCCGCTGGATTGGCCTGCTTGTTGTCGCCACAGCCGGCGACGAGGAGGGCCATGCTCGAAGCGGCTGCCACAGGAAGCACAAGGGACCGACGCAACATCTGTACCCCCGACAATTGAGGATAGCTTATCTGTCGCAGCAAACTACAATCATTACAGTAAGGCTCACAATTTGAAATATATCAAGGGGCGAAATCGAAGAGGGCTGCCGTGAATAGGCAACCAACTTCTATTCCGGCCCACCGTTTAGAAGTGGCGCGCTATACGATGTCTTGTCCGATCTTTCGCGAGCTCCCACCCTCACATGTTCGCTCAAGTTGGCTGCCGAGTTGAATGAGCGTGAGATAAAACGCCGGGTGTTGAGCAATGGCATGCTTTACCGCATTGCAAAACATGATCGCGCCACCGAGCGCAGCGGCCCAAATCCTATCTGCAGACGCGGACGCCGTTCACCAAAACCCAAACGCAGTGATGGGGTCCATAATAGGAATGACGAGCGACCGTCCGCCGCGTGGTGCGCCTAGCCACGCCGGCGACGCTCCCTGGCGTCAACGGTCGCCCAATGCGAGCGTGCGCTTGGTCAGCGGCTACGGTGATGCCGGTCGTCTTCGATGCCTCGATCGAGTAAGGCATAACGGAAAGCATTAGAGCGGTCGCGCAGATTAGTGCGATTTTTTTCGACATCTTGACCATGATTGACTCCTTGTGACGCTCTCGATGAAGCCTGGAGGCAGGACGATCGACGATCATTCTGACTCCTTCCGAGCTCGCGCGATAGAGTCCTAACACTAACTTTTTGCAGTCTTCGGTCTCCAGGAACTCCTGGATCGAGGGGGTCGCGAAGGCCGGATGGGCGCGGAAATAGCGACGCTCGATTTAAATTCTGCTGGCAAGTCGCGGTTGAGATGGGGAAATGTGGCCCACAGCGGCGACAGCAGCAACTCGGTTGCGTCGCATTATGGCCGCACCGACCAATGCTGCACACGTCTGGAAAACCCTTGCCAACCCGGAGCTGTCTACACGCGGCACTTTTGCGACGTGTCGCGATTGACCCAAAGGCGACATTGCAGAGCCACCACTACTTCCGGTCCATCTGCGCATGCTCCAAATCGCTTGTCGTGAGCGTGCCCTCTCAGTCCTTCACCAAATCCCCCAGCAAATTCGCAGCCACCGTCAGCTTGGCGAGCGTCAGGCCACTGGTAGCGATCTCCTCG
>WNFI01146495.1_pt1 | contig 12835 bp, 14 predicted proteins | sample 5400471 | NCBI WGS metagenome assembly WNFI01 (sample SAMN13153348, study PRJNA577476) | soil metagenome | isolation source: 100 cm saprolite on Douglas fir-dominated hillslope | place: USA:California | collected 2013-09-17
AAGTCGCTGGCGTTCGCCGGCCTCCGCAACGCCGTGGCGGACATCTTCATCATCGATCTCGAAACCGGCGACATCAAGAACCTGACGAACGATTCGTTCGCCGACTACGCCCCGACCTGGGCCCCCGACGGCAAGTCGATCGTGTATCTCGCACGCGTCAGCGGCAACGACAAGCTGTTCAGAATCGACCTGGCGACCGGGAAGAAGACGCAGCTCACCTTCGGCACGCATGACGACGGCGGGGCGCAGTTCATGGACGCCGACACCCTCGTGTTCCCCTCGACGGCCGTCGATCCGAACCAGCCGATCAGCCCGGAGATCGCGAAGAACGGCAACATCTACAACGTGTGGACGCTGAACCTCAAGACGAACGAGCTGAAGCAGTACACCGATGCGCTCGGCGGCAATGTGTCGCCGGTCGTCCTACGCGACGAGAACAAGGCGCAGAGAATCGCCTTCGTCACCTACTACAAGGGTGAATACGGCATCCACACGGTGCCGGCGCAGAAGGAGGCGCTGCACACGGTGGCGACCGCGGACTTCGGCGCGCCGGGACCGATCATCGACTTCCAGCCCCCGCTCAGCCATACCCTCGTGAAGAGCAACCAGCGGCTCAAGGGGCGGTTCGAGAAGCTGTTCCTCGAGGGACGACCGCCGGTCAACCTCGGCGTCACCAGCGGCGGCGACTTCTTCGGCGGCACCCAGGTGACGTTCACGGACGTCCTCGGCGACCAGCAGTTCAACTTCTACGCCGAGTCGGTTTCGCAGTACCGATCGCTGTCGCTCTCGTACCTGAACCTGTCGCGGCGGTTTCAGTACGCCATGCAGGGCTTCTCGCAGACGCAGTTCTATTATGCGAACAACGCGGGCACGTTCTACGCCCAGCAGTATGGCTTTTTGAGCCACAAGGACGCGCTCGCCACCCAGACCTCGCGCGGCGGCACGATCTTCGGCATCTATCCGCTGAACCGCTACGCGCGGGTCGAGCTGACCGGCGGCCTCATTCAGTTCAAGCAGCAATACAGCGACCCGACGCTGCAGCAGGTGTCCGACGACTATCAGAAGGCGATCTACGGCCGCTCGCTGTTTGCTGACGGAAAGCTGCTCCCACTCGGCGTCGCCTACGTCCGGGAAACGACCGTGTTCCGCGAATATGGACCACTGTCGGGCGACACCCTGCGCGTCGGCTACGAATACTCGCCGAAGATCGGCGGGTTCATCTCGCGGCAGACCGCGGACCTCGACGCGCGCAAGTACATACGGCTGGCGACCAACGGGGTGCTCGCCTTCCGCTTCCGCGGGCTCAAGAGCTGGGGGGACTTCCCGTCGTACTTGTATTCCGGCGGCAACTCGGAGCTGCGCGGCTACCAGTATCTCGAGTTCATCGGCAACAAGGCGTTTTTTGCCGACGCCGAGCTGCGGTTTCCGCTCATCGAGGCAGCGCTGACGCCGCTCGGCGTCATCGGCGGCCTGCGCGCCGTGGCATTCGCGAACATCGGCGCCTCCCAGTTCGCGCAGAACAAGCTGGAGTTGTACTCGCGCGCGACGATCGTCCGCCAGCCGGTCCTGGGCTATAACCAGGATTTCTTCACTGGCGCGATTACGCCGGTCTACGGTCCGCCGCAAACGATCAAGGGCCTGCGCCTGGTCGACGGCCGCGCCTCGTACGGCCTCGGCCTCGAGACGTTCGCTCTCGGCTTTCCGATCCACTTCGACTGGTCCTGGCGAACGCTACTGAACAGGGGCTGGGAAGACTACGTGTACTCGTATCGGGCGGCGCTCGACCACGAGAGCAGCGGCAGCCGCTGGCTGCGCAAGCCGAAGTTCTCGATCTGGATCGGCTACGACTTCTAACGACGAAGCAACCAGGCGTCGAAGGCACGAAGGAAGGGAACGAAGGCAATGGGGTGCGGCTGCGGATCGGTAGTCAAACTGCTGGCCGACTACTTGGAGCGCCGGCTACCCGCCCCGCTGCTCCAGGAGTTCGAGCAGCATCTGGAGCGGTGTCCCCGCTGCGTCGCGCAACTGCGCACCTACACCTCCACCGTTTCCTTGCTCCGCTCGCTCCGGGAGGACGAGCTGCCAGCCGAACTGCGGCTGACCGTGAAGTCGTTCATCGACGCCAAATGCCACAACAACTGACGCCCAAGCGGGCGTCCGAGTCCGCGACGGAGATGGTGCAGGTGGTCCTGCCCAACGATGCGAACCCGCTCGGCTACATCCTGGGCGGCATTCCTCCATCCGATCAAGGTCGGCGATCTGATCATCCTCAAGGCACGCGTCACCGCTGCCTGGAGCACGTCGCTCGAAGTCGAAGTCGAAGTGTTCTCGGAGGAAACGCTGACGGGGATGCGGCGGATGACCAGCCGCGCCTATCTCACCTTCGTCGCCATCGACCGCGACAACAAGCGGATTCCGATTCCCGGGTTGATCCTCGAGACCGCGGCAGAGAAGACAAAGGCCGCCGAGGCCGACAAGCGCCGCGCCGAACGGCTCAAGGCGCGTCAACAGTTGACTGCTAACGGGTCGGAGCTGACAGTTCCGAGTTCGTAAACTGTGAACTGTAAACTGTGAACTGTGAAGCCCGTCTCAGTCCAGACCGACGACGCCGCGGGCGAGATCGATGGACACGCGGTACTTGCTCAGGAACTTGTGGCCGACGATGCCACCGAGCTGGAAACCGAGGAGTGCGCTCGGCGCACGCAGGTTCAGGACGACGACCGGAATCTTCGAGAAGCGGATCGTGCTGAACTCGAGATCCACGTTGGGCATCAGGAACGCGTCCTTGTCCCACCCGGACGTCCCGTACACCTTCAGCGGAATGCGGCGGAACGCGGGGCGATCGGTCATCTGCCCCGCCGTTGCCTGGCTGATCGAAATCACTTCCCCGCCGGTGTCCACTACGAATGTCGCAGGCTGGCCGTTGACGATGCCCCGGACCGTCGCCAGGCGGTAGAGGCTCAGCGGCAGCTCCGTCGCATAGGCCGCAGGAGGTAGCGTGCGGCCCATCACCAGCTGCCGGCGCGCGTAGTCGACACGCATCGACAGCCCGAGCGCCAGCGGCGAGAAGCTCTCTGGCTCGCGCGCCGGCAGGTCCCGGAGCGGCGGGTTCTTGATCAGGCACGGGACATTCCTGACTCGGAGCGGTCCGACGTCGAGCAGGTCGACGCGGCCGACCTCGAGGCCGCGCATCCCCACGTCGCCCACGCCTGCGGTCTGCATGGAGATAATCGGCAGGATGCCGCGCTTGCGGGCGAGATCGCGCGATACGACGGTCTGCTCCGCGCCGGTGTCCAGCACGAAGTCCGACGGCGCACCGCCGTTGACCTTGACGCTGACCAGCACCTTATCGTGTTCGATGCGGATGGGGACGGTCCAGGTCTGGCCCTCCTCCGGGGATGCGGCGGCGATGTCGACCGGGGTCTTGCCTTTGAACGAGTGGAGGAAGCGGATCTCGGCGCGGGTCCACAGCGCCTTCTCGCTGTGATCGCGGTTCGGGAGCAGGTTCACGTAGTTGCTGAACGCCGCGGCCGCTTCGTCGTAGCGATGCTGGCGCTCGTAGATCACGCCAACCGTGTGGTGGAACTCCGGCTCGCGTGGCGCCAGCTCGAGGGCCTGCTGCGCTTCGATCAGCGCGTCGGCCAGGCGGCTGTGGGCGGCCAGCGCGCGGGCGCGGCCGTGATGCCCGCGGGCGTCCGCCGGATCGGCGTTCAGGGCCGCCCCGAACGCACGGTCGGCCTCTTCAAAAAGCCCGAAGCTCCAGAGGGTGTCGCCATAAAGGGAGAGCGCCGGCGCGTCGGTGGGGTCGGTCCGCGTCAGATGCTCGGCCTGCGCCCGCGCGCCGGCGAAGTCGCCGATGCGCAGCAGCATCAGCGCGAGCCCGGACTGCGCGCGCCGCGTGACGGCGGGATCGGCGGATCCGGCGGCGATGGCGCGCTGATACGCATCCGCGGCCTCGCGGAAGCGCGCGTCTCCCGCCAACAGATCTATTTCTGGAAGAACTTGGCGTTCACCGGGATGAAATCCTTCCACTTCTCGGGGGTCTCATCGAGGGCGAAAATCGCCTCGACGGGACACGCCGGCACGCACGCGCCGCAGTCGATGCACTCGTCGGGATGGATGTACAGCTGTTCGACGCTCGCGAACTCGGCCTCGTCTTTGCGCGGATGGATGCAGTCCACCGGGCACACGTCGACGCACGCGGTGTCCTTGGTTCCAATACAGGGTTCTGTGATGATGTAGGCCACGCTATAACTATACAACAGCGCATGCGTACGTGGCGACGACTCACCGTCCTCCTGCTCGTGGTCTGCGCGCCGCAGGCGGCAGTGCGGGCGCAGGAACTGCCGGCAGGCCCGATCACCATGGCGCACGGGACAGTCACGCTCGGGGGCGAGGTCACGGTGACTGCGGGCCGCCGCGACAACAGGACGTATTTCAACTACACGGACTACGAGCACAACGCCCTCAGGATGTTCCGCGTCTCCCTGTCCGGCATGTGGCGCCCGGCCGGGCGCCTGGCCTTCCTCACCGAACTGCGTTCCGAGAACGTGAAGCGCGTGGTGCCCTACGCGCTGTACGTCCGCGTCCGGCCGTGGAAGGACCGCGCGTTCGACATTCAGGCAGGCCGGATCCCCCCCGTGTTCGGCGCATTCGCGCGGCGCTCGTATGGCACGGACAACCCATTGATCGGCTACCCGCTCGCCTACCAGTACCTGACGTCGGTCCGGTCCGATGCCATCCCCGCCACCGCGGACGATCTGCTGCTGATGCGCGCCCGGGGCTGGCGCGCCAGTTATCCTGTCGCCGTGACCGGTCCCGGTCCGGGTGTCCCTCTCGTCAGCGCGTATCGCTGGGACACGGGGGTTCAGGCGCACGCGACCGGTAGCCGCGTCGAGGGATCGATCGCGCTGACGACCGGCACCCTCTCGAACCCCCGCGTCGTAGACGACAACCGTGGACGGCAGGTGTCGGCACGGGTCGCCTGGAAGCCGGTCGTCGGCCTGGTGCTCGGCGCCTCGGCGGCGCGCGGAGCCTTCCTGACCGCCACGCTCGAAGATCGCGTGGCGGCCCTGACCTTTCGTCAGACGCACGCGCAGCGCGCGCTGGGGTTCGACGCGGAGTACTCTCGCGATTACTGGATCATCCGTGGGGAGGTGATCGAGAGCAGCTGGAACCTGCCCGGTCTCGCGGCGCCCCGAATCGACGCGCCGCTGTCGGCCCGCGCCGCGTTCGTGGAAGCCCGCTACCGGTTCACGCCGCGGTTCTTTGCCGCCGCCAGAGCGGACCGGCTCACGTTCTCCCGCATCCGAGGCGAGCGGCTCTTTGCTGGCCAGCCGACGCCGTGGGACGCGCCGGTCACCAGGGTCGAAGCGGGCGGCGGCGTCTATTTGCAACGCAACCTGACGGTCCGCGCCGTCGTCCAGGGCAACTGGCGGGAGGGCGGCCGGGTGAGGAACCGGACGTTTGTCTCGGGTCAGCTCGCGTTCTGGTTTTGATGATCCGTACCCTCGCTGTCGCCGTTGTCACGCTCACGATCTCGTTCAGCTCGCCGAAGCCGGGTCGCGGCGCCGTAACGGGCGTCATCCGCGGGCGGGTGGAGGTGCGGACGGCTGCCGCACGTCCGGCGTACATGCGGCCGGACCCCGGAGGCCTGGGCATGGCCGCAGCGCGCGAGCCGCTCGATCGGCGGCGGAGCGTGGTCTACCTCGAGACGGCGCCGAGGGCGGCCTTCGAAATCAGCGACGAGCGGCGCGCCAGCATGGACCAGCGCCACGAGCGCTTCGTCCCGCACGTGCTGGCGATCGTCGCGGGCACGTGGGTGGATTTTCCGAACGACGACGCAACGTATCACAACGTGTTCTCCCTCTCGAAGACGAAGGACTTCAATCTCGGCCGCTACGCCGCGGGACGAACGAAGGCGGTGCGCTTCGAACGCCCGGGCATCGTCCGGGTGTTCTGCGACATCCATTCGCACATGAGCGCGTTCATCCTGGTGTTCGCCCACCGCTTTTTCGCGGTCACCGACGACGAAGGGCGCTACCGGCTGGAAGGCGTGCCGCCGGGCACCTACACCGTGGTCGTCTGGAACGAGACCGAGCGCGGCGATCCGCTACGGCGGACGGTGACGATCGGCGACGCCGGCGGCGACGTGGACGTGGACTTCAGCATCCGATGAACGCCTTCTCGTCGCTCACCAACCGGATCTTCTTCGCAACGGCGCTGCTCGCCGTCCTCTCCGTCGGCGTGGCGATCTACATCGTCAATCGCGCCGTCAACCGACAGGGAGAGGGCGAGCTGCAGCGCGGCATCGACGAAGCGGCGACGCTGGTGGACGAATACCGCTCGGTGCTGTTCGAGAATTTCGGACGGGACGCACGCCTGATTGCCGACCTGCCACTACTCAAGGCGGCCGTGGATACTCGCGATCCGGCGACGCTCGCGCCGATCGCGAAGAAGTACCGCGACAAGCTGCCGGACGCGGAGCTCTTCGCCATCGCTGACAACCGGGGACGGGTGCTGGCGCGGCTCGGCGCGACCGACGTACCCGATGAAGCGCTGGCGGCGTTCGTGACGATCGGACGGACCGGAGCCAGCGAGCACGCCGCCTTCTGGCCGCAGCCGAACGGCATCTTGCTGATCAAGTCGGTTCCCATTTCGGTCGACGAGCTGGAGCCGGATGTCCTCGGCACCCTGATCCTCGGCGCGAGCCTCGACGACCGCCAGGCGAGACGTTTCAAGAAACTCACCAACAGCGAGATCGCCTTCGGCGTGAACGGCGTCATCAAGGCGGCAACCCTGCCGCCGGACACCTGGCCGGCGCTGGCGTTGCTGCTCGGGCGCCCCGGGGTCAGGTCTAAGATTGTGCTGAACGGCGAAGATTATCTCGCCTATGCCAATCCGCTCGGCGCGGCTGGTCCGCACGGTCAGCCAATCGGCATCGTGCTGCGCTCGCAAACCGAGCGGACGCGGTTTCTCCGGCAGCTGCACACGTTCCTCGGCCTCACCGCCCTCGTCGCGGTGCTGGTGGCGATCCTTCTCAGCTACGCGGTCGCTCGGACGGTCACGCGGCCCGTCGGAGCCATCACGTCGACGATGCGGGAGATGGCGGCGAGCGGCGACCTTTCCCGTCGCATCCCGGTCTCGTCGGACGGGCGCTGGCAGGACGAGGACGCGCGCCTCCTGGCCACCACGTTCAACTCGATGACCGACTCCATCGAGCGGTTCCAGCGCGAGGCGGCGCAGCGGGAGCGGCTGTCGTCGCTCGGACGGCTATCCACCGTCGTGGCGCACGAGATCCGCAATCCGCTCATGATTATCAAGACCTCGCTGCGAGCGCTGCGGCGGGAGGACGCGGGCGCGGACCAGCTAATGCGCGAATCCGCCTGGAGCTCGACCCCCGAATACCGGCGATGACGACCGACGCGGAGCGACTGCGCCAGGCCCTCCTGAACATCCTCAGCAACGCCGTCCAGGCGGTCGCGGGACGCCAGGCCGACATCCGGGTGCGGATCTTGCGCATCGACGCGCGGCACCTGGCCATTGTCGTGACCGATAACGGCGCCGGCATCGCGCCGGAGGACCTGCCGCGGCTGTTCGATCCCTACTTCACCACGCGCCGGACCGGAACCGGCATCGGTCTTGCGATCTCCCGCAACATCATCGAAGGCCTGGGAGGACGCATCACTATCACCAGCGAGCGCGAGCGCGGCACGGAAGTACGCATCGAGCTGCCACTCGAGGCGCCGACCGCATGACCAAAGCCACCGGTTCGGTTCTCCTCGTCGACGATGAGGCCAAGATCCGCGACGCGCTGGCCGGGGCGCTCCGCGAGGAAGGGCACGAGGTCGTGGCGACGGGCAGCCCGCGCGAGAGGCGATGAAGCTCGGGGCGCTCGACTACCTGCAGAAGCCGTTCGAGATCGACGAGCTTCTCATCGTGGTGAACCGCGCGCTCGATCACCAGCGGCTGCAGACGCAGCACGGCTACCTGCTCAGCGAGCGGGACGAAGAGTTCAATCAGTACGGGATCGTCGGCCGCAGCCGCAGCGTGCAGGCGGTGATCCGCACCGCGCAGATGGTGGCCAAGTCGAAGAGCACGGTCCTCGTGACCGGCGAGACAGGCACCGGCAAGGAGATGGTCGCGCGCGCCATCCACTTTCACAGCGCGCAGCGCGAGATGCCGCTCGTGAAGGTGAACTGCGCCGCCATCCCCGACACCCTGCTGGAATCGGAGCTCTTCGGCCACGTGCGGGGGGCGTTCACCGGCGCGCTGACGAGCAAGAAGGGAAAGTTCGCGCTCGCCGACGGCGGCACGATCTTCCTCGATGAGATCGGAACGATGGCGCCGGCGCTGCAGTCCAAGCTGCTGCGCGTGCTGCAGGAACGCGAGTTCGAGCCGCTCGGCTCGGAGCGGAGCCACAAGGTCGACGTGCGGGTGATTGCCGCGACCAACCGCGACATCCGTCAGATGGTGTCGGACGGCCGCTTCCAGGAGGATTTGTATTACCGGCTGAACGTCATTCCCATCCACATACCGCCGCTCCGCGAGCGGCGCGACGACATCCCGCTGCTCGTCGATCACTTCGTCCGAAAGCACGCGCAGCGGGCCGGGAAACGGATCGACGGCATCGAGGCAGGCGTGCGCGACGCGCTGCAGGCCGCCGACTGGCCGGGCAACGTCCGCGAGCTCGAGAACACCGTCGAGCGTGCTGTCGTCCTTTCACCAGGCGCGATGATCGGCGCCGACGTCGTCCGTCTCCTCGGCGTGGCCTCGGCGCCACCTGGCGGCCTGCCGTCACTGTCGCTGCGTGCGAACCTCGATTGGTCCGAGCGAGAGACGGTACGCCGCGCGCTCGAGCGCGCCAACGGCGTGAAGAAAGACGCGGCGGAGCTGATGGGAATCAGCCAGCGCGCCCTCAGCTACTACCTCGCTAAGCACCGGATCGAATAGGGCGGTGGACGACGACCGCGGACGACTACGCGGAACACGCGGCCGCTTTCGTTTTTCGTAAGTCTTTTCCGGAGCCGTAACGAGTCCCCCTGTTTTCTTCACTTTCCAGGACCTTCCCGCGGGCATTGCCTTTGCGATAATGACCGGCAAATGAAGATCCGTACCAAGGCGATGTGGGGGGCGTGCGTGTTGCTGGTGCTCCTCGGGAGGCCCACGAACGCGGGAGCGCAGACGGCTCCGCAGCCACCGGCGGAGACGGCTTCGCAGCCACCGGCGCAGCCGGCTTCGCTGCCACCGGCGCAGCCGGAGGCATCCGATCCCGACAGCCGGGTCGATCCGCTGCAGCCTGACTTCAACCTCGCGGCGCTGCCGACGACGCTGCGGCTGCCGGAACACAAGATGGCGTTCCGCGTGACGCACCGGTTCACGCGATCACTGGGGCGCGGGGACTTCGGCGATCTGCTCAACGATTTCTTCGGCTTCGATTCCGGCGCGCAGATCGGCCTCGAGTTCCGCTACGGGCTGCGGCCGGGCACGCAGGTCGGACTGCATCGCACCAGCGATCGCACCATCGAGATCTTCGGCCAGCAAAGCGTGCTACAGGAGAAGGCGGACGGCCGCCCGCTCGGCCTCGACGTGATTGCCACGCTGGAGGGCGCGAACAATCTTCGCGATCAGAAGTCGCCGGCGATCGGCGTGCTCGTGTCGAAGAAGCTCGGCAAGGTGGCGGCCGTGTACGCGGAGCCGATTTTCGTCGCGAACACCAGTCCTCTTTCAACTGGCAGCAGCAACACGACGATGATTGGGCTCGGGGGGCGGGTGCGCATCCGGCCGAAGACCTATCTCGTGGGTGAAGTGACGCCGCGACTGGGCGGCTACAAACCGGGCGTGGACCAGGCCAGCTTCGGCATCGAGATGCGAGCCGGCGGCCACACGTTCCAGATCAACTTCTCGAACGGTTTCGGGACGACGCTCGGGCAGCTCGCGCGCGGCGGCGTGAGCAGCAACTCCTGGTTCATCGGGTTCAATATCGCGCGAAAGTTCTTTTAACAACCGGTGGGTGCAATAATCGTCGGGTGCGACGACTGCTTCCGGTCACGATCCTGATCGTCCTGGCCGCGTGCGGCGGCGGCTCGCCGTCCTCGCCGTCTCCAGGCGGAGCGACGATTACTCTCACGTCCGCAGGCGTCAGCGCCGCGCAGATCAACGTCACGCCCGGCACGCGCGTCACGTTCATAAACAGCGATACCCGCTCGCACAACATGACGTCCGATCCGCACCCCGAGCACACCGACTGCCCCGAAATCAACGCGGTGGGATTGCTGCAGCCCGGCCAGAGCCGTGAAACCGGCAACCTGGTGTCGATCAGGACCTGCGGGTTTCACGATCACGACGATCCGCCGCCCGGCGGAAGCCGGTGGACGGGGAAGATCGTGATTCGCTAGCGGTCCGCATCTTCCGCGGGTTCGGGCGGCTTCAGTAGTAGTAGCCGCCGCGGCCGACCTTGCGGCCGAGGCGGCCGGCTTTGACGTATTGCGCCAGCAGCGGGCAGGGGCGGTACTTTTCCCCCATGCTCCGGGTGCAGGTACTCCAGGATGCTGAGGCGCGTGTCGAGGCCGACCAGGTCCACCAGCTCGAACGGTCCCATCGGGTGGTTCAAGCCGAGCTTCAGTGCCTTGTCGATGTCGCGTGCCGACGCGACCCGCTCCATCAGCATAGAAGGCCTCGTTTGCGACCGCCATCAGGTCACGATCTCGCGCAGCGCCGCCACCGCGTGGTCGATCTCCGCTTCCGTATTATAGAAGTGCGGCGCCACGCGGATGCCCGCGCCGGGCCGGTAGTCGACGATCACACCGCGCCGGATCAGTTCGTCGGCCGCCGCCGCGCCGTTGGCGACGTCGATGATGACCGAACCGCCGCGCTCGCGATCACTCGTGGGCGTGTTCAGGCGATAGCCGGCCGCCAGGGCCGCGTCGATGAGGCGCCGCGTCAGCGTGAGCGACCGTTCGCGGATGGCGGGTACGCCGATCGCGGCGACGATTTCGTAGCCTGCCCTGGCGGAATAGAGCGAGGGGACGTTGGGGGTGCCGCTCTGGAACCGCTCCGGGCTGCCGGCGTAGCGGATTTGTCCGGTTGCGAACTCGAACGGCGCGTCGTGCGCCGCCCAGCCGACGAGCGCCGGCGTCAGCGTCTTCGCCAGATCGGGGCGCACGTAGAGATAGCCGGCGCCGGGCCCTCCACACAGCCATTTCACGGAGCCTCCGACCGCGAAGTCAGCCTGCCAGGCGTCGAGATTCATCGGCACCGTGCCGGCCGCCTGGTAGACGTCCAGAATGACGTGGGCGCCGACGCGGTGCGCCTTCTCGATGACGGCGCGCGCGTCGGTAATACAGGCGCTCTTGAACAGCACCAGCGATAGCGGTACCAACAGCGTCCGCTCGTCAATCGCATCGAGAAACCGCCCGAGATCCAGGCGGACCGGATCCGCCGACGGCACATAGACAATCTCGGCGCCGTAGCGGCGGAACCCCTCGAACAGATAGTGGTTCGACGGAAACTCCAGCTCGGTCATGACGATCCGACGCCGCGGTCCCTCGTAGGTGAAGCACGAGGCGATGATCCCCTGCGCGACGGTCACGTTCTGGTGCATCGAGATCGTGTTTGCCGCCCCGCCGAGAATCGGCGCCAGCAGGTTGCCGGTCTCGCGCCCGATCTCCCACCAGCCCTCGTGCCACGCCCGCACCCCGCGCGTCGACCACATCTCGGCGAATTCCTGGAGGTAGGCGCCGGCCTTCCGGGGCATCGCGCCAAGCGAGTGGCTGACGAGATAGGTGCAGGTTTCCACGATGGGAAACTCGGCGCGCCATTTCAACAATTCGTCGGTGCCAGTCACATGTTTAGGTCGACCCAGACGCTCTTGACCTGCGTGTAGTGTTCAAGTGCGTGTGAGCTCATCTCGCGGCCGAAGCCGCTCGCCTTGTAGCCGCCAAACGGCGCCGCCGTGTCGTAGACGTTGTAGGTGTTAATCCACACGGTCCCGGCCTGGAGCTTCCGCGCGACGTAGTGGGCCTTCTTGATGTCGCGCGTCCAGACGGCCGCGGCCAGCCCGTACTGGGAGTCGTTGGCGCGCGCGATACCCTCGTCCAGGTCGGTGAACGCAATCGTCGCGAGGACGGGACCGAAGATCTCCTCGCGCGAGATCGTCGAGTCCGGCTCGACGTTGTCGAAGACCGTCGGCTGGAAGAAATATCCCTTCCCGGTGCCGATGTCCGCGCGGGCGCCGCCGGCGACGAGTGTCGCCCCCTCCCGCTTCGCGATGTCGACGTACCGCTGCACTGTCTCGAGCTGCTTCTTCGACGCGAGGGCGCCGTACCGGGTCTTCGGATCGAGAGGATCCCCGGCGACCATTTTCTTCGCCCGCGCCGCCAGCTTCTCCATGAACTCGTCCTTGATCGACGTGTCGACCAGCAGCCGCGATCCGGCCGCGCAGACTTCCCCCTTGCCGTAGAAAATACCCGTCGTCGCGCCGCGCAGCGCGGCGTCGAGATCGGCATCGGCCAGGACGATGTTCGGCGACTTGCCACCGAGCTCGAGCGTGATCTTCTTCAGCGTGTCGGCGGCGGCCCGCATGATCCCTTTGCCGGTGCTGGTGTCGCCGGTAAACGCGATCTTGTCGATGCCGGGATGTTCGACGATCGCCTGACCGACGGTGGCACCTGGCCCGGTGATGATGTTGAGCACGCCGGGCGGCAGCCCCACTTCGACGGCGATCTCCCCCAGGGCGATCGCCGTGAGCGGCGTCTGGCTTGCCGGCTTGAGGATGACGACGTTGCCGCACGCGAGCGCGGGAGCGACCTTCCACGCCGCCAGCAGCAGCGGGAAG
>WNFI01166070.1_pt1 | contig 12835 bp, 15 predicted proteins | sample 5400471 | NCBI WGS metagenome assembly WNFI01 (sample SAMN13153348, study PRJNA577476) | soil metagenome | isolation source: 100 cm saprolite on Douglas fir-dominated hillslope | place: USA:California | collected 2013-09-17
ATTGCCGCCGGTCGTTACGGACGCCGCTTCGGTAGCGGGACCGACTGCCCCGGAAAGTTTCGCCGGTAATTCTTGAGTGGCCTGTGCCTCCGACGAGGCGATGCCTGACGGACCCTTCCCAACCGGCCGCGGGGGAACAACGGCTGGTTCTCTGGCGATCTTCGGTAGGCCAACGCCCGGCGTTGCAAGCTGTGCAGCGAATTCAGTGTAATCTCTTGGGATTCCCGTCACGTCTTCAATGGGCTGGCCGATGAGCGATCGATAGGCCGCGGTGATCGGGGACCCGACATAGCCGAGACCACCCAAAGCAATGTTGGCGGCGCCCTTGGTGACGTTCGATGAACCGTGTGGCGCAACCGCATCAAACTCAGATCCGCTCGCTGGGATATCCGACTGGTCCATCTCCGGAGATGTGAGTTGATCGATCCCATGAGATATTTGATTGCGCGCCTCTTGGTTCATCCGCAAATAGGTTTCGGGATAGCTTGTGATCGGGTTCAAGGCTTTTTGCAGCGGCGATAGTTTCTGTCGCTCGGAAAGTCCATGGTCAGCAGGCTCCGGCGCCATCGCTCGAGCCTGCGCCGCAGCTAACTTTGCTCTGAGATATCCCGGCACCCCGCCGATCGCCTTGCCGAGCGGTGACGGATTGGTGTTCCACAATTCGCCGGGCGTCGGCTCGCCCCAAGCCGCTTCAGTCGGCGGTACGAACAGCGGAGCGGTGGCTCCTCGCGGCGGCACCTGATTCGCCGGCGTACCAAGCAACCCGCGCCACTCGCCGGGCAAGAAGTCCAGCAGTCCCATATCAACCTCTCCTAATGTGTTGTTGAAAAGCGCGGCTCAGTCGATCCGAGTCAGTTGCGGCAAGAGCGAAAGCCGCGCTGGCTGGGCGACCGCGGCGATCGCGCCGCGGTCGCCGTCGTTCACGGCGGCGCGTGCCATGCCTTCGGGAAAAGGCAGGTCGAATCGGAAATCGCGTTCGCCGATGCGGTGCGGCTCCAAATCAAGAGCGTCATTGCGCGCTCTCTCCGTTGCGAAGGCCTTGCCACCAGGGCCGCAGTGCGGCGTGGGGAATGAGGTTGAAGGGCCCACAATTGGCCCGGGCAGGCGCGTGGCTAGTCGGCAGCAATGCGCGTATGTTGGAGGTTGATCAGCCGGTTCGAAGAGGTGGGACCTTTATCGGCGGCGCCACCGGTGCTCTTGTTGCCGGACTGGCCTTACTTTCAGCTTGTCATGGCCGGGCGAGAGCGCGTCTTCGCGCTCTTCGAATACTCCGGAAGAATTTGGATATGCATTCGCGATTTCGCGGCGCGTCATTTGCGCGGTGCGCGATCTCTCCGTCGCGATTGTCTTTTGACCACGGCCGCAGTGCGGCATGGGTAATGAAGTCGAGCGGCACCCCCTTAGCCCAGTCCGGCGCCGGGCTTCTCCGCCGAACGACATCGGCGCCGGCTCGGCATTCAGAATGTCAGCCGCGCCCCGGGGCTCGGCGAACTGGGCAAGCGGATCGTTTCCCGGCGTGACGGTCGGCCCGGATTGTGATTGAATGCTGCTATTGTTCGCGGCGCCACCGGTTTCCGCACCGATGATCTGATCGACGAGAGTCATGCAACATCGCCTTTATCAGATCGTGATGGCCACCTGCCAACTCGGCATCGTCATTTGCTTTATGGTGTTCACCGGCGACGCCGGCGCGGTCGTGGCCGGTATCCTCTTCGCGGCAATATTCACTTCCACCATCGTCATCCTCCAGGACCTGCCGCGCGGCATCATTCGATGGAGCGTGGCGGCGCTTTATGCGGTGACTTTCGCGACGATATATCACTTTACAAGGGGCGACGAAGTATCGCCGAGGGCGGTTGCTGGCGCCATTTTCATGGGCTTTTACGGCTGCCTGGTCGTCGCCATCGGCGTCGTTACCGTGAAGGGGATCGCACGGCTTCTGGGAAGAATTCCCTGGAAAAGTTCCGGAGATGGAAAAGTGCGTAAAGTGAAAAGATCGGACGGGGTAACTAAGCTGAAATTGAACGAATTGACGCCCGAAGGCGACAAGCGCCGCGAGCCGATATTTGGGCCCGGGGCGCCTGATATGTTGGTCTACGTCATCGGTCAGTTGGCGGTGATCTTTCTTTGCGCCTGGCTCTATTCCTCTCTCTGACCGGGTTCGGGGGGCCGTCCTTTTCAAGTTCGCCGCTTCACCGCAGCTGCGGTGTTTGCCGTCCGTTTGAGCGCAGTCTTCCGGTTCAGCGAGCGAATTTGCTGATGATGGGAGAAGCGATCGTCTTCAGCCCGGTCCAGCCGAGCGGCAGGAACGGCACCGCGCTGCCGGACAGCGCTCCGTAGCCGGCTCTCCTCGCAGCATTCGTGGCGCGTTCTTGAACGCCGCTGCCGTCCATGCTACCTGCGAATCCGTTGCGCACGCCACTGTCGATTGCAGAGGCGGCCGCACGTTTCAGCAGACCGGCTTCTGAGGCAAGGAAGCGCGCCGCGGTCACGCCATGCTTTGCAAGGCCAGCGCCGGTGGCCATGCCACCAAGCATTTCCACTCCGCTTCCGAGCCCGCCGGTGTTCTTGCGCGACTCTTCATCAAGCTGATCTTCTCGGGCCTTGGCATAGTCGTAGCCTTCCCAATAGCCGGTACCGTGCTTGTAAGCTTCGATCGGGGCGAGGAACAAGCTGGTCACCGCATTGTCGGTGCCAAGGGAAGAGCCGTGCACGAGCCTTTTGGTGTATCCATTTTGCAGTGGGGCACCAGCCTGCTTTAATTTTGCGATCTCGTCGATCGCCGCCTGTTGATATCTGTCCGGCGCTGCTTTCGGCGGCATCGATGCCTGATCAAGCGGCTTAGCGGGGACGTCGGACTTGGGGCGATAAGTTTGGGTGACGAGCTGTTGCAGCATCTCGGGGTTGTCGATGGCCGCGGCGATGTCGGCCTCAGGCACACCTTTCGTGCGCTGCGCGTGCGCGGTCAGATTTTGCGCTGTCAGTCCCGGCACTCCGCGAACGCCATTGGGGTAGCCCACGAATCGGTGGGCGCCTCGGCCAGACGCGGCCGAGGCAGCGGCACGGCGGCGTGCGCCCGGTTTGCTGAAGAGGCGATGGCGTCTGCTGCGAGACCTGGTCCGGCGAAACTCGGCTGCGGCGGTTGTGGCACCAAGGGTGGGGCGGGATAGTTTGCGGTGTCAGCGTTGCCGTCATTCAGGCTCTGCTTTTGCGCCGAGTTTCGGAGTAGTTCCAGCAAGCCGCTCTGATCGCCCGGCTGAAGGAAGTCTAGCAAGCCCATGATGCGGCCTTCGCGATTTTGCGCGCTTTAAGCGTCGCGATGTTGCAGTCAACCATCTTGAAGCCGCCGACGGTTGCCGCAGCTTCACGTGTGGTTCGGTGCCGAATTCGGCGCTGATCAAGCAAACCATCAGGCAAGGAATCGAGAAGACCTATGTTTTTTTCTCACCCGAACTTAATGGGGGTTTTCGGCATCAAGCTTCCGATGCCGCCGGCGATGGTTGCGAATTGCTGCGCGCCCGACATCGTCTGCGAGCCGTTCGACGTCCCGTTTTGTGTGCCGAACGCTTGCGCAACAGGTGAAACAGCGCCGAGCAATGTCGTGAGGTTCTGGATCGGAATGCCCTGGCGCTGCGCTTCCGCGGCGAGGATCGAATTGGCGCCGTAGTTCCGGGCATCCAGCGCCTGCTGCCCGACACCGACGCCGGCTTGCGCGTTCGCGTTCGCTGCGGCCTGGTTCTGATTGAGCATCCCGTAGGTGGTGTTTCCGGCGCCATATGACGCGGCATTGGCGTCCATCATCCTTTGAACGTCGGTATTGTATTGGCTCGCGACCACTGGCGCCGTGCCTGTCGCCCAGCCGCGCGCCAGGGCCTGCACATTCGAAGGTGACATATCCCGGCCGGCCGCCGCGAATTGACCATTCACCGAATTTGTCACGTCGCTCTTGATCGCGTCGAGTTGCGGCTGCAGGGCCGAATTTTGTCCGATCATCGATCCGTTGGCATACGGCGTTAGATTGCCTTGATAACCGGTCAGGTTTGCCTTGATCGCGGCATCGTTGTTCTGCGCGCCGCCGCCGCTCAGGAGGCCCGTCGCGACTTTGCCCGTCGGCGCGGCGTAGGGGTTGCCGGCATTTGCGTTGGCCTCGATCGTGTTGAGCGCGCCGGTTTGCGCGCCGGTGAGGCTGCTGGCACCTGGGACCAGCGAATTGATGCCGCCAAGAATGCCGGTGAGCGGCGCCGCGGCCGCCGCATACGGCGTCGTCGACGACGTCTGATTTTGCGTGGTGGTGCTGGTGCCGCCCATCGGAGTTGCCTTTCGAGATTGATATGTTCGGTGTGATAGAAGTCGATAACGCACGCTCATCCCTTGCGTTCGTAAATGCGGACGCAGGCGCAGCCCTCGGCCTTGGCGTGAGTTTCGATTGTCCCAGGCAACGGAAGCCAGTCGTCCATGGCGCTGCCCCCGCAAGGAGCCGCCTTCAGACAATCAGGCTCAATGATTGAGCGGTTCAGTGTGAAGAGGCTGCCGACAATGAAGCTGCGACCGGTGTGGGCCATGCCGTCATGGTGACACGATGGGTATCGTTGGGCTTACCATACGGCAGGCCAAAGGCCGGACGAGTTGGATCAAGCCCATTCCTATGACGCACGCCTGCAGCAAAAAACCCTAACTAGAGACCGTCAAATCAGTTTGTAACCTTGTGTGAGGTTCCTATGAAGGGATGGAAACTGGCTGGTCCTTTGGTGGATGTCCCACATAGCCTTCCTCGAAGAGCCAGGATCCTTCCCTTAGACCCTTCTCGAGGATCTCATAGACGTCATCAATGTCCACCTCTGGAGGAATATCCAAGGCATAGAGTTTACCCCCGTTGAATTCTGTCCACTCCCAATCACAGCCCATCGCCTTTATCGTATCGAGCAGACTGGATGCCTTGATATTTTGCTTCTCAATGAAGATTCGATAAGTCGAATGGCCTCCCCGCTCAACGATGGCGTCGATCATCGGTCTGCCGCTATTGAAATCAAGGCAGAGCTTGTCCCCCAGGCTCAAGCTCTTCGAGAAGAAAGGTATATTGTCCACTTCCACGATAGCCTTCACGTTGGTCTTATCGCCCAGAGGCTGCACCAATCTCGTCCAGATACCCTCAGTACTGGTGCCATGCCAGGAATCAGGGTCTAGCTGTATCCTGACCTGAATCCCTTTCCTGGTATCCACGTCCCTCAGGCTCCTCCGTCTTGCAACCAATTATAACACCCTCTGGGTTTTTTTGAATTTGCAATCTTAAGAGATTTGAGCCGTCCTCGCGAGCCAACGGGTTGGCTCAAAGCACCGCCCGATGACAGGCTGGGAAGAAATCCAGAAGCAAGAATACGGATCTTACTGGATCGCTTCGTCGCGGAGTTTATCATCGGGCCGGCCGAAGGCCGGAGCCGTTGGCTCCTCGCAATGACGAGAAACCTGCCTATGTCACCAGCGGCATTCGAGTCAGGATCAGAGGACCTTTCGCCGCGTGCGGCGCCGATCCCGAGCCATGCTCCGCTACGGCCCGCAATGGCAGGATCTGCATTCACTGGCCTTTCGGCAACGATTCAACATTGTTTACGTAGCCTTCCTAAAACATCCACACGCCTTCAGCTTCTCCTCTTTCAAGAATTTCACGTACTTCGTTGAGGTCCGTCGTCGGCAGCACGTCGACGGAATAAAGCAGGCGCTTTCCGATACTCAGGTCGATTTCCATACTCTCATATGAGCAGCCGAGAGTTTCCAACATATTCCAATAGGCACCGCGAAGCGCATCAGCGCGTCGCATTAAAATCATGTATGTCGAGTGCCCCCCTCGCTCAACAATTTCCACGAAATCAAACTTCCAGTCATTCTGAGTGGGCGCCGCCCTGACGACGTCGAGATGATTGATTCCCCTCGTAAAAAAGGTGAGTTTCTGATTTCAAAAACGCGCCGCTCGCTCTCGGTAATCGGCGTGGCCCACATGAATTCACCTCCGTGCCCGTGCCAATCATCGATATCGAGGTCAAAGTGAACCTTTACCCATGTTTCCGTCATCTTGAACTAGGCTCCTCCGCTCTTGATCCAAGCATACCACTCTTCAGGGGTCTGCGCCCCCTTTTCCAGGTTGCAAGTCCGACACGACGGCGCGTGATTCGCTGGATCGTTGTTACCTCCGCGAGCTCGCGGGATCACATTTCTTGTTGTTGGCTGACTGCAATATATACATGGCACATCGTTCGGTTGCTGACGGTTAATCCATCGCGGAAAAGGTTGCGCAACGGCGCTCGCACCGTCGTTCAGAGTGGCTTTTCGAGAATGACGTGTTCGACCTGATAGCCTTGGAGAACGCGCGCCCATCCCTTGCGTCCGTAAATGCGGACGCAGGCGCAGCACTCGGCCTTGGCGTATGCTTCGATCTTCCCGAGCAACGGGAGCCACAGCTGCATGTCCTCACCGGCGCACGCGGTCAGGATGCAAACCTTGTCGCAGTCGGTCCTGATCAGCGATGTGGTCGCCGCCGCCCTGATCGTCCCGTCCCACGCGATCCAGAGCAGCCCGTCGCCGTGCAGCGTGTCATACTCGACATCCTGGGTGTGGCTGAGGTTGGTTCGCTTGACCGCGCTGTGGATCAGCTCGGCGACATGCGGCCAGATTTCGTGAACCCGTTTCGGGTCGACGCAGATCAGTTCAACCGAGGCAGGCAAAACCAAAGGTCCGGTCGGTCTGTGCGTTGTTGGCATGGGTGATCGTGAAAGCCCCATTGGTGATCGCGCTGATGAATGTGGTCGCCAGCGCCGCGGCGGCGTTCAGCGTTCTGGCTGTCAAGAGAATCTGGCTTCCGGCGCCGCAATTGGCCGCTTTGACAATCGTGGTGGTGGCGCCGGGCGCCAACGTGCAGATTCCGCTCACGTTCAGCCGGCCCTGCTCGAGCTGCTGGATGGCGCGGTTGATTTTTGTCTGATCGGTCTCGTTGGTCGAAACCGTCATCGCTTGCCCTCAAGAGTAAAATCCGGCTCGACGCCGGCAATGAAGCTCCATGCCGTTCCCGACGGGATGCGGCAGCGGGCGCGCGAATAACGGGTGGACTTCAGCAGGTTTACTCTTCCCGTCAGCGCATTGATCAGGTACTCGCTGCTAAAGACCGGCGTTGCCTGTTGCGTGTCGCGAAACGAAACCGAGCCGAAGAGAACCGGCGCATCGGTAACGGGGCGAAAGCCCTTCACCTTGAGTCTGGTGCCGTCGGTTCCCTGCTCCGCGGTATCCAGCGTGGCCTCCAGACTAGCACCGCGAAAGAAATTCAGCATATGCGACCGATCGAACGCGGCGATCTCCGAAATGGTAGAGGTCGAGAAATCGTCCAGCGACGTCGTCAAGGCGTCGAGCGAGGCACCGGGCGCGATGGCGTCGAGACCCTCGAGCGTGATGCCCGGTTGCGATAGTTGCAGCAGGTATTCTCCGCCGATCTTGATCGGCGAGAACCGGTCAAGCACCCAGTCGTAACAAAGAATCTTGTCGAACTGGTTCGAGGTGCCGTTGGCCGATTTGTACGCCCACAGCACCCGGGAATTGCGCGGATCGGCCGCACCGATGAAAAGCTGCAGATTGCCCCGGTCGAGATCCGCAAAGAAGCTGCGGTCTACGCGCTCGCGCCCGATCGGGGTCGGGAAGCCGCCGGGATCGATGCGATGGAAACCCTGCGTTGAGAAGAAGAAAATCCGCTCGCCGGCACGGACCAGCGAATAGGGGCCGAACAGTCCCTTGTCCTGGGAGATCCGTTCGATCTGAAAAATCACCGGCGAGCCCGGAACATAGGTCATGCGACGGATCGCCGAATCCTGCAGGATCACGCCGGTTTCACCGCCGGCGACCCCGCGCACGATTCCGCCGTCCGGAAGATCCTGAAAGTCCGACGAATTGATGCCGGGCGTCCAGCTGGTCGCGCCGTTGACGTCGTTCAAGCCAGACCACTGCACGCGCTGTGGCGTCGTCAACAGCCCCGACAGCACGACAAAGCGACCGACAATGTCGATGTAGCGCGCTTGCGGAGGCGACCCGGCCAGATCCGCGAACGGCCCGCCCGCCTTGGAAATCTTGGCCCAGGCAAAAGCCGTGTTGTCCATGATGTAGAGATCGGTCGCGGTCGCGGCGAAGATCGTCACCGAACCGTCGGACTTGTAGGCAACAAAAGCACCGCGACACTGCGCGCCGAGCGAAGCCGAAAGCGCGGTCAGGCTCGGAAACGGTCCGTAGCCATCGCCACGCGGCAGCACGTTCTGGATATTCCGCGTAGTTGCCGCTTCGTAGTCCGAAACGTCGGGTCGCCATTCGCCGAAATTGAGCAGCGGCATGAGAGTCTGATCCAGTTCGTTGAAATCTTGTGTGATGTCGCGGCAGCGGAAGCGCGCGCCCTCCGCCCTTGCGGGGGAGGGGGCAGCAGCGCGTACCGGATGAGCCGATGGGTCGGTAGACTCCACGCAACCTGGCGTCACCGACAGCCTCTCGTTCGTCATTCCGGGACGCGCTCTTCGCGCGGGCCCGGAATCCATACGCCCAGTGTCAGCGTGAGATCCCGGTATATAGATCAACCCACCCGGGGTTTTGCTCTTCAATCAAGCGAATCTTCCAGTCGCGCCGCCATTTTTTCAGCTCCTTCTCGCGAGCAATGGCGCTTAGGACGTCATCATAGACTTCAAACCAGACCAGCTTGTCGACCCCGTATCGTGCCGTAAAACTATCCATAGCCTTGGTTCGATGTTCATGTCCGCGTCGAACGATGTTGTTCGTCACGCCTAGATACAACGTGCCGTGTTTTTTGCTCGCAAGAAGATAGACGTAATACGCCATCGCTACCACAGGGATTATGGATTCCGGGCCCGCGCGAAGAGCGCGTCCAAAGATGCGCAATTGCGCATCGGGGAATGACGGATGAGAGGGGGCCTGCGAAGTTACAAATTTCGCGGAGCTTACCATCTGGTGCGCGTTCGCGCGACCCGCTCGCTCCATCCGGGTTACCCATTAGCCCCCCTAAAAATCCGTTCCTCTGATGCGGCCGGTCGCCAACCGGGCCGATGTCTCGCTGCGCAGGCCATCCAGCAGAACCGGAATCTTGGTCGCCATCCGCTGGGCGTTGGCGTCGTCCTCCAGCACATCCATGTAGAGCAGCATCTTCGCGTGGGAGCGGACCAGCTCTTCGGCGTCATCGGTCCATGCGTTGGTGTCGGTCAGGTTCGGATACGTCAGCTTGTAAAAGCAGTGCAGCCGCATGGTGTAGACTGCGGTTGGTGTCGGCCACAGCAGAATGGTCTGGTCGATGGCGGTATAGGCGGTCGGCTTTCCGCCGCCAGTCATGCCTCCGGAGATTACTTCGAAGTCGTCAGGCTCATAGCGATCGAGTGGATAGATCGACTGGTTTTGCGGCAGAAACAATGCGTCGATGCGGATGATGTTCGGAATGATCGAAAGATCAGCCACGCCATAGGCAACCTGGCCGATCACGGTATTGAAGGTCTGGGTGCGGGTCTGGTTGAACCAGAACCGCTCACGCGCGTAGAATTTTATTGTGTCGGAGACGGCGTTTGCGATTGGGCTTGTCAGGTAATCCCCCGTCAGGTCGTCCCGCGTCAGATCGCTCGCGATCCGGTTCTGGAGGTCTTGCAGGGTTCGCGTCATTCGAAGCCGCCTTCACAGGAGGAACGGGCGGGGGAATTTCGACAACCTCCGCGCCGTAGTGCATCAGGAAATAGGCTGGATCCATTACGCTGAGATCAGCTTGTGCCAGGCGCCCGTCGCGGTGGAGAGATATTCCACCGTCTTGCCTGCGGCCTGCGCATAGCCGGTCGATCCCGCCGTCCCGTCGATGGTGTCGGAACTGCCGATAGCAGCGAAAACCTGCATGGCGTTCGCCGCCGCTGCATTGACGACGGTGATTTGCATGCCGGGAGCGGCCAAGGGAAGCGACACGGAATCGCCGGCTGTTGCAACGGTCGTGACACGATTGATCATCGAGGTAAGCGGAACTGAAGCGGCCTGCGTGCCGCCAGCATGAGCGGTGATGCCATCCGTGTAGGAGGTTGTCATGAGACCGCTGGCATAACCTTCCGCGGTGCCGTTCGAATACCACGCTCCGGCGGTCGCGCAGACGTAGATGGTGGTCGATCCGTTCATCTGCGGAACGCCAGTTGCGGCAGCTACATCGTTGATGGTATCGGCGCCCGATCCGTAAACCTGGCCCTGCTTGCCGCCGTGGTTAATGACCACGATCGAGAGGCCCGCGATTGAGGCTGGCAGTTTTACCGAATCGCCGATGTTTGCGACGGTCGTGATGCGATTGACTTCGGCTGTGAGCTGGGTCGCGCTCGCCTGGCCACCACCCGCAAAGGCAGTGATGTTGTCGATCGCGGATTCGAGCAAAAATCCGACCATGAAATTTTCGTTCTTGGATTCGCTTTTGGTGCCGGTGACGGCCATGTCTCTAACTCCAAAGTCTGGGAGCGCCATGGCTCCGATGGAAGGGAAGCGGGCGCCAGTTTCCCGGCGCCCGAGTTGGATCAGAGGTCGTTGTTGGGGATGTATTTGATCATCACGACAGCGGAGCCGGCCGTCGCCGCCGCGCCGGTCTGGGTGTAGGCGACGTTGACCTGCAGATCGGACGCCAGCGGCCCGAGCGCGTTGCCGGTCGGGATGATTGCGTTGGTCAGGCCGGTCGTGCCCGGCGTAACCTGGCCGGACGCGACGATGGTGTTGGCCGAAGGGCCAAGGCCGACCGTGATGACGTTGGTGGTGCCCGCGTTGAACGCGGCGCCGACATACACCGAGGTATCGGTGATGATGGCACCAGCGGGGAGCCACTGCTTGTTGACGCCGGAGGCGATGCCGTTGTCGTTGAAATTGATGGCGAAGCGCAGATAGCCAACCTGCTGGCTGGTATTTTTGCGCGCCGTCGAACCCGGGGTTCCTGTGGTCATTGTCGTTGCTCCCTTCAGAGCGCGGGCATGCGGCCGGAAGGCTTTCGCCCTCCGGGTTTCGTCATGCTCAGATGGTGAGGTTTTTCAGTTCAGCGGCCGCGCGATTAGTGAGCGACGGCGTAAGTGGTGGCGACGATGGTGCCGAAATCGACCGCGTTGAAGACGGTCTTTTTCAGGCCCCAGATGGTTTGCGTGGAGACACCGAGTTCGCGTTCGTAATCGAACAGTTCCTCGACCCACTTGTAGTTCACGCCCTCGGAAAACTCCTTCCCCCAGGCGATGGCGCCGGCCTGCGCGCCGCAGAACACGGCACGTCGGGTCGAGGTCTGTTGCGCACCCGCGTTGGAAATGCCCATCGGGATACGGTTCGCCTTGTGGAGGATGACGTTGTTGTACTCGCCCAGCGCGCCGGTATAGATCGGGCTCTTGGCGCCGATGCCGCCGGCCAGCGCGGCCTTCTGGATATCCAGCCACTGGCCGGAAGAGGTCGAGGTGCGCAGATCCGTGACCTGGTAGTCGTGCAGGAACATCAGGTATTTGTTCTCGCCGTTGACCTTGATCGGCCGGATCAGCGGCGTGGCATTGCCCGCACGTTCCACCAGGGCGTCGATGATGCCGAGGTTGAATGTCTTGGTGTTGTCGCCGTTGATCGTGGCGTCGTCGGTCGCGGCGCCGCCGCGGTAGATGCGCGACGAGGCGGGAGCGACGATGGTGTTGTTGCCGGCATAGAGCATGTCGGTGACGAGCGTGTTGCCGGCAAGATGGTTGAACATCGCGGTGTCGAAGCGGTTGGAGAACCAGTCCTTCAGGCCCATCTTGGCCTCGTCGCGAAGATTGAACGGCACCCGCTGCGCATCGATCGAGTTCTTGTTCTTGACCCGGACGGCGTGCGCGAGCTCGTTGATCGTCACCTTGTCGGAATAGGTGGTGAGCGATTCCTCGTTGCCGGCCAGGGTCTGGCTTTCGGTGACGCCGTCGCCGGAAAGCTGCATGCGTAGCCCGAAGGTCACGGCGTCGCCGGCATTGGTGGTGGTCTCGTTCTTGACATGGATCATGTTGTCCGATCCGGTGCCCATGAACTTGCCGAAATAGGTCTCCTTCAGCGCTTCGGCCGAGAGCTTCTTGGCCCAAAGCTTGTTGGAGAGTGAGTCGTTCACTCCATAGGTGGTCGTCGACATTTGAATGTCTCCAAAGTGTGAAAGGTGTGATGGGGGTTGCTCGCGTCACGCTGCGGGCTTGCGCATCACCGAATTCACGTCTTCGGTGCGGGACGATTGGCGTTTTGCGACCGCCGGTCGAATGCAGATCAAGGCGCTGCGGGGCCTTTGCTAGTGTACGCAACACAACTAAGCCGTCATCGCCCGGCTCGACCGGGCGACCCAGTATTCCAGAGCGTCGATGATAAATCGCGAGGCTCTGGAATACTGGGCACCCGCTGGAGCCTGTCACCGGGCGGCGCGCTGCGCCGACCCGGTGGCGGAGTATGACGGCCAACAGCGGAGTATGACGGCCAACAGTATGACGGCCAACGATGGAGTGGCGCGGTGCACCCTCGGCCTCTTGGCCGCTCCTCAGCTCAGAGCCTGCCGGGAAATACCGACCTCATCCTGAGGAGCTTGCAAAGCAAGCGTCTCGAAGCCTCATCCTGAGGAGCGCGCCCTCCCGGCAGCGCACTTGCGCTGTCCGGTCGCGCGTCTCGAAGGATGGACGCAACGCACAGACTCGCGGCCATCCTTCGAGACGCGGCCAAGAGGCCGCTCCTCAGATCCTATGGGTCGGCGGGTGGTCAAGAGGTTAGGATTGGAGTTGTGACAACCATCCAGCCTCGGAGAACCAAGATGACGAGTCTCGATCACACT
>WNFI01504141.1_pt1 | contig 12835 bp, 14 predicted proteins | sample 5400471 | NCBI WGS metagenome assembly WNFI01 (sample SAMN13153348, study PRJNA577476) | soil metagenome | isolation source: 100 cm saprolite on Douglas fir-dominated hillslope | place: USA:California | collected 2013-09-17
CAGCACGTGCTCGCAGTTGTCCAGGATCACCAGCATCCGGCGCTCGCGTCCGAAGCGCACCAGCGCCTCGATCACCGGCCGCCCGGCTTCCTCCTTCACGCCGAGGACCGAAGCGACCGCGTGCGGCACGCGGCGCTCGTCGGCGATCGGCGCCAGCTCGACGAACCACAAGCCGTCGGGGAATTCGTCGATGAGGTGCGAGGCGACCTGCAGCGACAGGCGCGACTTGCCGGTGCCGCCGACGCTGGTCAGCGTGACGAGCCGCTTGGCGGCGAGGGCTTCGCGCACGTCGGAGATTTCCCGCTCGCGCCCGATGAAGCTCGTGAGCTGCGCGGGCAGATTGTGGCGCCGCGCGGACAACGAGCACGAAGCCGCGGCGTCGTCCATCTCGGGCTCGAGCGTGAAGCGATAGCCGCGGCCCGGCACCGTCGCGACCGATTGCGTGCCCAGCAGCTTTCGCAGCGTCGAGACCTGCACCTGCAGGTTGTTCTCCTCGACGACGAGGCCCGGCCACACCATGTCGAGGAGCTCGTTCTTGGTGACGACGCGATCGCGGTGGTCGATGAGCGCCATCAGCACGTCGAACGCGCGCGCGCCCACGGCGGCGGGCTTGCCCTCGACGAGCAGTTGACGCTCGGAAGGACGGACTTCGACCGTCCCGAACCTGTACGACCGGGCCACCGCACCCCCTTGCGCGGAAAGGGCGTGGCCCATCGTAGCGCCTTAAGAACGTTTAAGCCACGTTTCAGCGCCGGTTAAGTACGCCCGGGCGGCCGGGGCGGAGAGTCCGAGTCGCGACACCCACGAAGAACCAACCCACTTCTAGGAGATGAGCCATGTCGAACCGTGAACACCTGATGTGCCTGGCGGCGTTTTCCGCCCTCGTCGCGCTGTCCGGAATCGCGCGCGCCGACGACTACTCGATTCCCGACACGTCGCGCTTCGAGCGCTCGGAAGAGCTCGCGCAGCCCCTGACCTGCGCGCAGGCGCAAGCCTTTGCGTGGTTCAAGCACCAGATGGAGCTCTCCGACGGCGGCAACGACAACATCGTGCCGGCGCCCGTCGAGTGCGAGCGCACCTACGTCGCGAACGCCGATCCCAAAGGCGATCGCGAAGTCAACGACGACAAGTGAGGCGAGGCATCGTCATCGCCGAACGTATGAGGGAGACCGCCATGCTGGAAGACTTCCGGAACCATGATCCGAACCCCACGGTGCACGAGGTCGCGTGGATGGAAACGAATCCGTACCCGGTCGTCTTCCGGCTGGTGCTCGTCGCGATCGTCGCGGTGATGCTCGGCCTGTCGGCGGCCGATGCGATCAGTCCCGACTCTCCGTACCCTGGATCAACAGCTGCACGAACAGCTGGATGATCGCCTTGTTCTCGGCGTTCATCGAGGAGAATTCGATGCCGACGCGGCTGTGCGCGGCGTGCGGCACCACCTTCACGATCTTGCCGTAGAGGTCGCGCAGGCGCTTGCCGACGAGGGGCAGGTCGAACTCGAGCACCAGCTCGCTGAACTGCGACACCGGGCGCGAGATCTCGGCGAGCACGCCGTGGTAGCCGATGTCGAGCACGCGCCCCTCGTACGCCTCGGGCACGATGACGTCGTTCTCCACCAGGCGGTAGTACATCGGCAGCATCACGTCCACGCGCGGGCTGCGGCGCACTTCCTGGCGCGGCACTTCCTTGTCGAGCGACGGCAGGCCCAGCACCTCGCGCAGCACGACGAGCTTGCTCTTGCCCTTCACGAAGACGTCCATGGGCTCGGCGCAGGTCGCGAAGCCGTCGCTGCGGTCGTAGGTGCTCGCGCTGATGAGCACCTGGCCGCGCAGGCTGAACGACTCGATGCGCGAGGCGAGGTTCACCTCGTCGCCGATCACGGTGTGCTCCCAGTACAGCTCCGAGCCGAGGAGGGCCGCCATGACGCGGCCGGTGTTGATGCCGATGCCGAAGTACATCTCGGGCCAGCCCTCGTCGCGGTGCTGCTGGTTGAGCGCCTCCATCGCGAGCTGCATGTCGACGGCGCAATGCAGCGCGCGCTTCACCGAGTCGTTGCCCTCGTTCTTCGATTCGAAGATGACGAGGATCGAGTCGCCCATGAACTTGTCGATGCCGCCGCCGTGCTGGAAGATGATCTCGCTCATGCGCACGAAGCAGCGGTTGAGGAGCTCCAGCACGATCACCGCGGGATAGGTCGCGGAAATCGAGGTGAAGCCCCTCAGGTCGGCGAGCAGGATGGTCACGTCGCGCGTGAGGTGCTTGTCCTCGCCGCGCACGGCGGCGAGCTGGCCGAGCGCGCTCGTGAGGACCCGTTCCACGCGGCTCTTCGCCGTTCCGGCGAGCGGGTTTCCCGTCTCCTGCCTGACGATGTCCTGGATCTGCCTGAGGGCCTCGTTGACGACGGGGTCCTTCATCGGCATCCCTCCCTCGGGATTCGTGCGGCAAGGATACGCGAGCGGGCCGCAAACTTGAACTAAACCGCGATGGCGCGGGTCTGTCCGCGCGATGAAAGCCATCGCCGCGGCCTTCGTGCTCGCGCTCGCGTTGCCCACGTGGGCGCAGGAATCCCCCTTCAGCGAATCGCAGAAGAGCTACGCGATCCCGGCCCTCGAGATCGTCGGCTTCGACGTCCTGCTGAACCAGTTCGACCGCCACTATTTCGGCTGCTGCGATTTCGCGAGCAACATCCACACGATCCGCCGCAACCTGCGCACGAGCTGGGTCGTCGACCGCGATCCGTTCCTCGTGAACCAGCTCGGCCATCCGTACCAGGGATCGATGTACCACGGCTTCGCGCGCTCCGCGGGATTGGACTACTGGGAAAGCATGGGCTACACGTTCCTCGCGAGCGCGATGTGGGAGATCGCGGGCGAGACCACGCCGCCGTCGCGCAACGACCAGATCAGCACCGGCATCGGCGGCAGCTTCCTCGGCGAGGCGCTCTTTCGCACCGCGAGCCTCGTCCTCGAGCATCCGGGCGGCATGCCGAAGTGGGCGCGCGAGGTGGTCGCGGCCGCGATCTCGCCGCCGGTGGGATTCAACCGCATGGCGTTCGACCGCTTCCGCGGCATCTTTCCCAGCCGCGACCCGCTCTACTTCGTGCGCGGCAGCATCGGATTCAGCGGCACCACGAACGACGACGGACCGTCGCGCCCGGAACTGCGCCGCAACGAGGCACTCGGCGATTTCCTGATCGACTACGGCTTGCCCGGCAACGTCGATTACCGCTACACGCGGCCCTTCGACTACTACTCGCTGCAGGCGACGGCGTCGAGCGCGAACGGCGTCGAGAACATGTTCGTGCGCGGCCTGCTCGTCGGGCGCGACTATGGCATGGGCGAGCGCTTCCACGGCGTCTGGGGCCTGTACGGCAACTACGACTACATCGCGCCGCAGGTCTATCGCGTCTCCTCGACCGGGCTCGCGCTCGGCACGACGGGCCAGTGGTGGCTTCCCGGCCGATGGAGGCTCGTGAGCACGCTCACCGCGGGCGTGGGATACACCGCGGCGGGCGCGACCGGCAGCGGCAATCCGAATCCCCGGATCGACAACGACTACCACTATGGAGTGGCGCCGCAGGTGCTCGCCGTGCTGCGCCTGGTGCACGGCGATCGCTGGGCGGTGGACCTCGCCGGGCGCGAGTACTACGTGACGCGCGCGGCGGGCGCGCCGGGCGGCGGCCACGTCAACATCGCGCGCCTCGAAGCGGCGCTCACCTATCGCATCGAGGATCATCACGCCGTGTCCGTGCGCTATCTCTTCAACCAGCGCGACGCGAGCTTCCCGATCCTCGGCGACCATTCGCAGCACCGCGCCACGATCGGCCTCTTCTACACGTACCTGGGACACGATTTGTTCGGCGCCGAGAAACGCTAGGCGGCGAGCCGCGTCTAACGCCCATGGCTGCGATCGTGGACGTGTTCAAGGTGACGATGCGGAGCTTCGTCGCGATGCAGCCGCTGGCGCTCCTGTTGCGGCGCAGGAGCTGACGTTGGCGACGTTGCCCGCGACGCAGGCGTCACGCAGCAGCACGGTGCGATAGATCTCCACGTTCGCGTACACGACGAGCGCCGAAGCCACCACGGCGAGGCAGGCGGCGATGCGCGCGGGCCAGGAAAGCGCCGGTGCGTCGCCCTCGACGTTCGCGCCGACGCCGACGACGAGCGTTCCCGCGACGAGATCGTGCAGCGCCTGGCGCCGGCGCGTCCACGCCGCGGACAGGAATCCGGCGCCGAAGAGGCCGATCGATGGAACGCTCGCGAGGAATCGGGCCAGCGAGCGCAGCACGCCGATCGGCTTGCCGTTCGCGTCCACGATCCGGATGCCGCACGCGCGCTTTCCCGGTGTGCCCTGCAGCGGTGTGGCGGGAAACAGCCCGAAGTAAGCGGCGGCGAGCGCGATCGCATTCCAGCGATTGAACTCGAAGCCGACGGAGCCCGCGAGGAGCGCGCCCATGAACCACAGCGCGAGGAAGAACGCCGCGTCGATGACGAATGCGCCGTAGCGCGACCGAAGCGGCGCGAAGCGATTAGACTCCCGCGTCATGAAGACACCCGATCTCGTGCAAGTCCTCGCCGCCGCGGCGTTGTCGGCGCTCTCGATGGTGGCCGCGGCCCAAGCATATCCCTCGCGTCCCGTCACGGTCACCGTCCCGTTCGCCGCGGGCGGTCCTACCGACACCATCGCGCGCATCATGGCCGAGCGCATGGGCCGCGCGTTGGGCCAGACGGTGGTGGTCGAGAACGTGACCGGGGCGGGCGGCACCATCGCGGGGAACAAGATCGCGCATGCCGCGCCGGACGGGTACTCGGTCACCATCGGGCACGTCGGCACGCACGTCATCGCCGGCGCGGTGCAGAAGACGAGCTACGACGTCTTCAACGATTTCGAGCCGGTCGCGATGATCGCCTCCAACCCGCAGATCATCGTCACCAATCCGACGGTGCCCGCGAAGGACCTGAAGGAGCTGATCGCGTGGACCAAGTCGCAGGGCAAGCCCATCAGCTCGGGCACCGGCGGCCCCGGCACGCCGTCGCACATCATGGCCGTGTACTACGGCAACACCACGGGCGCTCCGATCGAACCGATCCACTACAAGGGCTCGGGACCCGCGATGCAGGACCTGATCGCCGGGCACATCAGCATGGGATTCGAGCAGGCGGCGAACGCCATTCCCCACATCAGGGCCGGCAAGATCAAGGCGTACGCGGTCACCGCGAAGACGCGCCTCGCCGCGGCTCCGGAGATCCCCACGGTCGACGAGGCGGGACTGCCCAACTTCTACATGTCGATCTTGCACGCCTACTGGGTGCCGAAGGGAACGCCGAGGGCCGTCGTCGATCGCCTGAACGCCGCGATCGTGGAATCGCTCGCCGATCCCGAGGTGCGCAAGCGGCTCGCCGACCTGGGCCAGGAGATCCCGCCGCGCGACCAGCAGACCCCGGAAGCGTTACGGATGTGGCACAAGGCGGAGATCGACAAGTGGTGGCCCCTCATCAGGAGCGCCAACATCCGCGCGGAATGACAACTGAAATTCCGGGAGTGATCTAGCGCACAGTGCCCGGCGGCATCCCTTGGCTAAATGGGCGCAACGCAACAACAGCCGAGGCAAGGGGAGATGAAGCCGGTTTTCGTGTGGTCCGATGCATGGGTGCTCGCCGCGGTGGCGGTGGGCGGCGGGCTGAAGGGATGCGGGCTGAAGGACGTCATCGCCGCGGGCGAGCTCATCAACCGCGCGCTGCTCAATTCCGACGAGATCCGCAACGCGCTCGGCAAGCTCATCGCCGCCGGGCACGTGCAGCGCCGCGCGCGCGACACCTTCGTGATCGGCGGCGACGCGCGCACGGCGGTCGAGAAGCTCCTCAAGGATTCGACCGCTTCCTTCAGCGTGATGCAGTTCTTCGAGGATTTCCTCGGCGTCGACCCGTACTCGGTGAACGACGCCGAATTCGACGGTGCAGGATTCGCGCTCTCCGACCTTTCGGACGCGGATGTCGAGGCCGCGGCCCGCGCCTACCACGAGGACCTCCAAACCCTCTGGCGCGAGCTGCGGCAGATCGACAAGCGCTCGCTTTCGGAGCGGGCGGTGAAGTTCCTCGAGGAGGTCGGCAAGGATCGCTGATCCCACCGCGTCACGCTGAAAGACTTTCTCACAGTCTTTGCGTGATTCCCGCGCTCGCGTGCACTATGCTGACGCGATGCGAACCGTCTTGTTCTTCCTTGCGCTCCTGGTGGCCGCGGATGCCGCGGCGCAGGGCATGCCGCGGCGCGACCGCAGCGGCTCGCCACGCGAGTCGCGCGACAAACCCGCCGCGGCGACGCCGATCGTTCCCTCCGATCCCTTCTCGGCGCTCGAGCGCGAGCTCCCGTCGCTCGAGGTGGACCTCCTGATCAAGGCCGCGCAGCTCGACGCCTGGCGTGGCTTCGCTCGCGACGTGCGCGACCTCGCGGAAATGGGCCGCTCGTGGCGAAAGCACGCCACCGGGGCACGTGACTCGGGCGCGTTGTTCTCCTCGTTGGCGGAAGACGCGCGCGAGCGCTCCGAGGCGACCGCGGAGCTCAAGCGTCACTTCGACCAGCTCTACTCGAGCCTCGACGACAGGCAGCGCGCTACGCTCGACCGGCGCGTGGTGCAGTCGCAGGTCGAGCCGCTCGGGCGATAAGCTCCTTCGCCGCAGTCCACGCGTCCAGGTCCTGCATCAGCAGCGATTCGAGGGAGATCGTGGGCTCGCTGGGCCGTTGGCGTGGAGGCGGCGGTGGTTGGCGATAGGTCTTCATGCCGCCCACGATAGGGGGTGGGTAGCTCAAGGCGTGAGCTACCCCTGCTATGATCCGGCGATGGACCGCAGCGAGCGTTTCTACAAGATCGACCACCTGCTGAGGGAGCGCGGAACGGTCACCACCGCCGAGTTCATGCGCGAGCTCGAGGTGTCGCTCGCCACGCTCAAGCGCGACCTCGAGTACATGAAGAGCCGCCACAACGCGCCGATCGAATGGGATCGCGACGCGGGCGGTTATCGCTTCGTGCAGCCGCAGCCGGCCGCGCCCAAGTACGAGCTGCCGGGCCTCTGGTTCAATCCGCGCGAGGCGCAGGCGCTCCTCACCATGGAGCACCTGCTCGAGAATCTCGAGCCGAGCCTCCTGGGCGCGCACGTGGAGCCGCTCAAGTCGCGCCTTTCGGCGTTGCTCACCGCGGGCGAGCATTCGATCGAGGAGGTGCGCAAGCGCATCCGCGTGATCACGCTCGGCGCGCGGCGCCATGAGCCGAAGAATTTCCAGGTCGCTGCCTCCGCCGTGTTGGCCCGCGAACGCCTGCACCTCAAGTACTGGAATCGATCCAACGACGAGACGACGGAGCGCGACGTCTCGCCGCAGCGCCTCGTGCACTACCGCAACAACTGGTACCTCGACGCGTGGTGCCACCTGCGAAACGACATCCGCAGCTTCTCGCTCGACGCGATTCGTTCGGCGGCGGTCGCGCCGGGCAAGGTGAAGGAGGTGTCCGATGCCGATCTGAACGCGGTGCTCGCGAGCGGGTACGGCATCTTCTCCGGCAGGAAGGTGCAGTGGGCGACGCTGCGATTCACGCCGGAGCGCGCGCGCTACGTGGCGCTGGAGGCGTGGCACTCGAAGCAGCGCGCGCGGTACGAGAAGGACGGCAGCTACGTGATCGACGTGCCGTTCAGCTCCGAAAAGGAGCTGGTCCAGGACATCCTCAAGTTCGGCCCGGACGTCGAAGTCGTCTCGCCGCCGGCTCTCAGGAAGGAAGTCGCCGCGCGAGCGCGTGCGACCGCCGCGCAGTACAACTAATCCCCCCGCGGGCTTCACTCGTCAACGGGCGAGGAAATCCCGGATCAAGGCGGCTACTTCGCTGGGTGCATCCCATTGCACCAGATGACGACATCGATCGATGAGGTGCAGGTCGATGCGGGGGTATCGGTCGCGCGCGAGCGTGGCACGCCGCTCGGCCGCGCGGTCCTGGCGTCCGTAGATCAGCCGCATCGGGACCGGGACTTCATCGAGGCGCTGCCAGAGCGGCTTCGCGTCCGCCTTCTTCTCGCCGCCCTTCGCCGCGCGGCGCGCGAGGAACGCCTCGAAGTTCTTGCCCGTGCTCATGCGGTGGCGCACCCCGACGGCCTCTTGCGTGATCTTCGAATGGTCGAACACCGTCTCGGCCAGGCGGCGCCGCACGTCGTGGATGCTCGGCTCGCCCTCGTCGCCCTCGTCGCCCTCGGCCGCGTCGCCCGCCGCGGAATCCGGCAGCGGCGGCAGCATGCTCGCGGTGCCGAGCACCACGATGTTTCCGATCCGCTCGGGCTGCTCGAGCGCGAGGCGCACCGCGACCTGTCCCGACTGCGAATGGCCGACGACGTGCGCGCGATCGACGCCGAGGGCATCGAGGAAAGAGGGAACGAAGCGCGTGCGGAAGCCGACCGAGTGATCCGAAGGATTCTCGGTGAGGCCGAAGCCCGGCAGGTCGACGGCGATCGCGCGAAAGCCGAGCGCGGCGAAGTCGCCGATGTTGCCGCTCCACACATCCGCCGAGGAGCCGAGCGAGGCGCCGTGCAACAGCAGCACGACGGGCCCCGATCCTTCCTCGAGATAGCGCGCGCGAAGGCCCTGCGCCTCGACGAACCGTTCGGCCGCCATCATGCCTCCGCGAGATCGATGAGGATGCCGTCCGGATCGGAGAGCTGGTACGAGCCGCACGGACATCGCGCGAAAAGCGCGAGCCGCGCCGCGCCCTCGGAGCCCGCGCCGAGCGCAAGCGGCCGCAAATGCGGATTGCCGTCGCCGACCGACGCGAGCTTCTCCTTCACCGCCTCGATGCTTTCGACGCGGAAACCGAGATGGTCCGGGCCCGGACGCACGATGCCGCCGCCCTGGAAATCGCGGATGTCCCACGGCATGAGCAGGAGCGACACGCGGCCATCCGTGACGCCGCCCTCGATCGCCTTCAGCCCGAAGACCTCGACGTAGAAGCGCGCGAGCTCCTCGGCATGCAGCGTGCGAATCGCGAGATGGCTGATCGCGCGCGGCGCTTCGCGCTCGGCCTCCACGTACACCGACGTGCGATTGGCCATGTCGCGCTGCGAGATGTCGAACACGTTTCCCGATGGATCGTTGGCGCTGACGCCCGCGAACGGGCGCGTCGTCGGCCGCTTCGCGAAATGGGCGCCGTCGAAGCGCTCGAGCCGCGAGCATACCTCGTCCGCGTCGTCGACCTCGAGCCCGAAATGGTCGAGCCCCGCCGGGCGCCCGGGCTTGCGCGGATTGATGTTGAGGCCGACGTAGCCGTCGCTTACCGTCACCGCGCGCTCGGGCCGCTTGTCGTCGGCGGCGCGCATGCCGAAGATCGCCTCGTAGAAACGTCCCAGCAACGCGTACTGGTCGCTCACGATCGCGATGTGGCGGATGCGCGTCATCGCCCGAAGACCTGTCGAAACTCGTTCTCGCTCCGCTCCATGTCTCGCGCCAGCTCGGGCCGCATGCGCGGAGACCGCGATCACGCTGGGCGAGGTCACGATGGGATCGAGCGTGCGCACCCAGTCGACCGGCGCGCCGGACTTGCGCGCTTCATCCATCTCGGCGGCGTGCACGATGGCGAGCGGGAAGTCGCCGGCGAGGAGGAGCTTGGACAGCAGCGTGTGCCCGCGTCGAAACTGCGGATCCTGCGCGGCAAGCGCGCGCATGTAGGCCGTGCCCTTGTCGTGCCCGAGATAATCGAGCATCGACGCGAACCATTCGACCTCGTTGTCGTCGATCGCGAGCTGGCCCTTCCAGCGCGGCTGCAGGAGGTCGGTCCACGCGCGCGGCGCGTCGGCCGGCCGCACGAGGTTCGTGTTGTAGCCGATCACATACTGGCGCACGTAGATCGCGGCCCACTTGCCGCGCGGATGAACGGCGCCCTCGGGATAGCCAGCCTTCGTTTCGGGCGAGATGTACGCCGCCAGCATCCTCTCGCCATCGAGCGCCTCCATGTCGAGGTGATTGAACGATACGACGTCCCAGAAATGCTTGCCGCCGCGCGCCTCCGTGAGGATGCGGTTGCGGATCTTCTCGCCCGGTTGCCGCAGCACGGTGAGCTTCATGCCCGGATGTTTCTCCTCGAAGCGTTTGCGCAGCGGCTCCGCGTCCTGCGTGTTCATCGCCGTGTACCACACCACTTCCTGCGCCGCGGCGAGGGTCATCCCGGACGCGGCGATCGCCGCTACGATCCCGGATGCCACGTCAGTACGAAACATGGACATTCTTGACCTGCGTGAAGCTCATGAGCTCGTCGAGCGAATGCTCGCGGCCCACGCCGCTATCCTTGAATCCACCGAAGGGTGCGCCCTTATAGCGCTTGTTGCCGTGGCCGTTGATCCACACGTAGCCGGCCTCGATTGCGTCGGCCATGCGCAGCGCCGTCGAGAGGTCGTTGGTCCAGACGTTGGCGCACAGGCCGAATTGCGTGTCGTTCACCTCGCGCAGCATCTCGGCCTCATCGTCCCAGGCGAGGATTCCCATGACGGGGCCGAAGATCTCCTCGCGCTCGATCGCCATGCCGTGCTTCACGCCGTCGAAGATGGTGACGTCGATGAAGAATCCCCTGGCGAGGGATTCATGCCTTGCATGTTCGCCTCCACGAATCAACCGCGCGCCTTCTTTTCTTCCCGCGTCGATGTAGCCCATCACGCGGTCGTATTGTTTCCGGGACACGACCGGGCCCATTTGCGTGTCTTCCAGCTCGGGCAAGCCGATGCGAATCCTGTCGGCCTTCTCCACGACCGCGGCGACGAATGCGTCGTGGATGCGCCGGTGCACGAAGAGGCGCGAGTTGGATCCGCACGACTGGCCCTGCGACACCGTGAAGTTCATGCCCGCGACCGCGGCGGCCGCGGCCTTGTCGATGTCGACGTCGGGGTAGACGATGAGCGGGTTCTTTCCGCCCAGCTCGAGGCTCACCGTCTTGATACCGGCGGCGGCGGTGATTCGGCGACCCGTCTCCACGCTGCCCGTGAATGCGATGCGCCGCACGTCCTTATGGGCGACGAGCGCGCCGCCGCACGTGGGTCCATCGCCGGTGACGATGTTCACCACGCCCGGCGGGAAGCATTCGTTCGCGAGCACGCCCATCCACAAGGCGGAAAGCGGCGTCTGGTCGGCGGGCTTCAAGATCACGGTGTTGCCCGCGACGAGCGCCGGCGCGATCTTGCCGGCAGCGAAAGAGATGGGATGGTTGAAGGGAATGATGCGTCCTACGACCCCGAACGGCTGGGGGCGCGTGTAGTCGAGGCCGCCCGGCGTGGGAATGGTCTCGCCCTTGATCTCCATGCCGAGGCCGCAGAAATACTCGTGCAGGCCCGCGCCCTTCTTCGCGTCGTCGATCATCGCGGTGAAGGGGTTGCCGCTGTCGACCGCGTCGAGCATGCCGAATTCGCGCGCGCGGGAACGAACCGCCGCCGCGAACTGTTGACAGTGCTTCACGCGTTCGTCGACATGCAAGCGCGACCACGCGGGGAACGCCGCCTTGCCCGCGTCGACCGCGGCCTGGATGTCTTCGGCGTTGCCCGCGGGGACCTCGGCGATCGCCTCGTCGTACGCGGGATTGATGGACGGCATGCGGTTGCCCGACCGGCTTTCGACCCAGCGCCCGTCGATCAGCATCTTCCAGCCATGCGTGTCCTCTTCGGCGGCGCGCAGCACCTGGAGCCCGAATGCGTCGTTGAGGTTCATGGTTCAATAATACGGTCATCGTGCGGGGAGGCGTCATGATACGAATGCAGATCGTCGAGCGCCCGGGAGCGGACCTCTTCCGGTTGCTCAAGCGCGCCATCCGATCGAAGGACCTGCGCACGTTCACGCTCGAGAAGAAAGGCGCGCGTGTCGTGCACGTGCGATCGCCCGGCTTCATGCATTGGACGCCGTCGCCCGGCGTGATCGCGTGCGAGATCCGTTCGCCGAAGGAGGAAGGAAAGGAGTGGCAGCTCCTCTCCGCGGTGATCGGGCGGCTCGCCGACCGTTTCAGTGCCTACGTCGAGGGCGTGAACATCCAGCTCGACGCGCCGCCGCCGCCCAGGCCGAAGCGCAGGCGCCGCAAACGCTAGGCGTCATCCTGACCGCTATTGCGGCATTTCGCGCTTCAGCAGCCGGCTCAGGAAAGCGAACGTCCTCCCGGAGCCTCGAGCCGCTGTCGAGCACGCCCAGCGTGAGGATCAGTGTCGCATCGGAATCGTGGACGTTCATGCGGGTGCGCGCCGGATACTTCGACGACGAGGTCTCGACCAGCGGATAGCGCGCCGGAATCTCGCCATCCTCGGCACGGCGGCCCTGCGGGCACCAGCCGCCCGCAGAAAGCCCGAGCGCGAGGGCGGCATCCAGCGCGGCGCGATCGACGCCGGTCTGGCCGCCGGAAACGATTCGCGGCTTTGGCGCGCGCGCGATGTGCGGCCGCCAGCCGGTCGTCGCGAAGAGCTCGAGGCGTCGTTGGTACGGGTGGACGTGGACGTTTTCCATGCCGCCAGATTGGCATGGGGGTAGCTCAGGGCGTGAGCTACCTGAAACCGGTCGATTCGGCCGCTCAGTGCCGCTTGAAGTACTGGACTTCGCGCTCGTGCTTCTTCGCGGCCGCAAGCGACGTGAACGTGCCGAGGTTGCGTCGCTTGCCGGTCCTCGGATCGACCTTGCGGGAGTGGAGGCGGTAGCCGCCGGACTTGAGTTTGCGGATCATGCCATCTTCGGCTCGTCCAGCGGCATGGAGTTCCCCGGCCGCGGCTTGGCGCCGAAGTTTCCCGGCCCGTACATCGGCGCATTCACGTCGGCGAACGCGAGCATCGCGGCCATGCCGCGA
>WNFI01084884.1_pt1 | contig 12834 bp, 8 predicted proteins | sample 5400471 | NCBI WGS metagenome assembly WNFI01 (sample SAMN13153348, study PRJNA577476) | soil metagenome | isolation source: 100 cm saprolite on Douglas fir-dominated hillslope | place: USA:California | collected 2013-09-17
ATCGCCACTACGAAGAACAGGCCCTGTCCGAGTATGAGCCATAGCGCGAGGCATGCGGTGAGGAGAATGATGCGCTCCAATTTGCTCAGTGCCATAGCGGCTTGCCCCCCGTCCAACAACCAGACCGGCGTAAGATTGAGCACGTTGAGAACCGCGCCAGCGCGGGCCAGCGCGGCCCACAGCTGGTCTCCAGTTTTCCACCACAGGACAATGCATAGACATGCTGCCAGAAGTCCGGCAAAAGGCCCGGCCAGGCTGATTGCCGCACGTGTCTCCCGCGAAACCCCCAAGGCTCGCCAGCGCACGTAGGCTCCAAGGCCGGGCAGAAACACAGGCATATCCGCGGGCAATCCGCGGCGTTTGACGTCGATGTAATGGCCCATTTCATGAATCAGGATCATCACCGCGAATCCGATTCCGAATTTCGCACCAAACATCGCCCAGTAAAAACCGAAGAACGCTAAGAAACTCAGGAGGAACTTCAGCTTGAAAATCGCGCCCAGCAGAAACTTTCCCTTTGCCAGCAGCACAGCGATTGGACCCACTGGCCCCAGGCGCTGCGCCCACTTGTTCTCGCCGGGTGGTGGGGGATGAAGTCGTTCGGCCACCACCTCAAGGGAACGTGCGTGCTGCTGAATCCAGTCTGCTTGCCGCGAATTCGGAGGCAGCAACGAAAGGCCCATCATCCAGCGTTCGCGCGCCTGGCGGGGATCGCCCTTGGCCTCCAACGATTCGGCTTCAGCCGCGAGGCGATCCAATTGGTCGGAGTGGACCAAAGCATGGCAGCGTTCGCAAACAAGCGCTTCGGGCGCAAGTTCCCCGTAGCAACGTCGGCAATTTCGAATCAGATCGGGCGAGGTTGTGGACACAATTCAGGAGACGCTTGTCATTTCTGCGCGTGATCGTAACCGGTTGCTCGCAGACCGATCGACATAGGAACAACGAAGATCAACGCGCCAGTTGTGGGGAATTCTCAAAGGGGCCGAAAACCTCCAACAGTCTCGCACCGGTCATCCGCCAAGCGAATCGCATACCGACGAAAAGAATCACGAGGCCAATTGCCGCCCCCAGAGGATTGCTTGAGAGCTCAAGGAACGGAGATGCCAAGCCAATTAATACTAAGGTTCCGAGTGCCGACAACATTCCAGGCCGAGAGCTCGTAGACTGCTCCCGCTGAGTGCCGGATTCTGAACGTTCCTGTGGCTGCGCTATTTGTTGCCGTTGGCTCTGCTTTTGTTCGCCGGCATAGTGAATCCAAACAGGGATTGCGGCGGTTGAAACTGCGGCGTAAGTGAGCAAAACCGCAGCAATCTGATAGCGTCTTCCACCCACTCCGTTCGATCCCTTGATCATCGCCTTGCCCACGAGCCATCCAACGGCTAGCGCGGCATAGCCGATTACGATGCCGGTGACGATGGCAAACGTGGCGTACAGGACCATGCCGAGGATCGCGGCTCCCACGCCGAAGAGAAGAGCGCGTACATACGCCGCGTGGGTATCCCTCGCCAATTCGCCGCGCATTTTTTCCGCGCATGCAGGGCAAGCCATCGCGCCATTGGCCCGATAATAGTTGCCGCCGATCGGCTGATGACAGAATTGGCAATGATCGCTACCAGGCGATCCAACATATTCTGCAGTGCCAAATTGAGGCGTGGGATTTTGGAGAGCGGAGTCCGTCATGGCCCGGTACGATAGCACATAAAACGACCGGTGGGTTAGTGGGAAGTGAGTGGCAAACCTTGCGCTACTTCCTGTGCGCCGATGCCCCAGCGGCCAGTTCCCGCAGCGTGGTCAGGAATCCCGCTGCCGTATGGGGGTCGGCGAGCGCGTCAAGCGCGACTGTTGCCGAAAACTGTGGAGACTCGGGGCGGAAGCGTACCTGTAAAACATCCTGCTGCCGCACCGCCATCAGTGCGTTGAGCTCTGGCGTCGTGTCCTGTTTCCAGTGAGTTCGCGTGGTCAGGATGATCGGGCCGGGCTGAAATAGGTCCCACTCGCGCTGGTCTCGCTTGCGCGAGGTCAATCCCCGGCTGTGCGCGCACCACCGATGCCGAACAACCTGCAAATGAAAGTTTGGAGAACCGCCCAGATCCGCTTCAAAAGTAAGGGTTTCTTTTTGCTTCCGCCAGTGGCTGACCAGCCATTGCACCGGGAGTGCCCGCGGCCGGAACTTCATGGTGACGCGCGCGTTCTCAAACCAGTGGGAGGGGAAATGCAGCCGCGCGTTCAACCGGGAGCTTCCCAGCCACCGCGAATCCCAGCCCGAATCGAGGATGCGTCCCTTGCCGGTGCAGGCCGCTTGCACCCAGCGCAGCGCCGCCTTGCCCCGCCGCCGGTTGTAGGTTGAAAACACCAGATACCACAGTCCCACCACCTAGTTTTTTTAGCTGCCCCTGCGGAAGGGCTGTGGAAAACACGATAAATATACACTCGGGCACGGTCGTTTTCCGCTGGCCCCGGCACTCTAGTGCTCACACAGCAAACCTGTGGCACAATTCTGCCGATTTGGCCGCGAAATCGGCCCACAATCGCGGTTGCTGCGGGAGATTCCCCAAAAACCTGTCCTCCAAACAAGTCGATTGTCTGCTCGTGAATTATGTTTCCTTATTTCCCAGCGTGAAAAAGAAAGTGGCACCTGCGCCGCGTACCGCTTCGGCCCAGATACGACCGCCGTGTCGCGAGACGATGCGATGCACGATTGCCAGGCCTATCCCTGTGCCTTCAAACTCAGAGTCCCGATGCATCCGCTGAAACGGCGTGAAGAGTTTTTCCGCGAGTGCCATGTCGAACCCTGCACCGTTGTCCCGCACGTAGAAAACGGTTTCCTTCTCTTTGGTCTCATGCCCAAATGCAATGTGGCCCGCCGCCTGTTTCGCAGAATATTTCCACGCGTTCCCCAGCAAATTCACCAGGACAATCGTCACCAGGCCCGCGTCCCCACATGCGCAAAGACCGTCAGTGATATCGAAGACAACCTTACGAGCGGCGTCTTTACTCTGGAGATCGGTGATCACGCCGTGCGCGAGCGCTGTCAGATCGATCATCTCCTTCCGGAGCGTAGCGCGGCTGACCCGTGACAGGTTCAGAAGATCGTCAATTAACCCGGACATTTTCTGAATCCCGGCACGAATCCGCCGAATGTACTTGCAAGCCTGCTGGTCAAGCCCGTCAGCATATTCTTCGAGAAGCAGAGTGCTAAACGCGTCAATGATGCGTAGCGGTGCACGCAGATCGTGCGAAACGGAGTAGCTGAAAGCTTCCAGTTCCTTGTTTGCCTGCTCCAGTTCGTTCGCCCATTCGCGGCGGACACGTGCGAGTTCGAGATGGGTCCGAACGCGAGCCAGAAGTTCCTGGGCGGAAAACGGCTTTGCCAGATAGTCATCTGCACCCGCGTCTAATCCTTCGACGGCCGCCTCTTCGCCCGCTCGCGCCGATAACAGGATTACCGGGATCATCCGCGTGCGCGCGTCCGCCCGCAATTCGCGCAGCAGGCCGAAGCCGTCCAAGCCAGGCATCATAATGTCAGTCAGGACCAGATCTGGATGTTTCTCCCGAGCAGCCGCAAGAGCGGACAAGCCGTCCGGAACCGAGAGCACGTCGTAGCGGTCGGCAAGAAGACGGGAGACGTACTCCCGCATGTCGGCGTTATCATCCGCCCAGAGAACTCGGGGACGGCGATCGCCGCGGGTGGCGGGTGCCTCACCGGGAAGAGATGCGACATCCACCATCCCAGAAGGTGACGGATTGGGCGCAGCGTTAGGCAGCCAATGAAGTGCTTCGTCAACGTAAGCGGCGGATCGCGCCGCCGTCGAGGCCAGCGCCCGCGCAGGGCCCAAACGATCAGGCGGAATATGCGCAGTCCCGGTCTTAACCGTGACAGTGAAGGTGCTCCCTTTTCCCTCCTCGCTCTCGATACAGACCGCCCCGCCATGTAGGGAAACCAGTTCTTGCACCAGGGCCAGGCCGATCCCTGTGCCCTCATGCGTGCGAGACTTCGCCCCTTTGACCCGGTGAAAACGCTCGAACAGACGCGGCAGCTCCGTTTTCGGGATGCCAACGCCGCTGTCTACTACCGCAAGCTCCGCGTAGTCACCAACCCACCGGAGGCTAACGGTGATGCCGCCCTCGAACGTATGCTTGAAGGCGTTAGAGAGAAGGTTGAGTACGATCTTTTCCCACATCTCCCGGTCGACGTAGACGGGCTCGAGCAGGACCGGGCAATCCACAACTAAGGTCAGTCCAGCCTTCTCGACCGCCGAGCGGAACACGCTGGCCAGCTCTGCGGTGTAAGCGGCCAGATCGATAGGCTCGTAACTGGCCTGAGTACGGCCGGCTTCGATACGGGAAAAATCCAGCAGGGTATTGACCAGCTTCAGGAGCCGCAGGCTGTTGCGATGCGCAGTCTCCAGACGCTCGCGACGGGCGGGAGGCAGAGGGCTGGTGCGTTCGGCGAGTTCGTCCTCCAGTGGCCCCAGCATCAGGGTAAGCGGTGTGCGAAATTCGTGGCTGACGTTTGAGAAAAATGCCGTCTTCGCTCGATCGATCTCCGCCAATGCTTCGGCGCGCTTGCGCTCCTCCTCGTAAGCTCTCGCATTGGCCACCTGGGTAGTTATGGCCGCTGCCAACAAGTCGTAAAAAGCGCGATAAGTTTCATTCAGCGCCAATCTGGAGCTGACACCGGCCACGAGAACGCCAACTGGCCGTTCACAACCGGGAGGAGTGACGGGCAACGCCAGGGCCTCCTTCAAGGATTCGGGATATTCGCCACATGAGAGTTGCCCGAATCGTGCCTCCAAGTCATCGACGTGCTGGGCGCGGCCGGTACGTGCCACCTCCGCTAGTGGCCAGGCCGACTGTTCGGGTGCGTCTAAGTTCACAACCGGCGCCCTTGCGACGCTTCCCTGCGACAATCCCGTGCTCGCGACCAGTCGAGCTTCTTTGGCCTGGTCATCGAACAAATAGAAAAGAGCGAAGGGAAGGTCCAATTGATACTCCGAGACCGTTTGCGCAGCCAGGGTGCAAGCTTCCTCTATCGTCTTAGCTTTACCAGCGCGGCCGGCCAGGTCGCGAAGGGCGCGGGTCCGTCGCTCGCTTAACATTCTGCTGGAAGTTTCAGTTACTGGATGGAAGAGTCCGGCAACCCCCGCGTCGTCGCGGATGGGGCTAAAAGAGAACGTGAAGAATGTCTCCTCAAGATATCCGTTGCGATCGAGAAACATCCGCTGGTTCTCCAGAAAGGATGTTTCCCCCGCGAGTGCGCGGGTAAACGCTTCCCCGATTACCGGCCAGGGCGCAGCCCAGCACTCGGTGAAATCCTGTCCCATGGCCCCAGGATGCTTCTCGCCGCAGATCGGCCAGTAGCCGTCGTTATAGATCTGCACATGCTTGGGCCCCCAGGCAAGGGCGATAGGAAAGTTGGAGGCGAGGCAGAGACTGACCGTCGTCCGCAGGCTCTGGGGCCATGAGTCGATGGGACCGAGTGGGGTGCCTGACCAATCCATTGACCGGATCAGCTTACCCATCTCCCCACCGCCGACGAGCCAGTCTTGTGCGCTACTCTTGCGTCGACGCGCACTTGTGCCGCCCCCCGATGGTTCGACAGACATACGGAGTTTCTCGACCCCTGGGTTCCATATCGGCGAGAGGGGTAGTTACTTGAGTCAGGTCAGAGGCCTATGGATTACGGAATACCAGCCGAGAGCCCGGCAGCGATCCCGGGCGGTTTGTCGCCATCCGGAATTTATGGTCGTGAAACCTGCCGCACCGCCCATACATGTTGAATTTCGACCACTGTCGTGACGCTACAATGGCCGCGTGGCCTTCACCGTCCGAGACTTCCAACCCGAGCATCTTGAGACGCTGTGGCGCATCGACCAGGATTGCTTTCCTCCGGGAATTTCCTACTCCCGGCAGGAGCTCAAGTTCTACGTCCGCCGCCGCGGAGCTATAACTTTGGTTGCTGTCAGAGACCCGGGCAAATACGTGCCGGAGAGTTCCGCCAGACTCTCCGCCAACAGTGAAATCGCTGGATTCATCGTGGCCCACCCCGGCAAAACAGGACACATCGTTACCATCGACGTCGTCGCCTCTGTCCGCCGCGCCGGCGTCGGATCGCTGCTCCTGCGAGCGGCGGAAGATCGCCTGCGGAGCGTCGGATCCCGGACCGTAGCGCTGGAAACCGCTGTGGATAATGTCTCTGCTCTAAAGTTTTACAAGCGTCACGGCTATAGCGTGGTGAAGACGATCCCGCGCTACTATTCCAACGGTGTGGATGCGCTGGTGTTGCAGAAAGATCTGGCCTGAGAACTGCCAGTCCCGGCGGACTCTTGTGCGTTCGCCTAGTCGCCAAGGCTCCGGCGGGACAGTTAGGATCCCTTCCACGGTTAGGGATATCAAGGAAAGGAAACGGGTTTCTGTTCGCAAATAATTTGCACTCGCTTCCATTTCCAGCTAATTTGCCTATTCATGAAAGTTGCCATTCAGGGTGAACTCGGTTCCTTCAGTCATGAAGCCGCGGAGCAGATGCTCCCGCGCTGCACAGTCGTCCCCTGCGCGCGCTCCGCTGAAGTTTTTGACCGCGTCGAGAAGGGATCGGTGGCCGCGGCCGTCATCCCTATTGAAAACACGCTGGCCGGGACTGTGGCCGAGCATGCCGATCTTCTGGTAACGCGTGAAGTCTTCATCCAGGCTGAATTCCTGCTTCGCATTGTGCACAATGTGATTGCCGCGCCCGGAGTGAAACTCAGTGCATTGCGCCGGGTACTGTCGCATCCCGTCGCATTGGACCAGTGCCGCGATTTCTTCCGCCACCATCCGCAGATCGAGCCAGTTCCTTTCTACGACACCGCCGGAAGTGTGAAACATGTGATTGCCGACCAGCAGCTTGACGCTGCCGGCATTGCCGGACGCCAGGCCGCGCGTGAATATTCGGGAAAAATTCTTCAGGCGAACATTGAAGATGATAAGCGCAACTTCACGCGCTTCTTCCTGATACGAAAGGCCAGCCGGAAGCGGGGAAGTGTCGCGGCTGGACCCGGGAGCTACCGCCTTATTTCGCGCGGGGCCAACAAAACTTCGATCGCATTCAAACTAAAAAACTTGCCCGGTTCGCTTTTCAAGTCCCTCAGCGTCTTCGCCCTGCGCGACATCAGCCTGAGCAAGATCGAATCGCGCCCCATGCGGGGACGTCCCTGGGAATACGTTTTCTACGTCGATTTCCTTCGCGGCGACGACGAGCCCGCGCGTAATGCTCTCCGTCACTTGGGCGAGGTCGCAGAGTTTGTCAAAGTGCTCGGCATCTATCCTGCAGCGTAGAGTCTTGCAACCCTCGTCCGGGCAGACCATTCTTATGCAATCGAGGGAGACGCAATTGAGGAGTACGACCATGGAATTGTCGTCCACCACCCGCCGAAACTTTCTTCGCCACACATCCGTCGCGTGCGGCGGACTCGCCCTTCCCTCTTTTGCCGTCGCGGTCCAACAGCCGTCCGCGCCAGAAGGCTCCGGGCCAGAAGACAAAGACAAAGACAAAGCCAAAGCTAAAAACAAGCCAAAAGCCGCGGAAGAGATTTCACCCGCCGAAGATCTCATGCGCGAGCACGGCGTGCTTAACCGCATCCTGCTCATCTACGATGAACACCTGCACCTTCTGGCCGCAAAGAAACCGTTTGACGGCTCTGTGCTTGCTGCGGCCGCCGACATCGTTCGGCACTTCGTTGAGGACTATCACGAAAAGTTGGAGGAAGACTTCCTCTTTCCCCGTTTTCGCAAAGCCGGGAAATTGGTGCCCCTGGTGAATACGCTACAGAAGCAGCATGCCGCGGGTAGGGACCTTACCGCTCAGATCCGGGAGCTGGCGGCGACTGCCACTTTGAAGCTTGTTTCCGACAGCGACAAGTTAGCCGACGCTTTGCGCGCATTCCTGCGCATGTATCGTCCGCACGAAGCCCGCGAAGACACGGTCCTGTTTCCGGCGTTTCGCTCTGTCGTTTCGCCACACGAATACGACGCACTGGGCGAGGACTTCGAGAAAAAGGAAGACGATTTGTTCGGTATCAGGGTGCCATGGCGATGCGCTTGCCGAATTTGGATAATTTCACGCTTCTCCTCGTTAGCCTCACTACCTTTGATACAGTGTGAAGCGCCCGATAAGTGACTACAATTCAAGAAACCGTGACACTCCTCCCGGATGTTGAAACCTTTCCCGAGGAGTATCATCTAAACTTGAGCGAGTTACACTCAAGGAGAAATATGAGTCAGCAGCCGCCTGTAGAGCGCACTCCTAAACCGAAGGAAACAAAAGAACAAAGACCCGTCCCAGTTCTGCCCGTGAGAGACACCGTTCTCTTTCCCCACGCGGTCTTACCCCTGACCGTAGGCCGCGAAAGCTCGGTTCAACTCATCAATTCGCTCGGCGAAGATAAAACTATCGTGGTTGTGGCGCAGCGCGAGGCGCGCGTGGATACCCCGCAGCCCAGCGACCTTTATACGATCGGGACTTCTGCCATCGTCCACAAAGTCGTCAAGATGCCCAACCAGAGCCTCTTTGTGTTTGCCGAGGGCTTGGAACGCGTCCGCTTGGGCGAGTTCACCCAGCTCACTCCCTTCATGCAGGCATATGTCACGCCTGTGCCGGAAGGACCGCCGCTCGTCGTCAGCTCCGAAATCGAAGCCTTGCAGCGCAACGTGCTCACACTCTTCCAGCAGATTGTGGCCGGTTCGCCCACGCTCTCCGACGAACTCTCGACCGTCGCCATGAACATCGACGAACCCGGGCGCCTGGTGGACTTCATCGCTTCATCGCTGCCCTCGCTCTCTACCCCCGACAAGCAGGACACACTCGAGACCACCGATGTTCGTACGCGCCTGGAAAAAATTAACCAGCACCTGGCCAAGGAACTCGAAGTCCAGCAACTCCGCAACAAGATTCAAAGCGAAGTGCAGGACCGCGTGCAGCAGACCCAGCGCGAGTACTACCTGCGCGAGCAGATGAAGGCGATTCAAAAAGAGCTCGGCGAACAGGACGAAGGCCAGCGCGACGTCGAAGACCTGAAGAAGAAGATTGAAGAAGCGGGCATGCCCGATGAGGTCAAGAAAGAGGCGCTCAAGGAATTGGGCCGCCTCTCGCGCATGTCCCCAATGGCGGCCGACTATTCACTTACGCGCAACTATATCGAGTGGCTGGCCGTGCTTCCGTGGGCCAAGACTTCCGGGCAGGAGATCGAGATTCCCAAGGCCAAAGAGATTCTTGATACCGACCACTACGACCTGGAGAAAGTGAAAGACCGCATTCTCGACTATCTATCAGTGCGTCGCCTGAAGCCGAATATGAAAGGCCCGATCCTGTGCTTTGTCGGCCCCCCGGGCGTGGGCAAGACTTCGCTGGGCAAATCCATTGCGCGCGCTCTGGGACGCAAGTTCGTTCGTCTGTCCCTCGGCGGCGTGCATGACGAAGCCGAAATCCGCGGCCATCGCCGCACTTACATCGGTGCGCTGCCTGGACAAATTATTCAAGGCATCCGCCGCGCTGAAACCAAAGACCCAGTTTTCATGCTCGACGAAATCGACAAGGTCGGCCGCGACTTTCGTGGCGATCCGGCTTCGGCACTGCTCGAAGCGCTCGATCCGGAGCAGAATTCCTCTTTCCGTGACAACTATCTCGACGTGACTTTTGACCTGTCGAAAGTCCTCTTCATCACAACCGCGAACATGCTCGACCCCGTCGCCGAGCCCTTGCGCGATCGCATGGAGATCATCGAACTCCAGGGCTATACCGAAGAAGAGAAAGCGCACATCGCATTCCAGTATCTGATTCCGCGGCAGGTGGAAGAAAACGGAATTACCGCCGAGCAGATCGAATTTCCGCATGATTCGGTGCACTACATCATTCGGCATTACACGCGCGAGGCTGGTGTGCGCAGTCTTGAGCGAACCATCGGCACTATTTGCCGCAAGCAGGCGAGGCGCATGGCCGAAGGGAAAACCGACAAACTCGTGGTGAGTAAGGAAATCATTCAGGAATTTCTGGGTGGCATCAAGATCCGCGTGGAAGGCGAAATTGCCGAGCGCACGGAACGTCCCGGAGTGGCCGTGGGCTTGGCCTGGACGCCGTCGGGCGGCGACGTGCTCTTTGTTGAGGCCAACGCCATGAAAGGCAAAGGTGGATTCACCATGACGGGCCAGATCGGCCAGGTCATGCAGGAGTCCATGCAGGCCGCGTTAACCTGGGTTCGTTCAAACGCAGCCCAGCTCGGCGTGCCTGACGACTTCTTCGCCAACCACGATATTCACATTCACGTGCCCGCGGGCGCGATTCCCAAGGACGGGCCTTCGGCAGGGGTGACCATGGCCACCGCCCTGGTTTCTCTGCTGACCGCTCACCGTATCACGCCTCTCATTGCGATGACCGGAGAAATCACGCTCAGCGGGAACGTGCTTCCGGTGGGCGGCATTAAAGAGAAAGTGCTCGCGGCCAAGCGCGCCGGCGTGCTTGAGGTGATTCTTCCCGCGGACAACAAGATGAACGTGGACGAAGATCTCACGCCCGAACAGCTTGAGAATCTGACGGTGCACTACGTCAAGACGATTGACCAGGCGCTCCGCGTGTCGCTGCCGGAAGTGGCCAAGGGCCCAGCCGCAAAGATCCTGGAGCCTGTGAAAGAGCCGCAGCCAGTTCGCGAAGGGGTGCTAACCCAAGCCTAGAAATTGGTGATGTAGGATTGGTCATGTGGCGCGGGCGCTCCCTACGACTTCGCTCAGGGCAGGCCCGCCCGCGGGTTTTGACGTTCAGTATGTGAAGAAGGCGATGTACAATAAGTAACTGATCCGTACCGACCGACCGATCCTCACGGCCGGTTTTTTGCATCACAACTTCCAAGCTTACCGAACAAGAATGAAGCTAGCCTGCTTATCTCTGCTCAGTCTTCTGTTAGCAGCCGGAGTAGTACTTGCCCAGACCACGACCACCGAAAATTCTTCTGCCTCCACCCAGCCAATACATGATCCAGCCGCGGCTACGGTCGAAGGGATTGTCACGAAAGATCCAGGTGGCGAGCCGATGAAGAAGGCCCTGGTCGAGTTGATCGCGGAGAGCCAGGCTACGGGCGGGAACCACACAGCGCTCACCGGTGCGGACGGCACATTCCACATGGACAACATCGCGCCGGGACGCTACCGCCTATTCGCCGAGCGCACCGGCTACCTGGAAGTCGACAAGCATCGTCCGCGCTCGGACGGCCGCTTGCTGACTTTGAGTGCCGGGCAAGAGCTCGCAGACGTTTTGATCCGCCTGCAGGCCGCGGCAGTAATTGAGGGCCGCGTGACCGACGAAGATGGCGATCCTTTCGCCGAGGCGCAGGTCTCGGTGCTGCGACAGACCTTCGCTTTGGGGCGCCGGCGCTGGGAGCAAGCTGGCGGGGAACGCACCAATGACCTGGGCGAATACCGCATTGCCAATCTTCCCGCCGGCAGCTACTACATCTCCGTCACGCCCCCGCTGGACTTCAAGAGCCTGATCGAAGGGGCAGACGCTCCGGCATCCGATCCGCGCAATGCCGCGACTGGATCGCCGGAAAGGCCTGCGCCAACGTCGTACAAGACGACTTATTATCCGGGAACCAAAGAGCGCACCCAGGCCGCGCCCGTCGACCTACATGCGGGCGATGATTTCCCGGCCAATTTCTCCCTGACGCCGAGCCCCAGCGTTTTGATTCGTGGCTCGATTACCAATCTTGCGCCGGGCGCTTCGGCCGTGGTGATGCTGCAGTCCAAAGACTCCAATCTGACTCAGCAAAGTGCTGCCGAGGGGAAAAAGAATGGCAGCTTTGAGATTCGTGACGTCTCACCAGGTGCCTACACGCTAGTGGGGGCTGTTACCGATGCCACCGGAACTAAGCTGGCGCGGCAAACCGTGCAAGTTAGTTCCGCGAACGTAGAGGGGCTCCGCCTGGCGCTGCAGCCGGGTGGCTGGATTCACGGCTATCTTCGCCTGGAGAGCAAAACCAGGATGGGAAGATTCACGCCGGCAAAAGTCTCTCTCTCGCTGCTCCCGGGCGACGGCGACGACGACGTGTCGAGCGCAATGCCGATCCTAGAAAGCTTTGCCCCGCTGGCTCACGTGAATTTCGATGGCAGTTTCGAGTGGAAAGACGTGCCACCGGGGCACTATTACATTCAGTTCTCAGGCGATGAGAGCATGAGTCCGGACTGGTTCCTCAAGTCGGCGGTTGCGGGAGGCCGCGACGTAATCGACACGGGATTCAGCGTGAATGGCGGTGCCGCCTTGCTCGACTTGGTAGCAAGCGCGGACGGAGCCGCTGTCGATGGCTTGGTGGCCAACGCAAAGGGCGCGCCTGTGGCGAATGCTGTAGTCGTCGCCGTGCCGGAACCGCGCTTTCGCTCGCGTACTGACCGCTATTACAAGACAGTCACCGATCAGAGCGGACATTTCACTCTCCATGCGATCACTCCCGGCGCGTACACGCTCATCGCATGGGAGAGCGTTGACGGGGAAGCGTATTACAACCCGGAATTTCTCAGCAAGTACGAGACCCAGGGAAGAGCCCTGCACCTGACTGAGGCGGAGCGAACAAGGGTGCAGCTAGCGGCAGTGTCTTGGGAAGAAGCGTCGACAGACCAACGCTAGCACGGTGCGCAGAATCTCTGTCTGTGAATGCCACCGCACGTTTTCGATATCTGTCGTCAGAGAATTTTCATTGAGAAGTTAATTACGATCTTCGCTTGCGTTTCCACCGGCTGGCCATTCTGCATATAGGGCTTGAATCGCCACTGGCGCGCAGCTTCCAGGGCCGCTGACACTAGTATGCTTGGACCGCT
>WNFI01663332.1_pt1 | contig 12834 bp, 19 predicted proteins | sample 5400471 | NCBI WGS metagenome assembly WNFI01 (sample SAMN13153348, study PRJNA577476) | soil metagenome | isolation source: 100 cm saprolite on Douglas fir-dominated hillslope | place: USA:California | collected 2013-09-17
CGGGCGGTAACCGTTGCAGCGTGACTTGCGGCGGACACCCTCACTAACATACACGAGAGCTCTGCATACAAAATGGATCGGATGGCTTCCAATTCCCGAAGCACGTCCATATAGTTCGAGGGTCAAACGGTCCCGGGTAGCCGGCAGACAAATCGGATAAATACGTGGTGATAAGATCTGCTGCGGGTACTGTCATATCTCAGGACGCTCTGAGATGTTCGAAACCAACTATCGAATTGTGTTCTTAAAATCTGCTGCTCGTTTTCTTACACCCCCTTTGCTCATCGCCTACTTTATATCTCGCTTCTACTTGAACACCCTTAACGCGTTTGTAACGCCATTCATCTACCTTGCCGCCATTCTCGCTTGGTCGGCCTTTCTGATCCAGTATAGAAGGCTCTACCAGTATGGTGATGCACGCCGGCGAGATGCCGTGATGGTGCCAGAAGTCAGAGGCCGCTTGCCTGGGAACTTCGATATCATCGCTCGGTGTGATACATGCCCGTCCACATTCGTAATGGAGAGCGCTGATAGATGAACACCCTTCAGAATTGGTGCCCATATGGCAGAGGGTTATGCGCTATCTGCTCTAGACGAGTTGTTCCGCCAACTCGATGCTGATACCATCAATATGCGTCTGATGTGGAGGGATATCATCATTACCCGCGAGCCGCAAATCATTCAAAGTGTGCTTGCGACAAATTTTAATGATTTTGGGAAAGGTCGATTACTCAAAGTTCGGTTTGTAACCTGTATGATCGAGACAATGAGAGCAACTCGTTTCTCAGTATTAAATAGTGCCTTCGGATTACTTGGGAACGGAATTTTCAACAACGATGGGGATGAATGGAGGGCTCACAGGGCGTTGACGCGTCCATTCTTCAGCGAGTGGTCTTAATCGTCTCTCCTCTCCATGCTGATGTCATCCACATATAGCAACCGAACGTGTCCGCGATCATGAACTCTTCACCAAATATTCAAACCAAGTTATATCCCTCATTCAACAGCGTTCGGTCAAGAATGAACCTCTAGATGTTCAGGACCTCTTTGGACGCTTCACTCTAGATGCAGCAGGGGAATTTCTTTTTGGCACAAGTGATCTTCAGACACTGTCTCTCCCTCTTCCTCCTCCTGGGAGACGCGCAAAACTTGGGCCTAAAGGCAGTCAGCCTCCAGATGACAGTGCTGCCTCGGGAACTTATGGAGGTTTTGTCCGTGCATTTGAGGGAATTCAGATCGTTTTGGCTCCACGTTTCCGCCGCGGTCCGTTGTGGCCCCTCTTCGAGTGGTTCAAGGAAGCAACAAAAGACCATAATGAGGCTATCGATGCATGGCTTGAGCCTCTCATCACGAAGGCTTTGGAGGACAAGAAGTTGCGAGACGGGAAGAAGTTGAGCCAAGAAGAGGGCTCGCTCACGGATCATTTGGTGGAATCTACCTCGGACGTCAGGCTTATCAGAGACGAACTCTTGAATATTTTGCTTGCCGCTCGTGACACGGTGAACGTTGAAACCCTATCTGAAGAAGTCCCTTCTTAACCTCTTGTCGTTTAGACTGCGAGCCTGCTCACCTTTATGTGTTACTCCCTTGCCATCTACCCCGATGTGCTGAAGAAACTGCGTGAAGAGATCCTTACTTCGTTACCTGAGGAATCTCCTTCGTATGAAAACATCCGGCGTTTGAAATATCGTGCGTGCTTGATGTTTAATATTTTGTCATTTTAAATATTGAATTCTCGATATAACAACGCTTCAGTACGTGCATGCCTTAACGAGACTCTCCGTCTCTTCCCGCCAGTCCCCTTCAACGAGCGGGCATCAGCGAAAGCTACAACTCTTCCACGTGCATCTCCGAATGAAAAACAATTTTACATGCCTGGTCCGCATTCTACCATCAGTTATTCCCCATTGCTCATGCACCGGAGGAAAGATCTATGGGGAGAAGATGCCGATGATTTCAATCCAGAGCGGTGGCTTGATGAGCAGCGCGTGATGGAATTGACGAAGGATCCATTCAAATTCTTACCTTTCAATGCCGGTCCTAGAATTTGCTTAGGACAAGTGAGTGTCATGGTCACGTCTTGCCATTGTTCTATAGTCTTATTCTACTGCTCACCAGAATTTTGCGTACAACGAAGCCAGTTTCGGTAAACTGATGTTGTCAGGTCACCATATGACGTGCTGATCGTCCGCATTATAGTTATGGTCAAACTTCTTCAGAACTTCGATACCTTCGAGCTTCGCCAAGAACAAGACGCCCCTGAAGGGTCACTCCCTCCGGCATCCTGGAAGAAAACAACAGGCCGTGCAGTGTATGAGCAGATATGGCCTCGCAATGCAGTGACCTTATATGCTAAGGTTCGTTTGTACCGTCTCCATTTCGAGAGAAACCAACTCAAATCATTCCAAAAAGGGGGGTGTGTGGATTTACATGAAAATAGCGAAGTCTCAAGAGTGAGTGCCAGGAGACACGTCCGAGTTGCAAATTGTATGATTAGGTTGGATCTGTGTCATGTTGTTGCGAATTAAAGTTTCCAGAACACCGAAGATAAATAAACTACAAGTAAACTAGGATACTTTCTCGACACCCAAGACTTGCCATAGGACGTTCATTTGCCCAAAGGGTCGCTTCGCGCCCAAGACCGTGCTGGCGAACTCGTACTTATTTTTGGGGTCTCTAACAGCCAGCACAATCGCAGCGTACGCGTCGCCAAGCTTTTCGAGCGTTTGACGGTGGATGAGGCTTGAGAGACGAGGAGAAGAGATAAGTGAAAGACGGGACGAGTGTGAGGAGAGGAGAGTAGGCGATGACAGGAATTTGTCAAATTGAGCTAAAGCGGCTGTGAGTGCTGGTGCAGAGGCGGCATGTGTTAATGATAATGGAGTCTTTGAAGTACGGGCATGAGGAAGCCAAGCACTGCGTCTTAGAGAGAACTGCTTACGTCGGCAGGTTGAGCGGTCAGTGTCTCACTGATAGGTGCCAGTCCGCTTTCACGAAGGAGGCTTGTAAACTGTGCAATAATGTAAGGTGCAAAGCAACGAGAGACAGAGGCTACAACCCACATGCTCCTTCACGAGGTGCTGAACGTGCTCGTTGATTAGACCTTCAAGTTTGGCCATCCTAGCTTGAGCGAAGTCGAATGGCTGGAACAAGGACTTGCACAGAACTCGCTAAGAGGCTCGTTCTACACAAATGTCAATACCCAATTGCTTACCTCCAGGAATGTGGTGCAATTAATCAAGAACGTCTCCTTTTCCCAAACCGTTATACCTTTCTTCGACTCGGACATACGTTTACACATCTCTAGACAAGGCTCTAGAGCAGCGTCAAGCATGCGGTCAAATTTCTCCCTGAGGTTGTCCCGTTCGTCCTTTGAATTCGGGAAGTCATCCTCAAACAGAGAAGACGAATATATCGTCATAATCTCACGAAGAACTTGGGCAAAGTCCCGAAGTGGTAGAGGCGGAAGGAGGTCAGAGTCAGGTGGCTTCAGGAAGTAAGCACAGTAAATGGACATCCCAGAATCACACATAATTACCTGTAAAAAACGGAGCATACTTCGGCCTTGGGCCTCAATGGTCTCTAAAAACACTTGATGGGATATAGTTGTCATTCTAAAGCAAAATATCAGGTGTGTTGGCACAATTAAAATCCCTACTCACTGCTTCAGGGTGAGTGTTAGTCGCGATTCTTGGCCCAGTGTACGTTGCATAGTCAGGAAGTAGAACTGAAGCAAGTTCGTGATCTTGTAGGCTGTTATGCTTCCTTCTTGGGACTTGATCGTTTGCTGAATACGGTGCTTAGCAATGTAAAACCCCCGAGTGAGTCCCAAAGAGCTGAGCAAGCGAGAAGAGCAATTACTTTCAGGGGAGTGGAAAGCTTGTCTAGGTCACTATTCATAATCTCTATAACCCACGTAGCAGCATCGATGGGATTACCGGCCAGATCCTTCCTCCCGTCATCTTCTCTCACCCAAACGCTACCTACCATACGACGCCTCGACGCCTCCTCGTCCCCAGTTGTTGCGAAAAATAGGGCTTCCAAGAACTCCCTTTCACTGGCCATTGCTAAGTGCACCCAGGCAAGCATATCACCCACGTAACGTATGGGGTCATGAGCATGTAACTCAATAGGACGTGGATGTCCGGATGGCCCTCCTCGCGTGAGCGCTATCATGAAGGAATTCAGGATGCTCGTTTGGCGGGTAACAGTTAAATCTGAAAGTGCTTCACTAAGTGCCTATGAACATCATAAATTGTGGACCCAGGAGAGAAAAGGGACGCACACGAGAGCCTCCGGCCGCTTAATTCGCAAACGTCTCACGGATTCACAAAGAACTGGCTGGACTTCCGGATGTAGGTCCTTTCCAAGCTTGTGAAATTCGAAAGAGCACCATTTCTGAATCTTAGCATACGCGATGTCAAGCTGTGCAGCCGTTTGTGCCATAATATCGACTCTGACGGATGGAAAGCCATGTCCAAATTCCGAGTTGCAAAACACAACAGGCAGCCTGAGGAACTTACCCAGCAGTCGTAGCGATAGCATTCTGCCCGCCTGCATCCCCACTAAGGAGCATTCGGCAGTCCTTTCGGATGGCCTCAGCCCTATCCATGGCGGCGAATAGTTGCTTCCCTACACGAACATCATGGGATGTGATGGTCTCAAGCTCAGCATCCGAAAGGGTGAATCGAGAAAGGAACGAATTAATGATTGTTTGACGAGTGGCTGTGAGCTGACTTCGGATGTCTTGAGATACCAAACCTACATCTGACAACGTGTCTCTCACCGTTGGTTACGCAGGCCTCCTGCTTTGTCTAACAAGTATTTGCAAGACTCCGACGTCTTATTCAGTTCGCTTTGCGCCTGGTCACAGCGATCTATCATCGACTGCATTTGTATTTGCAGTTCTTCAAGTTTCTTTTCAGTGCATTAGCCAGATGAAGTTTCCGTTGTGATCACTAGCGCGCACCGTGTCAACTTCCCCAAAAGCCTCCAGGAACCTTCGGCTACTCTCTGTAAGCCCTTTCTCAACATCTCGTCTCAGATTCTTCCGCGCATATTCGGCCAAAGCCACGTCTACTCCGTGCTTGAGGGCAAACGGACACGAAGGTATGGTTTCATCATCAGACCCAGCGGGTTGACTATGACCATCCGTGGCTTTAGACCCCCTTATCACTATATCTGTGGTGACCAGCGATGCAGTTTGTTGAAAGGGGAAATCCGCATAGTACGCGTCAAGAGTCTGCAGAGCTTCGCGCGACGCAGAGTCATGGAAAGTAGAGGAAAGGGCTTTATAAAGCCTCAGATTTACTGGGTTTCGCGATGATGATGGAGAGGAGGGTGCCCTGTCAGAAGGGAACCTGTCCGAGGAATACGACCGTGCAAGAGGCACCCTACCATTCCCTATCATCCTAAGGCTCTGGATCACCGTCAGTAAACACGTGACGAAGCACCATTATTATTTAAATTAATTAGAATTGTCAATGACGGGATTAGCCGATTTTTGTGTCCCACAATGGGAATGATAGAGTCTCCTCTTCGGCGTCAAGTAGGTATCTATCCGGCCTATTCGCTTGGGCGTATTTGCTGAGAGCCACAGCCTTCACTCCAAAATCGGCCTTCAGTCGGATAAGGCCGATTCGAATTCGGACTTGAAGTCGCTTTTAGTATTACGGTACGTCTTCATAAATGCATTCTGGTGCTCGCGACAAGCACGAGATGGAAGAATGGCTGAATGTAAGCAGGATTACCCTTACGTACCTATGATTTTCTCCGCTGACATGTATCCATTTATCAAAGACAAAGCTTTCTGGAGAAGAATCTAGGACATATGATGATGATCCAGCCTTTGAGAGCTAAGCCTGTGTGCGAAAACTTGAAGACTCTGTTAAATATTAAGCAGCTTTAATAGCAACAGAGAACTACACTATGGCGGCACCGTTCGTTGCGATTAGCAATATGGTTGGACTCGGAGTATTACTTGTGCTGTTGGTTCGCTCCGAATATATTGATGCGCATCCATTTTATAGCTGGTACCAGAACTGGACTCTCTAAAGTTACCCTTGAGACGGCGGGTGGATATATACATCCGTGAAGACCCCAGCTGGTTTGGAATTATGGGGAGGCAAGTACCAGATTTGCAGAAATTCTATTGGTCCACCTTGAATACTATGCGTCTCCTGATGACTCGACAATTAACGAACATGTGGAGAATTACGCAATGAAGCAATAGAATGATCAAGAGATGTGTCACCTGCGAATTCAATGTCTATTTGATCTCTTGCAAGGTCAACTTGAGCCTCTTCAGCTCTGTCAATGCCTCTCCGAATGACTCGTCCTCTTCTAGAGCAGATCCAGCCTTTATTCTTCGCACCTTGTCTCCCTGAGCTTGGATCTGCTTCTCAAGCCCCAGGACCTCGTTGGATGGAGGGTTTACAACTCTGGTCTGAACCTCGCTCGCTTCCCCAGTACCCATTTCGCCTTTCTTCTTCTTATCGTTCTTCAGCGGCTTGTCGATCACCCCTTTCGACACGGGTGTAGGGGCAACTCCTTCGACCGCAGCTGCGGTGGCCTGTATTCCTCCGAATCTGGATCTCCATACATCGGCGCTCTTTTCATCAATCTTCTTGAAGAGATACTCTGGCTCTCCCAAGGTGTGTCCAGCCAAAAGATCGTTCCAAAGTTCGGTAGGCACAGTCCGTGCAGGTGCGTTCAACTGTTTTAGTATGGAGGTAGTCGTCGATGGCATGAAAGGGTGTACGAGCGCAGAAAGGACCCAAATCAAGTTTAGGGCCCGTGATGTTATGCGGGCACACCTTCCCGGATCTGTCTTGAAGAGGTCAAAGAACTTGGTCCGTTGAAGATACTCGTTGCCTCGAGCTGAAATTGACATGACGACACCAAGGGAGTGGCGAAGCTTCACAGCCTCCATGGAATCTATATATTCTTTGAGAAGAGTATTGATGTTGGAAACGAACAAGGAATCCAAATCGTCTTCTTCCGTGGGTCCTGGCTCTTCGGATGACTCGGGGATTACGCCCTTGAACTTACTCACGACGAATTTTATCACTCGGTTGACGAAATTGCCGAAGCTGGAAAGTAAAAGCCCATTGGTAAATACGCACAATCCGGAGTATCACCTGAGACCAACTTGTTGAGCAGGATATTATTGTTTGCAGCAATCTGCAAGAACGATCATAAGCGAAAACAAATTCAGTGTAACGAAACTCACAAATTCATTCCACGAGAAGGTAGAGTCCGCGGTTTCCGGTCGTGTTGATATTAGGTAGAATCTCCATACTGAAGCGGGGACTCCGGTTTCCTTTGCGCCAGGCCCGAAGACTCCGATGTTACGCGATTTCGAAAACTTGCCCGACTCGTATTGAAGGTACTCTTCGATATCATTCAGTACGACGCAAAAGTGAAGCCACATATGTTCCATCACTTACCGCTGCTGGAAATATGGTGCAATTTTGTCCAATCACGGTCGTCGCCGATTAGGACACTTGGCCAAAACACCGTATGGAAATAGACATTATCTTTCCCCATGAATTGGTAGAGCTGAACGTTCTTCTGATTGAACCACCATTTCTTCCATTCTGGAGTGTAACCCGCGGTCATACTGACGTAACCAAAGGGTGCATCAAACTTGGGAGACATAAGATAGAATCAAGATGCGAACAAGGGATTCAACTCACCCAGACGTCTAAAATTATTTATCACAAATCGAGACTTAGTGTGGGACATGTTGATGAGAAACGGCCTCACTGACACAAAACCTTTCCTTTCATGCCATCTTCATCGTTATCATTAACAATTGGTACCTCTACGCCCCACTTGAGATCTCTGGTGACAGGGCTCGGTCGGAGCCCAGACTTCAATCTAGCATCCGTGATCTCTCCATCTGCATTAATTACTGAGTTCGGTGACCACTTCCCTTCTTTCCAACTCTTCTTGATCCATTCTTCTAATTGAGGCTGGACGGTATCTAGTCGAACGTACATATGAGACGAAGGACGGGTCGTTACGGTGTGCGACTTGGGAGAGACGAGGCAACGAGGCTTGATAAGGTCAACAGCATCGAGGGTTCGTGAACACTGATCGCATTGGTCGCCACGAGCGTCCTGGCACGAGATCCATTAATTAGCACCTCATCGGGTGAATGAAGGGAGATAACATACTTCGTATCCACAGTTAGGGCATGTGCCTTCTACGAATCGGTCTGCCAAGAACCTACGAACGCGGTGGCAAGTCGGTATGGAAACTCAACAATGTCAAAGTACCCACTTCTCACATCCATCGCAGTACGTCTGTGGTTTGACTTGCTTCTCCAGCATATTGTTGGATCTTAAATGGAGATATGCTTCTTGGCAGACCCTAAATGCAGATATGAATAATGGAGGGCAAAGGGAATGATTCACTAGTGCATACAACCACAAATGACTGAGAACTTACTATAACTCAAACCAATTGTATGTCTCGACATGAAGGGCGTTGTATTTATCGCATAGCTCTTTGGGGCTTATCCCTTCCTTGATGGCCTGTGTCTCCGTGGCAGTTCCATACTCATCTGTACCACACACGAAGAATGTTTTCCGATTCCGTGTACCTTTGTGATGATATGCAGGGTAAGGCCCTAAGCTTTAGCACACTACCGGTATACACTAACGATTGTAGCTAAACAACCTCATCAAAACGTGACCCGAGCGATGGTCAACTCGATGTATCTCACCGTGCAAATACATCCGCACTTAGGAGACTACCAATCAGGTTCCCTGATCACGCACGTTCCAGCTTCAGTCTCGACAGCGATTTGGGAATGGATCCTTACCTAGGTGCGGGACGTTATTACAGTATGGCAAAGCCGATGTTATGAGAATATTCCGCTCCCCTTCAACCGGAAGACTTGATCGTAAAGACAAGAGTGAGGGTTGTGAGAAGCGCTATTTTAGCGCATATAGGCACGCACACTTTCTCCCCCTCCTTAGGGGTGTGCATAAACAGGCCCACGGATTCCCTTATTTTTTGAGACATGGGGATAGGTGTAGTTTCAAGCAACTCCTGAGGCACAGCAGAACACAAAATCGAGTCAGATCGAGGAGATATATGAATAGATGGATCGGCCACGTGATTATTGGTCAGAAATTAAAGACCGAATACAGTATATTGTGTTTATTGTTGAAATCCGGGGTTTCAGTTACGCGCAGGCAATGCCTCATGGCGCCGATGAGTCTGCTCGAGGCTGAGGTCTGCCCCTTTCCGAACGCTTCCGTCTCTCCGCCATAATGGCGTCCTCCCAACCCCCCGCCGACCTGCAACCAGACGAGGAAGCTCCTTTACTTCCTTCTCCATCAATTCCATTGCAGGCCAAATGTAGCTCACTGCGAACGTTTGTCGCTGGAACCGTCGTCTTTCTCTTCATCATTATCCTCAGCGTGTCCGAGATCATTTCCTACCGGGAGTCGCGGGTCGACGAAACTGTTAGTATCACCAGGGTCGACATCGTCCCCTTCAGAGATCATCATAGTTGAGTCGGCCCCTGTAAACCCTTGCGCCGTGACCAACTCAGCATCTTGTAGAGTCGAACTGGCCTGATTTCTCGATGTATGACCAAACGCTGCGGTCTCTTTCAACCGGGGAGCTCCAGTTCTATGCGAACAAGGGTCGGTTAATCGTCGTAGGTGACATACATGGGATGGGCACCGCCTTTCAGTGCGTCAGATTCTACCTCTTTCTAGAAATTGGGATATCTATGCCCTAACTATGATGGTTGTTTTGTAGCGATCTCTTCTACAAAATCAACTACAACCACGAGAAGGATCTGTTCGTCCATGTCGGCGACTTCATTGCAAGGGGCCCAGTGCCGGAGGCCTTATCGTTACTTTCCGAATTCGCAAAGAATGATACCCTAGGTGAATTACTTTTTTAATCTTATCGTTCTCAATAGAATATCAACCATTTCTTTCTAGGCGTGAGAGGGAACCAGGATCAGCCCGTCATTGAATGGAGGGCATACTTTGAGTGGATCCGTTCCAAGCCCAATGGCAAGGAGTGGCTTGAGTCTTACGGTGTCTTCCTGGATAATGGTGAGGATGACGGTGACACCGTTCGTATCTACCGCCTTGTTAGTGATAGTATCTTTGGTCGACGATCAAGAAAGAAGCAGCCCCCTAAACACTCATATCCATCCGGCTGGAAGTGGGGAAAGAATCATTGGGATTTAGCTAGGAGGATGAGCCACAAGGAATACAAGTATCTTGTTGGTTTGCCCCTGGTACGGCCATACGTTCATGCGTTCGTGAAAGCGATGCTAACATTACACGTATAGATTCTCCACTTGGCCCCGTTAAATACTCATGTGGTCCACGCGGGATTGCTGCCTCTGGATCCCATGCAATCTGTCGAGTCCCAGAGACAGCCGCTCGCGCGAGTGCCAGAGTTTCCCGACGAGACCGAGTCAAGCCTCCCACCCAATGTCACAATGCTTCGCACAATGCAGGAACTGGAGGTCGCCACTAATATGTAACTGACACCAGTTCCATTTCTCTTAGCCTCCAAATCTGAACACGATTATTTCCATATTAGTACCCAGAACACGGTTCCATGGAACCTGATGAATATTCGCTCCATTTTGAGCGATGGCACCATCACTCGATCAAACAAGAAGGGGGTTCCATGGGCCGATTTCTGGAACTTGGCCATGGACAAGTGTACAGGATTTGCAACCAGCTTTGACAGTGACCCAAATGATGATAATAAGGGGATTCCGATGTTGTCGAAGGGTCCCAAGATTGGTGACAAAGTCACATTCCCATGCCACCCCTTCACTGTAATTTATGGTCATTCAGCATCTAGAGGCCTCGACATCAAGCCGTGGACGAAGGGATTAGACTCCGGGTGAGTAATGTGTCTCTTGTTTACATCTCTGATTAAACCCCAGGCTTATTCTGTATTCACAGCTGCGTTTACGGACGAAGACTATCGGCGCTCGTCTATAAGCCCAAGGAATTCCGTTCCCAGGAGACAGAGGATGCGGAAGACAGGTTCATCTCTCATCGCAAGGTCAAGCTCGGTGACAATCCTGGTGATGCCCGAATCGTCAGCGTGGCGTGCTAAGTGCCTTAGACCCTTATAAATGCGAACAGGATATATCCAACCCTCCACTTAATCTTGAATACTACACTAATGTCCTAGAATCTTGGTTACACGCATACACGATCTAATCAGTAATATGTACATTAATGCACTATTCATAAATAGGATGTAGCTAAGTCACCTATCTTCGATTGAGGGTGGAAGTGAGGATCGAGATATAGGGGGAGAACAATTCGAGAGTTTTCAAGTGCCATATATATTTGAAGAGTTGAAGGGAAACAGGACGATTTGAACCGGAACCAGAGGATGAAGCTACTAGTATTGAGTATTTATTGATGTTTAACTCTCAATTTCACTAGACTAAACGGGCGGGTTGTATGCCTGTCTTAGATCACTACTAAGGCTGCCCGACTCTTGCACGGATGTGCGGTGAATTAGGGTGAATTGTCGGTCACGGTTGCAGTGGAGATTGAATCTGAGACAACTTTGCTTTTGGGATGGCCTGCTCTCCCGGGGACTGTGGATCGCTATCCTCGCAGCTATCTATCCCTTAGCCGCCCTTGCTTGCATTCCGCCTCCTACTAGTCACGAAAATCTCGTAAATCAGCGGCTAGCGTGTGCGAGCTCAGTCTCGTACAAGAGAACTAGATTGGATAACTAGCTAACCTAGCGTGTGCGAGCTAGGTACAACAGTTTATAAGTACAGAGTAGTACCAATGAGTTATGTTACAACTAACCTCAGTCTCGTACAAGAGAACTGAGGGAAAGGGGTAAGCAGTCGGGGTCGCCAGACTATATACAGTATCATGTATTTGAAATGAGATGCAACAGGCGACCTCAGAGAATGAGCCGTATAGGTACAAATCATGAACGCGTTGATATTACAACACGCCCACTCAACATGTGCTCACCTGCACCAAACCCAAGATCTTTCGGAACTTTCCGAATTTCTCGGCATTCAGCACCTTCGTGAAAATGTCCACAACTTGATCTGAAGTTGGGACATACTTGAGTTGAAGGGTTCCATCTTCGACTTTCTCTCGGATCCAGTGATGGCAAACTTCAATGTGTCGGGATCTTGCGTGAAAAATAGGATTCTCCACTAGCACAATAGCGCTGATTATCAATGAGTAGGGGAACTGGGAATGAGATTGATATTCCGATATCATCGAAGGTATGTTTCAAAAAAGCAACTTCCTTCCCCACATGGGTCATGGCCATGTATTTGGCCTTGGTACTTGAAAGCACTAATGTCATTTGTTTATTTGCGGACCAGGCTACTACGGCTCCACACAAGATAAACATGTACCCGGATACAGACCTACAAGAATTCAGATCTCCTGCCCAGTCGGAGTCTGAATAGGTTACCAGTCCATCCTGGAGTTGATTTCCATCAAAGGTAATTCCAAGATCTTGTGTACTGTTTAAATAATGGTACATGTGCTTCAAGGCTGTAAGGTGTACTGGACCAGGAGTGATCAAGAATTGAGATAGACTATGAATGGCATACATGATGTCCAGATGAGTCCCAATGGCTGTGTACATCAGGGATCCTAACATGGATTGATAGAGGTGTTGATCAACCTCAGGTATGTCTAACTTCTCAAACTTGGTATTTGCTGCCATTGGTGTTGACACAGGTGCATGTGTAGTTGATACCCCAGAATTTTTCATTGATCCCCCAAGACCTATATTGATCCCCCAGCACCTATATTGATCCCCCAAGCACTATATTGATCC
>WNFI01237375.1_pt1 | contig 12824 bp, 11 predicted proteins | sample 5400471 | NCBI WGS metagenome assembly WNFI01 (sample SAMN13153348, study PRJNA577476) | soil metagenome | isolation source: 100 cm saprolite on Douglas fir-dominated hillslope | place: USA:California | collected 2013-09-17
AGTTCGGCAGACACGAGGTTCGTATCAGGTCATCGCTCTAGCGACGACGTCGACGTGCGCGGCGAAGGGGGCTCCAGAATTAGAGCTGGATTCGACGTCGAGGCGCCTAAAGGCGCCTCCAGAAGGGTGCAGCTTTCGGCATCGCTAAAGCGATGCCCGGATTCGAATCCCGAGCTTTAAGCGCACAGTGACTCCTAGCCCAGATAATCCTTGCGCGAGATTCCCAGCCTCTGCATCTTGTACTGCAACGTGGTGCGCTTGAGTCCAAGCCGGGCCGCCGCGCCTGCCGGACCCGACAGCGCGCCTCGGGTCTGACGCAAGATTTCGACGATGTGCTCGCGCTCTTTGTCGCGCAGCGTCCCGTCGCCGTCGGAGACTTGTTGCGAAATTTCCTCGCGCAGCTCAGCCAGAGGCGGGGTCAAACGGTTGCCTTCCGACAGGATCACCGAGCGCTCGATAAAATTTTCCAGCTCGCGGATATTTCCCGGCCATCTCCAGTGCATCATCGCTTCGATGGCCTCATCGGGGATGACGTCAATCCGCTTGTGCACCCGGGGGGCGCACTTTTCCACGAAATGGCGGATCAGCATTGGGATATCCTCGCGCCGGTCGCGCAACGCCGGCAGGTGCAGGGGAAACACGTGCAAGCGGTAGAACAAGTCTCCGCGGAATTCTTTTTCTTCGACCGCGCGCACCAGGTCGCGATTGGTGGCGGCAATCAGCCGCACATCCACCCGGATCGTTTTCGTTCCTCCCAGGCGCTCGAACTCCTGGTCCTGCAGAACGCGCAGCAACTTGGGCTGCAGCTCCAACGGAATCTCTCCTACCTCATCGAGCAACAAGGTGCCCTTATCCGCCAATTCCAACCGGCCGAGCTTCTGGCTTACCGCTCCGGTGAACGCTCCCTTTTCGTGGCCAAACAGCTCGCTTTCCAGCAGTCCCGTCGGGATGGCGGCGCAGTTCACCTTGATGAAGTTGCGGTCCTTGCGCTGGCTCATGCCGTGAATCAGGCGCGCTATGCGTTCTTTGCCGGTCCCGGTCTCACCGGTGATGAGGACGGTAGCATCGGTATCCGCCACGATGGCAGCATAGTCGAGCACACGTTTCAAGGCCGGGCTGGCGCCGACGATATCGTCAGTCCGGTGCGCGCTCCTGATTTCGTACTCCAAATAGCGCTTTTCCTGGGCAAGGCGGTCTTTGAGTTGTGCGATCTCGCGATAGGCGTGCGCATTCTGGAGCGCGGCCGCGATCTGATTGGCTACCTGCTGCAGGTATTCAATCTCCGCCGGGCCGAAAGCATTCTCGTTCATGCTACTCGGATTCAGCGCTCCCCAGACTTGATTGCCGGCGATGAGGGGCACGCTGCAAACCGACCGAATCCCGGCTTCGTACATGATTTTCGCCAGGGGTTCGTGCAGGTTGTGCAAATCGCTTGCGGTGAGGAATGCGACGTTTCGCGTCTGGATCGCCCGTGCCGAGAGTGCTTGCGCAATCGGAACATCCCTTCCGTGGTTGACGAGACCTTCCCATTCCAGAGCGTCTCCGTACAGGTGTACGTTCTTGCCATTCTCGTCCAGCAGCGACAGGATGGCCCGGTCGTAGCGTGCAATGCTCCGAACGCTGGAAAGAATAACTGGCAAGAGCTTTTCCAATTCGAGGCTGGAACTCAGTTCACGGCTGATCGCGACCAGGCTTTGCTGCTCCTCCAAGGCCCGGGAGGCTCTTTCCTTCTCTAGCGCGAGCGCTCCCATCAGCGCGACGCGCGACAGGAATTCGACGTCCTCGCCGTTTAGGGCCTCGGGAAACTTCTTGCCCAGGCCAAGAGCTCCAAAACGGCGCGAAGGCGTGCTCATGGGAAGGACGGTGTACGATCGTCTGGCGCGGGTCGTGCAGGGAAAGATTCAGCAATTCGCCTCCCGTCAGTTCCAGCACCGGTGGGGCGAGTTCCTTGAATGCGTCGGGCAGGCTCTGGGAGCGCGCTACCAGGTCGGTGATCTCGAGCAGCAGCCGATAGCGCTGGCGCTCAGCCGAAATATCTCCATCGAGTTCGACGCTGTTTTCTGTCATCGTAAACCTCCTGCACCTGCCGGGCGCACCCCGGCGCACTACGTCGTGGCGCTTGTTTTGAGCAGGACTGGAGGTCATCGCAGCTTGCCAAGCCGCGGAACTCTAGTTCAACATTGCGGTGAGCCGCAGGTGTCGGTTCCTTTACTTGGGAACCAATCTCATCCTCCCCGGTCAGGAGCCCCTCAGGTTCTGCTTCACCGTTTTCCCGGATTAGTTTTTTCTCGTTTAGAGATAAAGATATTGTTACTCCGTCTCCGGGTCAAAGGCAAGATATACCTTCGTACACAAACCATATACTTAGAGGTAAGATTCCTTAAATGGCACGCGGCTGGGAAAGTAAGTCCGTAGAACAACAACAAGAGGAAATGTCAGAGCAGCGGAGAACCGCCCGCGCGCCCATCTCGCCAATCTCACCCAACGAGCAGCAACGTAACCGCAAACGCGACGGCCTGCTTCTTTCCCGCGGACACCTCACTCAACAACTCCTGGCAGCCAGCAACCCTCGTCACCGCCAGATGCTGGAGCAGGCTATCGCAGAGTTGGACAGTCAACTGTCGTCTTTTAAACAAGTTACGGACTCGCCGTCACAAAAGTGAGCGCTCCGGACGCATAACCCCTATAACGAAAACCTCGGTCCCGCTCGCTGCCCCCTGACGTATAATCGAGAGGTTGATGAAAGCCTACGTTTACGTCTCATTGAAGAAGAGCGTTCTGGATCCGCAGGGCAAAACCATCCACGGCGCCCTTACGAAAATCGGCTACAAGAGTCTGCAGGAAGTACGGCAAGGCAAGTATTTCGAAATTACTCTCAACGGCGGCATCTCAAAGGATGAGGCGCAAGCGGAAGTAGAGCGGATCGCTCGCGAAGTGCTAACGAACCCAGTCATTGAAGAGTTTCGTTTCTCCCTCGAAGAATAGCGTGGTGCCTCAAAGGTTCGAGGCGCAAATTTGCACTGTCATCCTGACGAAGCGAAGGACCTATGTACTTGAAACCGCCACAATGCATAGGTCTTTCGCTTCGCTCAAGATGACAACGTACGTTTTTGTCGCGAAATCAGGCGCCCCTTTAGGGGCAGCCGAACCATCATCGGTCCCCCCCGATTCATTCGTCAAGGAGCCTAGCCAATGTGCGGCATTGTGGGATATGTGGGCAAGAAGCAAGTGGTCCCCGTCATCATTGAGGGTCTCAGAAAGCTGGAGTATCGCGGCTACGACTCGGCGGGAATCGCGGTGGCAGGAAATGGCGAAGGCTTGCAGATCCGCCGCGCTGGGCCACCCATGGCCGCCCCACCGAAGAGAACGCCCATCCCCATCGTGACTGTAGCGGCCGAATCGTGGTGGTGCACAACGGCATTGTCGAAAACTATCTCTCGCTCAAGAAGAAGTTGATCGCCGAAGGACACAACTTCACCACCGAAACCGACACGGAAATCATCGCGCACCTGGTCGAGAAGCACTACCTGCAAACCGGAAACGGTCATCGGCCTTCCCTGGAGGAAGCTGTGCGCAAAGCCGTCAAGGAACTCACCGGCGTGTTCGCGCTGGTGGTGATCGCCATTGACGAGCCCAACACTATCGTGGCCGCCCGTAATGGACCCCCCGCCGTCATCGGCCTCGGCAAGGACGAATACTTCGTCGCGTCCGACGTGCCCGCGATCCTCTATCACACCCGCGATCTTTTCTTTCTGGCCGATGGCGATCTTGCCGTGATCACTCAGCAAGGAGTCCGGGTTACCGATTTCGACGGCAAGCCGATGGAGCGTAAAGTCCAGCACGTCACCTGGGATCCGATCATGGCGGAGAAGGGTGGCTTCAAGCACTTCATGCTCAAGGAAGTTTATGAGCAGCCACGCACCGTCCGCGACACAACGCTAGGCCGCGTCTCGCAGGATACCGGCGCCATCTTCCTCAACGAGATGCAGGTCAGCGAAGCCGAGTTCAAAGCGCTGAAGAAAATCAATATCGCGGCCTGTGGCACCAGTTGGCATGCCGGACTAGCCGGCAAGTTCATGATCGAGAATCTGGCCCGCGTTCCGGTCGAGGTCGATTACGCCAGCGAATGGCGCTATCGCGACCCCATCCTGGGGCCGGACACAATCACGCTGCTGATTTCGCAATCCGGCGAAACCGCCGATACTATCGCGGCCCAGCGCGAGGCGAAATCCAAAGGCTCGAAGACGCTGGCCATCTGCAACGTCGTCGGCTCTATGATCACGCGCGAGGCCGCCGGAACCGTCTATACCCACGCCGGCCCGGAAATTGGCGTGGCTTCGACCAAGGCTTTCACCGGACAACTTACCGCTCTTTATTTATTCGCCTTGTATCTGGCGCAGCTCCGTGGCGCCATCACACCCGAACAGGCCAAAGCAGCCGTGCAGGAGCTCACCCGCATCCCCGGCAAGCTGGAACAGATTCTGACCCACGATGAAACCTGCGACGAGTTGGCGAAGACGTACGTCCGCTCGCAGGACTTCCTCTTCCTGGGACGCGGCATTCACTATCCCATAGCGCTGGAAGGCGCGCTCAAGCTCAAAGAAATTTCCTACATTCATGCGGAAGGTTATCCAGCAGGCGAAATGAAGCACGGCCCGAATGCGCTGATCGACGAAAATCTTCCGGTCGTCATCATCGCCACGCGCGACGTGAACAGCCCGCAGTCGATGATCCGTTACGAAAAAACCATGTCAAACCTGAAAGAAGTAAAGGCGCGCTCAGGCATAGTTATAGCGCTCGCCCCCGAAGGCGACAAAGAGATCGCCGAAGAAGCCGATCATGTGCTCTTCGTTCCGCCGGCGCCGGAAGAATTGTCGGCAATTCTGGAGATCGTCCCGCTGCAAATGCTCGCCTATCACATAGCCGTCCGCCGAGGCTGCGACGTAGATCAGCCGCGGAATTTGGCGAAGTCAGTGACGGTGGAGTAAGAAGCTGTCAGCCATCAGCGATCAGGTGGCAACGGCATTTGCCCCGCGCCAGGGAGATTCTTTTGCACGGCTAGCGGACCGGACGGGCCCTCACCAGGACGTAATGCTCCGGCGGGACCGGGCCAAATGCGAATGGCAACGGGCCCCAGTAAGACGAGTAGAAGCCGGCACCCAACTGCCAGCTTAGTGTTGCTGCCCATGAGCGATTGGGAAGTTCCAAGACTGCTTCCTTCTGGAAAGACATATCCGGCGGAAAACCGGCGAATCTAGCATTGTTTTCGGGCACAGCCACGAGGTCGCCGGGGCGTATCTGGAAGTCCTGGGCATCCACTGGCAGGGCCCCCAGGTGCTCCATGTAGTACTGAAAGCCCCAATGCCCTTCATACCAGAGCGTTCCGGCTTCGCGGCTGGTCCGAGAGTGGACGTTATGGGCAGCGTCGCGTGCCAAGTTCGCTAGATGCGCATCGGCACCGGCCACCGAGATCGACAAAACGCCAGATGCGATCAGTGCGCCAGCGACTTGCAGTTTCAAACTGCTAGTCCACGCGTGGTGCATTGTTTCCAGCCGCCGCACCGTCAGGATTCCAGCGGCGGGAATCAGCGGCAACACTGACCTGGCGTTGACCGTCCAGTTCAGGCGACTGGTGAAAACGAATGTACCCACGACCCAGAGCCCCAGCAGCAGCGAGTCCGGGTCACGTCTGTTCCAATAGTCGGTAATCGCCAAGGCCAGAGTGAAAACGCCGGCTGCGACAAAGAGCACTAACTGGCTACCGATCAGCTCCCAGTGGGGACGGAGCGGATGGGGCGTCAGCTTATCGGCGAACTGTTTCCCTACATTTACCCATCCCAAAATAAGTGCGGAGGAAGCCAGGGCACTGCTGGCAACAGCGATGCCTTGCACCCTTCGAGACCACATCAGAGGACACAAAGCGAGCACGGAAAGGGTGCAGCCTCCAGTGAAACTGAGGGCGACCAATGGCCTCGACCACCGCGAAGCGTGTCCTCGGTTCGCGCGCGCAAAATGAGCGGCGCTCGCCAGCAGACTCTGTCCATAAAGCGCGTGGGTCCAGAGTTCATAGCCCGTGAGCGCGCCGACGGGAATCAGTAGATACCACATCCAGTTTCCGAAACGGCGCAGGCGGGCATAGGAATAGGCCGCCAGCAGGAGAATCAGCGACGCCCCGAAATACTTCGTCAGAGTGCCCGCCGCAATCAAAACTCCGGACCCCGCCAGATACCAAGCCTTTCGCGGCTCGAGGCCTTCGATCCACAGAATCACCGCCCACACCCATAGCGCCAGCATCATCGTGTCGCACATGACGCTGCATGCCGACACGAGTATCCCGGGGGTGAGAACCGTGGCCAAGCCAGCCAAGAGTGGAAAACGCGTGAAATGCTTTGCCAAGCGGTAGGTTCCGAGAATCAGAGCGAGCGCAGGCATCAGGAATGCGAGATGAAATGCGCGCTCCGACCATCCGGCAATTCGGCCGACAGCCGCTCCGTAGTAACAAGCCAGAGGGGGATTCATGGTGACATCCGCCATCCGGTCCAGGCTTTCGTACCAGACGAGATTGAAGCCGTACGGGTCGAGGGGATGCTGGGTAATCTGACGTGCAGCGAAAACAAATAAGGTGTCATCGATGTGAAATGCACGGCCTGAAAAGGGCAGTAGGCAGGCGACCGTCAGTACTGCCAGCAAGGCATAGGAGTAAGCCGAAGACCAACGCCCGACGAGGGGAATACCCCCTGGAGGAGGCAGAGTGGCCTCGAATCGCGGCTGCACAACCTTCGAGTGGTTCGATGCTTCGAGATCGCGTTTGTCGTCCGAGGTGAGTGGTTCGGGCATGGGCGCTCCGTAGTCCAATCGGTGTTTAGACTGCCGCTGAGACCGCCCCCCTCAGATCGGCGTCGATCCCTTAAACAGCCAGATCAAATCAATGATCAGAATAATCACCACCATCAGCTCCAGCACAAACGCCCGGCTCTGATGAAATTGGTCGACCATGAAGCGGTAAAGTTCTTCGGCGGTGTGGACTTTCTGGTTGACCAGGTTCTTGTAATCGCTCACGCCGATCTTGGACGCGGCGACTTTGTAGAGGCGCGCGGAGAACATGTCGCTCAGGAACTTGATGGCGTTGTCGGCGCGCTCGGTCAGTTCGTCCACATCGAGCACTCCGCGCCCGCCGTAGAGTCGTAAAGAAACGCGCCGTTCCAGCTGATCACGGCCAGGTCGTTCGGATAGTAAGAGATCTTCGACTGCATGATTTCCTGCTGCTCGCCGTCGGAGAGCGGCATGTTTTCGCCGCGCACGATCTGGGCAATGCGTCCCCCCTGGTTCGAGAGCAGTTCCGCTGCCGACGGATTGCCGGCGATCTCGCGCACGTGAAATACGAAATAGTCTTCATGCAGCCAGCTGTCGTAAAGCTTGACCAGCGCGGGACGGGCGCGCTCGATTTTCTGTTTGACAATCTTCTGGGCGAAGCTGGTGAAATCGGTGTCCCAAACCCAGCGGCTGGCCAGGCGGACGAGCGTGTCCCAGTCGCCGGAAAAAGGCAGCTCGAAGACCACGCTCAGGACACCGTAGTCGTAGTACTTGATCTGGACGTCGAGCCGCTCGCCGCTCTCGAGGATCAACGGTTCGACCGGTTCGACGACCGGCGGCCGCTGGAAGCGGACGTATCCCGGAGCAGGGTGCTTGAAGCTGGTCTCCTGGCGGCGGGCTCCGAAGATGTCGCGGAGGGCGTCGAGGTTGATCTCTTCGCAGACGTCGAACTGGATCAGTACCAGGACCGAGCCTTGCAGAGATTTGCCCTGGGTGATGGCTATGGACTGAGTTGGAGTGGAAGCTGGCGCTAAGACGGTTGGATTCGAGGTTTCCATAGGGAAGACCTGCTGGCTTTGTCTATTGTCCCAGAAAAGGGTCGGGCTGGGGAGGTGCACGGTAAGACATTGGAAAAAGGTGATTTACCGGTTTTCAGTCCTTTCTTCCCGGCTCGGCAAAACCACGAAGAACATCTCCGGCTTGTAATAGGATGGAAGCTGGATGGATCTTTACATCATTGCTGGGCCGAACGGCGTGGGCAAAACCACGTTCGCACGGGAGTTCCTTCCCAACTACGCCGACTGCAAGAATTTCGTTAACGCCGACTTAATCGCGCAAGCGATGGCGCCCTTTTCCCCCGAGACTGCTGCTGTACGAGCGGGAAGAATGATGCTTAGCGAAATTCGATCGTTTGCGAAGAGGCGTGTGTCGTTTGCTTTCGAGACGACGCTCTCGGGTCGGAGCTACATGCTCTTGCTGCGCCAATTGAAGGCCCAAGGGTACGAGATACATGTCTTCTTTCTTTGGGTCAAAACCGTGGATCTTGCGTTATCGCGAGTTCGAGAGCGAGTTTCGAGAGGCGGGCACGATGTGCCAGAAGCGGTGATTCGTCGGCGGTTCGATCGGTCAATGCGAAACTTCCTGGCCGACTATCGCCAATTGGCGGATAGCTGGACGTTATTTGACAACTCGGGTGCAACCCCGGCGGTGGTCGCGTTGGGGAAGGACAAACGAGTCCGTATAATAGACAACAGCATCTATAGCGCGCTGGTTAAACGCTACGGTCGCCTATGAGCAAGCCTTCAAAAGCTGTATTACGGTTGCCTCTTGAGAAGCGTGCGGAAATTGCTTTCAAGATGGCCGTGGCGAAAGCGATTGACGAACACGCTCGTCTGGGATTGCCGGTCTATGTTTGGCGGGACGGTGGGGTCGTGGAGTTATCGCCGGACGAGGCGCGCAATATTTCCGAATCGAATGGGAAGTAGACACTGTGCACCTCTCGTGCGCATAGGGTTCGGGGCAGTAGTTGTCAGACAAGAAAGGATTCAACCTTGCAGCGAGAAGGTCTCGTACTAACCATCGCGCTGTTAACTACCGTTCTGGGCCTGTTCGGCTGCACCAAGAAACCGGACTTGGACGAGTCGGTGCTAATTCAGCTTAAAAGAGCGGGTTCCGACGTCTCAAGGCCACACAACATCGAGTTCTTTCTCTACTTCCCGACACAGGCTGTTGCCGAACAAGCGGCTTCCAAGATCCGCGATGAAGGGTTTCATGTTGAAGTACGGAGGGCCGCGAAGGGAGCCGATTGGCTTTGCTATGCCACCAAAACAATGGTGCCCGACTTGATGGCCCTTCAGAAAATCCGGCAGGACTTCGGTTCTTTGGCAGATTCACTTAGCGGCGAATATGACGGATGGGGAACCCCCGTCGTGAAATGAGCGGGCGTCAGGAAAGGCGCGGAATAGTAGCTTCCCGACAAGTGATACCTCGACTCCTGACAGTGTGCTATCTCTTTCTGGCCAATGCCAAGAAGAGCGCCGCGCCCGCCGCGATCCCGGCCACAGCTAACCCTGTCCGTTTCATCGATTTTTCGACCGCGGCCTGGTGTGGCCGCACCCATTCGTCTTCGGGATAGTGTTGCGGAGCGGGGTCGAACATAGGGAAGCCTTCCGGGGTTTCAGTGGCCTCGCGGATGGCCATCTGGAGAACTTCGGCGAGATGCAATGCGTGGCGGTCGGTTTCCTGGGCGATCTGCTCGCGGCAACTAAAACCGTCGGCGACGATGAGCCAGTCGGTGGGAGCCTGGCGAACCGCGGGCAGCAGTTCGAGTTCGCCGATGGCTTTCGAGATCTCGTATTTTTCTTTTTCGAAGCCGAACGCTCCCGCCATGCCGCAGCATCCAGGGGCGGGCGCGGTGAAGTGGATGCCCAGGCGTTTCAGGACCGCTTCTTCCGCGGTCATCTTCATGATGGCCTTGTGATGGCAATGCCCGTGGATAAGCGCCCGGCGCGGCAGTTTGGGGAATGGGAAATTCTTCGCACGCTGCTCGAGGAATTCGCTGAGGAGGAAGACCTGCTTCGAGAGGGCCTGCGCGCGTTCGTCTTTGGGAAAAAGGTTCGTGAGTTCGTCGCGGAAGACAGCGGCGCAGCTCGGTTCAAGGACGACGATGGGCGTTGCGGCTTCGATTTCGGGGAGAAGTTCGTCCATGATCTGGAGGAGCAGGCTCTTGGCACGGTCGAGCATGCCGACGTCGTAGAGCGGGCGGCCACAGCAGAGGTGGGCGCGCGGAACGGTGACGTCGAAGCCCGCGGCTTCGAGCACTTCGGCGGCGGCCTTGGCGGTCGAGGGAAGAAAATGGTTATTGAAAGTGTCAGCCCAAAGCAGCACGGAGTTGCCACGACTCACGTGGGGACGGACGCATTCGTCCGTCCCGCGGAGCGAAGCTCCGCGACGGTCGTTTTTCCACCATTGCTTAAACGTCTCCGGCGCAAACGCCGGGATGCGGCGCTCGGCTGCGATTCCGCCCGCCAACTTAGCCAGATCGCGCAGGCCGGGCAGCTGCGTCGTAAGATTCACCAGCCCCGGCACATGCGAGGCGGCGCGGACCCAAATATCAAAATTTGCAAGCGCCAGCGCATTCATCGGACGGCGATTGGTTTCGTAGTAATGCGACAGGAATTCCGCCTTGTAGGTCGCGACATCAACGCCCACCGGGCAATCGCTCTTGCAGCCTTTGCAGGCGAGGCAGAGGTCGAGCGACTCTTTCACGGCTTCGTTCTGCCAGCCGTCTTTGATGACGTCTCGTTTCGTCATCTCCCAGAGCAGATGGGCGCGGCCGCGGGTGGAGTGCTCTTCATCGCGCGTGACGCGGAAGCTCGGACACATGACTCCGCCTTCATCGCGGCGGCACTTGCCGACTCCGACGCAGCGCAGCGTAGCAGCCGCCAGGCTGCCATGGTCGTCGGGAAATTTGAAATGCGTCTCGGGCTGCCATGGATCGTAGCCCGCGCCGAGCCGGAGATTCTCGTCAAGGCGATAGGGCTCGATGAGCTTACCCGGGTTCATCTTCCAATCGGGATCCCAGAGCGTTTTGAACTCGCGGAAGGCCTGCATGAGCTCGGGGCCGAACATTTTGGGAAGAAGCTCGGCGCGAGCCTGGCCGTCTCCATGTTCGCCGGAGAGCGAGCCGCCGTAGCGGACGACGAGGTCGGCAGCCTCTTCCATAAACTGGCGGAACTTGCGGACGCCGTCGGTGGATTCGAGATCGTAGTCCATGCGGGTGTGCACGCAGGCATGGCCGAAGTGTCCGTAGAACGAGCCTTCGTATTGGAAGGCTTGCATAAGCTTGCGCAAGTCGCGGAGATAGGCTCCGAGTTTGTCGGGCGCGACGGCGGAATCTTCAAAGCCTTCCCAGCGCAGCGGTTCGCCGGGGACGTGCGAAGTGACACCAAGACTGGACTCGCGGACCTCCCAAATGCGCCGGGCCATGCGTGGGTCGGCAAAGAGGCGCATGCTGGGCGGGGCGGGGAAGCGATCGAGAACCTCCATCAGGTGCCGCGCTTGGGCTTCGGCTTCGTCGGTCGTGCTTGCGCCGAATTCAACCATCAGCCAGCCGCCACCTTCCGGCAGCAGTGCGAGGCCTTCGAGGTTCACGCCTTTGCGGCGGCTGGCGTTGACCATGATGTCGTCAAGGCCTTCGAGGCCGATGGGGCGATGCTCCATAATCTGCGGGACGTGATCGGCGCAGATACAAATATCGGGCCATCCGATGACCAGCAGCACCCGCGACGGCGGACTCTCGACGAGGCGGCAGGTGGCTTCAAGAATCGTGACACAAGTGCCTTCGGAGCCGACCAGCGCGCGCGCAACATGAAAGCCGTTTTCAGGAAGGAGGTGGTTAAGGTTGTATCCGGAAACGCGGCGCGGAATGTTCGGAAACTGGCGGCGCACTTGCTCACCATGGCGGTCGGCGAGGGACTTGAGGCCGGCGTAGATTTCCCCGCGGCGGCCACCTTCGCGAATGAAGCGATCGAAGTCGTCGGCACTGGTCGCGCCGACGTGCATGCGCTGGCAGTCGTAGGTGAGGACATCAAGCGACTCGATGTTGTCGTCCGTTTTGCCAGCCATGATCGAGTGCACGCCACAGGAGTTGTTGCCGATCATTCCTCCGAGCGTGCAACGGTCGTGAGTAGCGGGATCGGGCGCGAAAGTAAGTCGGTGCTTCTCGGCTGCGGCGCGAAGTGTGTCGAGGACAACTCCGGGCTCGACGCGCGCGATGCGGCGAACAGGATCGATTTCGAGGATGCTCGCCATGTACTTAGAAAAATCGAGGATGACAGCAGAGTTACAACATTGCCCTGCGAGCGAAGTGCCTCCACCGCGCGCAAGCAATGGAGCGCCGTGATCGCGGCAAAGGGCGACGGTGGCGAGCACGTCTTCTTTGTCCCGCGGAACTATGACGCCGATCGGAACCTGGCGATAATTGGAGCCGTCGGTCGCGTAGAGGGCGCGGCTGCCCGAGTCGAAGCGGACTTCTCCACGAAGATGGCGGCGAAGGGCGGCTTCGAGCACGGAGGCGTCGAGTTGCGCGGAGTGAGCGGGGGGTGGAGCGATGTCTTGCAGCATAGGGTAGAGAACATCTTCGAGGATGCGGGCGTTGGGCGCAAGGGCTGAAAGGGACGAATGCTATCCGGCTTCCAACTTTCACGAGGCCCTGGAGGGGCGTTCTCCTCGTTTGTCCCGCTCTACCACCGAGAAATGCTGGAGAGGGCAACGTCAGATCGTCCACTTCTACTAATCCCAGAGGAGTTGCAAGAGACCCATCCATGTTTCCAAAATCGAGTCTTTCTGGAACTCCCCGAAGCAGCTCGAAGAGGGCACTGAAACATCAGCCAGTTGTTCGGCATCGGTGGAGGAGGCTTTTGAAAACTCCGCTCCGCAGCCCAACGTCCTAAAGGGTGTGCCGAAAAGCCGCAGTCAAGCGGAGCTGCTAAGCACAGGTTCTACGGGGG
>WNFI01087548.1_pt2 | contig 12823 bp, 14 predicted proteins | sample 5400471 | NCBI WGS metagenome assembly WNFI01 (sample SAMN13153348, study PRJNA577476) | soil metagenome | isolation source: 100 cm saprolite on Douglas fir-dominated hillslope | place: USA:California | collected 2013-09-17
GCCGGGGTGCCCAAGTAGGATCGGCTCGCCGATCCGCTCACGGAGCTTTACGCTATGTTGCGGTCATCCGGCTTCCTGCTCGCCTGCGCAGTCGCAGCGGCAGGGTCCTCGATCGCGCAGTCCCCGCAGATCAAGCTGCCCGGCAGCGGCCTTTTCATATTGCCGGTCGATGCCGGTCAATCGCTGCTGAGGCAATGCTCCCGCGCTGCGCCGGCGAATGTTTCCCAGTTTTGGAATCCGTCACCCGAACAAATCCAAAAACTCGAATTGCTGCTGCCCAAATACGTTCGCTATGGCGCCGGTCGGAAGCCGGGCATCCCGAACGACCTGGAATATCACCGGCAATATGTCGGCATTGTTGTCAACGGGAAACGGCTGATATATGGAAACTTCTATCCGGTGAGCGTTTCTGGTTACTTCGACGAGAAATCGACGCCGGTGATCATCTGCGATGGCGGCGCGGCCTTCTGGGGAATCGTGTTCGAGCCGGAATCGAATGTATTCCTCGATCTGCAGGTCAACGGGTCGGTTTGAATTCGAGGCGGGTCCGGCTGGCCGGCCGGGAAATCCCTTGATGCCGGCAGGACCTTTGAGCTGCTGGGTCAGTTCGTAGCCGGCTAACCCGGCCAGTGGATCAATTCACCCTGTCCCGCGAACGCCAGGTCCCCGACCCAGCGTCGGACACGGATCGACGGCCGGCTCAACGACGCGAACCGCGATGGCAGCTCCTTCCACGAGCGCGCCAGCAGCACCAGGAACCCGAGCGGGAGCTCCCCGGCGTCGTTGAAGGTCGGCCCCGGCGACGGCGGGGGCCCGGCAAACACGAGCGAGCCACGCCGCATCGCGAAGCCCGGCCGCGCGCCGCACGCGCCCACGGGCAGCGCCGCGCCCAGGTAATCGCCGGCATCTCCGCCGATCCGCATTAAGCCCCCCACCAGCCCGCTCGCGGCGTACGCATCGACGCTTCCGCTCACGTCGATGCGGCCGCCGCGCATCCCGATGCCGAGGTAGGCGCCGGCGCCACCCTCGACGCGTATCTGACCGTCCTGCATGCCGGCGCCGATCCGGTCCAGGCGCACGCCGTCGCCCTCGATCAGGATCCGGGGACCGGCCGTGCCGCGCACGTCGAACCACTCGCCCACCGGCACGCTGCGGCGCCCGTAGGCGAGCGGCAGCCGCGCGACCGCGTCGGCGGTCTGCCCCGCCAGCCGCTCCGGCGTCAGCAGCGAAAGATCCAGCCGGAACGCTGGCGCCGCGCGCAGCCGCAACACCAATTCTGTCACGGCAGCAGCGCCCGCAGCGGGAAGTGGAACTTGCCGAGCTTGCCGCCGTAATTGCCTGCGCTCAGCCGCAGGATTCCGCCGGCGGCGCCCACAGCGCACACGGCCCGCAGTCCGGCCTGCATCGAATGGCGCACCGCCTCCTCGGTCAGGCCGTCGATCACGATTTCCAGCACGCATTCGACATCCGGCCCCAGCTCGGAGTCGACGCTGGCGCGCAGCGTTGGGCAGAACGCGTGATTGGTCGATGCGATCAGCGCTTTGTACTTGGAGCCGACCTTGGAGCCGGAACGGGCGATGCCGCCCGGAAACGGCATGATCGCGCCGCTCACCCGTCGCATCGCCTCGATCGCGGCTTCCGCGGCCGCCAGTGCCTGCGAGGCGCCGGGCGCGAGGATCAGGAAGTTGCCGCCCCCGATCGCGTCGCTCATCGCCGCCGTGTCCTCGGCGATGAACTCGCCATCCATCACCGGAATGCGCCAGTAGTGGCGCCCCCCGATCACTTTCGATATCTGGTGACCGTCGCCGAAGTAGCGCAAGGTCTTGCCCAGCGGCAGCGGCCGGCCGCTGGCGATCCCGGAGAACACCGCGCTGGTCGGCGAGGTCAGGACGCATTGACCGACGCGCCGCTCCAGCTGCTTGGCGAGCTCGCTGCTGGAGGTTGCGAACAGCAGCACCGCAATGCCCGGCCGTCCGTCGGGCGTCCGCGCGCCGTCGAGCTCGCACTCGATGCCGGCCTCGAGGCCGCATCCGATCACCGAGGTCGCGAACCCCGTCATCGAGACGGCGGCCGTCCGGGCCCACCCCAGCGTTTGAGCCGTGATGATCAGGCGCGTGCCGCGCATCGCGAAGGCCTCCGCGAAGGTGTCGTCCACCGAGACGCCGTTCACGATCACCTGCGGGCCTCGCGACATGCGTGCACGATCAGCTCGGAACCGCACTCGCACAGTTCGTCGCGATCGATCCGGAAACCATCCGCCGAGGTGGTCTGGTAGCGCTCGAAGTATTCGGCCACCTCGGCCTCGATCGAGCGGTCGTATTCCGGCTTGACCGCGTGCACGCTGCCGCGGGTGACTGCTACCAGGCGCCCGTCGCGCAGGATCATCTGGCCGTCCTTGAATACGTATTCGGGCGTCCTGAACATCCGCTCGCGGTCGGGATCGTCGCGGTACACGACGATGTCGGCCGCGGCGCCGGCGCCCAGATGTCCGCGGTCGGCCAGGCCGAGAGTGCGCGCAGGCCCCGCGCGCGTCATGATCGCGATCTCGTACAGCGAGTACTCGCGCGTCAGGCTGCCGAGGATCGAGGCGGCGCGCGCGTCCGGATTGATCTTCTCGAACATCTCGTTGCGAAACGCGCGGTCCGCAAGGAGCCGGATCAGGTGCGGGTAGGTGGTGAATGGGGCGCCGTTTGGATGGTCGGTCGTCAGGAAGATCCGCCAGGGATCGCGCACCGACAGGAAGATCTCCAGCCCGATAGCCCACTGCAGCGCATTGACGAAGCTCTGGTCGCGGTAGCGGAACGGTACGACGCCGCAGCCGGCGTCGCACTCGATATCCATGATCACCGATTTGCGCGGTGAGCCGACGTCCGCGTTGCGAAACTGCGCCATGCTGTCGCCGGAGGCGGTCACGGTCTGGCCGAACATGATCTGCCCGACGTCGGCGCTGACGTTCGGATTCGCGTTGATCGCCTCGGCGATGCGGCCCGCCGCCGAGGAGAACTTGTGATCGCCCTCGGTGCCATAGCTGTGAAACTGGACATGCGTCAGGTGGATCGGCAAGCCTTCGGCCGCCCCGATCGTGGCCAGCGTCGTATCGACGTTGCCCGGCACGCCCAGATTGCAGCCGTGCACGTGCAGGCCGTGCGGCACGCCCAGTTCGTGCACGGCCCGTGTGAGCGCGTGCAGCACCCGGCGCGGAGTGACGCGGTAATAGGCGTGCTCCTCATCGACGTCAAGGCGGCGCTGGTTGAACTTGAACGCGCTGATTCCGCCCGGATTGACCACCTTGATCGCGATCGAATGGGTGCAGTCCAGCACCCAGGCCACGTAGTCGTTGATCCGTGACTGCGGCTGTCCCGCGGCCAGCATCCGCAGGAAGAAGTCGTCGTTGCCCAGCAGCGCATAGCACCCTTTGTCGACGATGGGCGTGTCGCCCAGCTCCAGGTGCGTCTGGCGCGCGTTGATCGGCAGCATGGCCGGCTCGAAGCAGGCGGTGTACCCCATTTCGGCGTACCGATAGCCGGTTGCCAGCGTGCCGGGCGTCGCGTGGCCGCAGCTGGATCGGGTCAGCGCGGTTCGCGGATCGCAAGCCTGCCGGTGGTCCTCGGGCAGCAGCAGCCGCGCGAGGTTCACCTTGCCGCCGCCGATGTGCGTATGCAGGTCGATCGCACCCGCCATCACGATGCGGCCAGACACGTCGAGCGTCTGTGCGGCCGCCGCATCGGCCGGCGGGTCGATGATGCGTCCGTCGCGCACGTAGACGTCGCGCACTTGCCCGTCGATTCCATGCGCCGGATCCATCATCCGGCCGCCGGCCAGCCGCATCAGCATCAGGGCAATTCCTGACAGATGGCGCGCAAGACGCGCGCGCAGGAGGCCCGCTCGCTCGGGCGTGTCGCCACCAGGCGCATCGTCAGCACCTTGTCGGTTCTTACCAGGTGGCCGGCATGGTCGAGGCCGGGGGTCGCGACCGGAAAATACACGTCGGCGCGGTCGGCGGCGGCCGCATTCGGGCCCGCGAGAAGGATCAGCGGCGCTTCAAGATCCTCTGGCGGCGGCAGATCCGACAGCGTCGAGATCCCCGTCAGCGCGTCCGCCTCGCGGCGGGCCAGCAGCCGGCGCGCGTCGAACAGGTAAGGATCGTATTCGGGGCGGCCGGTCGCGAAGCTGGTCCGAAACGGACAGCCGACCTGCCACAGCAGCACGGCGTCGGCCGTCAGGTCGGCTTCGCTGCCGCCCAGCGGAACTCCCGAAAAGCGCGTTGTGCGGCTCAGCGCCGCCAGCGTGCGCTGGATCGCTTGCACGCTCAGTTCGGCGTGCGGGAAATTCAGGTCGGCTGCGGCCCAGACGAGCACGCCGTAGCGGGCCGCCTGCATCGCGTTCGACAGCTCGCGCAACCGCTCGAGCGGCACCGAACCGGCGTGCTGTGCATCCAGCCGGACGCCGGCCACCAAGGCGCCCAGCGCGCCGAGCACATCGGGCAGCTCCGGCTGCCCGCATGCGATCCAATCGGTGCGCCCCGGGGCGTCCGGCGGCGGCCGCGCACCGAGGAAGATCGAGCGGCGATCCTTGTCCTTCAGGCCGAACAGGGTTCCTCCCGGCGCGGCGATCCGCTCGAAAAAGCGGGGAAAGCGGCTGATCACGTCGGTTCCGACGACCACCAGCAGGTCGGCCCGATTGCGCACTTCCGCCAGCGTGGTCGTGATCGCGCCGCGATCCTGGAACGCCAGCAGATTGCGGAACTTGGCCGTGGATCCTGCGTGATCGAGCACGGCGCCGCAACGGTCGGCCAGCTCGACAGCGGCGCGCATGCCGGCTACGTCGGTAGCGAGTCCTCCGATCAGCGGTTGCACGGCCTCGCGCAGGATCTTGGCCGCAGCCTCGACAGCCTGCTCGAACGTCGCGGCAGATCCGCCCACGCGCGCGGAATCCTGCCCCGCAGCCGACTGGCGCGCGAAGCCTGCCCGGCTCAATTCGCAGCCGCGCGCCGAGACGCTGACGGTCCCACCGTCGGACGCGCTGACGCCCACGTCATCGCATAGCAGACCGCAGAACGGGCAAGTGCAGACTATGGCCGCGGCAGAGCGCTGTTGACTTCCGGTTTGGCTCGCGAGCATGCGGCGATTGTAGCCACGAGGACGTTGAGCCTGGCAGGCACATCCAGGGTAGTATCCTTCGCGCGGGGAGGATCGGCTTCGAGTAGGCTGCGAGCCCCTGAAGCTTCCCCCGCGGCCTTCATGGGACCGCGCTTGCTGCCACGCGGCCGACCCGGATAGAACCATGCAAAGCCCGGCTGGTGCATCCCGTCACGCAGTGCCGACCCCTGCTCATATCCGGGTCACGGCGCCGGCACGGCTGCACTTCGGTTTCGTCGACCTGCATGGCGGACTCGGTCGTCGCTTTGGCAGCCTCGGACTGGCGATCGACCGCCCGGCCGTGCGGCTGCGTGCGTCGCACGCGGCCGAAACCGAGGTCGTCGGTCCGGGAGCCGAGCGGGTTTCGCATGTATTGAGTGCGCTGAACCAGCGATACGGTGTCGACCTTGCGGCACGGGTCGAGATCGAGGAGGCGATCCCGTCGCATGCCGGTCTGGGTTCGGGAACGCAGATCACGCTGGCCGCCGCGGTTGCGCTGTGCGCGCTGTCCGGACAGATCGTGTCGGTCCCGGAGCTGGCGCGAGGTTTGCAGCGCGGCGCGCGCTCGGGGATCGGTGCTGGGGTGTTCGAGCTGGGCGGCTTCGTCGTCGACGGCGGTCGCGGGGATGTCGATGCGGCTCCACCGGTTATCAGTCGGCTGCCGTTTCCGGAAGACTGGCGCGTGGTGCTGCTGTTCGATCGGCAGCTGACCGGCCTGCACGGTGAAGGCGAAGTTGCGGCGTTCCGGGATCTGCCGCGCTTCCCTGAGCGCGAGGCCGAGCGGCTGGCGCGCCTGGTGTTGATGCAGCTGCTGCCGGCCCTGGCCGAAGCGCGTCTCGAGGAATTCGGTGCCGCGCTGACCCAGTTGCAGCAAAGGATCGGTGATCATTTTGCCCCGGCGCAGGGCGGGCGCTATGCGAGCCGGCGCGTCGAGCGTGGCCTGCAACGGCTGGCCGACTGGGGCGCCGCAGCCTACGGCCAGAGCTCCTGGGGTCCGACTGGATTTGCGATCTTCGGCGGGCAGGCGGCGGCCGAAGCCGCGGTGCAGCGCCTGTCCGGTGCGCGCGAAGGCATCGAAGCCGAATCGATCGAGATCGCGCGCGGGTGCAACCGCGGCGCTCAATTGCATCCGGTGTATGCGATCGCGGGCCGGGCGGTCGCGGCCTGAGCGGGCCGCTCGGGCCCATTCCCGTTTGCGCGATCAAGGTCGATTTTGATGGAACATCGGTACATCCTGCATTTCCTGACGCCCGCGCGCCACGCCAGTCCGTTCGACGTGAACATGGCGCTGGATGCGGGGTTCGACACGGTGATCCCCTATACGCACGTGACGATCGATGATGTGACTTCGCTGACCCAGGACGCGATCTTTTCGCGCGGTCCGAATGGCGTCAAGCGGACCGGCATCTTCATCGGGGGCCGCGAGGTCGAGCTGGCGCACGAGATGCTCGAGACGGCGGGGTCTGCTCGGCGGTGCTGGCCGCCGGCGCCGGCGCCCAGGTGACGATCGTTTCGCACAACAGCGAGGTGCGGGCGCGCAGCGTGGCCGCGATGTGCCAGGCCCGCTTTGGCGCGATGATCCGGGGCCGCTCTGCGAGCGACTCGGAGCAGAAACGCTCGATGCTCGGCGACTGCCACGTGTTGCTGTCGTGCGGCAAAGCGGGGGTGCGGCTGTTCAGTCGCGACGAGCTGGCCGCGGCGCGCGAGCTGCTGGTGGCGGCCGACGTGAACGCGGTGCCGCCGGAGGGGATTGAAGGCGTCGGCGCGATGGACCGCGGCAAGCCGCTGGTGGCCGGATCGGGCCGCGCGCTCGGCATCGGGGCCCTGGCCATTGGCAACGTCAAATTCAAGGTGCAGCGGGCTCTGTTCGAGAAAATGCGTTCATCAGATCGCCCCGTGTTCCTGGATTTTCGCGACGCCTTCGAACTGGCTCGCGAACTGAGCCCCGACTCGGGACACTAGCGCCTGCGGCCGATCGACTGGAAGCGGTCTGACCGGGCGCTGCGCGAACCGATCCGATGTCTGAAGCGGACCGCTTTCTGGTGGTGGCGCACTCGGCGCGTTTGCTCGTGCAGTCTGCCGCGCGCGCGCGCCATCCGGTGTGCGCGTTGGATCTGTTCGACGACGCCGACACCAGCCGCTTTGCGCTGCACAGCGAGGCGGTGCACTCGCGCGCCGGCGAGGGGGCGGGATTCGATCGGCAGGACCTGCTGCGACGGGCTGCCCGGCTGTGTCCACCATCACGATGCCTCGGACTGGTCTACGGGGCAGGCTTCGAGGACGACACCGAGACGCTGGCGCTGCTGGCCCGAGGCCGCGAGCTGCTCGGCAATCCGCCCGAGCTGGTCGCGCGTCTGAAGGATCCGGCCGAATTCTTCGGCCTGCTGGACCGGCTGGGCATTGCGCATCCGCCGACCGTGTTGGCGCGGCCCGAGCGGCGTCGCGGCTGGCTGTTCAAGCGGCGCGGCGCGACCGGGGGCTCTCACGTGGTCGACGCCTCGTTGGTGGACTGCGATTCGGCCGCGCGGGACGGATATTTCCAGCGCCGCGCGGCGGGTCGGAACCTGTCGCTGTTGTTTCTGGCCAATGGCCGGCGCGCCGAGGTGATCGGCATTTCGCGCCAGCTGACGCGAGGCGTCGGCGATCGGCGATACACCTACGCAGGAGCCGTGGGTCCAATCGGCGTTCCGGCTGCGGTGTCCCGCACCCTTCGCGATGCGCTGCAGGCGCTCATCGAGCACACCGGACTGGTCGGCTGCAACAGCGTCGACTTTCTGCTGGACGACGATCGTCCGGCCGTTCTCGAGATCAACCCGCGCCCGTCGGCGACGATGGACTTGTACGACGCGGATTGGCCCGACGGGCTGTTCGATGCACACTTGAACGCCTGTCGCGGGCGCTTGCCCCGGGGCTCGCGCGCGAGCCCCGCAAGGCCGGTGCGGGCCCATGGGATCGTCTACGCCCGCGCCCGGCTGCGCATTGCGCCCAACATTGGATTCCCAGCCTGGTGCAGTGATATTCCGCGCCCCGGCAGCGACCTTGCGATCGATGCGCCGGTCTGTACCGTGCACGCCGGCGGCGCTGATGCGCCGGCGGCACTGCGGCAGTTGAGCCGGCGCCGGCGCCAGACCGAGCTCAGGCTCACAAGACAACCGGATTCGGAGGAGACCGAGAATGAATGCAACCATCGCGCGCCCGAGCGTCAATCGCACCGCGGCTCCCTTGGTCGCGTCGCTGCTGGAACGCCGCGATGAACTGCGGCTGGACGTGCGCAGACACGACACTGGCGCAACGCTGGTCGACGCCGGAATCAGGGCGCCCGGCGGCTTGGAGGCCGGACGGCGCATCGCTGAAATCTGCATGGGCGGTCTGGGGCAGGTTCAGTTGACCGCCAGCAGGGGACAATGGCCCATCACGCTGTCGGTCACCGCCAACGATCCGGTACTCGCCTGCCTGGCCTCACAGTACGCGGGGTGGTCACTGTCCAGCGGCACCGGCAAGACCCGGTTTCATGCGCTCGGGTCGGGACCGGCGCGCGCGCTGGCCGTCAAGGAAGCGCTGTTCGAGGAGTTGGGATATCGCGATCAGGCATCGTCGACCTACCTGGTTCTTGAGGTCGACCGCGAGCCGCCGGCGGAAGTGGTCGAGAAGGTGGTGCGCGACTGTCAAGTCGGGCCGGAGCAGTTGACGATCGTCTTGACGCCCACCAATAGCCTGGCGGGTATGGGGCAGATCATTGCGCGCGTACTGGAAGTGGGAATGCACAAAGCGCACACGCTGGGATTCCCCCTGGGTGCGGTGGTGGACGGCGCGGCCACCGCCCCGCTGGCCCCGCCTGGCTCGGATACATTGACTGCGATGGGGCGAAGTAACGATGCGATCCTGTTCGGCGGCATCGTTCAACTGTTCGTTCGATGCGAGGACGCGGCCGCCGAGGGTCTTGCGGGTCAGCTCCACAGCCAGGGGTCGCGCGATTACGGCAAGCCGTTTGGGGCGATCTTCAAGGATTACGGCTTCGACTTCTACAAGATCGATCCGATGCTGTTCGCGCCCGCGGTTGCGATCGTGACGAATCTCGCGTCGGGACGCACGTTCCGGGCTGGCGCTCTGAACGACGAACTGCTGATGCAGTCGTTCGCCTCGTAACGCTCGCTCGATGAATTCGGGATGGCGGGACGGCGCGCTCCGGCAGCGGCATTTCCTGGCTGCCTGCGAGCTGGACGTGGCCGCGTTAAAGCCCGGCAACGTGCGGGTCGGGACCCCCGCGCACGGAATGCACGCGGACGATTTCGTTCGCAGCGCACACGCTTGTGCGGGTGCGCTGAGCCAGCGCGGCGCATCGGTCGGGCAGCGCGTGCTCGCCGCAATCCGCTGCACCCAGCGGGTTGTGCAATGCAATACCAACCTGGGCATCGTGTTGCTGGCGGCCCCGCTGTTCTGCGCCGCCGAGACGGGAGGAGACCTGCGCACCTCGCTGGCACGGCAACTGGCCGGGCTGGACCGGCGGGATGCAGCGCTGGTTTACGAGGCGATCCGGCTGGCTCGTCCGGGCGGGATGGGCACCAGTGTGCGGCACGACCTGAGCGCGGAGCCGCAGGTGACGCTGCTGGAGGCGATGCGCGAGGCGCAGGATCGCGACAGCATCGCGCGCCAGTATGCGCGGGGCTACGGCGACGTGTTCGACCTGGGGCTTCCGCAGTGGCACGACGCCTTGGCACGATTCGAAAACGAGTCGTGGGCGGCCACGCGGTTGTATCTTGTATATCTGTCGACCTGGCGTGATTCACTGATCGAGAGGAAGTTCGGAACCGCTACCGCGCAGACGGTATCCGAGCGGGCACGCGAGCTTCACTCGCAACTGGCTTCATATTCCGACTTGGACGACTTCAAGGCGCGCCTGCTGTCGTGGGATCACGAACTGCGCAGCGCGGGATTGAATCCCGGCACCAGCGCCGACCTCACTGTAGCAACCGTGTTTGCTGCCAAACTGACGCGGGCGGTGTAAAGTCCTCCGGGCACGGGGCGGGGCCCGTCGCCGAAGCGCGCGGAGAAGGCGCCAAGAACACTCGGTATTTCCGGGACACTGCAATCACGGACGAAAAGGAGCACAGTCGAATGGCAAAAATCACCAACGTGCGCGTCGGCGAGTCGCTGGTCGGCGACGGCAATGAAGTCGCGCACATTGATTTGCTGATGGGACCGCGCGGCAGCGCGGCGGAAACGGCGTTCGCCAACACGCTGACCAACAACAAAGACGGGTTCACCGCGCTGTTGGCGCTGATCGCACCGAACCTTCAGTGCAAGCCCAACACGGTGCTGTTCAACAAGGTCACGATCAAGGGCGCCAAGCAGGCCGTCCAGATGTTCGGACCGGCCCAGGCCGCGGTTGCACGCGCCCATCGAGCGCGCGGTGGCGGGTACGCCGACTGCGGCCGAAGTTACCGCGAAGAAGGGATCGGTCAAGCATCCGTTCTCGCCTAAGTAACGTCACCTTTGCGCTGACGATGTGCGGGGCGGCCAGGCCGCCCCGTTTTCTTTCGGGTGGTCCGCGGTCCTCGGGTGCTGTTATTCGGTTGGCTCGGTGTAGGCCGACCTCATCTGCCGCAGCAGGTCGGCCCACCGGCGCAAGTCTCCGCCGATGGAGCGGTTCGACCACGCCAGGTCGGCCCGCGCGGCGCCATCGACCGGCACCTCGGCTTTTGCCGTGCGCTCGGGCAGGCGGAACTGCTCGTCCTGGATCAATTCGATGCCTACCGCGTCGCGCGCGCCTGCAAGACCCCGCGAATCGGCGCCGCTGACGCGCGTGAGCACGACCGCGCGCACACGACTCCATGGCACGAAAAAAGGGCTGCGATACGGCCCTTGAAGCCAGGTCGCGATCCCCAGCTCGGTTGCTTCGATGATCGGCAATCGCGTCAGCAGCCGCAGTCCGCAGCCGATCGCAGTGAGCGCGCAAACTGCCAGCACCGACCAGTACCACGGGCGGGACATCGAAATCGAATACGACCCTGGAGCAAACGATCCGAGCAGCGCCAGGATCGAAAGCGAGGTCAGGCCGACACCCAGCCCGATCCAGGACGCGGTGCCGTTGGGCGGGATCCGGACCGCCAGTGGCAGTTCGGACGATGCGGTTTGCTGCTGGAGCTGGGCCATCATGTCGGCGGCGCTCCCCAGTCGGGTGCAGCGGGCCATCGTTTCAATGTACCCGAGTGTTGCGTTATTCCCAATTGCACCGGGCCAAGTAGGGAATTGACGGGGTGGCTCCCGGGGAGCCTCCCCTACAATGCGGGTCGGTGGAGAGCTGCCGGTATCGAGCGCGCGAGCAACAGCGACGCTTGTGAAGGCCGCGGGGGGCGGAGACGGGGTTTTGCTAGGCACCGCTTCGCGCCACCGGAGCCGGCGCGCCTTGCAAGGCGTGCCGTGGATGGTGGCAAGTGGGAGTCTGCGAAACGGTCGCAGACCACCCTCGATGCCGATCCTCCCGCTTTTCGGTTCCGAAGCCGACGAGGTCAGCAGGAGAAGCGGCTTTTCGAAGCTGAGGTTCATACATGAAAGTGATCCTGGCTCAGCCACGCGGTTACTGCGCCGGTGTCGTGCGTGCGATCGAGATCGTCGAACGGGCGCTCGAAAAATACGGGGCGCCGGTCTACGTGCGGCACGAGATCGTTCACAACCGGCACGTCGTCGACAGTCTGAGAGAAAAAGGCGCGCGCTTCGTGGAGGACCTGTCGGAGGTTCCGACCGGTGCGGTCACGATCTTCAGCGCACACGGGGTTGCACGCCAGGTCGAGCAGGACGCCGAGCGTCGCGGCCTGTCGGTGCTCGATGCGACCTGCCCGCTGGTGTCGAAGGTTCATATACCAGCCGATGCTCCGGTCGCCTACATCACACAGACCACGCTGAGCGTGGACGACACCAAGGCGGTGATCGGCGTGCTCCATCAGCGCTTCTCCAACCTGGTCGGGCCCGAGACGCGAGACATCTGTTACGCTACCCAGAACCGTCAGACGGCTGTTCGCGAGCTCGCCAAGTTGGTGGAGGTGATCATCGTGGTGGGAGCCCGCAACAGTTCCAACTCGAACCGGCTGCGCGAAATCGGGCAGGAGTCCGGCGTTCCAAGCTACCTGGTGGCCGACGGCAGCGAGGTGTGTCCGGAGTGGCTGGAGGGCAAGCGCGCGGTCGGACTGACCGCGGGCGCTTCGGCGCCGGACGTGCTGGTGGACGACGTCGTCGCGGCCTTGACGCGCTTCGGACCGATCCAGATCTCCACCTTGCCCGGCATCGAGGAGCGTATCCAGTTCCGCCTGCCGGTTCAGCTGCTCGAGGCGGCGGTCGAGTAGTCCGCGCCTGCGGGCCGGCTTTTCGGAGGGAGTTCGAACTTGTCCATTTCGATTTACGAGGCGCTGACGGTCGGGGCCTACGTGATGCGCCAGCACCTGGCGGGCCGCAAGCGCTATCCGCTGGTGTTGATGCTGGAGCCGCTGTTCCGCTGCAACCTCGCCTGCGCCGGCTGCGGCAAGATCGATTACCCGGAACCGATCCTGAACCAGCGCATGCCGGTCGCCGACGCGCTGGGCGCGATCGACGAGTGCGGAGCACCGGTGGTGGTGCTGGCCGGCGGCGAGCCCTTGCTGCACAAGGACCTGCCCGAGATCGTGCGGGGCGCGATCGCGCGCCGCAAGTTC
>WNFI01014692.1_pt1 | contig 12822 bp, 10 predicted proteins | sample 5400471 | NCBI WGS metagenome assembly WNFI01 (sample SAMN13153348, study PRJNA577476) | soil metagenome | isolation source: 100 cm saprolite on Douglas fir-dominated hillslope | place: USA:California | collected 2013-09-17
TCTTCGCCTCAGCGCGATTGAATTGATAGGTGTGATTGAAGACCGGTGCTTTTTTTGCGTGCATGTCGAAGACCGCCATAAGGACGAGCAGGAAAACAGCAAAGCCGGCAAAGGCGACCCAAACACCGGTGACATTAGTGGCAACGGTCGAAGGCTGATTTTCGTAAACACCCCACGCTTTGGGCGGATCTCCGGGCAGCTTGAAGGAGTCCCAGATTTCCCGGCCGTACATGTACTCGCCGATGGACCAAGTGACTTCCTTGTCCAGCTTTTCGCTGGCGAGGACGCGAGGCGGATGCACATAGTCGGTGACGGCGACTTTTTCGCCAACGCGAACTTGCCAAGGAAATTCACCAAGGACGAAGTCCGTGTTGGCTTCTGCGGACTGAAAGTGCTTATAAGATTCCCCTAGGTAAGTTGCGCCACTGAAATCCGCAGTCGGTAGGGTCTTGCAAATGCTGATGTCGTTCCAATGCCCGTTGTATTCGCTCAGGTATCGAATGCCCTTGTATGGATTGAAGAGAACGTATTCTTGCCAGGTGTACGAGATTCCGTCGACTTGGATGCTGCGCCGCTGGAAACCCGTGACTTCATAGTCCGTGCCGCGAAGCTTGCCGCGCGCGCCCAGCGGAATAAGAGGCTTTGCAACACTCGTAATGGCTTCGAATTGCTGGAGAATCGCGAGATTAGGGTCTTTGGCGTCGAGGATGGAATGGCAGCCTCCGCACACGACCGTTATGGCCTGCCCGAAGGAACGTAGGCTGATGGCAGCTCCGCACTTGGGACAATTCAGCCCCGCCGTCCGCGGCTTTGGCGAAAGAGGGGGAGGCGGAGGAGGGGGAGCACTTGTACTCATCACCAGCCCTCGAAATTGCGCAGGTTTTTCAGTTTCAGATCGTCGAATTCCACGAATTCACCAAGGTACAATGCCGGCTCGGGATCGCTGTAATCGAGCGTGGCAAATTTTCTGGACTCGGTGCGCAGATCGGCGAATGTTACGTCCGTCTTATCCCAATACTGAAAGGGCAGTTCACCTTCGACGCCGCGGTAATGCGCTGGCGTGATCACGCTGACGGTATAGCGTTGATTGTTCCACGTGAATTGCTGGCCCACCTGGACCTGCGAGGCTGCGGGAAGATTCAGCGGCTTTGAAGACGAAGAGAGAGCGTATTCGCTTTGCGCGTCGGAGAGCCAAGCACTTGTGCCGTCGTTCATCATGACGTGCCACTCGTTCCAGCCGCCTTGATCGTACTCATAAAGGATGCGGCCGACCACGACAAACGACTTGTTGCCGTACTTACCTTCGGTATTGATTTGGATGGGTGAGCTGTCCGGCGGGAGATCGGCGACTTGGCCAACTTTTTTCAGGTCCACATCGGTGCGGACAAGGATGCTCTTGCAATAATCGCAAACGGTCTGGACGCTGCTGGACCAACGAAACACGATCTTGGCGCCGCAGTTGGGACAGTTGGCGACGGGCTGGCTCATTGTCGATGCCTAACCCCGGTTGTGGCGAGGGCATTTGCCTCAGTCACTGGCGACCTGCTTCCATCTGGATTCGTAAGGCCGCTGCAGCCGGCGGATCGAAACGGAATGCGCATCAAAAAGTTGACGGAAAACAGTCTCGAAATCCCATTCCGCTCGTGGAACACAGCAAAAGAGATTGAGACAGAGCGAGCCGTGCTCTGGAAATGTGTGGCAAGCGAGATGTGACTCCGCCAGAAGGCAAAGGCCGGTAATCCCCCCGGTGCCGGGAAACTGATGCCACTGTGTTTCGCCGACGGGCCGAAGCTTCATTTCCCGAATGATGCTGCTAAATAGATCCTGCAAGACAGCAAGTTCACGCAACGGCTGCGACGAGCATCCGAAGGCTTCGACAACCCATTCGATTCCGCTCATGGCAGGCGTCGGCATTACACCTGGGGCTTCCCGCATTCCGGACAAAATTTGGCGCTCCGCGGAATGGTTTTGCCGCATTCGCTGCAGAATTTGGTTTCAGCAGCGGGAACTCCGGCCGCGGGGGCTGGCGCCGCCCCAGCAACTGGCGCGGAGGTCGATTGCTTGACGGCATCCATCATGGCTTGGCCCATGGCCACGCCGGCGCCAAGACCTGCGCCGATTCCGACCGCTCCTCCGCCTTCGTTACCGGCTGCGATGGGGATGGCTTGCGCGACCTGATATTGCGTGAACTTGCCCATGTCGCCGAGCACGTTCATGCTGATGCGCTGATCGAGGACTTTCTGCAATTCTTCCGGCAGCGAAAGGTTTTCAACCACAAAACTGTCGAGGGTGAGTCCGTAATCTGTGAAGGAGGGTTTAAGGGCTTCGCTGATTTTATCGGCGAGTGCTCCCTGGTTTGCAGCCATATCGAGGAAGGGCACCTGGCTGGCGGCGAAGGCGTCGGTCATCTTGGCGATGATGGTGTTGCGCAACTGGCCTTCGAGATCGGGGACGCGATAAATGTCGCGAGTGCCGCTGATTTTGCTATAGAAAGTCTTGGCGTCGCTCAAGTGATAGGAATAAATACCGAATCCGCGAAGGCGGACAGCGCCGAATTCCTTGTCGCGAATGGTAATAGGATTTTGCGTGCCCCAATGCTGGTCGGTCTGGATTCTCGCGGAGAAGAAGTAGACATCGGACTTGAAAGGGGACTTGAACGCTTTGTCCCAGTTTTTCAGATACGTGAGGATTGGCAGCGTCTGAGTGGTCAGGGTATAGAGACCGGGCCCGAAGGAGTCCGCCACTTTACCTTCATTCACGAAAAGGGCCGCTTGCGAATCGCGAACGGTCAGCTTGCCGCCGTTCTGGATTTCGCGATCCTGCATGGGGTAGCGGTAGGCCAGTATGCCTTCTTCCGGTTCAACCCACTCAATGACGTCAATCCACTGCTTGGCGATGAAGTCGCGAAGGCTCATGAGAGGCCTCTTTTCCGGCGCGCTTGTGAGCGAGAATGGCGGCCGATGGAAGCGATGCTACGGTGCGACGCACGGCGTGTCAATGGTTCGCATAAGAATGCAATTGCGCGAATATAGCTGGGCGCAATAGCGAAAAAGCACTCTGCATTAGCCCCTGCAAACACAAGGAGTTACTCCCCACCCGAGATTGCGGAAGTATTACAAATCTTTCATGAATCCGGCTGTAGCTAAAATCCATATCTTGCGAGCACTGACTTCTTACTTTTTCCGATGAGTGGCATGGCAGTGCGTTGCGCGGTGAGGTTTCGCATTGCGGCCAATTGTGTCATTATCGCCCGCGACTTGAGCCGCCGGAATTATTCTCCGAGTGGGGCCACATTGGATGTGAGAACCGGCCGCGGCGGCTCGTCTTGGGAAGAATGGGCGTGATAGCCGATGGCAAACGTAAGCGTTAGCAGTTCTGCTACAACGAGCGAAACATCAGGCAGTTATGGCGGCCCACTGACGATTGTCACCAGCTTGTTCTTCATGTGGGGCTTTCTCACCTGCCTGAACGACATTCTCGTTCCCCACCTGAAATCCATTTTTGACCTGAGCTACGCGCGAGTGATGCTGATCCAGTTCGCATTCTTTGGAGCCTATTTCATTTTCTCTCTACCCTCCGCCAAGATCATTGACTGGATCGGTTACCAGCGGTCCATGGTGCTCGGCTTGCTCATGATGGGCTTGGGTGCGTTCCTGTTCGTACCGGCGGCGAGTGTCCCGTCTTACCCGCTGTTCCTGGGAGCGCTGATTGTCTTAGCCGCTGGCATCACCTGCTTGCAGGTGGCTGCGAATCCCTACGTGACGGTACTGGGCAGGCCGCAGACCGCTTCCAGTCGCTTGAATCTGACGCAGGCGTTCAACTCCCTGGGGACATTTCTGGCTCCGTTCTTCGGTGGATTGCTCATTCTGAGCGCCGCGCCCAAAGCCATGGACGAAATACGGGCAATGGCGCCGGACGCCTTGCAGGCTTACCGTTTGCACGAGGCGGCCACGGTCAAAACTCCATACGTGGGCCTCGGCATCGCATTAATACTGCTTGCCATCGCCATCGGCAGTTTCACGTTGCCTAAAATCGAACATGCGCAACACAAAGTCGGCGAAAAGGTGAACGACTCCATCTGGAACCATCCGAACCTCGTCTTCGGGGCGATCGCCATCTTCGTGTATGTCGGAGCGGAAGTCTCTATCGGGAGCTTTTTGGTGAACTACTTCGGCCAGCCCGAGATTGGCGGGTTGACAGAGAGGGTTGCGGCTAGTTTTGTAGCCTTCTACTGGGGTGGTGCGATGGTCGGTCGTTTCATCGGCTCCGGTCTACTGCAAAAAGTCAAAACCGGAAAGTTGCTCGGGATGTGCGCAATTTGCACCGCGGGACTGGTCGCGATCTCGATGCTGACCACGGGACACGTTGCCATGTGGAGTATCATCTTCGTCGGTTTCTTCAACTCCATCATGTTTCCGAGTATTTTCACGCTGGGTGTGGCGGAGCTCGGACCTCTCACTGGCGATGGCTCTGGAATCATGATCATGGCCATCGTTGGCGGCGCCATTATTCCGCTGGCACAAGGCTGGATCGCAGACAAGATCGGGATTCATCACGCTTTCTTTTTGCCCGTGATCTGCTACCTCTACATCCTGTTTTTCGCGCTCAGCGGATCGAAACCGAACAGCGAGCGTCATGCCCAGACACAGTAGCTGGCCTTTTTGCAGACCGTAATGACCCAGATCGAGACACAGGTGGTGCTGATTAGCGTCGAAGTCGGTGGCACTAAAGTCGCCGCTGGCGGCGCGCTTTGGGCCACTTGCGGAACACTAGCTCGGCCCACCCCCCGGTCAACCTATAAACCGCGGGTCCCCGAGTAGGCAAAGGAGTCCCGTTAGCCAACTGACTACGGTAGAATTATTGGTGGAGGAGTGGGTGAGCGGTTGAAACCGGCGGTCTTGAAAACCGTTAGACTCGAAAGGGTCTCGGGGGTTCGAATCCCTCCTCCTCCGCCAGAAATTCTTAGTTACGAGTCGCGCCCTTAAGCAGTTGCCGAGAGGCTTCCGTTTATTCTTAGGCCAAGCCGGAATGATTGCCGGCTCGCATCCCTGCCCTACGCGCCTACACTGGAAATACTCATAGAATGTCTTCATCTCGCAGAATCGCCTGGTTAGTCGGAACTTGGATTTCCGTCCTCGTCGTCTATACCGCCGTGTCGCTGGCGCTGAAGAGGGGTTCGGAACCGCTCAGCACTTTCGGAAATCTAGTGCAGTGCCTAGTGCCGCTGCTGGCCAACGCCGGCCTGCTCCTGAACGCCGGTACGCCGAATTGGAGGCGCAACCTCTTCTGGATGCTGATCGCCATGAGTTGCACCCTTTGGATGGCTGGACAGTTCCAGTGGACCTATTACGAGGTGTACCTGCACAAGCCGGTTCCCGATCTGAACGGTTGGGATATCGTTTTCTTTCTGCGCGGCATTCCGATGATGGCGGCGCTTGCGTTGCGCCCGCATCGCCGGCGCGGCGAAATCCAGTTGCGATTTGGGTATCTGGATTTAGTGCTCTTATTTACCTGGTGGACCTTCCTTTACGCCTTTGCTGTCTTACCGTGGATTTATGCGTCGCCAGTGGCCGCGCAATACAACTACAACTACAATCTGCTGGCTAACATTCAGAGCTTGGTGATCGTGGGCGGCCTGGCGGCCTTGTGGCTGACATCCGGCGGAATCTGGCGGATTATTTACGCCAATCTCTTTGGTGGCGCAACTCTTTACATGCTCACCTCTCTGGTGATTAACGTCGCCATTCCAGCGCATACCTATTACACGGGAAGTTTGTATGACCTGCCTCTGCTTTCGCATTTCCTCTGGTATGCCCTGGCAGGGGTAATCGCCTACGAGAATCGAGACCGGCTGGACGCTCTTTCCGAAAACGCCTATGACTCGGACCCCGATTCAACTTCGGAAGAAAATGTCTGGCCGGCTCGAATGGCGATGGTCGCGGTGTGCGCACCCACTTGGCTGACCGGGACCGCTCGCTGCTGCTCGCCCGATCGGAACAATCCATCGAGAATCTGAAACGGCTGCAGGCACAAATTGTGCAATCGGAAAAACTTGTTTCTCTGGGCCAGCTAGCTGCCGGCGCGGCGCACGAAATCAACAACCCGCTCGCAGCGATCCTCGGTTTTTCCGATCTGCTCGCCGACGATCTGACGGTTCCGGATAAAGCTCGCGCCACCGCATCAAAGATCCGCGACCAGGCGCGCCGCACAAAAACGCTGGTCGGCAATCTCTTGAGTTTCGCGCGCCAGGTGCCGGCCGAGCGCACGCTCCTTGACATAAACACCGTGGTGAACAATGCGGTGCAACTTCGTGCTCTCGACCTGCGGTCGGGGACCACACGCATCGAGTTGCAACTCGAGTCCGTCCTTCCAGGCGTTCGCGGAGACGGAAATCAGTTGATGCAGGTTTTCTTTAATATCATCAGCAATGCCTTGGAAGCAATGGAAGCGGCCAGCGGCGGCGTTCTGACCATCAAAACGATTCGCGACCGCGGCAACGTCGTCATCTTGTTCTCCGACACCGGTCCCGGACTCAAGGACCCACAGCGCGTTTTCGATCCTTTCTACACGACGAAGCCAGTGGGCAAAGGCACCGGCCTGGGCCTTAGCATTTGCTTTGGCATCGTGCAGGAGCATGGCGGAAAAATTCTTTCCTACAACCGGCAGGAAGGCGGGGCGGTATTTCGTGTGGAGTTGCCTGCCGTCTTGGCAGCCTTGCCGGCTAAAGAATTGCAGCTCAGCACAGCCTCAACGCCTCCTCAGAAACCTTCCTGAGAGAACTTCACTCCGGACGCAGCTCTCCGCCACGCGACTGTCGATCAACACGACTCATGTTAGAGTCTTGCATTCTACTCCCGAGACGGCCCAAGGAGAGTCGCGATGCCGGATATTGCTATTCAGACGCAGAAGCTGACACGCAGGTTTGGGAACCTCACCGCCGTCGACGGCATCGATCTTCAGGTAACGGCGGGACAGTTCTTCGGTTTTCTCGGACCAAACGGCGCCGGGAAATCGACGACCATCAAGATTTTGACTGGTTTGCTTGCGCCAACCTCCGGCAGTATGCAGCTTCTCGGCATGGACTTTGCAGCGAACCCCGTTGACGTGAAGCGCCAGATTGGCGTTGTTCCAGAAGGCATGGGCCTTTTCGAGCGCTTGACAGGCGCAGAGTATCTGAAGTTCGTCGGCCGGATGTATAGCCTCGACCGGGCTACAACCAAGCGCCGCTCGGAGGAACTGCTTGAATTCATGCAGCTCGCCGATCGTCCCAAAACCCTGATCGCTGATTACTCCCACGGAATGCAGAAGAAGCTCGCTCTCGCCGCGGCAGTGATTCACGGACCGCGTATTTTGTTCCTCGATGAACCATTTGAAGGTGTGGACGCCCTAGCAGCGGGTGCGCTGAAGGCGCTGCTGGCGCGCATGACAGAACGTGGCACAACTATTTTCCTCACGTCCCACGTCCTGGAAATCGTCGAGCGGCTGTGCAGCCACGTGGCCATCATTCACAAGGGGCGGCTCGTCGCGCAAGGTTCGCTGGAAGAATTGCGCGCGGGGATTGCGGGCGAAGCCGGAAGCAAGACCACGCTCGAGCAGATCTTCCTTTCCATCGTTAGCCAGGACGGCACGGAACGCCCGCAGATCGAGGAGCTTTCATGGCTGACGTGACTCAATCCGTCAGCGTGTTCGAGCAGATCCGCCTAGTTGCCGGACTGCGTTGGCTCATTCTGCGGAACAGCCTGCGTAAGAAAAATAATCGTTTGGACCTGATCGGTCTGATCTTTACCGGCGTCTTCAGCGGGATCTTGGTGGCCGGCTTGTGCTTCGCATTTTACGCCGGCGGCTACTACTTTGTTTCCCGAGGCCGCCCGGAACGGATAGCTCTGCTTTTCTGGGGCATTTTTCTTTTCTGGCAGCTCTTCCCGGTCTTTGTTGCGGGCTTCGGTGCAAATTTTGAATTCCGCACCCTGCTTAGATTTCCGCTGCGCCTTCACGTGTTCTACGCCATTGGCTTAGCTTATGGGTTTGCCGATTTCTCTGCCCTAGCATCGGTGTGCTGGCTGCTGGCAATGAGCGCCGGAGCAACGGCCGCCAAACCAGGCGTGCTCCCCGCCATGTTGCTGATCGTCGGCGTGTTCATGCTGCTCAACGTAACAATTGAGCGCCTCATCGGTTCCTGGCTGGAGCGCTTGCTATCTCGGCGGCGGACCCGGGAGCTTTTCCTCGGCCTCTTCGTTATTTCGATGGTTTCGCTGAATTTCATTGCGCCTCTGACGCAGCGCTATGGCGCGTCGGCGCGGCCGGTGTTCCTACGCCTCATGCCATATTTCGCGTGGCTTCCGCCTTCGCTTGCGGGCCACGCGCTGGCGGCAATGGTGCGCCTTCAACCCGCGGCATTTTTGTTGAGCTTCGCGCTTCTTCTGCTTTACCTGATATTGTTCAGCGGACTTTTGTGGCGTCGCTTTGCCGCGCAGTATCGCGGCGAAGAACTTAGCGAAACCGCGGCGCCGGCTCGTGCCGCCATCCGTACAATCCAAGTGAAGCACGATGGCCCCGATCGATTGAGTTTGCTTTCGCCTCAGGTAGCCGCGATCATGCGCAAAGAGTTCCGCTACCTCACTCGCAACAGTTTTGCCTATCTCTCGCTGTTGCTGCCCCCGATGTTGATCCTGATTTTCAGCATGAATCTTGGCGCATGGCATCTCAGTCGAGGCGGCAAGACCGTCTCCCCCGATCTATTTTTCCCCGGCATGATGGCGTACCTCATCCTGATTTTGATGGCCCCGGCCTACAACAGCTTTGCTTACGAAGGCCGCGGCATTCAAACCTATTTCACCGCCCCGCTGCGTTTCCGCGATGTGCTGCTCGGGAAAAATTTGCTGCTCCTCTCCGTGCTCTCTCTGGAGATCGTACTATCCATGGCGATGCTCTTGTGGCGCGTCGGGCTTCCTACAGCCCACATGTTTGTCGCCACTTGCGCTGCCATCATTTTCACCGTCGTGGGCCAACTCACCATCGCCAATTGGTCCTCGATAACGTTTCCGCGCAAAATGGAGTTTGGCAAGATGCATGGCCAGCGCCAATCCGGCATGGCGGTGCTGGTGGCATTCGGTGCGCAGATTTTAATGGGAACGATTTCCGCCACGATTCTTTTTACCGGAAATTGGACCGGCAATCTGTGGCTTCCCGCCGAGGCATTTATCTTCCTTGCTGCCGCAGCAGTGGCCGGATACTTCGCGTCCCTCGAGGCTTTGACCAAACTTGCCGAAAACAAAAAGGAAAGCTTGATAGAGGCGTTGTGCAGGTAGTTCCTGTAACCACGCTCGATGCCCGCCTTGCTACATCCCTCGGCGCATGAATTCCGCATACTGCGCTGCAATCACGTGCCACGAAAAATATTGCCGCTGCGCCACCAAGCTCCGCTGCGCCAGCGAAGCGCGGTAATGCTCGTCCTGTAGAACACGGAGCAGCACGTCCCCGAGGTCGCCTTTCCTGTGAGGCGAAAAAATCGCCAGTCCCGCTTCGGTAATTGGCGCCGCCGTCTCCGGCCCCTCAAACGCAATCACCGGCAAACCGCAGGCAATCCCAGCAATAGCGCTTCCCCGCCGCGTGGAAATTGGCCCGCGCACAAAAAGCAAAACATCCGAGACGGAGAGGCTGCGCACAACATCTTCCGGAGGCAGAACTCCCAGCACATGGAGTTCAACACCGCTATCGCTAAAACGTTTCGTCAGTTCCTTCTCAGCGCTTTGCGCATTCCGCCCAAAAACGATCAGTCGCAAACTGCCCGCGCGCGTAGCAGCAAACCGAACAGCCTCGACGATGTTATCGATTTCCCAGCGCCCCGCTTCCCCTCCGGTGATGCTGTAAACCGCGATGCTCAATTTTCCGCCCGTCGAAATGCCCTGCCTCGAATTCGCGTCGCTTGAGGTAGGCAGATTGGCGCCGACGGGAATGAAATATCCTTTGCCAGGATCGTGCTTCATCCAGGAGTTTTTTTGCAGTGGTACCGTAAAAACAGCGGCGTCGCTTAGACGCAGCGCCGCGCGCATGACCCGCAACTGCGCGCGGCGCCGCACCGCGTCGATCGTTCGCTTTCCCGCGTGAGCTTCAACGTCATGAAAGACCACACCCAAGCGGACACCGGCCGCTTTGAGAATCTTCAGAACTTGAAGAAATCGCAGTGGGAAACCGCGCGCGGACCAAGCCAGTGCCGTGTACTGCACCAACACCCACGCTCCGCGCCAGCCTTGTGCGCGGTCCCGGAGCGAACTGGCAGCGCTTCTCCACCCGCTTTCTCGCCATGCGACGCGCTCGATGTTCAAATCGAATTCCTCGGCGATCAATGCTTCGCCGAGGTAGCGACAGTATTCCTCGACCGCGTCCCTGGGCGCGTCTCGCCGTCCGAGGAGCGCGATGATGCGCTGCCCGCTCATCGCAGGATGCTCATTTTTCGACGAGGAAGCTCCCGATCACCAGCGCGTCCATGCCGGAACTGAAAAATGTCCGTATCGCGTCGGTCGGTGTGTGCACGATAGCTTCCCCGCGCAAATTGAACGACGTATTCATAATGACCGGCACGCCCGTGCGTTTTCCGAATTCATCGATCAGCCGCCAGTACAACGGGTTGACCTCTTTTTCGACAGTCTGCGGGCGAGCGCTGCCGTCCACGTGCGTGACGGATGGAATTACGCTGCGTTTTTCCGGGCGCACTTGCGCCGTCAAAATCATGAACGGCGAATCCGTCGCACTCTCAAGATATTCGCCCGCCGCTTCTTTTTTGAAAGAAGGCGCAAAGGGCCGCCACCATTCCCGGAATTTCACCGCATTATTGACCTTGGCGTTCATTTCCGGGTCGCGCGGATCGGCCAGAATCGAGCGGCTTCCGAGAGCGCGTGGGCCAAATTCCATGCGCCCCTGAAACCATCCGAGAATTTTGCCATTCGAAAGCAATTCTGCCGCAGTTGACGCCGGATCCGGCAACCTTGTGTAGCGCAACTTATAGGTACTTAGCGCGCTTTCTATCGCCTCGTCCCCAAAACTTGGTCCCCAGTATCCGTGCCGCATTGGCTTGTTGGGCAGTTTTCCATTGCCGTCGAGATAGGGGGCAAGCGCCGCGCCGAGCGCCACGCCATCATCCGATGCCGCGGGTTGCACGAAGAATCTGTCCACGAGGCCAGACGCCGCGATTTTTCCATTGGCTTTGGAATTCAGCGCCACGCCCCCGGCGAGGCAAACATTCCGCGACCCGGTTTTTTCAATCGCCTTCCGCACCACGTTCATCATCGCGATCTCACAAGCGTCCTGGACAGCATACGCAATATTTTTGTGGCGCTCGTCGATGTCGGTCTCCGCAACTCGGGCGGGGCCCAGAAGCGCCTCCATGCCGGCGGACGCGGTCGTGCCGTTAGCGTTCAGTTGCTTCGTGAGCACGCGATAGGGAGCCGCTTTCAAATCGATGAACGGCGACAAATCCACGCCCGGCTTCCCGTAGGGCGCAAGGCCCATGACCTTCCATTCGTCGCTGTTGGGCTGGAAACCGAGAAACTCGGTGAAGGCGCTGTAAAAATAGCCCACCGAATCCGGAAAAGGAATCATCAGCACGGGGTCGAGCCTGCCATTGTGACCATGCCAGATTGTCGTGGCTTCCCACGCGCCACGGCCGTCCATGACTACCACAGCCGCGTCGTCAATCCCTGAATACGCGTAAGCGCTGATGGCATGTGCGAGGTGGTGATCGACAAACCGCATTTTCGCATTGGTCGGCCCAAACTGTTGCGCGAATTTCTTGGCTCCGCTTTCCTGATGCCACATGCTCAGGAAGTGCAGCGTCGAATTCAAACCGGTGAGATACGTTAGCGGCATTTTCCCCGTGGCGTAACACTTCAGATCGTGCCGGAAGACCGGCCCCGCCGTCTGCCACCCGAAGCACACTTCGTCCAGCTCCTCCGGTCCCACTTTCACGAAGTCCAGGCAAGCTCGAATCGCGTTTTTCGGGAATCCGGCGTCGTGCTTCAGCCGGCTGATGCGCTCTTCCGCCACCGCAAACAACAACTCTCCGTCACGCACGATGCACGCCGACGAATCATGCATCCGCGAATAATTTATCCCCAGAGTGATCATGCGCTGCCGCGTTCCCTTCTGCGGACGAATACCAGCGAATCAACCTCTTTAAAGATCACCCACGAAGACGAAGGATTGTTTCGAAATACTCTATCCACAAAACGAACCGGCCCGTACCCAGCCGAAGTCCACCCTCCCGGGAAAATGCGTGCATCATGGAAAACAACGGTGCCATTTTCTATCACGTAACGATGCCAATCGTTCCAATCCTGTTCGACAGCTTCTTCCCGGTGATCTCCGTCGACCAATAGAAAGTCGATTGGCTGGTCCCAAACCGCAACTGCTTCATGGCTAAAGGCCTCGATCCACACAAGTTTAGCGCCCGCTTTCGTAGACACTGCTCGTCTGGCGGCACGGCGCAGAAAGTTCAGCATCCGTACTCTCGAAAGATGAAACGGATCCACGAGATAAAGCGTGCCCTGCGGGTCCATTGTAGTCCGTAGCGCTATCGCCGACGCGCCTTCAGCGACTCCGATTTCTACAAGACTCTTGCATCCCAGCGCGTACTTCTCCAGAGCGTGATGTTCTGCGGCTGTGTGCTGTGCAATCGGCAGCCGCAATCCGGCCCAAGCAAAGAACGGATGCTTCATCACCCGGGATGTCCACATCTCAGGCTTCTGGAGTTCTGGTTGAATCTCCGCGAATCGAATCCTTGGCGTAGTCACTTCGTTTCTGGCTTTTCCCCGAATACTTTGGGCG
>WNFI01190899.1_pt1 | contig 12821 bp, 16 predicted proteins | sample 5400471 | NCBI WGS metagenome assembly WNFI01 (sample SAMN13153348, study PRJNA577476) | soil metagenome | isolation source: 100 cm saprolite on Douglas fir-dominated hillslope | place: USA:California | collected 2013-09-17
CGTCCTGTACAGCACACTCTCGGACCTCTTCCTCACTTGCCAGCTCCTTGCAGATAACAAGCCACTCACCATTCCATTCCAAACCTCCCACAAGACATTCAAGAATAGTTATACGTTAGCGTTCAATCTTACTCCTCTAATATCCCCATCCGACTTTTTTTTACCAGGTGGAACGAATGGATTACGTTGCCAATCCGCTATTGCGACCTCCCACTAAGCTCGCAGATCACCTTTACTGTATGGGATATAGCGGGGCCTCGTGCGGCGGCGCCGGTGGGCGGCACAACTTTCCGCTTGTTCAGCAAGAAATGGTGTATTGTGTTCCTGGTTCATACTGTAGATGCGCCGCTGATAGCTGGTGCTTGGCGATAATAGGACGCTGCGGAGGGGGAAGCATCGGTTGTTATTGTGGCCAGGTAGAGAGGCTGACGGAAGTGTGGAAACCACGACGCCGAGCAAGTCAGGAGAACGAGATGAGATGGGGAGGTTGGAAAAGGTGAGATACCCACTGCTTGTCAAAGGATGAACAACTGATGTTTGATGGACATTCCAGCTTGTGAAGAAGCACGAACGGGGTGACATGCCCAAGTCAGAGTGGCTCGATAAACTCGTCTTCCGGAGGATGTCAGAAATTCATGCGGTATGCATATGTAACATCTCTTGCTGTGTACACGACTGAACGTCGCGTAGGTGGAGACCGAAAAATCGAACAACCTCTACCTTTATATTGATCTGCCACGTTTCGATTTTCCCGTTATCTTCAGCGAGCTAGTAAAGTTCCTTCTCTGCGTTTATGTAGCTGTTATCATCGCTTGACTCTCTGGCATACAGGAAGCCGTGGCCGTGACTCCCCAGTCAACGCCGTCGCAGCCTACTACCCATTCCCCAGGACCCCCTCTGCTTCCGACGTCGTTTCATTGTGACCCCTCTATGTGGGCCGTCATCGATCCCGACATACCGCGTGATAATCCCGTCGAAGATAAGCACCGTCGCCTTGTGCGCAGTCACCGCAGTAGTCCCTATGACCGTGAGCTAAAGCCCAATACGAAATTGCGAGATGAGCTCGGGGTGCGTCTCGCCTTCGCTGCGCATTGGTATTGACTCAAACGAGGATTGAACTTTCCAGGTCATTTTGAACTATGCGCCCAGCCAGGTTCTAACATCCGAGGAGAAAGATTCGGTCTGGAAATATCGGTTCTATCTCGCACGCGACAAGCGCGGTCTTACCAAGTTCGTGAAATCGGTGACATGGCGGGACCCAATGGAAGTAAAACAAGCCGTAGAAGAGCTACTTCCTATGTGGACCGAGATTGATACCGATGACGCGCTAGAGCTCCTGGGTCCCGGAATCGTTGATTCTCGAGTTCGGGCTTTTGCGGTTAGGCAACTGGCGAGAGCAGACGATGACGCACGTATAGTCTGTTGTTCAGGCAGACTTCTTGGTCACCCGTGCTGTAAACAATCACGTCCTCGGGTATAGGTTTTATTTTTACCTGACCGTAGAGGTCGCTTTGGAGGATCGCCTGATGGGCAAGATGTACGGCAAAGTCATTTTTCAATTCTTAAAGCAATTGAAAGAGGTACGACATCGATGCTTCAGTTTAGCTCAATGGAGTTTTAAATTCATTCTTCAGTCAGACGAGGAACGTAAACTACTTCTTACCCGCCAGGCGGAGCTCATCGCCTCTCTTGGGAAGCGTGCTAAGGAATTCAGTAATCAGAAAGAACCGCGGCCAAAGAGAATTGAGAAGCTACGTTCCTTCCTTGCCGATTCTAGGAATAACCTTCTTTCGATGGCGCCTCTTCCTCTCCCGCTTAATGGAAATATCGAAGTAGTGGGAATTATCCCGGAGAAGGCTTCGATCTTCAAGTCAAACTTGTCCCCACTCTTACTCTATTTCAGTTGTACCGACGGATCTGAGTATCCGATCATCTTCAAGGATGGGGATGACTTGCGTCAAGATCAGCTTGTCATCCAACTTTTCACTCTTATGGACCGGCTGCTTCGGCAAGAGAATCTCGATGTCAAGTTGACGCCTTATCCCGTGCTCGCTACTGGACCGCAGCAGGGAATGATGCAGTATATTCCAAGCAAGACCATCGCCAATATCGTGAGCGAGAACGGGACGCTCTTGAATTATTTGCGCGCGCATTACCCCGACGAGGGTAGTGTCGGGTCGTATGGCGTAGATCCAGGCGTCATTGACACGTTTGTTCGCAGTTGTGGTAAGCCTTCAACTCGTGTGCGCAAAGATGTCTTCATTTCACTTGTTTTGGATCTTAGCGGGTTATTGCGTCGTCACATATCTACTCGGCGTCGGGGACCGTCATCTAGACAATCTGCTCGTTGCGCCAGATGGTGCGTACCAGTTTTACTCTCTCATTTATGTGGGTTAATGGATTGACGTTTCCTATCAGGTCATTTCTTCCATGTTGACTTTGGCTACATACTTGGGCACGACCCGAAACTCTACCCACCCGCCGTCAAGGTTTGCAAGGAGATGGTTGATGGAATGGGCGGTGTACACTCGCAGCACTATGCGCGGTTCACTAACTTCTGCTTTACCGCGTTCAGTATTCTTCGGCAGAGCGCAAATCTCATCCTCAATCTTGTGACCCTCATGGTCGACGCAAATATTCCTGACATAAAGGGTCGGAATGTGCATGAGCTGTTGCAGGAAAAGTTCTTGCTGGATCTCACGGAAGAGGAGGCGATGAAGCACTTCGAGACACTCTTAAATGAGACTTCTTATTTCACGAAAGTAGTTGACCGATTCCACGACATCGCTCAATACTGGAGGAGTTAGATACGAGGTAAAATAAATCAGACTGTAGGTTACGTCATTCAAACGGATTTTCGCGCTGCTGGGTTTGAATTTGCCCCACATCGTCTGCATCCAAATTAGGCAGCGTTCTGTCAACAACTCAATAAACGACGGCTGGTATTCGCGTCGCGCTTCGTATAAAATGGCGCGTGGAGTGGCATCCCCTGCCCCTGCATATCTTCCCCGAGTCTCCTTTGTCAAAGTCATTGGAGAGGACTCAACGACACGTTCGGGTGTACACGACAACCAACAACGTTCTTATGGATGTGTGTCAATGTGCTTTTCCCTGGTCCCTGGTTCACCTGCTTACCGGAGTATAGACAACGATTTTTCCCTTTTCGAAAGACCCCAACACTATATTCGATACATCGGTATGCTCGGTTCTAGGTCACCCATATTGAAGCTGAGCTCAGTTGATTAGAGCCACTAGAGAGTGAGCTCGCTGTACAGGTTGAGTATGATATGGATGAACAAGGTGTGCATCATTGACTAGGAGTCATGTGTACATGCCTGATTATTCATAGATCAGGAATGGCTCGACACTCTCAATGCTGAGCGCAAGAAGGAACAGTTGGACAAGATATCATACGAGGCATTTGAGATCGTAATGGATAGGCTGGAGAAGGAGTGGTTCGACTTGGTGTGCGATGACACCTCTTCCATCTTTGCCCTAACCTGTCTTGTCTGCAGACGAAAAACATTCCAAAACCTGACCTCGCTTTGCCCTCAGAAGACTCGACTTGCGCGATCTGTGATGACTCAGAGGGGGAGAATACTAACGCCATCGTGTTCTGCGATGGGTGTAATCTTGCTGTTCACCAAGGTTCGTTCGCACAAGGCCAAGGGAACTCGTTCAAGCTGATATAAGCCCCTTTCAGATTGTTACGGCGTACCTTATATCCCAGAAGGCCAGTGGTTATGTCGAAAGTGTACCGTGTCCCCGGAGAATCCTGTGGTGTGTTTCATGTTCACTAATCATCAGAGTATTTCTGATACCGATATAGTCCTGTTTTCTGTGCCCGAACGAGGGTGGCGCGTTTAAGCAAACTGTCCACGGTGAATGGGTTCACTTACTCTGTGCAATCTGGATCCCCGAGACGCGTGTTGCGAATGAGGTCTTCATGGAGCCCATTACTGGGGTTGAGCGTATATCAAAACAACGCTGGAAACTGGTCTGTCTGGATCTGTGCTTCTTACACTCTTCTTAATTTCCGAGTTTTCAGAAATGTTCGGTTTGCGACATTCGGGAAGGGGCATGCATTCAGTGCAGCAAGAACTCCTGTTTCCTGGCGTATCATGTCACCTGTGCACGCAAGGAAAAGCTCTTAATGCCAATGAAGGCTTCATCCGGTTTGGAACCCCCACCTCTTCAGTGTTTCTGTGAAAGACATATGCCTGTAAGTCGCTATCTATCTTCTCCAGAATCTTTGCTGAGCAGTCCGCAAGCGTGAAAAACTTGAAGCACGCGCTGAGGCTTTAAAAGCTGAGGCTGTGTTGGAGCATTCGGAAGCAATGTCGAGCAAGTCGGCTCGTGCCTATGCTAAGACATACAAACCTGGCCCTCCTGTTGTTCCTTCGTTAATCTTGTCCCGCATCCTGCAGTATATCAACAAAATCGTTATTCGTAAGCGCAGCGAGTTTGTGGAACTTGTGTGTCGGTACTGGAGCCTGAAACGCGAGGCACGTAGAGGAGCACCCCTCTTGAAGAGGCTACACCTGGAGCCATGGACTGCATCGGCGAGTTGCAGTATTGAAACGGATGAGGAGAAAGTAGCGAAGCTAGAGGTGCGCGTAGCGCCCTGAAGTTAATTTTCGCTGTTTCACGGATGCTATGCAGCTTACGAAGCGTTTGCGGAAAGACCTCTCCGATGTGCGGACCCTAGCGGAACTCAGCCGTAAACGTGAGAGTCGGAAGTTGGGGCAGGCGCAGATCGTCCAGGAGGTGCTGAGCCAAGTAGTCTTCGCACACGAGGCGTGGCTTCGTATGGCGTTTGAAAACATTGTTGCGTCCGTATATGTCCTTCTAATTTTAGACAACTCACTGCAACGCTGCCTCAGATTTGACCGTCAAGGTTTTTTCAAGAACCCCATCTCAAAGTCGCAGGTACCCGACTACTTTGATGTAATCCATCAGCCAATGTGGTGGAGCGCCATCGACGAGAAGCTTGATCGACATGAGTATTGGGATGTCAACGCATTCAAGGTTCGATTTCTATGGTTGGTCATCTCTGTTATGTACTCACCTTCACTGATCCATACAGGCTGACGTCGTCCTTGTCATCGAAAATGCGATGCGGTACAACAAGCCTGGAACGCCATATTACAAGGCAGCGCAGCGCATACAGTCAAACTCGACGACTGTATTAGTAGAACTTAGCAACTTGGGGACGTCAGCACCTTCAGAACTCGCACACAATAAAATCATGGTCAATGATCTTGTGCAACCTAACATCTCGACGATCGGCGATCTTGAGCCTCCTTTGGACTTGCTTGACCTCCTTGTTTCCCCGAACATTTCCGACGAGCTCAGCATTGTTTTTCGCACCGACCCACTTCAATTTTTGCTGGCATATGAACTGCCAGAGTTCAAGCTACGGTCCATGGCTCCAGTTGACCCCACCCCTTCATCCCGCAAGACCAAACGCGAGCGCAAGGCAAAGTTGGCCAAAAAACGGGCGGGGCAGTACATGGTGGCACCAGTGGTACTTGATACCGAAGCCGACTCCGAAATGGCCATGTTTGGCTCCTCCGTGCTTAACAGTACCCGCTTCCAAGCGGTGTCGGCAGAGGTTGCAGAGACAGATCCAGCAGCGACGCCGACAACAGCAATGGCTTTTGCGAGTCCTGAACTAGAGGTTAATTCCGAAACAGAGCAGGTACTCGGCAAGCGCAAGCGCACCAAGCCAGCCCCTTTGCACCCTGGCACCGACGCGGAAGTTCTGACCGATATCAACCCAAAGGCCTCATTCGCACTATTCGACAAAGGATGGATATTAGACCCAGGCGTACGCCGTGGTGGGCGTGCGCGGATCGAGCGTCTACCGACACTCCTAATGAAGAAGCGACCCAAGGGTACGTGTGTTTTTCGCACTAGGTCGTTTATAACAAGGAAATGAAGCACTAATGCATCCATTCTAGTCATAAAAGCAGATGCACTCCCTCAGGTACATCGGGCGATGATCACCAGATGTTTGACGTCTCGCATGATACAGAAACCCAGACCATCCTCAACAAAACACCGGCTTGGCCACCAGAGACGGATGAATTTATGGCCTTTTCCTCAGAGAGTGGTAAATTTCTCTCAGGACCTGGTGTCATCCCTGTTCAGGATGCGATTGCTATGCCTCAAATTGTTGGGCATGAGCAGGATACACAAACTCCTCGGTTTGAGCAAGTGGCATTTGACAACCAACAGTTTGTGGCGATGGACCAGCCACCGCCAGAGGAACAAGGTACTTAGCAGTCTTAGACGCAGCTTGTCTACTCAAACACTGACACGTGCGACAGAACATCAGGACGCTGTTCATAATCTGCCCACCAACGAAGAACGTTCGAATGCAACACAATATCAGGAGCCTCCAGTATCTGTACCACTCCCGATGAGCGACCAGCCGGCCACCAGTCTGACGCTGGCCGAGGCGAGACTGAAGTTCAAATTAGAGCCCAACATGACTCTTTCGCAGGATCCTGACGGGAAGCTTGTTATTCAAGAACTGGACTCGCCCGTCACCCGCCGTGAGAAAGCAATGCGGAAAAGGCATGCTCGCTCCCAACTTGAAGCACCCGTCATCGCCGCTTGCTCAGCACTGGAAGGCTCCGATCTTAGTTCACTCAGCGAGCTCAGCGAAGATGACGAGGGGAATGTACACACCAAGGAGGAGATCGACACGATGAAGAGAACTACGGTGACTGAGCCCGGTCAGGTCGTGCTAGAAGACGGCAAAATGTTAGAAGGCGGAACGTTGGGTAAGATAATTGTTTCCACATATAACCGGCTGATTTCCGCGCTTAGTCTGGGCAAAAGCTAGTGTGTTCTTGACACGATGTCTCGTATGCTTATACTTGCTTATTTCCTCGAACCATAGAAAATTTCCCGTGGTGGGCTGCCGTCATATTTGAACCCGACGACCCCGTGGTGCCACAAAGGGTACTGAAATCACGCCCCATCAAGTCCGGCTTGATGGTCACCAGTGACCGCTTTTGTATAGAACTTGATCAATCCCTTTTAACTACATCCAAGAGACAGAAATTTAGCTCTGCGAAGATGCGCCAGGGATGCCGGGAGTCATACAGGTACTTTATTTGATTTGAATGCATCAAAGCACCTGTTAATGTCATCGATGCAGACAGGCCAAGATGGAAATGGAAACGGAAGATGATGTGGATGGAAATGCGGATCCCTCGTCTTCTGCAGTACCTTTGGTCGAAAGTCAGGAGGTTCAACCAGAGGCTAATGAAATAGCCCCTACAGGGAATCAGGAGTTGGTGCCCTCATAGGATTTATGAATGGAATTTTGTGTTGCCACTGCGTACAGCAGTCTGCTGCTCTGAGTTGCCTTCCATAAGTGTAACCATCATTTATTGATGACTACCAAAAAAGGGCAATCATAATTAAATGCAAGTGATACGATTTTGGCCGTTTTCTTTCTTAGTCCCTCTCTCTTCCTTGTCCCTCAACAATAGAGCGAGGGAATACGTGTGTGAGTGCCGTATTTGATGTCTCTGAATAGCACCCACGGCTCGTCATACGACGTCGTCATCGTTGGCGCAGGCATCGCAGGCTCCGCCTTTGCACACGCACTCTCCACCGCCGCTTCGACATCTCGCGCAACTCCCCTCCGCATTGCCCTTCTCGAACGTTCCCTCGCCGAGCCAGACCGCATTGTCGGCGAGCTTCTTCAACCGGGCGGCGTTGCCGCGCTGCGTTCACTCGGTCTCGGCGATTGCCTTGACGGCATTGATGCTATTCCCGTGCATGGGTACGCCATTCTCAATGCTGGAGAAATCGTGCACATCCCATACCCCTGCGGTGCTCAGGGCCGCTCTTTCCACCATGGCCGCTTCGTTCAGAACCTCCGCGCACATGCCAAGGCTGCGCCCGGTGTCGACCTCCTTGAAGCAACCGTAACAGACCTGATCGAATGCCCGCTTACTCGTCGTGTAGTCGGGGTACGTGCGCGCAGGGACGGCGCGAAACAGAAGGAGTCGTTTTGTGCCGACCTCGTCGTCATCGCCGATGGTTGTTTCTCCAATTTTCGCGGTACGGTTATGGCTGGCAGTGCGCTCAACAAGCGCTCAGCTGTACGAGGTAACTTTTTGGGGGCTGTGCTAGAAGACGTCTCGCTTCCGATCCCGCAGCATGGCACCGTCGCGCTCGTGAAGGGCCATGGACCCGTGCTCTTATACCAGATCGGCGAACACGATACCCGCATCCTCATAGATGTCAAGAGCCCCCTCCCATCCGATCTCAAGGTGAGCTAGCAGGCGCAGTAAATCCTGGCTCTGTGCAGAGGCATGTGATACTAAATTTTCATTCAAAACTCGGCTCCAATAGAACCATATTCTGTCTAACATCGTGCCACAACTTCCCGAATCACTTCATGCGGCGATCCACGCCGCGCTTTCAAAAGACCGTCTCCGGCGTATGCCCAACTCGTTCTTGCCACCTATCGAGCAGGGTGGACCACACACCAAGGAAGGCGTTATCCTTCTCGGTGATGCGTGGAACATGCGTCACCCACTCACTGGCGGCGGAATGACCGTCGCCCTCGCAGACGTCGTGCTCTTGGCTCCAATGATCGCCGCCGAGCCCGACCTCACCGACTGGTATGCACTCACGGAGGTTCTCCATCGGTGGCACTGGGCACGCAAGCCCCTCGCGGCTACGATCAATATCTTGAGCGTTGCTCTGTACGACCTCTTTGGTGCGGAGGGTGAGTACGGCATACCCCATCTCACAGCGGCTATACGCTGCAATTCCACACGACTCTGACTCTTGTGTCTTGCCTGCGGGACATACAGACAAATACCTCGCCATTCTACGGACTGGGTGCTTCAAGTATTTCGAATGCGGTGGTGAATGCATCCGAGGTCCGGTCTCGCTGCTCTCAGGGTGAGTTCTCTTCCCCTTCCCCTTCCCATGTCGATGTCGCAGGCACGATTGCTTACCCTCGAGGACGAATTTCTTTTACACTCTAACGTCAATAAACCAGACTCGCCCTAGATCCCGTCTTGCTCTTCAACCATTTCTTTTCCGTAGCGCTCTACTCTATCTGGGTTCTCTTGACAAATCCACGCCACGCCTCTGTTCCTGGGAGCAAGAAACCTGAGCTCGTCCGACCCTCTTTGGTAGAGTACCCCTTTCTACTTGTTACTGCATTGCGGACCGTGAGTGTTCAGTTCAGCTCCGCGCATCATTTCTTGTTTCTCGCTTCTGACTTCTATCTTTCTGTTTTGGGCAGTTCTGGACGGCAATTGTGGTGTTTGCACCCTTACTATGGACAGAAATTCGTTGGTGGTAATATAGGGAAGCTGAATAGATACCATAGAGACATTGTTTTCCTACACTCGTTCGACGCACGAATATGCCATTCGTTTACCTACAGCTGGCTGATTAATTTGTCTTCCAGAAAGAGCGCGGTGGTTGGCAGAGCTAACTCCTCTTCTGTTGTTGTGTTGACGTCCCCAGCTTATAACGAGAAATTCATGAATGCTGTAATCGACACGACCACGAAAAGTCTCGATCGCCTATCATGGAATCCTTGTATGCAAGCGCAAGCGCTTCCGGAAAACCCTGCACCTGCTGGTGTTCCTCCCGCGTAGACTGGAAAAAGGATACACGTGGGCCCTAAGCATATGAGGGAGGAGGAGGGAGGAGCGGCGGCCTGCTGAGTAGTGCGAGATTCGAGTCACATGGTATGCTTAGTCAGGACGCGGGGCTCGTCAACAACATCAAGCCTGAGTTTGCCGGCAAAACATCGACAAGGAGTCCAACGATGTCTGCAACTGTTACGACACATCGGCGTGTAATGGACGTCACACCGCACAAGAGGAAGAGGTTCGTTTTCCCCGTTACTCTAGCTCTCGCAGTTTTAACAAGTCGTTATAGGTCTCGCTCTCACTCTCCGGACGGTGGGCCTCCCTCAATGCGCCGCCGGTCGGTCTCCCCCTCACCACCACGTGGAGTAGTAGACGTGCCTCGGGTGGAGGACGTTGATCCCATTCGGAGAGTCGAGCGCGAGCGCCAACTTGCCGTACGCATGGCAGCCGTCGAGCTCGAAAAGACGGAAGACAAGAAGGGAGAAAGCAAATTCGATGCTGTGGCAGAGTTTGCCAGGCTGACCTCCTCGCGTTCTGGTGGCGTGTACATGCCCCCCGCAAGATTACGCGCTCTCCAGGCCGCGGCAGCACAGGATCGCAGTAGCGCGGAGTACCAGCGACTTTCCTGGGACGCATTGCGCAAATCAATCACCGGTATCGTCAACAGGGTCAACGTGGGTAATATCAAACATGTCGTACCCGAGCTCTTCTCCGAAAACCTCATCAGGGGTCGTGGGCTCTTTGCGCGTAGCATCATGAAGGCCCAGGCAGCCAGCTTGCCCTTCACAGCCGTGTTTGCAGCACTTGTTTCTATCGTAAATACTAAGTTGCCTATGATCGGTGAGTTGTTACTCCACCGGTTGATCAGCCAATTCCGAAGGGCGTTCAAAAGGAATGATAAAGTACGTCAGAAATATATACAGGGTTTTGTAAACTTATGCCGTCCTCCCAGACTGTTTGTCATTCCACGACCACTTTTCTCGCACATCTCGTCAATCAAGGCGTTGCCCACGAGCTGATTGCACTTCAAATTCTTGTCCTTCTCCTCGAGAGACCTACGGACGATTCGATCGAAATTGCCGTTGGTTTCACACGCGAAGTTGGCGCTTTCCTACAAGAAAACTCACCAAAGGCCAACGCAACGGTCTTTGAACGCTTTCGCGCTGTATTGAACGAAGGCAACATTAGTCATCGCGTTCAATACATGATCGAGGTGCTCATGCAGGTGCGCAAGGACAAGTACAAGGACAATCCCATATTGCCAGAGGGACTCGACCTTGTAGAGGAAGAAGAGCGCATTACCCATGAAACCCAGCTGGAGGAGGATTTGAAGGTCGAGGAAGGCCTCAGTACGTACCCCATTTGGTGCACAAGCTTCCGTACTGATGGTTTGCTGGCAGACATCTTCAAGTTTGACCCGCATTATCTTGAAAACGAGGAAAAGTATAAAGGGATCATGGCTGAGATCCTCGGGGAGGGCTCTTCCGATGAGGAGTCAGGATCAGAGGAAGGCGATAGCGAGGACGATGAAGGTACCTCTGACGAATCACTTCTTGCTTCACTGCCTAAGTATGTTTCAGCTGTTCCCGAAAAGGAGGGTATTGAAGATCGTACCGAAACCAACCTTGTGAATCTGCGCCGGGTGATCTATTTGACTATCATGAATGCCCTGAACTACGAGGAAGCTGTCCACAAATTACTAAAAGTTCAGCTGAAGGAGGGCGAAGAGGTATATCTTTACCATGCTCTTCTCTTTACGGTCACTCAATGAACATGGTAGATTGAATTGGTCAACATGGTCATTGAGTGTTGCTCCCAAGAGCGTTCTTACTCGACCTTCTATGGTCTCGTCAGCGAGCGTTTCTGCAAGCTCAATCGCGTATGGAACGAATACTTTGAGAGAGCTTTCGAGACGTATTACGACACGATTCATCGCTATGAAACGAATCGTTTGCGTAACATCGCTCGGCTCTTTGGCCACCTTCTTGCAAATGATGCCATCTTCGCGGACGCTGAGATCAAAGCGTTGAGCACGGGCATGTTCCCGTTGGACAATCCGAAAAACACACGCTTCTCTATCAATTACTTTACGAGTATTGGTCTTGGTGCCCTTACGGAAGAGATGCGCGAGCATCTCAAGGTGAGTCGAGTGTTCGTCGGCGTTCTCTATCCACAGCTAATATGCTGTTCTTAAGAATGCACCACGCCTCATTATGGAGCAACGTCGCGCGATGTTGGAGGCCGAATCGTCATCCTCTGACAGTTCAACGGACACAGATTCGTCCTCTGACATTACGTCGTCAGATTCCGACAGTAAATCTGATTCATCAGATGGCTCTCGCTACCGCCATGTTCGTCGTCGCTCTCGTCATTGATAGAGCGATCGTAATGAGCCGAGCATGGCGGTGATGATGGGTAGAGGCGAAGATGGAGAGCTCTGGGCGATGGAGCATGAGACAAGAGGATGCGAGAAATGAATGTAATGCTACAAGGGGTTTTACTAGTGTAACTAGTATTGTACTCTCATCGTAAGGTATTCCTTGGAAGCACGCTCAGATCGCAAGCGGAACAACCGTATCGGAGCGCCCATCCTAGCGATAGCGACGTGTACTCCAAGTGCTTAGATAAGCGACGCGTCGAGATCCTCGCCGAGATCAAGATTTGAGTTTGAAGCCGCCGCAGTCAGGTGGACTTCTGAGACTGGACCAACAACATGCTGACAACTTACCATATGGCCTCTTCTCTCTTTTACAAGTTCAAGTCTCAGAGGGAAGTAGTGTTGCCGCAGCTACAGGAGCCAAGCCAAGCCATTAGCTGAGCCGCCAGTAGCTGGTCAGTCAGCTTGGCTTACAACATCAGGAAAAAATTACACGCATACATAGTATACATAGAACTACATAGGTGTGTGTAGCATGGTAGACAAGTCCCCGCTTAGTAAATGCCGGCATTATTCTGTAGCCGCTGTAGAATCAATAAAGTTATGTAGTCCCTGTAAAACATCCTCCAGTTATGTAAAACATCCTCCAGCTATGTAGAGTTTGTAAACAAGGGCCATATTGCTAGGAGTGAGGCTTTTGAGTTCGAGGCGTTTTGCGCGGCATTTTTTGGAGGAATCGGCCTAGATGTCACACATTCTCTGTGACATCTAGGCCGATCCCTCCAAAAAACGCCGCAGAG
>WNFI01365371.1_pt4 | contig 12819 bp, 10 predicted proteins | sample 5400471 | NCBI WGS metagenome assembly WNFI01 (sample SAMN13153348, study PRJNA577476) | soil metagenome | isolation source: 100 cm saprolite on Douglas fir-dominated hillslope | place: USA:California | collected 2013-09-17
GACCGGGTCGGTGAGGTGCTCGGGCTGCATTACGCGCCGCCGTGGCCCAATCGCGAGCTGGTCACGGCGCGGCCGTTCCGCCGGTCGCCGGCCTATCACCTGCTCAGGGACGCGGGCGCGTGCTTCGGTTCCAAGATGGGCTGGGAGCGGGCGAATGTCTTCGCGCCAGCCGGGGAGCAGCCCGTGATCGAGTACTCGTGGCACAAGCCGAACTGGCTGCCGTGGTCGGCCGCCGAGCAGCGGGCGACGCGCGATGCGGTGGCTGTTTTCGACCAGACCTCGTTCTCGAAGTACCTGCTCACCGGGCCGGCGGCGCTGGCCGCGCTGCAGTGGCTCTGCACCGCTGACATCGACGTGCCGCCGGGCCGGACCGTGTACACCGGCATGCTGAACGCCGGAGGTAGGTACGAGGCCGACGTCACCGTGACGAGGCTCGCCGCCGACGAGTTCCTGATCTTCAGCGGCGCGGCGTCGACCGAGCGGGACCTAGACCACGTCAGGCGCAGGCTCCCGGCCGTCGGTGCGGTTCTGGTCGACGTCACGTCCGCCTATGCCGTCTACGGCGTCATGGGTCCGCGGTCGCGGCAGCTGCTTTCCAGGCTAACCGGCGCTGACCTGGGCAATGAGGCCTTCGGATTCGCGCAGAGCAGCCAGCTCGGCCTCGGTTACGCGACGGTCAGGGCGACAAGGCTGACCTATGTGGGAGAACTCGGCTGGGAGCTTTGCGTTCCCGCTGAATTCGCGGTCGGCGTGTACGAGGACCTGATGGCGGCTGGCGCGGACCTCGGCGTCGTGAACGCCGGGTACTACGCGATCGAGTCGATGCGGCTGGAAAAGGCGTACCGTGCGTTCGGCCGCGAGCTGACACCCGACTACAACCCGGTCGAGGCCGGGCTGCTGTTCGCCTGCAAGCTGAAGACCGAGATCAGCTTCCTCGGCCGGGACGCCGTGGAGCGGGCCAGGACCGCAGGGCCGCGGCAGCGGCTAGTCTCAGTGGTGCTCGACGATCCCGCCGTCATGATGTGGGGCGGCGAGCTGCTGCTGCGCGACGGGCGAGCCGCCGGCCTGGTGACGTCGGCCGCCTGGGGAGCTACGATCGGCGCGTCGGTCGGCTTGGCGTACCTCAGGCGCACCGGCGGCGACGTGGTGACGCCCGAGTACGTCAGGTCGGGCGGGTACCAGGTCAATGTCGGCGGCCAGGTGTGTGAGGCGAGGGTGTCATTGCGTCCGCCGTTTGACCCAGACGGGGAGAAGGTGCACCGGTGACAGTTCCGGCGGAGCTAGGTGCGGCCGGCGCGACGCCGGGCGGCACGATGGCGATCAGCGTGTTCGACCTATTCAAGATCGGGATCGGACCGTCGAGTTCGCACACGGTCGGGCCGATGCGGGCGGCCGCGATGTTCGCCCGCTCACTGGAGTCCGACCGGCTGGCCGAACGGGTAACCGCGATACGGGTGGAGCTGTTCGGCTCGCTCGGGGCTACGGGTCACGGGCACGGCAGCGTCCCCGCCGTAGTGCTCGGCCTGCTTGGCGAAGATCCCGAGACCGTCGATCCGTCCGCGACCGCGTCGATCGTCGACCGGGTGCTCCAGACAGGCAAGCTGGCGCTCGGCGGCTCAGCCGGAGCGCCCGGCATTCGGGACATTGACTTCGAGCCCGACAACGACATTGTGCTGCATCGGCGCAAGCGCTTGCCATTTCACTCGAATGCCATGGTGTTCACTGCCCGGGACGCGGGCGGCGCTGAGCTGAGCCGCCGCACGTACTACTCGGTCGGCGGCGGATTCGTGCTCGGCGAAGACCAGGCAGGCGGCCCGCGGCTGATGCCGGACGCCGTCCCGGCGCCCTATCCGTTCGCCAGCGGCGCCGAACTGCTGACGCGCGCGCGGGAGAGCGGCCTGCCGATCAGCGGCGTCATGCTGGCGAACGAGTTGGTCCGCACCGCGGGGGGTTCCGGGGGGTCGCCCCCCCGGGCCAGCACCGAGGAGGCGGCGATCAGGTCTGGCCTGCTGCGGATCTGGTCGGTCATGCAGGAGTGCATCGCGGCGGGCTGCGAGGCCAGCGGCGTGCTGCCCGGCGGTCTGAAGGTTCGCAGGCGCGCCCGCAACCTCCGGGACAAGCTCGAGCGCACGTCGGATGTGACCGATCCGCTGTACGCGATGGAATGGGTGACGCTGTACACGCTCGCCGTCAACGAGGAGAACGCCGCCGGCGGTCGCGTGGTAACGGCACCGACCAATGGCGCGGCCGGGATCATCCCCGCGGTGCTGCACTACTACACCAGATTCGTGCCGGGGGCCAGCGATGACGGCGTCATCGCTTTCCTGCTGACGGCCGCGGCGATCGGCGTCTTGTTCAAGGAGAACGCCTCGATCTCCGGGGCCGAGGTTGGCTGCCAGGGCGAGGTCGGCTCCGCCTGCTCGATGGCCGCCGCCGGCCTGGCCGAGGTGCTCGGCGGTACCCCGGAGCAGGTCGAGAACGCGGCCGAGATCGGCCTTGAGCACAACCTGGGCCTGACCTGCGATCCGGTCGGCGGCCTCGTCCAGATCCCGTGCATCGAGCGGAACGCGATCGCTTCGGTGAAGGCGATTACGGCCGCGCGGATGGCGATCAGGGGTGACGGCGAGCACCACGTGTCGCTCGACAAGGCGATCAAGACAATGCGCGAGACCGGTGCCGATATGAAAGACAAGTACAAGGAGACCTCGCGCGGCGGCTTGGCGCTCAATGTTGTGGAGTGCTAAACAAGCCCGATGACGTGCTCGTTTAGGCCCGTCTTCGCTGCTCGCGGCACGGCCATTCGCGTTACTTGGGGAGCGAGCGCGGTGCGGTTGGTTACCGCTGCGCTGCTCGCAGCCGGAGGCGTGGCCGCCGGCGTACTGCCGGTCACCGTGCTCGGTTCAGCGCGGGCCGATGAGGTAACGATCTCGACCGACAATATGCGCGACGGCTGGGATCGGGGCGAGACCAGCGCATCGCTGACCCCGGCCACGCTGCAGAGCGGTACCTTCGGCGCGGTGTTCACCGCTCAGGTGGACGGTCAGGTCTATGCCCAGCCCTTCGTCGCGGGCAACACACTGATCGTCGCCACAGAGAACGACTGGGTCTACGGCCTCAACAAGGTCACGGGTGCGGTCAAGTGGAGAACGTCCCTGGGCACTCCGTGGCCAGCTGCCGCCGACCACTGCACCGACCTGCATCCGAACATCGGCGTCACCGGCACGCCCGGCTACGATCCCGGCAGCGGCGTCGTCTATATGGTCTCCGAGGTGGTGCCAGCGGGCCACACCGACCAGCACCCGATCTTCAACATGAACGCGCTCGACGTGAGCACCGGGCAGCAGGAGCCTGGCTGGCCGGTGCAGATCAAGGGCGCCCCGGCCAACGACCGCAGCGACCCGTTCGCCCCGCTCAACCAGCTGCAGCGGCCAGGCTTGCTGCTGCTCGGCGGGTCGGTGTACGCGGGGTTCGGCTCGCACTGCGACCTCCAGCCCTACCGCGGCTACATCGTGGGCGTCAACGCCAGGAGCAGGAGCCAGACGATGTGGTCGGACGAGTCAGGCCCGACCGACACCCAGGCCGGAATCTGGCAGAGCGGCGGCGGGCTGCTGTCCGACGGGCCAGGCCAGATCTTGTTCGCGACCGGCAACGGGATCTCTCCGGCGTCAGGCCCGGGGACCAAGCCGCCGTCCGAGCTTGCCGAGTCGGTGGTCAGGCTCGCCGTGCTCAACGACGGGACGCTGGCAGCGAAGGACTTCTTCAGCCCAGCGAACGCGCCGTATCTGGACTCGATCGACGCTGACCTCGGCTCTGGCGGGCCGGTGGGGCTGCCGTTTGGTACCGCCACGCTCCCGCACCTGCTCGTCGAGGGCGGCAAGCTCGGCGGCCTGTTCGTGCTGAACCGGGACGCGCTCGGCGGCCGCTCGCAGGGTCCGCGCGGAGGGGACGCCGCGGTCAGCAGGGCCGGGCAGGCGCTGATGGGCCAGTGGGGCCACGAGGCGACGTTCGCGGACACCGCGGTCCTGGCCTCCAACAACGTCAGCACGTCGCACGACTATGTCTACTACGTCGGCCGGAACGACAAGCTGCGCTACTTCAAGGCGGGACTCGGCGGTGCGGACGGCGTGACGCCGGTGCTGTCAAATGTCGCGCAGAGCGGCGACACCTTCGGCTACAGCTCGGGCTCACCGGTCGTGACCTCGGAAGGCACGAACCCGGGGTCAGCGGTGGTCTGGGTGGTCAACTCGAGCGGCGAGACCGGCGCTACAGGAAGGCTCGAGGCCTTCCCCGCCGTGCCTCCCGACGCCTGCTCGCAGACCAGCCCGTGCACCATGCCGCCGCTGTGGGCGTCCGCGCCGTTCAGCGGGGCGGGCAAGTTCACAACGGCCGCCACTGACAGCGGCCGCATCTACGTCGGGACGAGAGGTGTGGTCAGCGACGGAAGCAACTGCCCGGCCGTTCCGGTGAACGACTACTGCGGCCAGGTACTCGCCTTCGGCAGCCCGTCCAGGGCGCCGATCGGCGGCGCGTCCCCGGTGAATTTCGGCAGCGTGGCGACCGGATTCTCATCAGCACCGCGGGCCGTCACAGTGACCAACACCGAGACGGGCGGCGGTGTGACGATCGACTCGGTCGCCGCCACCGGGCAGGGGTTCACCGTGGCGGGGCCGTACCAGTACACGGCCAACGGCGGCTCGCCCGTCACCACTGCGCTTCCCATCCTGCTGCGCCCCGGTGACTCGCTCACTGCGGAGGGCGTCACGTTTACGCCCGGCGCTCCGGGCGGAGCCTCCGGCTCGCTGCAGTTCAATACCGACTCGGCGAACTTCCCGGTGGTCGGCGTCAGCCTGTCAGGGATCGGCACGCAGAACGGCTTCTACGCCTCGGCGACCTCGCTGACCTTCGGTCGGACACCGGTCGGGACGTCGACCCAGAAGCAGCTGACCATCACCAACGGCGAATCCGTCCCTGAGACGCTCAGCGCGGTGTTGTCAGGGGCGCACTTCAGCGTCACCGGGCTCCCGTCTGTCAGCACCCCGATCCAGCCCGGCGAGTCGGTGCAGCTGATCCTTGGCTACCAGCCCGCTAGCGCGAGCAGCGACGCCGGCTCTCTGACGCTGACCGGGGATGACGGCAGAATCCAGACGCAGACCGTCATCTCGCTGTCGGGCACCGGCGTGGCCGACATCGAGCCGACGCTCACCGGTACGGCCGCTCTGACGTTCGGCAAGGTTCCGCTCGGCCAGCAGGTGACCAAGATCGTCACCATCGCCAACACCGGCAACATGCCGGCTGTGATCTCGGCATCGAGCGAGTTGCCGCTTCCGTTCGGCACCGCTGCCCCGTTGACGCCGGGGCTGCCGGTTACCCCAGGCGATCAGTACATCGTGCACGTCCCCATTACGTTCGCTCCGACCAGCCAGGGCGCGGTCAGCGCCAATTACCAGGTCAGCTGGACCGACGCGGATGCCACCGGCCCGCACACCCTGCGGGTGACGCTGACCGGCACGGGGGTGGGCCCGGCCAGTGGAATCGCGGTCCCGCCGCCGGGCGGCGGCTGGCGGTTCAACGGCAGCGCCAGAATGACAGCCACGCATCTGAGCCTGACTCAGCTGGCCAAGGGACAGGCAGGCTCGGCCGTGTACTCAGTGCCCGTCCCGGCCAGCGGCGTCAAGGCCACGTTCACCGCGCGCATCGGCGGTGGTACCGGAGCCGACGGTCTGACGTTCGCGATGCTCGACGCCGGCCAGGCAGACCAGGCCGGCCTGGGCGCCGCGGGCGGCGAACTCGGGTTCGGTGGTCTGCCCGGCGTCGCCGTGACGCTGGATACCTTCAAGGCCGGCACGAGCTATCCATCGAACAGTTTCGTCGGGATCGCGACCGGCGCCCAGAATGGCCTGCTCACCTTCGCCGGTACAGCGAGCGTGCCGGGCCTGCGCAAGGGGAGCCACGTTGTCGGGGTCAGCGTCTCGGCCGGCAACGTCGCCGTGACCGTCGACGGGAAGCGCGTCCTCTCCAGGGCGGTCAAGCTGCCGCCGTCGGTGCGCCTCGCCTTCACCGCCGCCAACGGCGCTAAGACCGACGACCACGTGATCACTGCTGCCAAGATCACGGTCGGCGGGCACGCGATTCCGCGCCCGGGCGGCGGGTGGTCCTACAACGGGGCCGCGGGCGCGGCGGGCTCGGACACGCAGCTCACGCCCGATGCGCCCAACAAGGCCGGCGCGGTCGTCTACGCGGTCCCGGTTCTGGCAGCAGGCCTGAAGGTGACATTCGACGCGCAGCTCGGCGGCGATGGCGGCCAGGGCGGCGACGGCCTCACGTTCGCGCTGCTCAACCCGGCCAAGACCACCTCAGGCAGCGTCGGCGACCCGGGAGTGATGTTGGGGCTCGGCACGAAGTCCGGCGTTCCCGGCGTCGGGGTGGTCCTCGCTACCGACGGGCCGACCAGCCCGGCGGGCTTCGTCGGCATCTCGACACGGGCCGGGCTGAACGGGCTGAGGTATCAGCGCACGGCGCAGGGCATCGGATCGCTAACGCTGGGCACGAACACGGTAACCGTCACGGTCTCGAGGCTGAAGAACTTCGGCCCAGTCGTGACCGTCTACCTGGACGGCGTGCAGCAACTGCAGCTGGCTGAGCCGACGCTGACTTCGACGGTCAGGCTGGCCTTTACGGCCGGCACCGGCGCCGCGACCGAACTGCACCTGATCCGCAGCGTGTCCATATCGGCAGCAGGCTAGAAGCCCCATCCATTGCCGGCGGTGCGGTCACCGAAACGAGCGGGGGACGGGCTGGCCCGGTAGGCTATGCCGGGCCGGCTCGAACGCCGGGCCGTGCGGGATTAAAGAATCGCCCCGACGGGTTAGGATTCTTGTCCGCGGCGGAGTAGCTCAGTCAGGCAGAGCAAGCGGCTCATAATCGCTGTGTCGCCGGTTCAAGTCCGGCCTCCGCTACGAACACCATGGCCGCCACTGCGGCGTCCGGGGTTGCCCCCGGGCGAGCACGGTGGCCGCTCAGGGGAAACCCAGGTCCCGCGGCTTTTGCTGCGGCTGTTCTGCCAGTTACCCTTGAGGCCCACACCCGCGAGCGCAGCAGGCTGGCCTGCTGCCCGCCACCGGAATATCCGTACAGGAGAAAGGCACTCCACGTGGCTGCGACCGACATCAGGCCCAAGATCACCCTGGCCTGTCAGGAGTGCAAGCACCGTAACTACATCACCAGGAAGAACCGGCGCAACGACCCGGACAGGCTCGAGCTCAGCAAGTACTGCCCGTTCTGCCGCAAGCACCAGCCGCACCGCGAGACGCGCTAGCCGGGAGCGCCAGCCGGGAGCGCCAGCCGAGAGCGCTAGCCCGAAGTCCTCGGGCGCCGCGCGGCGCAGGCCGCTGCTGGCGGAGGGCCCAGGCCGACGTTAAGGTGCGGGATACGCGCATACCTTGCGCTTGACCGACGTGATCGTTTCTCGAGGCTGGAGCCTGCTTGGCCATCAACCCCGACTTCCTCGGCAAGACCTTCCCGCCCGGGCCCCCTTACGAGATCAGCAGGGTCAAGCTGGCTGAGTTCGCCGATGCGATCGGTGATCCGAATCCGGTCTACCGCGATCGGTCGGCAGCCGTGGAGGCAGGGTTTCCCGACGTGATCGCGCCGCCCACGTTTCCGATCGTGGTCAGCACGGCGAGCAGCGCGCGTGCGCTGGCCGATCCTGGCCTGAACCTCAACTACGCGATGGTGGTGCACGGCGAGCAGCGGTTCAGCTACGTCAGGCCGCTGCACGCCGGAGACGTGGTGACTGCGCAGGTCACGATCTCCGACATCAGGGACGTGGGTCGCAACTCGACGATGACGACGACCACGCAGATCAGCACGGTGGACGGCGAGCACGTGTGCACCGCGTACTCGACCCTCGTGGAGCGGGGAGGCGCCCAGTGAAGGTGGGTGGGGATCAGGTCAGCTACGACGACGTCGAGGTCGGCGCCGAACTGGCCGCGGTCAGCTATCCGGCGACCAGGCTTCACCTGGTGAAGTACTGCGGCGCTTCCGGCGACTTCAACGTCATCCACTGGAACGAGCGCATCGCCAGGGCGGTGGGGCTGCCGGATGTCATCGCGCATGGCATGTTCACGATGGCGCAAGCCGGCCGTTTCGTGACCGACTGGGCCGGGCCGAAGGCCACCGTCGTCGACTTCGGCGTGCGGTTTTCCGCGCCCGTGGTGGTGCCGGACGACGATGTCGGGTCCAGCATCACCGTGAGTGGCCAGGTTGAGGAGAAACTGGACGGCAACCGGGTCGCGCTGTCGCTGACCGCCAAGTCGGCGGACACGAAGGTGCTGACCAGGGCCCGCGCGATCGTTCGCCTGCCCTAGTTTCCGTAGCTTTCCATGATCGTGGTGGCTTGACCGCGTCATGACACGGTCAAGCCACCACGATCATGCGCCGGGACATATCCTCACCTGGTGCTCATGATCAGCGAGCGGGTTCCGCTGTCGGGCCTCACGACGCTGCGGGTCGGCGGCCCTGCGGCGAGGTTTACCGAGGTGCGGACGGCCGAGGATCTCGTCGACGCCGTCCGCGGCGCTGATGCTGCCGGTGAGCCGCTGCTGGTGCTCGGCGGCGGCAGCAACATTGTGGTGTCCGATGATGGCTTCGCCGGCACGGTCCTAAGGGTGGCGACCACCGGCATCACCGTGCACGAGGCCGGCGACCAGGTCCTGATCACCGTGGCCGCGGGCGAGAACTGGGACCGGCTCGTCGAGTGGTCGGTCGCGGAGAAGCTCGCCGGGCTTGAGTGCCTGGTCGGCATCCCCGGGCTGACTGGCGCCACGCCGATCCAGAATGTGGGTGCCTACGGGCAGGATGTCGGCGCCACCATTACCACTGTGACGGTGCTGGACCGTGCCAGCGCGTCGGTCACCACCCTGGCCGGCGCCACTTGCGGCTTTGGCTACCGAACCAGCCTCTTCAAGCGCACCGCCTGGCCGCAGCCGCCAGCCAGACCTGGCCAGGGGATGATGCGGGCGCCTGGCCCGACGGGCAGGTACGTCGTGCTCAACGTGACGTTCGGGCTTGAGCGTGACCCAATGTCGGGACCGGTCAGGTACGCCGAGCTCGCAGCCAGGCTGGGTGTCGGGATCGGGGATCGCGCTCCGCTGGACGAGGTCCGGACTGCGGTTCTCGAGTTGCGCCGGGGCAAGGGCATGGTCCTTGACCCAGCCGACCCTGACACTGTAAGCGTCGGCTCCTTCTTCACCAATCCCGTTTTCAGCCATGACGAGCTCGCCAGGCTGGAGCGCGTCGTCTCCGCCCGCCTGCCCGGAGCACGGGTGCCGACCTATCCCGCCCAGTCGCAGACCAGGCCGGGCGGCGAGTCCCGGCGCGGATGTGTGAAGGTACCTGCGGCCTGGTTGATCGAGCAGGCCGGGTTCGGCAAGGGCTATCCGGGCTGCGGGGCAGCCAGGATCTCCTCCAAGCACACCCTTGCGCTCACCAACGCCGCAGGCGGGTCCGCGGCCGACTTGATCGACCTGGCGAGACAGATCGCGGCCGGCGTGCGTTCGGCGTTCGGCATCGAGCTGGCCCACGAGCCCGTGCTTGTCGGGCTGACGTTGTAGCGGCCTGCTCCGCGGGTCAACGGGCGGCGGGCCGGTGCACTGTCAGCGGGCGGCGGGCCGGAGAACCGCTGGGCGGGTCTGGTTCGGCCAGCCAGGAGTCGATTCCGGACAGCAGCCTGGCCCTGACGCTGGCCGGCGCCGCCGATCCGAGCACGGACATCCGCGCCAGCTCAGCCAGGCGATCATCGGCCAGCCCATGCACGCCCCTGGCCAGCTCGTACTGCGCGGTCAGCCGCGACCCGAACAAGAGCGGATCGTCCGCGCCGAGGGCCACCTTGACCCCGGCTTGGAGCAGGCCGGCCGGGTCACGAGAGCAGGCTCAGCGGCCGCCGCCACGCCGTGCCCGATCCGGTCGGCGTTCAGCTCGTCGAGGCAGCCGCGGACGCTCTCCGGGCCTGCCAGCTCGCCCCCGTGCGGCACGGCGAGCAACCCTGCCCTGGCCGCGATCCTGAACGCGGGGGCGAAGTCGGCGGGCCGGCCCCGGCGCTCATCGCTGGACAGGCCGAGGCCGGTCACCCCGCGTCCGGTATACCTGGCCGCCAGGCGCGCGACGGTCCTGGCGTCGAGCGGATGCCTAGTCCTGTTCGCAGCGATGATCACGCCGATGCCGACGCCAGCCGCGCGGGCGGCTTCGGCGGTCGCGTCGAGCACCAGCTCGACGAACGCCGTCAGCCCGCCGAACCTGGCCGCATAACCGGACGGATCTACCTGGTACTCGAGCCAGCCCGAGCCCTCAGCCCGCTCGTCCTGCGCCATCTCGGTGAGCAGACGGCGCAGGTCGGCTTCGGTCCGCAGGACCGCTCTGGCACAGTCATACAGCCGCTGAAACCTGAACCACCCCCGCTCGTCGGTCCCGCGCAGCCTGGGCGGCCACTCGCTCCCGAACGCGTCGGGCAGCGTGATCCCGTGCAGGTCGGCAAGCTCAATCAGCGTGGCGCGGCGCATCGCGCCGATGAAATGCAGATGCAGATGCGCCTTCGGAAGCAGGTCGAGCCGGCGTGCCATCCGCCTAGTCTGCCGCCGGCGGGCCGTCAGCGGGCCTGGGCAAGGAAGTCACCGAGCCGGGTCAGGCCGACCTCGAGGTCGGCATCGGCCAGGGCGGCCGACAGCCGGAAGTACCCCGGCGCCCCGAACGCCTCGCCAGGAACGACCGCCACCTCGGCCTCGGCGAGCACGGCCTCGGCGAGCTCGGCAGAGGTCGTAATCTGCCGGCCAGCGAGCTCCTTGCCGAGCACGCCCTTGACGCTCGGAAAGCAGTAGAACGCTCCCTCTGGCAGCGGGCAGATGACCCCTGGGATCTTGTTCAGCATCGTGGTCATGAGCTCCCTGCGGCGGTCGAAGGCCTCGCGCATCCGCTCGACGGCGGAAAGGTCGCCGGAGACCGCGGCCAGCGCCGCCGCCTGGGCCACGTTGCAGACGTTGGATGTGGCGTGCGACTGCAGGTTCGTCGCCGCCTTGATCACGTCCTGCGGCCCGATCATCCAGCCGACGCGCCAGCCGGTCATCGCGTAGGTCTTCGCTACGCCGTTCAGCACGACGCAGCGGTCGGCCAGGTCCGGCGCGGATACGGGAATCGAGGCGAACCTGGCCTGTCCGTAAACCAGGTGCTCGTAGATCTCGTCGGTGGCGACCCACAGGCCGCGGCCGGCCGCCCACTGGCCGATCTCCGCCACCAGTTCGGGCGGGTAGACCGCGCCGGTCGGGTTTGACGGCGAGACGAAGACCAGCATCTTGGTCCGGTCAGTGCAGTGCGAGGCGATCACCTCGGGGTAAGTCGTCCAGTACGGCGTCGGCAGCAAGACCTCGTCGCCGGGGTCAAGCAGCGCGGCGAACGCCTGGTAGACGGCCTGCTTGCCGCCGTTGGTGACCAGCACCTGGCTCGGTTGCACGGCAAGGCCCGAGTCACGGGCCGTCTTCACCGCGATCGCTTCGCGCAGCTCGGGCAGTCCGGCGGTGGGGGAGTACTTGTGGAAGCGCGGGATCGCGCAGGCGCGCTGGGCCGCCTCGACGATGTAGTCAGGCGTCGGGAAGTCAGGCTCGCCGGCGCCGAAGCCGATGACCGGCCGCCCGGCGGCCTTCATCGCCTTGGCCTTGCCGTCGACAGCCAGCGTCGCCGACTCGGCGATGGCGGATATGCGTGCGGAGAGTCTGGGCTTGCTCGGTGCCATGGCTAGCATCTTTTCACCTCGCGCCGGCGGGGCGGGCAATCTGCTGCGCGGTTCGACGCAGGGGGCGCCGGCCACGTACACTTCTACCTCTGGTGGTTCTCCGTCAGGCTGCGTGAGCATGCCTGGGGTTCCAGGCAGAGGGCAGTAGCTCAATTGGCTAGAGTCCCGGTCTCCAAAACCGGCGGTTGGGGGTTCGAGTCCCTCCTGCCCTGCGAGTTGGCCCGTAACCGGCGGGCCCCGCACCGGCGCGAGCCGGCCGTTGACCAGCGCGACAGGTGAGGACATGGCGACTCAGGTACGTGGCCCGCAGGCCAGAAGGCCGGTTAAGCCGGGCGCTCCGGCGAAGCCGGAGCGGACGAGCCCGGCCGTATTCGTGCGGGAGGTCAGGGCCGAACTCAGGAAGGTGATCTGGCCGACCCGCAAGGAACTGATCACCTACACCACGGTCGCAGTCATCTTCATCCTGATCATGGTCGGCATCGTTACCGGTGTGGACGCCGCCCTCACGAAGCTGGTGTTCGCCATCTTCGGTCATTGAGGCTGACGAGCCGCGTAGTAACCGTGCGCTAAGCGTGGCAGCATGATCACGGGAGGTTAGTTTCTCCCGGTCCGCTCGAGCGGGGGACATCGGCCATGACGAAAGCGCAAGGGCCTGCGCGCGCGGAAGCCGCGCAGGAAGCAAGCAGAGAGAGAAAGAGTAATCGTGTCCGACTCCGAACAGGTCGGCGGGCCGCTGGCCGGGCCTGACGACGAAGACCAGGCCGGCGTGCTCGGCGAGTCAACCGCGGTCGCGGACGGCTCGGCTGACGACGCCGGCGTGGCGCGCGGCGCTGCTGAAGCTGAGCAGGCCCAGCAAGCCCAGGATGCCGAGGAAGCCCAGGAGGCCGAGGAGGCCGATCCGGTCGCCGCGTTCGAGGCAGAGCTTCGGCGGCTGCCCGGCCAGTGGTACGTCGTGCACTCCTACGCCGGATACGAGAACCGGGTCAGGGCCAACCTGGAGAGCCGCACCCAGTCGCTGAACATGGAGGACTACATCTTCC
>WNFI01024426.1_pt1 | contig 12818 bp, 8 predicted proteins | sample 5400471 | NCBI WGS metagenome assembly WNFI01 (sample SAMN13153348, study PRJNA577476) | soil metagenome | isolation source: 100 cm saprolite on Douglas fir-dominated hillslope | place: USA:California | collected 2013-09-17
CTGGCCGCGGCTTCGTCGACGAGGTGATCCACCCGCGCGAGACGCGCCGCAAGCTGATTGCCGCCCTCCGAAATCTGGAGAACAAACGCGACAAGAATCCGCCGAAGAAGCACGGGAATATTCCGCTGTGACGAGGGCGTGGGCAGGGATCGCGGGGCTGGCAGGGGCTGCCGCGTGGGCGCTTGCGGCGACGCTCGGCGCGCAGGCGCCGGCGTTCCGCGTCGAAGAGGCCACGATCGCGCACATCCAGTCGGCGCTTCGCGACAGATCGCTGACGTGTCGCGCGCTCGTCGAGCACTACCGCGCGCGCATCGAGGCGAACGACAAGCAAGGCACCGCGATCAATGCGATTGTCATGATGAACGACGCCGCGCTCGCCGCCGCCGACGATCTCGATCGGCGTTTCCGCCAGTCCGGTCCCGTCGGCCCGCTGCACTGCGTGCCCGTGCTCGTCAAAGACAACTACGAAACGATCGACATGCCGACAACGGCGGGTTCGCTGTCGCTGAAAGGCATGATGACCGGCAAAGATGCCTTCGTCGTGGCGCGCCTGCGCGCGGCCGGCGCCGTGATGATCGCCAAGTCGAACATGGCGGAGTTCGCGTTCAGTCCGGTCGAAACGGTCAACTCGATCCTTCCGGGCTACACGCGCAATCCGTACGACACGGGCCGTGTCACCGCCGGATCGAGCGGCGGATCGGCAGCCGGCGTCGCGGCGAACTTCGGCGCGATCGGACTTGCCAGCGACACCGGCGACTCGATTCGCGGCCCCGCGGCGCATCAGGCGCTCGTCGGCCTGCGATCGACGATGGGGCTCGTCAGCCGCGCGGGCGTGGTGCCGTTGAACCTCGCGTCAGACATCGCCGGTGCCGTGACGCGAACGGTCGCCGACACCGCCGCGGTGCTGCAGGCGATCGCGGGCGAGGATCCGAACGATCCGGTCACGACGACGAGCCGCGGCCACGTGAATCCGAACTACGGGGCGGCGTTGCGCGCCGACGGCCTGAAAGGCGCGCGCCTCGGCGTGCTGCATCAGGCCTACGACACGTCGACGCTCGATTCGGAAGTCGCGAAGATCTTTGCCGGAGCGATCGGCGAGCTGCGCACGCTCGGCGCCGACGTGATCGATCCGGTCGCCGTCGACAGTCTCGACGCCCTGCGTCGCGAGCAGACGGGCACCTGCAACCAGTTCCGATACGACTTGAACCGCTATCTCGCGGGACTCGGCGAGAGGGCGCCGATGCATTCGCTCGAAGAGATCGTCAAGTCGCGGCGCTATCATCCGTCGATCCAGGCGAGGCTCGAGAGCGGTGACAAGGCAGACGACGTCCCGGGACAATCGCCGGGTTGCGTGAGCCGCGATGTGTTCCGCGAGAAGCTGCGCCGCGCCGTGATCACGCTGATGGACGGCGCGCGGCTCGATGCGTTGATCTATCCGACGTGGAGCAACCCGCCGCGGCTCATCGGCGATCTCAACACGCCGGCCGGAGACAACAACCAGTTCTTCTCGCCGAGCACCGGGTTTCCGGCCATCACGGTGCCGATGGGGTTCACGCGCGGCGACACCCTGCCCGCCGGCCTTCAGTTCTTCGGCCGCGCCTGGGACGAGGCGATGCTGCTGCGTCTGGCCTACGCCTACGAGCAGTCGACTCACCATCGTCGCGCCCCGGCGCTGCGATAGACTACGCACGACAGTGAAAAAAATCCTGATCGCCAACCGGGGCGAGATCGCGGTACGCATCGCCCGCGCGTGCCGCGAGATGGACCTGGCGTCGGTGGCGGTGTATTCGGAATGCGATCGGACGGCGCTTCACGTGCGTGTGGCCGACGAGGCGTACCCGATCGGCGAGAGCTCGCCGCGCGAAAGCTACCTGCGCATCGATCGCATTCTCGACGCGGCAAAAAAATCGGGAGCGGATGCCGTGCATCCGGGTTACGGATTCCTCGCCGAGAACGAAGCGTTTGCCGCGGCGGTGCGCGATGCGGGACTGACGTTCATCGGCCCGACGCCCGAAGCGATCGAGTCGATGGGCAGCAAGACGGCTGCTCGCGCGGTGGCGACCCGCGCCGGCGTGCCCATCGTGCCCGGCACCGAGAAGCCGCTCGCGGCGGACGTGTCGGACGCGCAGATGGCGCGCGAAGCCGCGGCGGTCGGATATCCGCTGCTCGTGAAGGCGGTCGCCGGCGGCGGTGGCAAAGGCATGCGTACCGTCACCGACCCAGCCGATCTCGCGAGTGCGGTTCGCGCGGCGCGATCGGAGGCCGGCGCCGCATTTGGCGACGCGGCGGTGTATGTCGAGCGCCGGCTCATTCGGCCGCGGCACATCGAAGTGCAGCTGCTCGGCGATCATCATGGCACGGTAGTCCCATTCGTCGAGCGCGAGTGCTCGATCCAGCGGCGGCATCAGAAAGTCATCGAAGAGACGCCGTCGCGTGCCGTGTCTCCGGTGCTGCGCGCGCAGATCACGTCGGCCGCCGCGGCGGTTGCGAAAGCGGTCGGCTACACGAGCGCAGGCACGATCGAATTTCTTCTCGACGAAGACGGCTCCTTTTATTTTCTCGAGATGAATACGCGCCTTCAGGTGGAGCATCCGATCACCGAGATGGTGACCGGCGTGGATCTCGTGCACTGGCAGATCCGGATCGCGCGCGGCGAGCGGATCGATCTGAATCCGGCGGCGCTCGTGACGCCGAACGGGCACGCGATCGAGTGCCGCATCTATGCGGAAGATCCCGACAACAACTTCCTGCCGGCGCCGGGGCGCATCGTGAAGCTGCGAGCGCCGTCGGGGCCAGGCGTGCGCGACGATGGCGGGGCGACCGCGGGTCTCAACGTGCCGATCTTCTACGATCCGATGATCTCGAAGTTGATCGTGTGGGCGGAGGACCGGCAGCGCGCGATCGCGCGGATGCGACGTGCGCTCGACGAGTATCTGATCGCCGGCATCAAGACGACGATTCCGTTTTTCCGCTGGCTCTTCACGCAGCCAGCGTTCGTCGCCGGCGCGTTCCATACGACCTATCTCGACGAGATCCTGCAGTCGCGCAACGGCGAGCCGTTCGGGCAGCACACGGCGGAGATCGAAGAACTGGCGATCATCGCCGCCGCCGTGCAGGCAACGTTGTCACCCACCTCCGTCCCAGACGCCTCAGACGCCTGGGACGGAGGTGGACCTCCGTCGCTCTGGCGCCAGCAGGCCCGGACCGAGGCGCTGCGCTGACATGCACCACTACGAAATCGAAGCCGCCGGACGATTGCGGCAGGTCGCGGTGGCGCGCGAGGGCGGCGGTTTTGCAGTCACCGTCGACGGACGCTCCTATCATGTTGACGCTGCGCGCATCGACGCGCACTCGCTGTCGCTCCTGGTGGACAGCCTGTGTCACCGGAGCTACGACGTGACGGTGACCGCCGACGCCGTCACCGGTCAGCTCGCCGTCTACATCGGCGCAGTCCCGGTGGTGGTGGCACTGAACGGACGCCGCGGCTGGGGCCGGAAAGACGATCACGCCGCGTCAGGCTCCGGCCCCCAGCGCGTGACCGCGCCGATGCCCGGCAAAGTCGTCCGCGTGCTCGTCGGTGCCGGCGATGTCGTCGCTGCCCGCCAGCCGCTCGTCGTCGTCGAAGCGATGAAAATGGAGAACGAACTGCGCGCCAGCCGCGACGGCACCGTCGCTGAGGTTCACGCCAGCGAAGGCGTTTCGGTCGATGCGGGCGCGCTGCTCGTCGTCATTCAGTGAACTTCTTCACGCGCCTCCGCCAGCATCCCGTCTTCCGGTCCGCGGGCTTTACCGTCGGCATGATCGCCGCGTTGCTCGCAGCCGCGGTCGTCGCGACGCTCACGGTGGATCTCGGCCCGGTCGTCCGTCAGCGCGCGGAGGAGGCCGGCTCGAAAGCGATCGAGCGTCGGCTCCATATCGGCGGCCTGAAAATTCATCTCCTGACCGGAAAAGTCGTCGTCGAGGACCTGACGATCGACGGGGTGCACAAAGGCGATCGGCCGTTCTTCTCCGCGAAACGCGTCGACGTCGGTCTCGACTGGCTGCCGGCGATCGCCCGCAGGCCCGACATCGTGATCTCGTCGGTGGAGATGACCGACTGGCACATGCTGGTCGAGAAATGGGACGGCGGCCACAATTTCCCGAAATTCACGCGGGACGACAACACGCCGCCGAGTGGCCCGCGTGCCTTCACGGTGACGCTCCGATGGCTGCGCGCGCATCGCGGCCAGTTCTCGTACGAGGACCACGAGCTGCCGTGGGGCATCGACTGCCCGAATCTCGACATCAGCATCGGCAACCTGCCGAACTACCACGGCACGGCGGCGTTCAACGGCGGCATGGTGAAGATCCAGGAGTTCGCGCCGATGTCGGCGAACTTCAAGGCGCAGTTCGTCATCGACGGCCCGCGCATTCACCTCGATCGGATCGACATGGAGACGGACGGCGCGACGACGTCGGCGCGCGGCGACGTCGACATGGGCCACTGGCCTGACATGGCCTATCAGGTGCGATCGCGCGTGAAGTTTCCGCGCATGAAGCAGCTGTTCTTCAGGGACGAACCGTGGGCGGTCGTCGGCGATGGCGATTTCGCGGGAACCTTCAAGCTGATGAAAGCCGCAGGCGCCGATCTCGCAGGCGACTTCAAAAGCGTCCTCGCCGGTGTGAACGAGTATCGCTTTCCCGATCTGTACGGCACGCTGCGTTGGACCCGAGGTGCGTTCGAGATCGGGAACGCCGGATCGAAGTTCTACGGCGGCGACGCGAAGTTCGTGTATTCGATCAAGCCGTTTGGCGACAAGGTGAAGCCGACGCACCGCTTCGAATCGAAGGTGACGGGTGTGGACCTGGCGCGGTTCACGGATTTCGAGCAACTGCGCGCGATGAAGTTCTCGGGAAGCGCATCGATGGAAAACATGCTCGAGTGGCCGTCGGGCCGCTTCAGCGAGCACCGCGGCCACGGCCACGTCGTGGTGACGCCGCCGACGGGCGTCACACCGATGCCCCCGTCGCTCACCGCCGCGCGCGCGGCAGACTTCAATCATACGCGGCATGAATGGGGCCCCTTCGCACCGCTGCCGCTGCCGGCGCATGTGCCGATCGCCGGCGAGTTGACATATCGCTACGGCCCGGAGGATGTGACGTTCGAGTCGAGCCGTTTCGTCACGAGCAAGACGCACGTCACCTTTGAGGGCGCGACGACGTGGAACGGCACTCGATCGCGGATGCCGTTTCACGTGATCACCAGCGACTGGCAGGAAAGCGACCAGCTGCTGGTAGGCATCATCAAGGATTTCGGCGGGTCGGCGCGCGACGTGGAGTTCGGCGGCCGCGGCGAGTTCGAAGGGGTGATCACCGGCGCGTTCAAGTCGCCGCGCGTCGAAGGGACGTTCAGCGGCGAGGATATACGCGCGTTCGACACGCCCTGGGGCACCGGCACGGCGCACATCGTCGTCGAGAACAGCTACGTCAACGTGACCGACGGCGTCGTTCGCGATCGCGATGCCGAAGTCCGCGCCGACGGGCTCTTCTCGCTCGGTTATCCGCGCGACGATGCGGGCGAGGAGATCGATGCGAGGATTCGCGTGGCGCGGCGCGATCTCGACACGCTGCGCCATGCGTTTGGCATCGACGACTATCCGGTGTCGGGATTGCTGACGGGCGAGTTCCATCTGACCGGCGAGTACACCCATCCAATCGGGTTCGGTTCGATGACGATCGATCGGGGCGTCGCGTACGGCGAGCCGTTCGAGAAGATGACGTCGGGCGCGCGGTTCGACGGCCTCGGCGTTCGATTGGACAACGTGGAGCTCGCGAAAGGCACTGGCGCGGTCACCGGCGCGGCATTCGTCGGGTGGGATTCGACGTATTCGTTCAACGCGGATGGACGGCGGATCCCCGTCGATCGGCTCGCGAGCCTTTCGACGCCGCGCGCGACGCTGTCTGGCGTCGCCGAATTCACCGCGGGCGGCAGCGGCACGTTCGATGCCGCGCGGTACGACGTGAGCTTTCGCGTCAGCGATCTGCTCGTCTCGGATGAACCGGTCGGCCAGGTCACCGGGACGCTCGCGCTGCGCGGACGCGAGTTGAGCGGCAAGGTGGACGCGGCCTCCGCCCGTCTGGCGATCACGGGCACGGGACGGATCGCGCTCACGCCGCAGTCGGATGCGGAGATCACGTTCCGCTTTCACGACAGCTCGCTCGATCCGTACGTGCGATTGTTCGTGCCGAGTCTGTCGCCGTACACGACCGCAGTCGCGAGCGGATCGATGCGCGTCGTCGGCGAGCTCGCCGATTTCAACCATCTGCTCGTCGACACGACGGTCGATCGTCTCGACGTGAAGCTCCTCGACTACGCGGTCCACAATGCCGCGCCGATCCGCATCGCGCTCGAAGAGCAGCAGGTGCGCGTGCAAGACCTCGAACTGGTCGGCGAAGACACGCGGCTGCGTGTCGGCGGCGGCATTGCGCTCAAAGACGATCGGATGGCGCTGAAAGTGGCCGGCGACGCCAATCTCGGCATCCTTCAGGGATTGTTCCCCGGCAGCATTCGCGGCTCCGGCCGCGCTGAGCTGACGGCGTCGATCGACGGGCCGCTTCGCAAGCCGCTCTTCTCCGGCAACGCCACGATCACCGACGGACGCATTCGGCATTTCTCGGTGCCCAATGCGCTCGATGCCATCAACGGCACGATCCGGTTCGACGCCGGCGGTGTGCGGCTCGACGATGTGACGGCAATGGTCGGCGGCGGTGAAGTGCGCTTCGGCGGACGCATCGGCTTCGACGGTTACATGCCGAGCGAGCTCGACGTGACCGCGCGCGGCAGCGACATGCGGCTGCGCTACCCCGAAGGCATTCGGTCGGTGGTCGACATGGATCTGGCCGTGCGCGGCACGCTGAAAGCGCCGACGCTGTCCGTTGCGCGTCGAGAACAACCTGGCACGGATGGTCGCGAACGCCGATCTGTCACTCCGCGGCACCTACGACCGGCCGGTCATCACCGGACACGCCGACATCGAACGCGGCGAGGTGACGTTCGAAGGGCGCCGCTACCGGATTACGCGCGGATCGATGGACTTCACGAACCCCGTCCGGATCGAACCGTTCTTCGACGTCGAGGCCGAGACCAACGTCCGCGTGCCGGGGCAGTCGTATCGGGTGACCGTCGGATTCGCCGGCACGCCGGAGCAGATGCGTCCATCGGTCAGCTCCGATCCGTATTTGCCGACGGCGGATGTGCTGGCGCTGCTCTTCAGCAACGTCCCGCGCGGCGGCAATCAGGACGTCGCGCCCGAACTGCGCGCGCTCCAAAATCCGAATCAGGCGCAGACCGACATTCTCACCGCACGTGCGACGCAAGCGCTCGCGGCGCCGCTCTCCACTGAAGTCGGCAAGGTCGTCGAGCAGACCTTCGGCGTCGACTCGTTCCAGCTGTCGCCGTCGCTTGTCGACCCGTACCAGCTGCAGTCGCAGACCGCGCGGCTCAATCCGACGGCGCGGCTGACGATCGGCAAGCGCATATCGGATCGGGTGTACTTGACGTTCTCACGCAGCCTGAACTCGGCGCAGAACGATCAGATCGTCCTGCTCGAGTACGACGAGAGCGATCGCGCGTCGTGGATTCTGTCGCGCAACGAGGATTCGCAGACCTACGCGCTCGAGTTCCGGGTGAGGCACGTGTTCTGATGGCGAACCCGACCGCTCTCCACCACGGTGGACGCGGAGGACAGGAGGGCAGGCCTTCTCGTACGGGGTTGATCCTCTTGGTCCTCTGCGTCCTCTGCAGTGGAGCACCTCGTCTGCAGGCAGCGGTCGACGGCTACATCGGCAAGCCAGTCGCCGCCGTGAAGGTGACGATCGAAGGGCGCGACACAAGCGAACCGACGCTCATGCAGGCCATTGCGACTCCCGTGGGCCAGCCGCTCTCGATGATTCAGGTGCGCGAAACGGTGGCGCACCTCTTCAGCCTGGGTCGTTTCGAGGACGTCCGCGTCGACGCGACGCTCGAGAACGGCGGAGTGATGCTGCGCTACGTACTCTCTCCCACGCACCCCGTCGCGAAGATTCAATTCGTCGGTCCACCCGCGGCCGGCGTGGACACGGGAGCGTTGCGTCGCGCGATCACGGATCGGTTCGGCGTGACGCCACCGCTCGGCCGCCTCGCCGCGATGACGCGCCTGCTCCAGGACTCGCTGCGCGAACGCGGCTACCGCCATGCGTCGATTGAACCGCGGTCGGAGATCGAGCATGCCCCCGAGCGCGCCACGCTCGTCTTTGCCGTCGATCCCGGCCCGCGGACGATCATCGGTGCGGTGACGGTGAACGGCCGTCCGACCGTGTCCGAAGCCGACTTCCTGAGCCGTCTGGGACTGAAGGCGGGCGATCCCTATCAACCGGACGCGCTCGCCGCGCGGATCGAGAAGTACATCGCGAATCGCCGTGCCGGCGGCTACTACGAAGCGAAGGTCGTCCCCGCCGTGCAGTTTGCCGACGACGACCGCGTCGCGAACATTGTGGTGACCGTGTCGCCGGGTCCGCACGTCCGCGTCGTGTTCGCCGGCGATCCGCTGCCGTCCGACAAGCGCGCGGAGCTCGTTCCCGTCGAGCGTGAAGGATCGATCGACGAGGACCTGCTCGAGGATTCGAGCAACCGCATCGAGGAGGCCCTCAGAGCGCAGGGCTACCGCGAGGCGAAGGCGCCGCACGCGCGCGAAGAGATCAACGGCGAGCTGGTCATCACGTTCACCATCCATCGCGGCCAGCAGTTCCGAGTCGCGTCCGTCGAGATTTCCGGCACGACGTCGATCCCGCTCGGCGATTTCGAGCCCGGCCTGCGACTTCACGAAGGACAGCCGTTTTCGGACGCGAAGCTCGACGCCGACGTTGGTGTGATCGACGAGCTCTATCATCGTCGCGGCTTTGCGACGGCTCGCGCACTGTCGGCGATCGACATCGCCACGCCGCCGGTGTCAGGGCAGGTTCCGGTGGCGGTCCGCATCCAGGTGAATGAAGGCGTGCGAACGGTCGTGGACAGCCTTTCGTTTGTGGGCAACGAGGCGCTCGGCGAGGCCGCGCTACGCGGCAAGATCCGTCTGCAGCCCGGCGCGCCGTACGTGCCGGGACAGCTCGCGATCGACCGCGACGCCATCCGGCTCGCGTATCAGGATCTCGGCTACGGCAACGTGAACGTGCAGGCGCGTCCGCAGTTCACGCAGAAGGACATGCACGTTGACGTCAGCTTCGACATTCGCGAAGGACCGCGCGTGTTCGTCGATCACGTGATGATCGCCGGCAACGTGCACACGAAAACCAACACCATCGAGCGCGAGCTGCAGATGAAGAGCGGCGATCCGCTCAGTCCGAGCGCGCTGAACGACACGCAGCGCCGGCTCACGTCGCTCGGCCTCTTTCGCCGAGTGCAGATCACCGAGCTGCGCCACGGCGACGAATCCAGACACGACGTGGTCGTCACCGTGGAGGAAGCGGCGACGACCACGATCGACTACGGGCTGGGTGCGGAAGGGCGCATCCAGCCGGTGCCTGGCGACAACGGCGTCGCGACCAATAAGCTCGACGTCGCGCCGCGGACGTTTTTCGGGTTCGGCCGCCGGAATCTGTTTGGCAAGAACCGTTCGATCAATGTCTTCAGCAGCGTCAGCCTGCATTTCGAAGATCAGACGTCGACAACCGGCTCGGGCAGCCGCGTCGAATACCGGCTGCTCGGCACGTATCGCGAGCCACGACTATTCAATTCGTCCGCGGACGGACTGCTGACCGCGACCGCCGAGCGGCAAATTCGGACGAGCTTCAGCTTCGAACGCCTCGCGGCCACCGCGCAGGTGGCGCAGCGCCTTACGCACGCGCTCAGCATCACCGGCTCGTATCAACTGCAGCGCACGGCGCTGCTCAGCGTCAATATCGCTCCCGACGATCCGTCGTTCCCGCTCATCCCGCGCCTCTTTTCAAGCGAACCCCTGCGGTTGTCGTCGTTTTCGTCGGCCGTGATCCACGACACGCGCGACGATGCGGTCAACCCGACGCAAGGCCATTACATGAGCGCGAACGGCCAGGTCGCGGCGCTGGCGATCGGATCGCAGGTCGGATTCGCGAAGTCGTTCATCACCGCGCAGGGATTCCGCATGCTGTCCCGATCGAGCGGCATCGTGTTCGCGGGCAACGCGCGCCTCGGTATGGCCGCCGAGTTCGACACGAACAATCCGATTCCGGAGCCGGAGCGTTTCTTCGCCGGCGGCGACACCAGCGTGCGCGGCTTCGCGCTCGATACGCTCGGCGTGCGGCACGATCCAGCCGATGCGGCTCGCGACACGATCGACAAGAACGGCTTTCCGATCGGCGGCAACGCGACAGTGATTCTGATGGGCGAGGCGCGCGTGCCGATTCGCTCCGGCATCAGCGTCGTCGGCTTCTTCGACGCGGGCAATGTGTTTCAGCGGCTGAATCAGCTCGATGTGACCGAGCTCCGAAGCGCGGTCGGCTTCGGCGTGCGATATTCGTCGCCGTTCGGTCCATTGCGGGTGGATGTGGGCTTCAAGACGCACGTCGACGCGATCCCCTGCGCGGCGTCAAGCGACGTCGGAAAGTGCTTCGAGACGCGTCCGGCGCTTCACATCAGTTTTGGCCAGGCGTTTTGAGATCATGAAATTGCGGGCTGCGGATTACGGTTTGCGGATTCGATTGGTGATTGTGGGATTGCTCTGCGCGGCGAGCGTGTTGCGCGCGGAGACGATCGATCGCGTCCTCGCGGTCGTTGTGGGGCAGCCGATCACGCTGAGCGACGTGACGGCAGCGCGCGAGCTCGGACTCCAGCCGATCGCGACGGGATCGAGCGCCGACCCGGTGCGGATCGTGCTGAACGCGCTGATCGATCGCGAGCTGATCCTCGCGGAAGTCGAGCGCTACGCGCCGGCGGAGCCATCGACTGACGCGATCGACCGGCAGATCGCGCAGGTGCGCTCACGGTTCGCGACCGCCGACACGTTCGCGGCCGCGCTCGCGCACGGCGGGCTGTCCGAGAAGGATCTCCGGGCGAGATTGCGCGAGGATCTGCGGATCGCCGCGTATCTCGATCAGCGCTTCGCCGCCGCGCAGACACGCCGCCAGGCGCTGCTCGACGACTGGCTCGCCGGCCTTCGCAACCGCGGCGACATCGTCGATCTCTATTTGACCAGAAACTGAACGATCTGCAGCAGGTCGAAGCCGGAGTGGCTGACGATCGAGGCGGCGCACGATCGTCGCCGCAAGTAGACAGCGCCCCAGAACGCGCCGAGGAGCCCTGTCGCGATCGCGGCATCGACGCCTTGCAGCAGATGCCCGGCGCCGAACGCCGCGCTCGTGACGACGAGTCCGATCACGCCTCCGCCGAGTCCCTGTTCGAAGCGATGCAGCAGAAACGCCCGCTGTAATTCCTCGCGCACTCCGCCGGCCACCAACACCACGAGTGCGAAGAGCCACGCGTCGCGTTTGGATCCCAATAGACCCTGCAGCGGATTGTGCTCGACCGTGTGCAGCCAAGGCACGAAATGCTGAATGCCGCCCAGCACGACGACCCCGATGCCGAGCGCGACCCAGATCAGCCACACGCCTCGCGCGGCCTCCCGCCCAATCGGCCGCGTGCCGAAGAACACCTCGCGCGGACTCTCACCGTGCACGCGCAGAAAAAAGACGATGAGCCCGAGGAGCAGCGCGGTGTCGGTCAGCGATAAGCCGACGACATACGTGATTCGAAGCCGGCCTCCGAAGAACGGTCCGTACCCGAGAACGCCGAGCGTGCCGCTCAACGCAATCTGCGTGAGGAAATCGGAACAGATCAGAACTTCGATGAGGGCGACGACTCGGTGTCCTGCCGGGACTCGGGACTGGGGACTGGGATCGGGGGATTGCGGGCCGGAATCGTGCGAGGCTGGAAGCATCCAGCGAGTAGCTTAGCCTGTAGCGCTCGACCCGGTCCGCGGTCCTCAGTCCCCGTTCTTCTACTCCCGAACCCTCACTGTCACGGGCTCAGACAGACGAAGGGTGAGCGCCGCGCCTTTCGGCAGATGGATCTCCTTGCCGCGTGTCGAGAGCACCACTGCGGTGCCGGCGCCTCCGCCGACCGCGGTGCCGACCAGCGCGCCCTTCTTCCCGCCGACGAGCGCGCCAATCAGCGCGCCGCCGGCAGCCGGTCCGGCGATCTCCAACGCGTCTTTCTGCTTCGTGCCCACCGCCGTTCGTCCGACCGGCGTCGTCCGGATTCTGTAGTGTTCGTCGCCGTCGCGCGGCGTAAGTGTATCGAAGCGGACGGCGACGTGCGCCCGCCCTTTCACTCGTGCCGATCGCGTCGCATCGGTGACGACGCCGCTGACGCGGCTGCCCGACGGCAGGACGGTCTGGCCGTGGACGACGATCGCGCGCGCCACGTGCGCGTGCACGGGCTCTTCGAGCCGGCTCGTGTCGGAGCCGACGCTGGTATCGAGAACGACAGGCAGATGGGTGCCCGCAGGAATCGTGACTTCGCGGGTGGTCGCGACGGCCGCGGCTCCCGTTGTGACGGCCGCCACGCCGTGGGTCGCGACCGGCGCCGGAGTCGCTGCGGCGGCTGCCGTGTTCGCGTCACGCGCGGTCGCCTGCGTGCGGTCGCACGCGGTGGCGATGCCGAGCGCAACTATTACAGTGAGCAGTCGCATGTTCATGCCTCCCCCTCATCGGGAGAGCAAAACCATCGCCACCGGCAGAGGCCGCGTTTTTCACGTGAGGATGAGCTTGCATCAGCCTTGCTTGGCGCCCAGAATGTAAAAATGACACTGGCGGCTGAACCACACATC
>WNFI01195960.1_pt1 | contig 12818 bp, 10 predicted proteins | sample 5400471 | NCBI WGS metagenome assembly WNFI01 (sample SAMN13153348, study PRJNA577476) | soil metagenome | isolation source: 100 cm saprolite on Douglas fir-dominated hillslope | place: USA:California | collected 2013-09-17
TATCCCGAGCATCTTACGGAGGAGCTCGACTACGAGCTTGAGCTTGCTGTTGTGCTGAAGAAATCAGGTAAGCATTTTTCGGCGATTATTCCTTGTACAACCAAGCACCCACTAGGCTGGCCACGGCGGGACCGCCCGTTAGCTCGGCCAGTGCCTCCTCGAAGGTATCCCGATAAATCAGGATCCGCCAGAGGTGGACGCTAATGGCTCGAGTCAACATCACACGGCAGGTCAAGACCGATGCCGGCTGCCAAAGGTGGGGCGACGCGCCTCATCTCAGAAGATCTGAACTCAGGGCAAACAGTCATGGAAGTACGCATAGAGAATCCTTTTATGGCGATTCCGTGAGATGCTGGGAGCTGGCACAAGGGCCCGCTGAATCGATCGTCATTCTTGCTCCCTCAGCATTTGGTTACACGGGGAATCTGCAATTTATCATCGTGAACATGATCTTCGAGTGTTCCATCACCAATTTCTTCTCAGCGAACAGTTCCTCAACAGCGACTCTACAAACATTCCTGGAAAGATCGCACAACGGAGGCTGCCATGCGCCTTGCCGGACGAGAACGTTTGGGCTTTTACTCTCTTCCGATACCGGAGGCGGAGCGGATCCGCAGGTTCCTGGCGACACGCGTACGGGCTGGCGAATTGCGGCCGGTACAGAGGTTCCGTTGTGAACGCGGATACTGGCTGCCCGATCGTGGAATGGCCGTCCGAGAAGGGCTTATGTGTGTGGGTAGCTACTTGTGTGCACTTATGAGTACGGAAGGAGCTTCGTATGACCATAATTAAAGTTGGTGTGTGAGTTGCAGTAGCGATTCGCAAGCTCTCTGGAATCGGACACTCCTATTGCCGTCACGCCTCGGCGAGACTCCCGGCGTTTGCGTCCCCGCCCGTGTCGGCCACGGGCAACGGGCATTTCAGTTGCTCATGAAGAGGCGGACGCTCTGCGCTACCTCGATGCGGGCATGTAGGTGTTGAACCAACTCACCGCGCGTTCGATAAGCTCGCGGCTGTGTGCCGGGTTCGAGAAGTGATGTCCTTCGTGCGGAAAGATGACGAGTTGAGTGGGCACGCCGAATGTCTTTAATGCATGCCAGAATTCGTAGGATTGCGGCGCGGGGCACTCGCCATCGCTATCTCCCACGACAACGAGCGCCGGTGTTTTCACATTCTTGATGAAGCTGATGGGCGAACTCTTCAGGTACACGGCGGGGTCGTCGTACACGCTGGCGCCCATAAACGGGATCAGCGACTGGTCGACTTTATTCTCGCCATAGTAGCTCTGCAGATTGGAGATGCCGGCTCCCGCAACTGCCGCGCGGAAGCGGTTCGTTTGCGTCACGCCCCACATGGTCATGTAGCCGCCGTAACTCCATCCGGTAATGCCAACGCGCTGCGGGTCGATTGGCGCGGATTTGATGGCCTCGTCGACACCTGCCAAAATGTCCTGAAAGTCGCCGCCGCCCCAATCTTTCCGGTTTGCCGCCGTGAACTTCTCCCCCTGACCATAGCTTCCGCGAGGGTTGGGCTGCAGCACGAAATACCCCTGCGAAGGGAGCGCCATGGAAAAATCCCATCGCGTCGGCCAGTACGGCATAACGGCCCACGACGGCCCTCCGTGTACGCGCACGACAAGCGGATATTTCTTAGAAGAATCAAAATCCTTTGGATAGGTGAGCCAGCCTTGGACCGTGCCAATTTCAGTCGTCCAATGCAGACTCACCGATTTACCCCACACCTGCTGCAATCCAGAATTGCGATGCGTCAGCTGAGTCCAATGGCCAATTGGTCCCACCCACACTTCGGGAGCTTGCATGAAGGATTGACGTACAACTGCTGAAGTTTTCCCGTCGAGCGCCAGGGAGATATTCGAATCATAAGGAGCGTCGGAAACGCGTTCTTCGCCGCGCCAGAGTTCGCTGATCTTATTCGTGCCTGCATCGACGCGCGCAATGACGCTTCCTCCGTCCGCGATTCCTGCAAAGCTGATGTTCGAGGAATCGCCCGACCACGCGAGCCAGGAAGCGCTCATTTTCATGTCCGCGGTGAGATTGGTCATCGAGCCGCCGCCAGCAGGCACGGAATAAATGTCGCCGCCGACAATCGCTTCGTCGCTCATCAGACCGCCAATGAAGGCAATGGAACGACCATCCGGCGACCAGCGCGGTTCGGTAATTTGCATGCCGGGCTTTTCAACGATCGTCTTTATCGCTCCAGAGTCAGCATCAAACGCAAGCAGACTCGCGATGTACCAGTTGTCGTCCCCACTTCCATGCGCGGCCGTCGCCACCAGATGCTTGCCGTCCGGTGCCCAGTCAAATTCGTAAACGTAGAGATCTTCGGGGGACATTTGGCGAACTCGGGAAGACGCGGGATCCACAAGCGTGAGTCTTTGTTCGTGTATATCTTCGGAAACAACGCCCTGGTCCGGCGTTTCCGCCACCAAGGGCCCCGCGGCGCGCGTGGCGTTTTCGGTAAAAAGAAGCGCAATCGATTTTCCGTCCGGAGACCACGCAGGCCCTGACAGGAATCCCTTCAGGTGTGTCAGTTGCTTTGCTTTGCCGCCTTCGGCGCTGGCGATAAAAACCTGCAGTTGCTCGCGAGATGCAGCGTCCGAAAGAAAGACGAGTTGATTGCTGTCAGCCGACCAGGCCACATCGTGCTCCTCGTGAGCGGTCTTCCCATCACCCGCTGTGATGCGCTTGCTCTTGTTCAGCGAATCCAGCTCCGCAACGTAGATCGCGGAGTCTGTCGACGTCTCATCGCCCGCACCAGTGATTGACTCGACCCAAGCTACGCGCTTTCCGTCCGGAGAAATGGAAGCCTGCTGAAATGCGCGTACGCCAAACATGGCGCGCATCGCGCCGTCAAATGAGGGATTGCTTTGCGGCTTCGTTGAAGGCTGAGCAACAGCAACCATTGGCAGCGCGAATAAGCAAATTGCCACAGCAGACAGTTTTCTATTTTTCAATTTGTTGCTTCTTTCCCCGATCCAAACACCTCGGCTATGCCATCGTGCAAAACAGCGAGCGCTTCTTCAAACTGCTGATCCGTAATCACCAGCGGCATGAGCAATCGGATGACGTTTCCATAAGTTCCCGCGGAAATGATCAGCACGCCTCGCTCATAACAATACCGCACGATGGATTTCGTTTCTTCGGCAGCAGGCTCCCGCGAGTCCGCATCACGCACAAACTCGAGCGCGCGCATGGCGCCGATACCATGGATCGCACCGATCTGAGCCCAGCGCTTTTGCCACTGTGCAGCTTTCGCGACGAAGTGTTCGCCCAGCCGCCGCGCTCGCTCGCACAATTTCTCTTTTTCCACGAGTTCCAAAACCGCGAGAGCAGTCGCACAGGCCACGGGATTTCCGTTGTAGGTACCGCCAAGCCCGCCAAGTGCCGGGGTATCCATAATCTCCGCGCGGCCCGTAACCGCGGCAATGGGCAAACCTCCGCCGAGCGACTTGGAGGAAACCAGCAGATCAGGCTCAATGCCGTACTGCTCACAGGCGAACAGTGTTCCTGTTCGGGCGATTCCCGTTTGCACTTCGTCTGCAATGAACAGAATTCCTTTCTTGCGGCAGATGGCCACAAGTTCTTTAAAAAAATCGGGCGGCGGGGCCATAAACCCGCCTTCGCCCAGTACGGGCTCTGCAATCACGGCTGCAACGCTTTCAGCAGACACCACTCGGTGGAGCACCTCTTCCAGTTGATGTGCACAGCTCAGCCCGCAGGAGGGATATTCCAGGTGATATGCGCAGCGATAGCAGTAAGCATACGGAATCCGGTAAATGTCCGGCACAAACGGGCCGAATCCCACCTTGTAGGGATCTGATTTGCTGGTGAGCGACAGGGCCAGCAGGCTGCGGCCATGAAAAGCGTGGTCAAAACAGATCACCGCAAATCGCTTGGTGTACGCGCGGGCCAGTTTTATTGCGTTTTCGATTGCCTCTGCACCGGTGTTCACCAACAAAGTCTTTTTTGCAAAGTTCCCCGGCGTCAATTGATTCAAGCGCTCGGCCAGCCGCACATACCCTTCATAGGGCGAAACACTGAACGCCGCATGCAAGAATCGGTCGGCCTGCTCGTGTAATTCTTTCAGCAACGGGTCGGGGGCGTGTCCCACGTTCAGACAACCGATACCTCCGGCCAGGTCGATGAAAACATTTCCATCGACATCTTCCACGAGGGCTCCCTTGGCCCGCGCTGTGAACATGGGAGTGTAATGAAATACGCCGCGTGGGACGGCGCCTTCTCGGCGCTGCTGCAATTCCCTAGAACGAGGCCCGGGAATAGAAGTGCGCACCCTTATGCTCGACATGACCCCCCAATTCGCAGGCGACGAGGCCTCCCCCAGTCTCTGCACATGCAACTTCAGAATGGACTTCGGTGTTGCAGGTCGCGCGCGCCTACCCTTGCTCGCCCCGCTGATCGGTGGCGAGAACCTTCAAAAACGATCTTGCTCAACCAAACTGAAAACGGGAGTCATTGTAAGCGGCGAGAATGCATTGTCAAGCATTTTCTGTATACTTACATTTTTGCAGTAGATATACTTGCCCTCGAAACGCGGTATAGATTGTATTTACGTATTTCTTCTTATTATACTTGGGACCTATGAGCAAGGGTCGGAAGGCACCGCAACGGAAACAGTCCAAGGGCCGCCTCTATTTTGCAATTTCCGATGTATCTTCGCTGCTTTCCGTCAGCCCCTCCACCCTTCGCATGTGGGAGAACATGGGCTTGATCACTCCCGACAGAACGTCAGGGGGCCGGCGCATGTACTCACCCGAGAAAGTCGAGCGCCTGAAATACATCCAAACCTTGCGCACGGAAAAAAACCTCAATGTCGAGGCGATTCGTGAAGTGCTCGGCACAGCCGCAAAATTGGATCGCGAAACAGCCAAGGTTTCGACAACCGGTGTCTCCATTTCGAGGCATCTGCGCAAGCTGCGCCGTCAGCGCAACATGACACTTTCTCAGGCGGCAAGCGGGACGAACTTGTCCGTTAGTTTCCTCAGCAGCCTGGAGCGAGGAAAGACCAACGCTTCTGTCGCGACGCTCCAAAAGCTTGCCGTCTTTTACGGCACCAATGTTCAGTCGTTTTTTGGGACCTCCAAAAAGCCTCTAAAACTGGTGACACCACGCGTTCGCAAGCAACTTTCGAATGAACCAGGGATCAACATCGAACTCCTTTCCTTTGGAAACAATGTAATGGAGCCGCATCTCTACCGCATCGCTCCGGGAACTTCCAGCGGCGGTTCCTATCACCATGAAGGGGAAGAATTTATCTATGTCATCAGCGGATCCTGCGAAATGTGGCTCGATGAAATGGAGCACTACACTCTCCGAGAGGGCGACTGTCTCTATTTTCCCAGCACGCAGACTCACCGGTGGAGCAATTCCGGCAACGAGACAGCTGTTCTATTGTGGACGAACACGCCGCCGACTTTCTAGCAGCTCAAGTGCGTCGCCGCCAGGTCAGGAGGGGGAGAAGAACTTGTTCCCTGCATCCGACATCACGAGACAAAAAGTGACTCGCAAACGGCGATCCTGGCTGCTCTTTGATTGTTGAGGGTTCTTGTCGATTCAAGAAAGGCCCCGCACAACTTCTTTGTTCGAGGCCATTCTTGAATGCAATCGGTTTCTGCTGGCGAATTAGAATGTGAGCCGCATGCCAATTTCAAAGGCTCGCGGAACACCCTGAGAGAAGACGCCTGAACCAAGTCCATACCGGTCGATTCGTTGGCTATAGGTGGTGCCGTTTGCCGAACCAGCGGTGCCGTCCAAGATTCCGCGCAGCGGCGCAGTTATGAATCCTCCCGGGGGATCGAAGTTCGCTTTGTTGACCACGTTATAGATGTCGACCGTCGGCTCGAGAACCGTCTGCTCTCCAAATCCGTGCCACAAGTGCGACAGGCGAAATGTGTAGCTCAGCCGCAAGTCATCTGCAATGAAATTGTCGAGACCCACCTGGCCAGCAGGCGCAGGATTAATGGGCTGAATGGATGCGCCCAGGGCCTGCATCTGCGCTGGCGTAAAAATCCCGGCCTGGACAAGCGCTTGCCCCGCCGGAGTGAAAGTACCCGCATAATTCGTATTGAAGCTGCTGATTCGATTGTTCAGGTCGCCTACCTTCACGCTGCGGCCAAAGGAGCCCACGTTGGTTCCGGGAAGGACATCCCCGCCCGTTCCATCACCCGTGACATCCGATCGGAAAATGTCGGCAGCGCAGGCACAAGAAGGAATCGTCAGGGTAGCCGGCAGCGCACTGTAAATGCGCGTGATCAGGCTGAGCCGCAATCCGCCCACGAATTCGAACGTGCTGGCGAACGTAAACATGTGCGTGCGATCCAGGGCATTGGGACCGAAATAGTGCAGCGGATCGAAATTGTCGCGCGCGTTCTGTCCAAAGACGACGTCCTGATCCGGCTCCGTGGAATTGAAGCGCGAAAGATTGTAAACCGCTTGCCAAGATAGCTGATGCATTCCGCGGAACGGCGTGTTGACGTCCTGCTTAACGCGAACTTGAAGTGCGTTGTAAACCGAACGCCCAATCGTATCGCTGACCATGATCTGGCCGAAATTGGGGTTACGCCCGGGGAATGCGAATCCGCTGTTCGGTGTTACAAAGGTGGTCAGTTGTCCGTGCCCGGGGCTTCCCAGCCCGTTCGAACTGAAGTCAAAAATGTTGACCGGTCTAGGCGTGTACGACCCTGTCGCGCTCGCCCCCGAGGGATTGTTGGGGCAAACGATAAGCGCTTGCTGCAGCGTGTAACCTGGACCGCCGCAATTTTGTAGCGTCGTGGCCACGGCAGTCTGCGCTGCAGTCACATCAAACGTGTTCGCTGCACCAACGGCGTTGACGTCATGATTTATCAGCGAGTGCGTGGTGACGTTGCGCAAGTAGTCGACGGAAACAAGGATGCTCTTCTTGAACTGGTGCTGCACGCCAATGTTCATGGCAACGGAGCGTGGCAACTGCAGATGCGGCGTAAGAATCCCGAACAAGGTGTTCTTGTCAAAGACGTTCGGGTCGTCGAATCCAGCCGTGCCATTAGGATTGAAATTCGCCGCGGCTGCAGCGTTGGCCGCTTGGTATGCCGCCTGCGCGGCAACGACTTGATTTACGACGTTGCCGATCGGTTGCCCGATCAATGGGGTGATGTCGATGTTGGTTCCAGGGACGATTCCCCCGGTCAGATTGGGCGTGAGGTTTGCCAGGCCGCCGGGAATACGCAGCGGCCGATCAAAGATCAGATTCTCCACCAGGTAGTTGTCCCAAAATATTCCGGCGCCCGCGCGGACGACAGTTTTTCCGTTCTTAAATGGATCCCAGGCAATGCCCAACTGGGGAGAGAAACTCAGATTCGGCTGGTTCGGTTGGTGGCTTGCTCCCGGAACAAGTGGTTCGAGACTCGGAATGCCGCCAGCATCGCTGTTCGTGCGGCCCGAGATGCGGTTGTAGCGCAGCCCGGCAGTAATCGTGAGATTGGGTTTCGCCTTCCAGATGTCTGCAAGGTAAATGCCAAAGCGCTTGCCGTCGAAACCTCCACGCGGAAATCCGAGGCCGGACTTTTCCGAATCAAAGCCAAGGCCGTTCCCGAATGTGATCGAGGAAAGCGGATAGGCGAGCGGATTGTTTTCCTGGCCCGCGGGTGCGGTACCAGGGATACCGATGAGCATCGGGCCATTCTGAAAGAATCCAGCAAAGGTGAATTCTGGCACGTGGACGAATTCACCGCCGTATCTCAGGGTATGGCTGTGAATCGAACGTGAACCGTCGTACCGCACTTCCTGATTATGCTGAAGCGTCGTCTGCGCCACCAGGTAGTTGGGGCCCAAACAGATCAAGTTTGTTCCCGCGGTACAAAGCGTGTCGAAGCCGATCCCAATACCGGCATTCACGCCACCGGCAAAGGGTTCCGGCAGGCCAGCAACCTGACTCCGTGCATCAGAAATGTAATTGCGATAGTTCAGAAGCCCCACACGAAAACTGTGCGTAAAGCTTCCTGTCACTCCGTCGAGTCCGAAGGTGTGCGTGGAGTTGTAATTCTTGTTCGCGAAGGGCTGGAACGAAATTCCGCCAAAGCCCGTAATCAAATTCATCTGGTCAAAATGAAGCGCGTAAAATGCCCGCCACACCTTCGTGACGTTCCAATCCGCCCGCGCGGTGGCCAGTGTCTCGTGGAAAGGTGCAGGAAAGGCGCCACTAAACTGCGTAAAAGGAGCTTGTGCCTGGGCGAATGTGGTGCCGTGCTGCAAAGTGTGTTCGTAGTTTAGAAACCAGAAAACACGGTCTTTGATGACCGGACCACCGACACGGAAGCCCACAATGCTGCGGTCGAATGGCGCATCCGATCCATTGATGGAGGCTGCCATCGAATTGTTGCGATAGAGGTAGAAGGCACTGCCATGAATTTGGTTTCCGCCCGCACGCGTGATGATGTTCACCGCACCCGAAGTGGTCACACTGTTGGCGGGATCCAGCGTCGATTGCGCAACTTGAAATTCCTGAATCGATTCTTCGGAAAGGTTCGTGGTGGTCGTACCAACGGTGTCATCCGTCACATCCACGCCATCCACCTCAATTCGTGAAGAGCGTCCAGAGCGACCTTGCACCGAGACAGCCGCAAATCCCTGTTTCGTGGGATCAAGATTCCCACCATCCTGCAATTGCACGCCTGCGTTGAGCTGCGCCAGATCCAGAAAATTTCGGCCGTTCAGCGGAATCGCCTCAATTTGCTTCTCGGACATCAGGTCTTCGACGACCGCTTGCGTCGTATTGACCGAAATGGTTGAGTCGGCCAGGACTTCCACCTTCGTCACTTGAGAAGCAAGCGGCATCGTGAAGTCGCCGTTCGTGGTCGCACCCACCGCGACAGTGAGGGTCTGCTCTCCTTTGCCAAAACCAGCAGCTTCGTAAGTCAGCTTGTAAGCCCCGGGTAAAAGAGCCACCGCGGAGTACGTTCCGGCTTCGGTCGTCGTCACCGAACGGCTTGTCCCCGTCGTAACTGACGCGAGGGTCACGGTCACACCCGCGAGCGTGCCGCCGCTTTGGTCCGTCACTGTTCCTAAAATGCTGCCTGTCGCCGTTTGCGCGGAAAGTCTTGTGTTGCCTGCCGAAAGGAAGAGTCCAGTGAAGATTATGAAAAAGCCCAGCCTGACGCGCTGCATCATCCCCCCAAGAGTGTAGACTTCGGCCCCTTGGCCGAATGAATTCAACCCAGCACCTTTTAACGTGGCCGCGATTTTACGCGCACGTCAGGGATTGTCAAGGAGTTTTTGCAGTCTTACACTTTTTCTGTAGCTTTGCGAAGGTACACAATAGATAAAATACCCTGCGTAGCGGTCCTGTTCTCCCGCTCAGACTCCGTTCCGTTATGTTGCGTTAGGAGTGGGAAGGCTGCTGCCGCGGCTGGTTCGGTTGTGGCAGTGCGCACCTGGCTTACAACGTGCGCTGAGTATCTCAGCGCCATTCAACTTATTTTAATTTGGCCACTTCTTCTTCCACTTCATGCAGCAAGCGGTCAAGATCAGCTCGTGAAAAGTAGCGGCCTGCCAACACGACACTTTGGATCTTTCGCGTGTTGCCAATGTCCTGCAGCGGATTAGCGTCCAAAAGAACGAGGTCGGCTCGTTTTCCCTTCTCGATTGTCCCCGTATCCACAAGGCCCAAATATTTCCCGGCGTTCAACGTCGCCGCCTGCAATGCTTCCATGGGGGTCAGCCCCGCCTGCACCAGGAGTCCCAGTTCATCATGCAGGCTGAAGCCAGGATAGACACGCACGCCGGCAGCCGTGTCCGTTCCGGCAAGAATGGGCACTCCCGCCCTCTTCATCCCGCCCACCATTTTCAATTCTGCCTGAACAAACTTCTCCCGGTCTGCAACCGGATCCGTCGACCAGCTCTTCGAAATGTCTCGCGTAAACATCGGCCAGGTCCGCTCTCTCCAAGCGGCGGGAGCATATTTCATCAGCGGGTCTGGATCCGCGTTCGTCTGCTCGATAAGCCATTCGCCGCGCTCCCAATAGAGCGTCGGAACTTGCCAAGTCTCGTTCTTGACGAAAAGCGTGATGAGGGCCTTGGCGCGCTCCGGATCGTACGTCGAGAGGAATCGGCCTCGCCCCGGCCCACGCGGCGCAGCCATCAATTCATCCTCGACGGTCGAACATCCTTCGAAGACCCCGGTCAAATGTTCAATGCTTTTCTGTCCGGCATTCGATGCCTCCGCCGCGCGGACTTTATCCGGTACATGCCCGGCAAACACGATGCCGATCTTTTTCGCTTCATCTGCAGCCGCGAAATATCCATCGCGCGGAATGAGCGATTGAATCTTGATGAAGTCTGCGCCATTTTGCTTGAGCTCATCCACAATTCGGCGGCCGTCGGCAGGATCTTTCACCGGCGCAGAACTCGGGAATTGCGGAACAGGCCCATCCAGCATGGGGCCGGCAATGATCATGCGCGGCCCCAAAAGTTTGCCTTCCGCGATCCGGGCGCGCCATTTCTTCAACGGCTCGAGGTCGCCACCCATATCGCGTACGCCCGTCACCCCGTTCGCCACAAACAGCAAAGGGATTATTTTTTCGTCTTCGGGTAGCCACTCACCGAAAATTTCATGGACATGCATATCCCAGAGCCCTGGGATGAGATATTTTCCGCGACCGTCCACGACTCTCGCGGCCTTCGGGACGGACGTCTCGCCGCTCTTCCCAACCTGCAAAATCTGTTTGCCTTGAACGATCACCGTCATATCCGCCTGGACGGGTGCGCCGGTGGCGTCAATTACGTTTACGTGCGTGAAGGCCAGAGTCGATTCTTGCGCGGTCACGGCAGACGCAATCTCGATCAAGAAAAAGACAGAAAATAGAATACGAACTGTTTTCCTCAGCATGGATCCCTCGCAAGAGGGCGCATTGTACTCGCGCCAGAATTGAAACACAAATCTCGCCCCTGACCCCGCCGCTTAAGCGAAGCCGCTTTCTTTCTCTATGCATAACGCAAGACGCAACTCATGCCTGCTCTGAAATTGAGAGCGCAGCTGACACGAACAAGTAGCGCCGCTCCGTGCTCAGCCCGCGTGCCACCAGGTATTCCAGCAGATCCTTCAACACGGCAGTGTTTCCCGTAGCCCCCTGCCACAACCCGAGCACGTGCTTTTTCCCGCTCGTTTCGAAGCGCGGGGCCATCCGCTATATGACGCTGCGCGATAGGCTCGCCGGGCGACAGGCAGAGATCCACGCTGCACGCGACCGCAAGATCGAGGAAGCCCGTCATCAGCGACAGCTCCGGCGGGCAGCAGTATCGATGCTTGCCCATTCTTCGAACGCGACTTCCATGACCTCGCCAGGTGAAACACAAGCGGGCCCTGCAGGGATGCAACCATGCTGAGGGATAACTTGGTGGAGCTCATCGACGCGATGCTAATCAGTGCGGGAGCTGATCCTCTCTTGCTGTACATTCATAACCGGACACAAACATCGGACGATAGACTCCCAAACCTTAAAAATCCTCGCGCCGAAGGGGCGAAATTTTCTCTAACGGAAAGTGCCTCTTCTCCATCTCAGGCTGAGCCAGCACAGTACCAAATTCGGTTTGGGACCTGACCTGAGCCTCAACTGGTACTCCCGCTAGCCCTTTTTTGAATCTTTCCTTAACGAACCGTCAAAGCGACACTTGGCGAACGCACACTTAGTGAACCGACACCTGCGTGCGGGGAGTGCCCAATGGAAAAAGCTATCCGGGTCCTCGTGGCGAATCATCCTCGGCTCATGCGTGAACTCATACTCACAACGTTCGCGGAACAACCCGACATCGAAATTGTTGGGGAAGTCGCCGAGGAGTCGGAGATTTTCGAAAGCGTAAAGAAAACCCTGCCAAATTTCGTGGTCATCGCGCTCGACCAGCCCGGCACAAGGCCACGCATCTGTGACGAGTTGCTCCGCGAGCACCCGGAGGTGCGAGTCATCGCAGTCGCGCCGGAGAAGAACTACATCGTTTATTACTGGGCTTCGCTCAAGATTTGTTCAAACGATATCGAGGCGTCTGAAAAAGGGATTTTGAACGCAATGAGAACCAGGATGGTCGCGAATGGAGCCAATTGAAAGATTTCATGCCCGGCCCTGGAGTGCAATTGCAATTGACCACAAAAAAAAGAGGGAAATGATCGCCCTTCTGGCTTCGGCTCTCTTGTTTTGCGCGCCGGCCTACCCACAGCGACAATCCCAGGGGAGTGCAGCGCAAGCTTCCGGAACGGAAGCTCCCGCGCGTGTACCTTTGCACTCACCGGATATCATCTCGGACAACCTTGAACATGTAGCAGCCTCAGCCGATCAGATCCTCGAAGTCCTAAACAAAGAAGCTGGCCTGATGGTCGAGTTGAAGCGCCTTCTTGCCCAAGACGCGGGCGTGAGCGGGCAGATTCTTGAAGAGTCCGATCTCACGGATGCAGCGGTTGCCGAACGTCTGCGCTTGGAACTGCGCGCTCGCGTGCTCGCAACGCGTCTCCTGCAGCGGTATGGCTATCTTGTGCCTCGAGTGAATCCGGATTCTGACCTCGAAGCGGAGCAAAAGCTCGTGCGGCAGGAACGGGCGCAAATGCTTGCGCGTGCTGCCGAGCGCCGCGACAGCCTTGGTGAAACTTTGCCTTCCGGCCGTAACGCTGCATGCGATCCGCGGAATGTCCCGGAGTGTGCGCTGCCGTCCTCTCTCCCAGAGGATCGTGAAAGTTTGCCAGTGGGCCCGGCTGCACCACCACGCGTGCCGCGTTCGTCGGCGCCGCTGCAACGGGCCGAAGACACTTCGCCCGGCCAG
>WNFI01196181.1_pt1 | contig 12813 bp, 13 predicted proteins | sample 5400471 | NCBI WGS metagenome assembly WNFI01 (sample SAMN13153348, study PRJNA577476) | soil metagenome | isolation source: 100 cm saprolite on Douglas fir-dominated hillslope | place: USA:California | collected 2013-09-17
TAACGCCTGCATCCTCTGATCGGCCATGCTCGTACTGGGGTTGGTGCGGGCCACAAAGGCAACTTTCTGGCTATCGGGTGACCAGACCAAAGCGAAGCCATGGCCACCATCAGCTTGCGCCAGGAAATGCTGGGCCTGGCCCTGACGGTTCATTAGCCAGAGGCTGGCGGGGAGAAAAGGCGTCGGGCTGTCGGCCAGACGCTCGTATGCAATAGTCTGGCCATTGGGTGACCAGGCAAAGAGGCCTGCGATACTCTGCGCGTTGCCCGCGAGTTGCAGCAAGTGGGTCTGATGCTGGCCATGCACATCTATAGTCCAGACGTCGCTTCCCATTCCCAATCCTGTGGAGGTGGAATAGATAATTTGCGAGCCATCTGGCGAGAGCACAGCGTCAACCAGGAAGGCCGACGGCGTATGGATATCGATGTTCGTGACCCTTCCTGTGGCCGCGTTGATTTCCCACAGCCCCGGATTCCAAATTCCCCCATTGAGAGGCGCATTGGGGCCGCGTGGAAACATTGGACGATAGAGAAAGGTTTCGCTTGAGCCAGGCAACCAGTGTAAAAAGGTGCCGCTGACATTGGCCGGTTCCAGGTTCAATGCCAGGTGCTGTGTATCAAATACCCAGAGCAGTTCACTATCGCTGCGTGTACCATCGATGGCCAGATAGTGCCCATCGGGCGAGATTTGGAGCGAGATAATGGCATCAGCGGTACTTTGCCCAAAGCTGTTGCCAAAGCTTGCCACCGTATGTGGTGTTTCTAATGGTTGATTGCTGCTTCCCGCGCGAGCGCGAGCCAGGACAAAGCCTTGTGATTCTTTCAGTACATAGTAGAGGTAGCGGCTACCCTGCGCGCTCACGTCGTTGGTATCGCGAGCAGCCTGGAGTATAGTCGAACTGGTGTGTCCATAATTGAGCAGGGCGAGATGGCTCATGAGGATGGCGCAGGCGATCAGGCTCGCCAATATGACTCCCGCGATTGTCCCCTTGCGGCCATAGTGTGCTGCTCCCGTATTCAATAGTGTGTCGTTTTTCTTACGCATATGCAGATACTCTCTTTTTTGTGCCCATTCCTTGCAAGTCTGCCTATTGAATTCTAGCAGTCCCGTATTACACGCTTATATACATATGTGAATAGAAATAAACTCTTTGCGTCTCGCAGGCTGGGGAGTTTATCGGAACTAATCTATGAAGTAATCCGTTATTTTAGATCTGCCGTACTCTAACATGAAAGGAGGCTATCAAGCCATGATCAATATCAATAAAACAGTTGCGTTCGTCTTCGGTATCGTTTTTCTCCTGATTGGGGTTCTCGGTTTCGTGCCAGCTCTGACACCTAACACGTCTTTGCTCGGCCTTTTCATGGTGAACCCGCTCCACAGCATTGTGCACCTCGCCTTTGGTGTGCTGGGCATCGCCGCCGCGTTAACGGGAACAGAGGTTCTCTATAATCGGATTGGTGGAATCATTTACCTGCTGCTCGGTATTGTCGGGTTCTTCCCTTTCCTGTATGCAGGATCGAATATGCTGCTCGGCCTGGTGATGATCAATCGGGCTGACAACTTCCTGCATATCGTGATCGGGCTTGTGTTGGCAGGTGTGGGCTTTTTTGCTGCTCAATCCCGGCGCACCGCGACCGCATAGCTCTGACTCTTCAGAAGAGTCAGAGACCTCTTCTGTTCTTGGGTAGAAAAATGGCCAGGAAGAACCCCTGGCCATTTTTCTGTACGCAGAAACTATGTGAGCACCTTTCTTGCCATACGCATAACCAGGGGGTGATAGTCGTACTCATAATTGCCGATGAAAGAGACTACGCGCCCGCCCCAGCCACTTTTAAAGCGATAGACCCCCGCCATAGCTTCGTCGGCCTCATCGCTGGCCGGTATGCCCCAGAAATCGTAGGAGCGCGCTCCGGCCTGTCTGGCCCAGCGGATCGCTTCCCACTGCAAGAGATAGTTGGGCATCAGATTGCGCCGGGCATTGCTGGAGGCTCCGTACAGATAAATTGCCTCGTGGCCGAGCAAGCTAACAAAGATACCCGCCAGCAATTCTTCATCCGCCCAGGCCAGGAAGAGGCGGGCCTGCTGGCGTGGCACCAGGATCTCCCAGACTTTGCGATAGTAGTCGAGCGTGTGGATGCCGAACTGGTCCCGTTTTCCGGTGGTCTGTAGCAGGTCATACCAGGCGCGCAACTCCTGAAATGTGCGGGCCGCGCGAACTTCGACACCCTTACGCGCGGCCAGGCGAACGTTATAGCGCCATTTCTCCTTCATCTGCGCCAGCAGCGTCTCCTCAGCAGGCTCGATATCCAGCAGAATGGTACGCAGAGGCTGAATCGCCTGTGTTTTGTGAAAGCCCAGTTCTTGCAAGCAGGTCAGTGCTGTCTGACTCTCGACGGTCTCGGTTAACAAACCTGGCTCGATCTGCAAGGCCAGGGCGCCCTGGCCGCGCAGAAAGGCGGTCAGCTTGAGCAGAAAGAGGCGCGCCAGGCTTGCGCCATGCGCTGTGGACGCCGTCCAATCCAGGATTGGGCCTTTAGGGACGTACGCCAGGTGGCCCAGGCGCGGGGGCAGATGGAGAACGGTTCTCCGCAACACCTGGGCCGCAGCCACGATCTTTCCCTCGGAGCTCTCCCGCAGTGCCAGGCGCTGTGGATGCCAGTCTGCCCCAGCTTTCAACTCGCCCCAACTCCAACTCTGCAAAAGATGTGCTTGCGGATGCCCGGTTACAAAAATGTCCCACTCTTCCTGTTGCGAAGGTGGGAGAGAACGGAGAACATACTGTTCCATGAAAAATTCTCCTATCAGCCTCTTTTCTGTAATGATACAATACTGCTGATTGAATGGAACCAATCATAGTAAGAGGCTGGCCGTGTCTCGCGTTGAGCAGCAAGTGAACTGGCTCTCTCTATGATGCATTAGGAGGAACTCGTGAAAATTGTGATCCTTGGCTGTGGCCGGGTTGGTGCCCTGCTGGCCGCTATGATGGATCGTGAAGGACATACGGTATCGGTGGTTGACCAGAGCAGTGATTCTTTTCAACGTCTGCCCGCCGAATTCGGAGGGAGTATCTTTGTTGGCAATGGCGTTGATGAAGATGTGCTCGTACGCGCGGGCATTAAAGAGGCCGACGCGTTTGCCGCCGTCACCAATGGGGATAACCGCAACATTATGGCCAGCCAGATCGCGCGGGACATTTTCCAGGTCAAGAAAGTTGTCTGCCGCATTTACGACCCCATACGGGAAGCAACCTATCGTGAACTGGGGCTGGAGACCTTCTGTCCCACGCAGGTGGGGGCAAAGATGCTTTTTGATGCCGTGCAAGCGAAGAATGAACAGGGGTAGAGTTGTATGTATATTATCGTTGGCGGTGGTGGCGATATTGGTTACTACGTCACCAAAAGCCTTTTTGCCCAGGGACACGAAGTTCTCCTGATTGAAAAGGGTGGAGCTCGATACCAGTCACTCAAAGACGAATTGGGTCAGTCGGTCTTTCACGGCGACGCTTGCGAGGCTCGTACTATGGATGAAGTTGGGGCCAGCCGAGCCGACGTGGTGATCGCGGTGACTGGCGAAGACGAGGATAACATGGTGATCTGCCAGGTGGCGAAGAAGCGCTACAAGGTAGGTCGCACGATAGCTCGTTTGAACAACCCGAAACATGAAGAGATCTTTGAGAGGGCAGGCATCGATATTCTGGTGAGTCCGACCAAGGCCATCCTTTCATTGATCGAGTCTGAGCTACCCAGTTCGCGTTTTGTGCCGTTGATGAAACTGAAAAACGCTGGCCTGGAAATTATCGAGGTGCGCATTCCTGCTGAATCTGATGTCGTTGGTAGGACGCTGGGCGAAGTCAATCTGCCCCGCACGTGCAACCTCGCCTTGATCATTCGCGACAAGGATTTTGTCACGCCTACGGCGGAGACGGTCCTATTGGCCAATGACGATGTGTTCGCGCTGGTCAGCCGTGAGGGTGAAGAGGCGTTGCGCAACGCCTTTGGCACGGCTGAATAGTTCCCGGAATCTGCGATTCCATCAGCAGGCAGGCTTAATCCTGCCTGCCTGGCTGCTGGCTCTCAGGCAGTTGCGTGATTGCTGGCTCATCATCGCGGGCTACCGGCTCATCTGTCACCGGTGGGATTGGGCGTAGTAGATCAATATGCTCGATCTTGTTCACTTTGAGCGGGCTCTCCTGCCGCCCATTTCGCGCTGTCGCGCTCTTTGTGGGCTCATTTTTGAAGTGCAAGCTCTCGGCGAAAGAGCGGCGTTTCGGCGGCGGTTCGGCCCCGTTTGCCTGTCCACGCGTACGTATCCATGAACTGCGCTGGCTGGTCGCCAGGATATCATCACCACTCTCGCCACGTATCGAACGATAGAGGCTGGCGATAACCACCCAGACTGCTGCCACGACAGGTGTGGCCAGCAGTGCGCCAAATGCGCCGAATAATTGCGCGCCGATAATCAGGGCCAGGATCGAGGCAACTGGATGCAGGCCCACGGCGTGCCCTACTATGCGCGGCCCCAGGATATTGCTCTCGATCATCTGTATCACAATAAAATAGAGCAGAATCCAGATCGTGCGTGGATAAGGATCGGGCAGCAGCAGCGAGATCAGCAGCGCCGGAAGCGCGGCCAGTGCGGGCCCGACCATAGGGATCGTCTCAAAGAGGAAAGCCATCACCCCGACAATCAGCGCGTAATTTCCAAGGTGAAAGAGACTACAACCAACTCCCGACAGGATGCCAATGATCAGCGCCAGGGTGAGCTGGCCGCGAATATAGTTGCCCACCACTTTGCTCAGCGCGTCCTCGAAAAGCAGCACGTGCGGCATCCAACCTTTGGGTACAATCCCCACGAGACTATTACGGATACGCCTGCCGTCCACGGTCAGATAGAAGCCCAGCACCGCGACCAGCAGGATATTCACGAAGATATCAGTGACGAAAAAGACGATATTCAACGCATTCGTTACCAGATTGTTGACGAAGGTTGTGACCTGGTTTTGGAGCTGCATTAGCGTACTGTCGATGTTCGACTGCGGAATACCCTGCAGCAGCAGCCAGGCGTGCAATGCTTGATAGGTTTGTGGCAAGTTGCTGAAATAGCTGGGTAGATTGTTTGAGAAGTACTGAATCTGCTGAATTAACGAGAAGACCAGGGCGTAACAAAGACCACCTAAAGCTCCGAGAATTACCGCGAAGACCAGCAAAGTCGCCAGCACTCGTGGTATATAGCGACCCAGAATATTAACGAGGGGAGTTACCAGAAAAGCGACGGCCATGGCCAGCAGCAGCAGCAGGATAGCATGCACAAACTGTCCCAGAATGGACCAGGCGGCCCAGAAGAGAACACCAATACAGATAATGCTGATTAAAACGTCGCGTACCCGCTGCCAGTTCACTCGATCCATCTTTCCTCGCCTCTCTGGTTCCTTCGCTAACAACATTCTTTTGTCTTGTTATTCTGGCAGGTTTCTGGCGAAAGCACAAGTAGCGTACGCACAAGGGATTCCATCAATGACTGGTGTTTTGAGCGCGTGGCGTAGCCCCAGCTCCCCATCCACGCCGATGGCGAGGCAAGCTCATTTTTAGTCCCCATTAATGGTGGGACTGAATGAGTATTCGTTAATATAAGAGTTTCTCTTCGTCAAGTATAATAATACTAAGCCGAAAAATACGCGGGCACACTGCTGTGCCTGCTATCTTTGTACTAGCAAAACTATAGTAAATTGTAAAAAAGGAAGTGCCCATGAACACATCTGCCACCCTTGCATCTACACAGATGGTTTTAGCCTGGACACTCCTGGGTGTGCTTTTAGCCTGGATGTTCTTCTGCATGTTCCTGGCTTTGCGACCGCAAGGACCCAGGAAACTGGAGGCAGCGGATTTGCCCACACCTTCGGGAGCTTTTCCTGCGATTCTCTCGCATGCGCCTCTACGCCTGGCTACCGTCGCCGTACCTATTGATCGATCTTCTGGCAGTGCCCCGGTGGTTGCATCAGAGCCCGCCAGCGACGTTGGATCGATACCAGTTGCGTAACCCTTTTGCTACTAGTATTCCCAATATAACCAGTGACCTGAAATGGTACAGTCGAATATCCCTCTGCTGTACCATTTTTAATTGCCTGGACTCTGGCTGGCCGGCACAAAGGTGCCGTTTTCATTGAGAAAAATGAACTGACTGCCCTGTACAACGACGATCATATCCAATTTTCCATCGTGGTTGACATCTTGAAACGTCAGCGTTACCGGCGTCAGATCTTGCCCTGGTCCCAGCAGTGTCGGACCACTAAACACGACGCTTTTCGAGACATTGTCGCCTGGCACCTCGATCACGATAATATGCCGGTTGAGGTTCATTGCGATAAAATGACTGGGGTTTTGTGGCGAATCGTGGTGGCCCACGACTTTGTCTGTTTGGAAGGTGCGTGGGCGGCCATAGTGCCAGTCGTCCTGTGTGATTTGCCACCAGGAACCGAGCGCGCTTAAAGCGACCCAACCAAGGATCATAATCAACATCGCCAGACCAACAAAAAGCAACCAGTGGAAACGCTTCTGGCTGCCAGGCAAGGCCAGTCCTCTTCGAGGGGTATATGCCGCTGTGGTTCTCGTGCTCTCCTCGTTCTCGTCAAAAGAGAGACGTGGCGGCGGCGTATCCTGAAGCGTAGGTATCCGCCCCTGTGTGGCAGCACTCCGTGGTGGGATGGTATGCCGCTCGTTAGCTGCGTAGGCACGTCCGCGCCGACTCTGCTGGACCTGTACATCGGCAGCGCGACCCGTCTCGCTACGCACATCGGCCAGCCCATGGTAACGCCTGGCACTATTCGACGGGCGTGCCGGCCAGATATCGTCATATTCATCCTCGTGCAACATTTCTTCCTCCGTAATGAAGTGATCGCGGGCGGCTTTACGCCTCATATCCCGCTGCGCGCGCGTAGAGTCCACGGTTCACCGCCTCTCAGTTTCGTATCATCAGGTGCAATAGAATGCAAGTTCTATATAATTAGTGATAGTATACCCTGAAAAGAACAAATTTTCAAGTTTTTATAGGACTTTTGCGCCGCGTGGGCAAGACCTGTCTGTCGGTCCTGAACGCTTGCGCAGATCCCTGCAAATAGGTTACAGTAGAGGCTCTAACAAGCGCTTTTTATGAGGGAATTTATGTTTTACTGGAAACAACTTTTCGCCAAATATTGCAAGATGGGGCCATACGGGTTGGCAGCAAGCGTGATCATCACCCTGTCAGTGGTTTTTCGCATAGTTCTGGTGGTGTTCCATTTTCCTGAGGTAAATAGTGACGAGGGGAAAATGGGTATCGAGGGGATGCATATCGCCTTTCAGGGGCAATTCCTTATTTATCACTACGGTCAGGACTATTTGGGCGTTCTCGAAGCCTACCTCGCGGTACCTTTCTTTCGCCTTTTTGGCGTTTCCGATATTACCTTGCGCATGGGCATGCTCTTGATGTTCGCGCTCTTTATGATCGTCATGTACTGGTTGACCAGCCTGCTCTACAGCAAACGCCTGGCGCTGGCCACTCTGATCCTGCTGAGCTTCGCGACGACCGATATGCTGATTCAGCAGTTACGCGCCATTGGGGGCGCGATGGAGCTGATTCTGTTCGGCGCGCTGATGATGCTCCTGGCGTATCGCCTGGCTGCAACAGCCGGTGAGCGAAGTCGCGGGCGCTATTTTACGTATTTTGCCTGGGGCTGGACGGCGGGAATCGCGCTCTGGGTGCATATTCTGGTCCTGCCGTTTGTCCTGTGCAGCGGCCTGCTGATTCTCGCCTTCTGTTATCGTGAATGGCGTTCAATGGCTGTCCCCTGCTTATTCGCGGGTTTCCTGCTGGGTGGTTTTCTCTTGATCCCAGGGTACTCGTCGATCAGTCACGCGCTGAATATGCAAAGCGGCGCGACCGTCATGCCGAATGCCACCGCAGCTCAACTGAGCAACCTTCCGTTCAAACAATTTGTCAGCACGTTTCTCTGGGGCATTCCGCTGACAACCTGGATACAACCAGTCTGCTCATATAATGATCTGCCCGGTTTCACTTCCGGTAACTCGTTGACGCTGCCTTGCACACTGATACAAGGTAGCTGGAGTGCTGGTTACGTGCTCTTGCTGGGGATAGGGCTGTCGCTGGCGGGCGGCGCGTGCTGGAAACTGTGGAAGCAGCAACGCGCTCAGAGCCAGACCTGGACGCCGGAAAAACAGCAGGAAGCAGTCCGGCAATTTGCCCGTTTGATGCTTTTGCTGATTGCTGCGCTGGTCATTTTCCTCTACGTGCGCAGTCCTCTTTCGGGTTTGAGGCCGGTGAGTACCCGCTACCTGGTTGGTATGCTGGTTGCGACGCCCGCCATTCTCTGGCCGCTCTGGCGGCTCATCGGTCTGGAAAAACTTCGCCTGACGCTCACCGGGAGCATAAAATGGCTCAGCCGCGTGGCGCTGGTCCTGGTTGCTCTGGTTGCCCTGGCCTGTACGGTCTGGACCGTGACGACCGTGCCCGCGGCGTATGCGGATGAGCAGCAACAGATGCAGCTCATTACCGATCTCTCGAAAATGCACATAAACCGCGTGTATCTGGAATACTGGACCTGCTACCGCCTGGCATTTCAGAGCCAGGAACATATTATCTGTGCGAGCCCACCCTACCCCACGACCGTAGGAGGCGATCCATATAGGCCCTACGCGCTCGCGCTCCAGAACACCCCGAACGCACCTTTTATGTTCCCGAATACGATTGACGCCCGCCCAGAGATTACTGCATTTGAGAAGTATAACAGCGAGTATGGGAAGCATTTTCAGGAATATAGTTTGGATGGGATGCTCCTGTTCATTCCTGTAACAAACGGCTAAAGATTTCCGTGTCAATAGTGTTCTTTTGCAACGTGTCTCAACTGCTGGTAAAAAGCTAGAAGCGTTCTATCTGGAAAAGGGTAAGAGCATGATTTGCCGGATAAGTGATTTGAATGACAATTTCGAATTAGATCCAGAGACGCACTGGGTCAAGGCGTTTCGCACTGACGGCGATTTTTACCTGATTGAACCGCGTGCAGCGATGCAATTGGGTATCTGGAGCACCCAACAGAGGATGGCGCTCATGCAGTCTCAGGAAATTCTCGATCAGGAAAAGAAATAGCAGGTTGACCAGCTCACGTTCGCGCTGATATTTTTGTATGTATCAGCTATAGAAGATTGTAATCAGGGCATAGGGTGTCATCAAAAGACGCCCTATGGCCCTGTGGCATAAACAGTTACCAGCGCTGCGTCTACCGTTGGTATGGATTCTGTTGATAGGGATTCTGCGCATAGCTGGGCTGGCCAAAGTAGACATGCGTACGCCGCTGACCAAACAGCAGGTAGAGTAATGGCCCGATAAATGGGATCAGCCAGATGACCAGCAGCCACCCCAGCATTCCCATGGGACTGTGATCGTCCTGGAGAACCATCACGGTCTCGATAATGTGGCCGACGAGTGGTATAAAAACGAGTACGAGGAATAGGCAGGAATTGAAGGCACAGCCTCTATTTGATGACATTCTTTATCTCCTTTATAGAAAACATACTTGAAGCAATTTCATGCCAGAAAGACGTTTCAAGTACTATCGCGTGATTCTTTCTCACCTGATAAGTATACGGATTAGTATATTGATGCGTTGCACTGTTGCAATCAATTTATTTGTCGCTTCTGGTGCTGAAAAAGTGGCCGTTTTGGGCGAGGCGCGAGCTGAAGAGTTCGGCAAACGCAACGGCGTGCCCGGCGAATTACTGATCAGGGTTACTCCAACACGAGTCAGTTTCGCAAAGGATATTGCCAATTAATGCACGTTCCGGCTCTGGCCCACCCAATACTTCTCGCGCAAGTCGCGTTTCAGAATTTTGCCCGCTCCGCTTTTGGGGAGCGCGTCGGGGCTGAATTCGATGCTGCGAGGAGCCTTGTAGCCAGCAATCTGCGTATGCGCGTACACGATGATCTCTTCCGCGCTGGCCTGCGCGCCGGGTCTGAGGACGACGACCGCGTGCACAGCCTCACCCCAGCGCTCGTGGGGGATACCGATGACCGCGGCTTCCAGCACAGCGGGATGCGTGTAGAGCGCGTTCTCAACCTCGACCGAGTAGATATTCTCGCCTCCGGAGACGATCATATCTTTGGCACGATCGACAATGTAAATATAATTCTCTTCGTCAATGGTGGCGAGATCGCCGGTATGCATCCAGCCGTCCACAATGGCTGCGGCTGTGGCTTCGGGCATGTGCCAGTAGCCCAGCATAACATTGGGACCACGCGCAATGATCTCGCCGATCTCGCCGGGCTGGACATCCTCGCCATCGACATTGACCACGCGCACCTCGACACCCAGCGCCTCGCGACCAACTGAGGAGAGCCGCCGGATCTGTTCCGGTGTGCCATCTGGCACGTGATCCCAGGTGTCCAGTCCCGTCAGCACTGGCGCCGTTTCGGTCATGCCGTAGCCCTGACCGAAGATCTGTCCCCATTTCTCCAGCCCTTTTGTGAGCAGTTCGACCGGCATGGGTGAGGCTCCGTAGCCCAGACGGCGCAGGCTGGAGAGATTGTAGCTATCAACCTTGGGGTGGTTCAGCACCATATTGATCATCGTGGGTACCAGCAGCGTGACGGTGACCTGCTCCTGCTGGATCATTTGCAGAACGAGTTCCGGATTGAACATGGGAATGAAGACGTGGCGCGCGCCAACCATGGTGATCGCGAACGTTGAGGCGGTATCGGCCAGGTGGAACATCGGCGCGGCGTGCAGATAGACATCCTTCTCACTGTACGCGGTGCCGATAATCACGTGCATGGCGTTGGAGACAATATTCTTGTGCGAAAGCATTACGCCTTTTGCGCGCCCGGTTGTGCCGCCGGTATAGTAGAGGCCTGCCAGGTCGTCATCTTCAAGGGCCTGGTCCACGCTCTCTTGCATATGGCTGCCCTTGCTGACCACGTCCTCGTAGTTGATCATACTCTCAGGCGTCTCCTCACCGGTGTAGATGACGCTCTCTACCGTGGGGAAGGTATCGCGCCCGGTGGCGTGTGCTGCGAAGGTCTTGTCCACGATCAGCGTTTTGCTCTCGCTGTCGTTGAGGATAAAGACGATTTCGGGACGGGCCAGGCGGATATTGAGCGGGACGATGACTGCTCCCATGCGAGCGCAGGCGTAGTAGAGTTCCAGGTAGCGGTGGCAGTTGAGCATCAGCACAGCCACCCGATCGCCGCGCTGCACGCCCAGAGCAGCCAGGCCGCGGGCGAGGGCGTCAGTACGTTGATCAAACTCTTCCCAGGTGTAGCGTGTACTACCGCAAACAATTGCCTCATGCGAGCCAGCGATCTTTTTTGCGTGTGCCAGTCCCTGTGCAATGTTCATGGGAAATTCCCTTTCGCTTAAGCAAATTCAATGATGCCACGGATAATCTTGCCGTTGATCATATCGGCGTAGGCTTCGTTGATCTGATCCAGGGTATAGGTTCGCGTAACCAGTTCGTCGAGTTTGAGTTTGCCCGTTTCATACATGCTGAGCATGGTGGGGATATCGTTGCGCGGGCGGGCATCGCCATAGAGCACGCCCATCACACTTTTCTGGCTGAGCACCAGGTTGAGGGGCGCGATCGGCAGCGTTTGCTGTGTGGCTGGCGCGAGGCCAACGAGGACAAGCGTGCCGTTTTTGGCCAGCGCTTTATAAGCCTGGTCGGTGGTCTCTGGGAGCGCGATGGCGTCGAAGGCATACTCTACGCCCACGCCCTCGGTCAGCGCGCGTATCTGCTTCACCACGTTGCCTTCACGCGAGTTGATAGCGTGTGTCGCGCCCAGCTCGCGGGCCTTCTCCAGCTTGAAGTCGTGAATGTCCACGGCGATAATCATGCGCGCGCCCGCCAGAGCCGCGCCCTGCACGATATTCGAGCCAACGCCGCCGCAGCCAACGATCAGCACTGTGCTGCCTGGTGCCACGCGCGCGCGATGGATCACCGAGCCGACACCTGTCAGTACGCCGCAGCCAACCAGGACAGCGCGATTGAGCGGGTAGCGTTCAGGGATGGGGACCAGCGAAATGTCGGGCACCACGGTGCGCTCGCTGAAGGTTGAGACAAAGCAGAACTGGCCAACGTTCTTGCCATCCCTGTGCATGCGAAACGTGCCATCCAGCAGCGGCCCAGCAGCGGTGCCCGCGCCTTTATCGCAGAGATTAGCATGGCCCGACGTACAGGCAGGGCAGATACCGCAGGAAGGCATAAAGCTCAAAACTACGTGATCTCCCACTTTATAATTCGTCACGCCTGGGCCAACTGCCTCAATGATGCCCGCTCCCTCGTGGCCCAGCGCCATCGGCAGATACGCGGGTAATTCGCCGGTAACAACATGATAGTCGGAGTGGCAGATACCGGCTGCGACCATGCGCACCTGTACCTCGTGCTCTTTGGGTGAATCAAGCTCAACCTCTTCCACGCGAATTGGTTCGCCGGGGGCATATTGAATGGCTGTACGGGTCTTCATGATAGCAATCTCCTTCTTGCGCGCTGTCCTACCGCTCTGGAGGGCGCGCTACATGTGATTCAAGCATAACATGGGTTGTGGGCTACACGCAAGAGTTTTCAGGTCGTCTTCAGGGCCATGTAAAAAATTAGCTCAGAGGAATCACATGCGAGCAGGGCGGCCCTTGTGCCCGCCCTGGGGTTGGGTGGGGGCACTGCCCGGCTTTTACACCCACGCAACACGTCGCTACGTCGCATAATTTTGGGGCGTGCACATGTTGGTAGGCTTGTTTTTCGTATGAGGATCGCGGTTGAAAAACGCATC
>WNFI01582113.1_pt1 | contig 12813 bp, 14 predicted proteins | sample 5400471 | NCBI WGS metagenome assembly WNFI01 (sample SAMN13153348, study PRJNA577476) | soil metagenome | isolation source: 100 cm saprolite on Douglas fir-dominated hillslope | place: USA:California | collected 2013-09-17
CGCGGAAGGCGTGTTCCAGTTCCGCGCGCGAGAGGGCGCTGTTGACGTCGTCGTTTCCGACGTCATGATGCCCGTCATGGGTGGCGTCGAGATGATCGGCCGCCTGCGCACTCTTAAGCCCGACGTGCCGGTCGTGCTCGTCTCGGGCTACACGGCTGACGATCGCGACCTGCCCCTCGACCAGAAAACGCTGTACGTTCCCAAACCGTATACCATCGAAACGCTCTGCGAAGCAATCGATCGATTATTGGCCCGCTAGCTTCTCCGCATGCGCTTTACCCGCGACAATCCGCTCACGTTCATCGTACCGCAGCCGCTGCTCCTCCGTGTCGAGCGGATCGAGCGCCCGGGGGCGGCGCCCGGTGAACAACCGGTGGCGTTCACGCGCGCGGGGCCTCGCGATGCGCTCCTCGCGGTGAACGCCTTCCCCTCGCAGCTCGTCGAGGCCTTCTTCGCAAGCGACGCGTTCGGCGAGCCGGTCATCCTCGTGGGCGCCGCATGGGAAGAGGAGGGCGGCGTGCGCGGAGAGCTGAGCGCGCTCCTCTCCGAACGAGCCATGCAGGATATTCAGGACAGTGTTTCCTCGGAGGACGAGGACGCGCTCGATCCATGGGCCGCGTCCGCATCGCTGACCGGAACCTCTTACGAGGACGACCTGAGCGCCGAAGAGGACGATGAGGACGAGGAAGCCGGAGACGAAGAGGGCAAGGCGCATTTCCCCCTCGTCATCGGCGCGGTGATCAGATTTCCGGAGAACCGCAAATATCCTCACGACTTCGAGCTCGAGGTGGACGATCTCATGCGGTCCATTCTCGAGGGTCGAGCCACTGACGCCGGCGAGAAGCGCATCGACAACCTGCTCGGCGGACTCTGACCCGGTCCGCTCCGGTCGCGCACGCCTCACCGAGCCCATCGTCGCCGTCGGGCACGAACCTTCCAGATACCTCCAGTGCACGCGATCCCGGCGGACATGCTGCTGGGATCTCCCCAGTGCAGCCGTAGGTGACCTGTGTCCTGGAGTGTTGACCGTAATGGCCACGTGTCCCCATCGCAGGGGACGCCGGCCAGAGAGCAATACCCCCATGTAGTGGTCGATCATGCCGGCGTGGAGTGGACCGTCCGGGAGGTCGCGACCCCCCAACAGTGGGCGAAAGGAGCGACCTGCCTCGTTCTCAACTCCAGAGAGTGTGTCCGGCGGCTCTGGCACTATCCAAGTCACTGGCGCACGTTGGATGCGGATACGCTCCTCAGAGTGGACACCGCGGACTAGCCGCCGCAGCCCGACGGCAACGTCGTCCGTACTGGTCTCCAATCGTTCCCGGCCTCATGACCATCGATCGCGCAATGGCAGCAGACGACATTTCCGGCTCGGAGTCGCCTTTGTCGGACGACGAGTCCGTCGTGCTCCCACACCCGCCAGAGGCCTCCCCGACAGAATGGGAGGTCGCGCTCGGCGGCGACACGCAATACGGGCTGTCGAAGGCGGGCGCCCCGCTCGGGATCACGCCTCCGGAGTATTGAGAGACCATCTCGGCGCGTGGCGACGCGCTGAGGCGTATTCGAGGCAAGGGTAGGACGCGCGCGAGGAGTCTTTCCAAGTGCGGGGTATCAGCCAGATTGAACCCCTCTCACTTCCCGTCCGCCCGCGCACTCCTCCGATGACCACGCTCCGTTCTACCGCTCTCCTCGCTTTCGCGCTTGCCGCTGGCTGCGCCTCCTCGGGAAACCAACCGCCGGAAGGCGCGCAGACGCAGCCGCGGGCCGGCGGCCGCGGCCGCTTTCCAAGCGATTCGGCCCGCTTCGGCGGCATCAACAAGGTCATAGAGAACTCACGCCCCGATGCACCCGCGCGGGCGGGTGTGATCGTCGTCGCGAACCAGCAAGGCGCCAGCGCCACTGTGGTCGATGCAGCAACGATGAAGACCATCGCGACCCTTCCCGTTGGGAGCGGGCCGCATGAGGTGGCGATCTCGCCCGACGGCCGCTGGGCGGTCGTCACGCTGTACGGTGATCGCGCCACACCGGGACATGAGCTGGCCGTCATCGATCTGGCCGCGGCGGCGCCCGCCGTTGTTCGCACGATCGATCTCGGTGAATACCACCGTCCGCACGGCGCTGCGTTCGTACAGGATGGCCGCACGATTCTCGTCACGAGTGAGACGTCGCAACGGCTCGTGCTCGTGGATTTCGCCAGCGGGAAAGTGGACACCGCGCTGGCGACGAATGCCCGCGGCTCGCACATGGTCGCCGTGCGCCGCGACGGCAAGCGCGCCTGGACCTCCAACATCGGCGACGGGAACGTGACGGAGTTCGATCTGTCGTCGCGTCGCACGGTCCGTCAGCTTCCGGTGGCGCCCAATGACGAAGGCATCGCGACCACACCCGGTGGAATCCTGCTCTGGGTGGGAAGCAACAGCGCGAAGACCGTGACCATCATCGACACCGAGCGCGGGGAGAGCATCGAAACGCTCACTGGATTCGGCACCCCGTATCGCATCGGCATCTCGCGCACCGGGCGCGTCGCCGTGGTGAACGATCCCGACAACAACAAGATCTGGTTGTACGAGGTCGGCTCAAACCGCCAGATCGCCCAGGTCGATCTCGGCAAAGTCGACGGCGTTACGCCTCTAGCGGCGGGCGAAGACGGCAAGACGGGCGCGGGGCCGGAGGGCGTGACGTTCGATCCGATCTCCGACATCGCCTATGTCACCCTCCACCGGAGCAATCAGGTCGTCGCCGTGGACCTCACCACCCACAAGGTGGTCGGCGTGGGATCAGTCGGTGCCGGGCCGGACGGAATCGCCTTCTCCTCACTGGTGCGGCGCTAGGTCATTCCGCGTGCGCGGCGAGCCATGGTTGCACGCCGGACCAGGTTGCCGCGTCCTGTAGCAGCAGTGTGAGGAAGTAGGTCACGACCTCGTCCAGCGGATAGCGCGCCGCGAGTGCGTCCGCGGCGTGGGCTACCGCCGCGTCGTCCTGAGGCGGAACCTGGGTCTTCTCCGAGTCGATCCGCCCGTCGTCGTTCTCGATGGCCAGCGCATCGAGGAACGCCTTCATCATCGGCCGCCGGTGCCCGAGATGCAGGTCCACGAGAAATCCACCAAGGAGCTGTGCGTCGTCGATCGGAAGACGTGCGGCTTCGCTCACGAGCTTGGATTTCGGGAATTGGGCCACGGTTTGGGCCCGGAACCGCAGGGCGGTGGCTACTGCGGCCCGGGTTGCGGTCTTTACCCAACCCTCGGGATCGTCGTTCAAGGAGGCGGTGATGCCAGCGGTCCGCTCGTCGGGCGTCATCGCCTTCCACAGGCGACGCACCGTCACGGCGCCCGGGTCTGCTGCCAGCGGCTGGAGCGCGGGCCGAATTGGTTGCGAAAGCATGTGCCGAAAGTAATCGCCGGATGGTTGTGGTGATTTTTCAACCTTTCCCGGCAGGAGGTTGTCACACACGCATCCTCCCACATGGACGCTTCGATGCAACGCCGTTTCGTTCTTCTGGCCGCGCTGGTAATTCAGGGTGCACCGGCCCTCGCGCAGACCGCTCAGGGGATCCCCTCCTCGAACACCACGAGCGCAGCGAAGGCTGGCAGCCCTGCGGCGCCCCGGGCGACGGCAACGGCGGCCGTTGCCAGCCGGGCTGAGCAGACGCCGTCGCTCGACGCGAATCCCGACGATCCCGCCTGGAAGACTGCCCAGGTCATCGACCAATTCCTCGAGTACGACCCCGATGAAGGAAAGGAATCGCGGTTCCGCACGGAGGTGCGCGTCCTCTATGACGACCGCTACCTCCACGTGCTGGCGAGGATGTTCGACCCGGCACCGGACAGCATCATCTCGCTCCTGTCGCGGCGCGACATCCGCACGGCGTCGGAACAGATCAAGATCGTCATCGACTCCTATCACGACAAAAAGACCGCCTTCCAGTTCGCGGTGAACCCGGCGGGAGTGAAACGGGACTATTACGTCTCGAACGATCAGAACGAAGACGCTTCGTGGGATGCGGTATGGGACGTCGCCACGCGGATCGACTCATTGGGCTGGGTCGCGGAGTTCCGTATTCCGTTCAGCCAGATCCGCTTCGCACCGGGCAGCGACCACACCTTCGGCTTCATCGTCGTACGGGACATCGCGCGCACGGGTCAGCGTCTCTCGTGGCCGCTGATCAGGCGAAAGGTGCAGGGCTACATCTCGCAGGAAGGAGAGCTGTCCGGCATCGGCGAGCTGCCGTCGCCCCGCCGCCTCGAGATCATGCCTTACGCCGTCGCGAAGAACGAAACGCGCGACTTCGGTAGCAATCGCGCCCTGGGGCGGTACGATCACCCGAACCGCATCACCGGTGGCGCTGACATCAAGTACGGCCTCTCGTCGAATCTCACGCTCGACGCCACGGTCAATCCTGATTTCGGTCAGGTGGAAGCAGATCCGGCACAGCTCAACCTCACGGCCTTCGAGTCCTTCTTCGACGAGCGGCGTCCATTCTTCCTCGAGGGAGCCGGCATCTTCACGTTCAACACCAGTTGCGGCGACATCGACAGCGGCTGCACCGGTCTCTTCTACTCCCGTCGTATCGGCCGCCGGCCGCAGCTCGCCGGCACATATGGCGACGCGACGAGCCCGACTGCCACGCCAATCGCCACCGCCGGCAAGCTCACCGGCCGCCTCGCGAACGGCATCTCCATCGGCGTGCTCGATGCGGTGACGCAGCGCGTCGATGGCATCTCGCGCGTCAACGGAGACCTGTCTTCCATAGAGCCGCGCACGAACTACGGTGTGCTGCGCCTCCAGCGCGACCACACGGACGGCCAGGGCGACATGGGGTTCATGCTCACCACCGTCAACCGCGCGCTCGACGCCGGGTCGTCCCCGGACGCGGGCCTCTCGTACGACACGACGCGTACAGCTCTGCGCGGCGACGCCGAGCGTGTGTCGTTCAGCAAGTTCGGCGGCGGCATTACGCGGTTTCAGAGTGTTTACCAGCGCTTCTCGCCCGGCTTCGAGTCGAACGACCTCGGTTACCAGCAGCGCGCGGACGAACAGTTGTTCCGCAACTGGTTCGCGCTCCAGTACCAGACGCCCACGCGTCTCTATCAGCGCGCCTTCTTCAACTTCAACGGCGCGGCACACTGGTCCACGCAGGGCCTCATGCTGGGCAACAACTGGAATCACAACTCCCACATCCAGTGGAAGAACTTCATGTGGACCCATCTGGGGTTCAACCTCAACGAATACTCGCCGTCGTACGATGATCGCGGGGCGCGCGGCGGACCCGCGGTGCGGATCTCTCCCAGCCAGAGTTTCTGGGGCGGTGTCGCGAGCGACGACCGCAAGCCGATCACCGCCGGCCTGTGGTTCGGGGGCTATCGCGGCGACGAGGGGCGCTCGTTCAGTGGGTGGCTCACGCCCAACCTCGACTTCCGGGTCTCCAGCCGCTTCTCGAGCTCGCTCGGCGTCAACTACAATCGCAACGGCTCCGACTGGCAGTTCTACAGCCAGGCCGGCAGCGTCGGCAGCGACACGACGCACTACACCTTTGCGCGCCTCGACCAGACGACCTTCAGCTTCAATACACGCTTCAACTTCACGGCGACTCCCAACCTCTCGCTACAGTTCTATGGCGAGCCCTTCGTCTCGACCGGCACGTACGCCGATCGGAAAGAGTTGGCGGATCCCCGCGCCGCGTCGTACCCCGACCGATTCAAAGCGTATGGGAGCGCTCGGGGTGTCTTCGACGGCTTCAATTATCGGCAGTTCAACTCCAACGCCGTCGTCCGGTACGAGTACCGGCCCGGCAGCACGCTGTTCGTGGTGTGGCAGCAGGGGAGGAACAACTACCTCTCGCCGAGCGATCCCGGGTACAATCCGCGGTACGATCTGAGCCGCGACTACAGCTCCGCGTTCCGAGATCATCCGAACAACACGTTCCTCATCAAGTGGTCCTACTGGATGAATCCCTAGTCGGCCGCCGGATCGCAAAAACGCGAAGAAGGCACACCGGCTTGCCGGTGTGCCTTCTTCATGCGAGTTCCGCTCGCGGAATCCGTCTTGCGGGTCAGGCGGCCAGCTTGCCCTCCGGCACCCAGATCGGCCGACTCTTGATGGCACCCACGCACTGGTAGCGAGCGGGCGGAAAGCCGGTGACACCGATCTCCAGGGAATCTCCCGCCTGCACGGGGACGCGCTCGCTCAGCAATGTCACCGCTTCGTCGAACGACGGGCTTTCCACGACTCCGGCCTGACGCACCGCGTCAGGGCCGGAGCTGATCGCAAACTGAAACTTGGACATGGGGCCTCCTTGAAGTTCCAGGGAGTAATACCCCGACCGGCGGAAAAGATCGCGGAGCCCTGATTCCGGAGGCTTGCTCCGCTACCCTTTCTTTCTGATCTCGAGCCGCCCGTTGCCGGTCGTGAGCCGAAGCCTCGGCCCGCCGTCGCCGATCGTGGCACGGACGCGGTGCGGATTCATACGGCCCTGCACCTTGAGCTCGAAGTCCGACTGGATCTCTCCGTTCCCTGTGGAGGCGTCTAGCTCACCGCTGTAACCCGTCGGCAGCGTGACGCGCACGTCGCCGCTGCCCGTGCTGAACGTCATGTCTTCGGCGGCGCGGAGCTTCGTCATCGTCACCTCGATGTCGCCGTTCCCTGTGCGCGCATCCACCGGACCTTCGTTGGTTCCCACGGTGACGCGGCCATTGCCCGTCGTCACGTGCACCGATGCGTGCGCGTCTCGGACATCCACGTCGCCATTGCCCGTGCTGACGCGTACCGTGCCTTCCGACGCACCAACGTGCACGCGTCCGTTGCCACTGGTTGCGGTCACGTCGCCACGAATGTTTTCTACGGTCAGATCGCCGTTGCCTGTCGCCGTTCTCACGCGCGCGCCGCGCGGTACCGTGATCCGCATCGCCACGGTCACCCACCGCCGATACCCGTCGTCCTCGTGATCGCGCCACCGGTCGCAGGGATTGTTGCCCCGGAAGACCGCGCAGATGGTGACGTCGCCGCTGCCATCTTCCTGAATCTCGAATGCGACATCCTCGATCGCGCCCCCGCCGCGCTCCGTCCGCTTTTCGGCCCGGAATTCCACCTGCGCCCCATCCCCTCCGCGCAGCTCGATGGGGCCGTTGAAGTTTTTCACGGTGAGCTGCGCTCCCGCGCGTAGCGCGCCCCGCCAGGTGAAGACCGCGTCGGAGCGGCCAACGAGCGTCTGGGAGCGCGCCGTGGCAACCGGAAGGAGAAGGAGAAATGTGAGGTGGGCGAATGAGCGCATGCGGCTGGCCGTTTTGCTGGGGGGGAGGGTGCGGCACCGTACATGGGACATCGCGGCTGGGATCACGGTTTGAATCGTAGGCGCATGAAGGGTTTTCACCTCTGGCGCGTGTGTCTCTGCGACTTATGTTCCACGAACCTCCGCATGCTCAGCCGGAGGTCCCCCGAGATGTCCCAGGAAAACGGTCAACCCCGCCGCGTCAGTGGCTCATGGTCACTGTCGCCAAACGCGCGTTCCACCACGCGCCTCGCGCTCGTCGCGTGCACGTTGCTCGCGACCGTCGCGGCGCTGCTCATCGTGACGTTGCAGACGCGAAGCGCCGTGCAGGCCCTCGAGGAAGCGGGGTCGCACACGCTTCGCGATTACACGGGCTACGCGGGCCGCATGATGGGCGCCGAAATGCCGATCCGCGAAGCGGCGCCATTCAGGGTATCGGGAACGTGAGCGGGCCGTTCGCCGCCCGGATTGCCGACACGCTCCGTGTCCTCAGAGGGACATCGTCCGTCACGGCCGTGCAGGGAATCCTCGCGGTGCAGTGCGACGGCATTCCCTGTAGCGTCGCGTACGCCCCGCTCGTGAGTCGTGACGGCCGAGTGGCGGCGATTTACGGATACACGTACACACGTTCGCGGGGCATGGCCGTGGTGGCGAAGCGCGTCTTTCGGGAGACGCCGCTCCTGCCAATCTCGTTTTCTGGCACCCGGTGGAACTACGACACCACACAGGTGCGGCTCGGCGAGATCGCCAACGATTCCCTGCTCGCCATTCGCATCAAGGACCGTGGGGAACATCTGCTCTGGGAAACCCCCGGTGCCGCCAGGGTATTCGCGCAGTCGCCCTATACGGGACGGGCGGTGTTCAGCACCCTCACAGGTGGTTTCGTCATCGAGTCCGCGCTGGAGCAGGTCAGCGAGACGTCGCTCATCCCCGGCATGGTGCGCCGCGCACAGCGGTGGTCCATGCGGTCGCTCATCGCATTCACCGGCCTGCTGGCGATCCTCTCGCTCATCGCGCTGCGCGGCGAGCGCATCGGCGCCAAGGCGCGCCGCGTCGAGGCCATGCAGCAGCTTGCGCTCGGACTGCGACACGAGGTGAACAATGCCCTGGCGAGCGTCCTGCTCAATGCGGAGCTCCTCTCGGAAGAGCGTCTCAACGAAGGCCAGCTCGAGCACGTCGAAGCCATTGTCGAACAGGCGGACCGCATGCGAAAGGTGCTTCGTCGCCTGGAGCAGGTCGATCGCCTGGATGTCCTCGTGCCCTATCTCAACGAGGGCTTGATGGTCGATCTGTCGCTCACGTCCGCCGATCGCGACGTCCGGCCGGCGGCGGAAGAAGATCCCGTGAACTCTTCGGCCGGCTAGCGCGCCGCCGTTTGCGCCTGCGACGACGTCGATCGTCAGCCGCGCGAGCGCCTCACGGCGGAATGATGAGGATTACTTCATCGCCCGCACTCACGTTGATCTCCTGCGACACCGGCTGACGCGTCCCGCCTATGGGGTCCGCCTGAAAACGGAGCGGCGTGGGGCCAAAGAGCAGGTTCGACGGAATCCTCATGCGCGTCGTGCTGTTGCCCGTCGCCATTCCCAGGCGAATTCGCTGCGAGCTGCGAATCACGTAGACGTTCATGTCGAGAAACTGCTGGTTGTCGACCTTGAGGAACGTGTCGGGAACTGGCTCCGCAGCCGGATCCTCCTTGCTGTTGCGGCTGCAGGCGGTTGCCATGCAGCACACCATCGCGGTGAGCATGAGCATACGGCCCCACGCAGTGCCCGCAGAGACTCGGACGTCGGCTTTCACGCTCATGGTTCCTCTCCCGCCAGTCGGCTCGCGGCGAAGGTGCACGCGAGATTCACACCGCGTCCGCGAAACTGATGAGTCCGCAACAGACTGTCCAGCCGTCGAACACATGTTTGTCGCCGAAATTGGACGCAACGCGGAGGCGCCTCCCGCTCAAAAAGATGTAAGTAATTGAGCGACAATGGGTTGGAACGGGCGGGGCTGCTGGCGCCGTCCATGCCTTTCCATCGGGCATGAAGTCGGTCGTCTCACGCTTCCGTCTCACGCCGTTCGGGGTCGTCCTCGTGACGAGCTGCACCCAGGGTACGCTCAATCGCTCCGCCGCCGACGTCCTCTCATCGGTGATTCTGGCTGGCACTCCAAGTGGTTCCACATCGACGACAGTCTCCAGCGCGCGCGTCATCAACACGGCAGAGGATTACCTCGGTGTTCCGTATCGGTGGGGTGGCACGTCGCCGGAGACGGGCTTCGACTGCTCGGGGTACGTGCGCTACGTGTACGGACGGCAGGGTATCCGCCTGCCACGCACCTCGCGCGAGCAGGCCGACGCCGGCGCGGCGGTATCGCCTCGCACCGGCCAACTGCACCAGGGCGACATCGTCCTCTTTGCCGAATCGAGTCATCCCATCTCGCACGTCGCCATCTATGCGGGAGACGGACGCATCATCCACTCCTCGTCGAGTGGAGGCGGTGTGCGCTACGACGCGTTGAGCTCACTTCGGGGGCAATGGTATGCTCGGCACATGGTGGCCGCACGCCGGCTGACGGCGGACGGGCGCAGCCTCGTGCAGGCGCTGGAGCTCCTTACGCGGCCCGGCACCCCGCTCGACCCACCGGACAAGGCTCCCCCGCCCCGCTGATGAGCCTCAGCGGAAGGATTCGCAATTGCACGTGTATCACACGATCAACGGAGGCACCTCACCATGACACGAATCAAACACGTACTCGCGGTTGGTTGCGCACTCCTGATAGCGGCGTCGTCCGCAAACGCCCAGTGGCGGTCGTCACGCAATCAGTCCGCGAATGGCAGCTACGATCCCCGCTATCCGAATAGCGGAAGCACGTACGACCCGCGGTATCCGAATCGCAATGGCTCGTACGATCCGCGCTATCCAAACCGGAGCAGCTCCAACGATCCGCGCTACCCGAATCGAAATGGCTCCTATGATCCTCGGCGCGACCGGAACAGCCGCCAGTACGATCCGCGCCTCGATCCTTCCAGCCCGTACTTCGATCCGCGGTACGCACGCTCAGTCTACGGCGCGCAGAATCGCTCGAGGAGCAATGACGACGAGAACGACGATAATGATGAAGACGATCGCGGTGGCTCGTGGAACGGCCGCGGAAACAACGGCCAGCACGGGCAACGCGGCCATCATGGTGAGCGCGGCAAGCATGGCGGCCGTGGCGAGCACGACGACGGGTGACGTCGGACGGTGAACAAGGTGAACGGTGAACGGTGAACGGTGAACGGTACCGTTCGCCGTTCACTATTTTCAGCGAGGAAGGGCTCGCTCTGCGGCGTCCTGGTTCTGCAGCTTCGCCATGAAGCGCTGTGACTCCGAGATCCGCTCGATTTCGATGGCCATGGTGTCCACGGCCTGCTCGATGCGCTGGAGCTGATCGGTGATCTGCGGACTGACTCGAGCGGGCTCCGCGCTGCGTCGCTCGATGCGCTTGCCGAACGCGCGCGCGAGCGGCCATCCGATCACGACGACGGCGCACATCACGAAGAACGCGATCGAGATTTCCACGGCTTGTGGCGGGATATCCGAGTTCGCGTTGTTCGGCTGAATCGTGAACGTGTTGGGCCGCTGCGGCGGAAACTGGCCCTGAAAACCCCCGAGCGTCCGCGCGTCCCTGCGGGCGAGCGCCGCGTCCCGCTGCGCCTGCGCGGCATCGCGCGCGGCATTCGCGATGTCCTGAATGCTCTGCTTGAGCTGCGCCTTGGCCAGAGCAGGATCAGTGGCTTGACTAAACGCTTCCGTCATGTGCATCGCCTCGTGTCTCGTCGTATCGCGAATGTAGACAATACGCGGCGACCGTGCGAGGAGTTACGCCGTCCGTTCGCCAGCCTCTCGCGCCAACAGCGCCGCCTTTCGTGCGATTCCCCAGCGGTATCCTCCCAAGCCGCCATCGCCGCGCACCACACGATGGCAGGGGATGAGCACGGCGACCCGATTGGTCGCACACGCGCGAGCCACGGCCCGCGCCGCACCTGGACGCCCCAACTCTTCCGCGATCGCCTGATAGCTGCGTGTCGCCCCCTCGGGAATCCGCTGCAGCGCACGCCACACCTGCCATTGGAACGCCGTCGCGCGCACGTCCAGCGGAAGCGTGTCGCCAGAGGTGTGCCCTTCCACGTGCGAGACGACCGCATCGATGAGCCGGTCGCGCGCATCGGCCGCACGCTCGAGCGCGGCGCCAGGATACTCGTTCTGTAGCGCCGTCACCAGCGTCTGCTCGTCGTCGCCGAGTGAGACGCCGCAGACGCCGCGCTCGGTGACGGCGACGAGCAGCAGGCCGAGTGACGTTCGTACGGCCGTGTAGTGGATGGTGACGCCCGTGCCCCGGCGCCGATACGCGCCCGGCGTCATGCCAAGCGCGTCATCCGCTGTTTCGTACACGCGGCGGCTCGTGTTGAACCCGGCCTCGTACGTCGCGCTGCTCACCGTCCGTCCTTCGCGCAGCGCTTCCTTCAACGCGCCCACGCGACGCTGCTCCTGATACTGTTTCGGTGAGAGGCCGACGACGCGAGTGAACGTGCGCTGCAAGTGTGCGGGACTCACGCCGCTCGCGCGCGCGAGCCGCACGAGCGGGAGGGGCTCCTCCGCGTGCGTATCGATGTAGGTGCGAACACGCTTCGCGAGCGCGAGATGGATGTCGGTTCGACGCGGCGTCATCGTTTCCATGAGAATCCTCGCAGGGTATGCGATGATTCTGTCGGGTGCGCGTCTCGCATGCTATCCGAATGTTGTTCGGTGACGTCGGGTCATGCCGCCTTCACCTCGGATACCAGCTTCGTGAGCGACGCCTTCGCATCGCCGAAGAGCATGCTCGTCGCCGGCGCGTGGAACAGCGCATTCTCGATGCCCGCAAATCCCGCGGCCATCCCGCGCTTGAGCACGATGACATGCTTCGCCTTGTCGGCGTCGAGAATGGGCATGCCGTAAATGGGCGACGACGGATCCTCGCGCGCGGCCGGATTCACGACGTCGTTAGCGCCGATCACCAGCGCAACGTCCGTCTGCGGAAACTCACCGTTGATCTCGTCCATGTCGTACAGGCGGTCGTACGGCACGTTGGCTTCCGCCAGAAGGACGTTCATGTGGCCGGGCATGCGTCCCGCGACTGGATGGATGGCGTACTTCACCTCGCCGCCGCGCCGCTCGATGAGCTCCGCCAGCTCCCGCACGGTGTGCTGCGCCTGCGCGACTGCCATCCCATACCCGGGAATGATGATCACACGCTGCGCATACGCGAGCTGAATCGCCGCGTCCTCGGCCGAGATGGCGCGCACGGGAAGGGTCGTGCCGCCACCACTCGCGGCGGCTGGCTGTGTGCCGCCGAATGCGCCGAACAACACGTTGGCGAAGGAGCGATTCATCGCCTTCGACATCAGAATCGATAGGAGAAATCCGGACGCGCCGTCCAGTGCGCCGCAGATGATCAGGATGCTGTTGCCGAGCGCGAAACCGGTCGCCGACGCGGCGAGGCCGCAGTAGGAGTTGAGCAGCGCCACGACGACGGGC
>WNFI01122202.1_pt1 | contig 12812 bp, 15 predicted proteins | sample 5400471 | NCBI WGS metagenome assembly WNFI01 (sample SAMN13153348, study PRJNA577476) | soil metagenome | isolation source: 100 cm saprolite on Douglas fir-dominated hillslope | place: USA:California | collected 2013-09-17
TGCAAAGAGGCGTGCTGGTTCTCGGCGGCTTGAAGCCGGTTTTTCAGATCCTCAAGATGCGTCGCGAGTTCCGCGCGTTGTCGTTCGAGGTCCGCGTTGATTTTTTTCAACGCCTCCATACGCTGGGCGATATCCGCTTCATTTTGGGAGGCTTTCGTCTGTAATTCTTTTTCCAGCGCCTCCTGGGCCTTCTTGATTTCATCCGCGAGGCGCTTGGCCATTTCTTCCTCGCGCTTTTGACCGGCGTAGCGGATTTCGTTTTCCAAGAGCTTGTAACGTTCTTCGAGATCGGCTTGCTTCGCGAAGTGCGCGGGATCCGGCGGAGTGATATTCGCAGGAGGCGGGGCGATGGGGTTCTCCGGGTAAGCTGGCGCGTTGGTCGCGGGAGACGGCGCGGGCATCCCCATCTGGGCGCTGAGCGTGCTTGCGAGGTTCCCGTCCATCCGGCCGAGCGTTTCCAAATCTGCAAAAACGCTATGGCAAGTAGAGCAGACCATCACGATAACGCCGGAGCCCGGCATACGCCCCTGCTCCATCGTCTTGCCGCATTGCGGGCAAATCCGTCCCGTCGGGAGCCGGAACGACAAGAGGCTGTTAATAGCAACTAGAAATTGTGGCGGCGCCGCGGTGAGACGCGCGAGCATGGCCCACGGAGCAAAGATACTTCCGCAGGAAGGACAGACATGGACCTGCCCCGAAGGGGTGTCCACGCTTTTCAACGCCTGGTCCGAACAGTTAGGGCAGAGCATCATTAAAGTGAACCCGGTTTAAGTGTGGGGTGGATCGGTCGAGAAGTCCATCCTTTTTTAGGACTGGATGTCGCTTCCCTACGCGGGCATTATACCGTGTGGACCAGCCAGCTCTGCGGATAGCTCTTGCGGATCACGGCGAGCATTTTTCGGCCCTGGTTTTCATTTTCCACGATGCCGAAGACGCTCGATCCGGAGCCGGACATCAGCGCGCCGAGCGCGCCGGCGTCGAGCAGGGCCTGTTTGAGTTTCGGCAGTTCGGGATGGTCCGGAAAAATGAATTCCTCAAAACGGTTAAACATGTGCCCGACCCATGCGGTGGGGCGGGGATTTGAGAGCAGCGGAATCATTTTGTGAATCGACTTCTTGCCCTTCAACGCGACTTGGACCTTGGCGTAGGCTTCTTTCGTGGAGACGCCGAACCCGGGGTAGACTAACACCAGCCAGGTCTTCGGCAGCGCGGGCAGGGGACGCAATTTGTCGCCGATGCCGCCGGCGGCGCAGGTTCCGCCCTGTAAGAAAAATGGAACATCAGCGCCCAGCTGCAGCGCGCTTTTGTGGAGCAGCGTGGCGGCCGGTTGGCGTCGCCAGAATTTCGCCAGGGCGGTCAGAGCCGTGCCGGCATCGCTGGAACCGCCTCCTAAACCGGCGCCCGTAGGGACCTGCTTCCCCAGATGAATATGGACGCCTTTCGTTTCTCCCAACCGGTTTTTCAGCAACTGGGCCGCTCGCATCACGAGATTTCGCTCATCGGTGGGAAGGCTCGCGTCCGAGCAGGTCAGACGTAAGGTCTCCGCGGGCGTCAGCGTCAGTTCGTCCGCGAGGGAGATGGTTTGAAAAAGCGTCGATAAGATGTGGTAGCCATCCGACCGCCTCTCGGTGATCTCTAGGAATAAGTTAATTTTGGCGTAGGCTTTGACGCGGTGCGGCGAGGCCATCAGGGTTTTTGGGTATCGAAGACGTGCGCGGTCTGGGGCTCGTTGATCTGCCAGTTGGAGAAGCGCAAATGGGCCTGCCAACCCTGCCGGTCATTTTCGATGTGAATTTCACTCGGGAGCCAAAGCCCTTCCACCAGATCGTACGCGTTGATCGTGAGCCGGTCGCGGCCCCCTTGCGGGTTTTCACGGCTGTAACTGATCAGGACGCCGCGGCTCGGGTCCACCCAGGCTTCCTCCGAATCTCCTTGATAATGCAGTTGCGACTTATCGTTCTGGGAGATCGCGGACGATTCATAGAGCGTCGCCAGAAGCTTTCCCGAAAAGAAAGCGGGCAGCCATGTCAGGCCGATCCCTTTCCATTGATCGGAATTCTCCGGGGGCTGGATCTGGATTTTCTGGCCGTTGACCGAGACGCGCGCCGGGCGGTCCGCCGGAGCGCCGATGGCGAGGAGAACCCGGTCCGGGCTTAAGTAGTACACGCCCCCTTGCGTCTTGATCCGCGATGTCTTCGAGCGGCCTTCCACCTGGACCGTCCCTCGCAGGTCGCTGATCTGGCGGAAATTGCCTTCGACATACTTCAGATATTTGCGCTGATTGACGCCGGTGATCGCGTGGCGCGAAGCGTTCTCCACCTTTTTTTGAAGCACTTTATTCTTGGGACTGAGCGTCAGGGACTTGGTCCAAGCGCTGAGAGCGCGCTCCGGTTTTTGGTCTGACCAGCACGCGTCCCCGAGGTGTTCGTAAATCAGGGCGTCTTGGCTAAAGAGAGAGGCTTTTTCCAGATCGGCGACGGCGTCCGAGAATTTGCCCTGTTTAAAATGGATCCAACCCAAGCTGTCCCAATACGCGCCGTTTTCCGGGTCGAGTTTCACCGCCCGCTGAACGTAGTCTTCGGCCAAAGCGAGCTTGATGCCCCGGTCCGCGTAGGAATACCCTAGGTAGTTGAGGGCGGCGGAGTTCTTGGGGTCCAGCTGCATGACCCGGCTGAATTCTTTTTCCGCTTTATCGAAATCATGCAGGCGGTCGTAGGCGATCCCCAATTGAAAATGCAGCTGTGCGTCTTTGGGATGCGATGCCACACCTTTTTCCAGGACCTCTTTGGCCTTGCGCGGTTTGTCGAGCTCGAGGTAATCCATGCCCAGGAATAAGAGAGCGTTGGCGTTGGTGGGTTCGGACTTCAGGGCCTTCTCCAGCCAGCGTACGGCGTCGGCCGTGCGGTGCTGCATCGTCAAATAATAGGAGAGCAGCGGCAGGAACTGGGCGTCGTGACTCAGCCGGTAAGCTTCTTCCGCTAATTGGCTGGCTTCCGGCCAATGCCCGTGCTCTTCGGCGATGCGCGCGAGATAATAGTGGTTGGTCGCATCCTGGGGTTCCAGGGCGTGCGCTTTCTGGAACTGGGTCGCGGCGTCGTCCCATTGCTTGGTGTCGTAGTAGATGTGTCCCAGCCGCGCGTAAAAAGCGGGGTTGCGCGGGTCCAGCTTCACGCATTGCTGATATTGGTCGATTGCCGCCGCGGTGCTCTTTTTCATCTCGTAGAGTTCGGCGAGCGCTAGGTGGGACGCGACCTGCTGGAGATCAAAATCGATGGATTTTTGGAACGCGGCGATGGCGCCCGGTGTGTCGCCGTTTTTCTGATGTAAGAAGCCCATCTGGAAATAGATTTCCGCGTCGTGCGGTTCGATCTCGAGATACCGCTTGTAATACTCGAGCGCCTTTTTGGTGTTGATTGCGGAGTAATAATTCCCAAGGTTCTCGAGCGCTTTGAGGTTCTGGGGATCCAATTCCAGGGCTTTTTCATACTCTTGCGCGGCGAACGCCAAATCGCCCCGCGCAACGTACACATGGCCGAGAAAAAGGAAGGACGACGATTCCGTCGGCGCCAAGTCGCGCACGTGCTGGGCGGCGTGCAGCGCCGCTTCGGTGTGTCCGGTCCGGAGGTTGAGCTGGGCGAGGTCGCGGTAGACTTCCAGCGCTTGCGGGTCCAACTCCACCGCTTTCTGGTAATCCGAGAGCGCCGTGGCGAGGTCCCCTTTCCGTTCGGCTAAGAGTCCGTGAAGGTACTCCTGGTAAGCGTCCGACCCCGACCCTGATCTCGCATGGGCTGGCATCCCGAGAGACAGGGTCATCAGGAGTAAAAGGGAAAAGGACTTCCTCATAGGTGTTTTTCCATCAATAGTGCGTCATCCGTGGGATCTGTATAGGCTTTCGGGCGGCGACCCTGTAGCGAAAAACCGGCCTTGCGATACAGCGCGAGCGCGGCTTCATTGCGACTCCGGACTTCCAGCGTTACGACGTGGCAGCCTTCTGAGCGTGCATCAGCGAGAAGCTTTTCTACCAGGAGCAGCCCCCGGCCCTGGCGGCGCTCCCGCGGAGAAACGACGAGATTTGTGAATTGCGCCTCATTCCCCACTTTCCAATACCCTCCATATCCTAGGATATTGCCCGCGAGCTGCAGCACAAAAAAACGCGATAGGGGGAGCGATAGTTCCTTTTCAAAATGCGCGCGAGACCAACGGACATCCCCCGCCTCCATTTCGAGTGTCGCGACCGGATCGATCGTTTCCGGGCTTAAAGGAGCCCAGGTCGGTTGGACGCTCATCGTTTGCGGCGCTCCACCGCCGCCGGGGACCGCAAATAAAGGGGGAGCACCTGCTGATACGACGCGGCCCTTGATCGAGACAGTTTTTCCCATCCTCGTTCCATCAGGACCCCGGCCTTGGGGTAATGATCTTTAGCCGAAGCGAAGCTCCAGCGCGTGCCCCCTACGGTTCGAAGGTCCTTCTTATATATATCAGCCGCATCGCCTACAAACAAGAGGGGGTCCCCGGCCAGAGGCGCCAATTTGCGTAGGAGGTCCGGCAGGGCCCATCGGCCTTCTTTCCAGAGGGTCCGTATCTTCCCACGGGAGTCTTTGAAATAAAGCGCGGAAAAAACCTCTCCGCGCAGAGCGTCGATCAGGGGGCAGACATACTGCCCGGGTTTAAGCGATCCGGCGGCCAGGGTCTCGAGGGAAGCCACCCCAACGACTGGGACCTTTAAGGACTGCCCCAGCGCGCGAGCGGCGGCCAAGCCGATCCGGATCCCGGTAAAACTGCCGGGCCCGGTCGACACCAGGACGCCTGTCAGGCTTTGCACCGGCCAGCCGACACCTTTTAAAAGCTTTTCCATGCCTTCGAAGAGACTTTCCGCGTGCCGCCATGCCAAGGGGCCTTGATATTCCTTTATAAGGCCGGTTTCAGTCCCTACCGCCAGCGAGAGGCGGGGACTGGACGTCTCAATCGCCAAAAGTCTCTGTTTGAGAGCCATATCTCAGCTTTCAACCTGCTTAAACGGCGCAACGTAGTGCTTCTTTGAAGCAGGTTGAAAGAAGTAACGTAGTCGTTTTTGCCATGTTTTGGGGGGTGATGTGATCTCGAGCTTCCGGCTTGAAGGGTTGAGTATTTTTAATCGGATCACGAGCGTTTCCCCGGGCCAGCGGTCTTGGATGCGGTCCGCCCATTCAATCAGCGAGACAGACGTCCGATCTAGGTAATCCTCTAAAGGAAAACCTTCCAGTTCCCCGGGCGAGAGCCGGTACATGTCCATATGAAGGAGACTTCCTCGGGGGCTATGGTATTCGTTGACTAGCGCAAAAGTCGGGCTGTTGGCGCGGCGGGTGTAGCCCCATCCCTCAGCGATCCCTTGGACAAGCGTGGTTTTTCCCGCTCCAAGGTCCCCCACCAAGGCCACCATGTCCCCGCTTTTTAAGACGCGGGAAAACTTCCGCCCCCAAGCCAAACAATACCCCGACCCTTAGCAACGATGCGTCCGATCTTTTGCGCTCGGGGTAGCAGGCGCCGAACGGTCGCCCAGCGAGCCGGCGGCACGGTGAAAACGAGCGCGTAGTCTTCGCCGCCGCGGAAGACGTAGCCGAGAGGGTCCTTCCTTTGGATTCCTGCCCAGCGCTTTAACGCGGGGTGGACGGGGATCGCTTCGGGCTCCAGCTCGACTCCCACCTTGGAAGCTTCCGAAAGCAGCCGGAGGGACGCTTCCAAACCGTCCGAAGCATCGATCAGGCTTGATGCGAGATGCTTCTGACCGAGCAACGCCCCCGCCTCCAGTTGCGGTTGCGGTCGCGAGAAAGCGTCAATTAACGGCCGCACCCAAGCAGGTTTTTGACCCTTACGGAGGACTTCCAGGCCGGCCGCGGCTAAGCCGAGGGGGCCTAACACCCCGATCACGTCCCCCACGCCGGCCCCTGAACGCTGGATGAGTTCACGCGGATCTGCTTCCCCTAAGAGTGTCGCGGAGACCACCCAATCCCGCTTGGACCCTACGGTGTCCCCCCCTAAAAAGCCCACTTTCCACCGCTGTGCACAACTCAAAAGTCCCTTATAGAAGTTATTCACAGAATCCACAGTGGTATCCCCAGGCAGGGAAACCGTCACCAACGCGGCCAGGGGTCTGACGTTTCCCATTGCAGCTAAATCGCTTAAATTCACAGCTAAAAGCTTCTCCCCCAGGTCACGCGCCGGGAACCACTTTCGCGCGAAGTGAACGCCCTCCACCAGGGTGTCGGTCGTGGCGATTAAGACCTTTCCCTGGGTTATACGCAACGCCCCCGCGTCATCCCCAGCTCCTATGCACAATTGTGAATAGAGCGAGGACGGCCAATAAAGTCGGGGGAGCAGCTTTTTGAGCCAGCCGAACTCCCCGACCTGGGATAGCCGGGGTTTAGACACCATAGGGAATATTATGCCTTTTTAGAACCGGGGGGCGGCTTGTGGCTGGACAGGCCGGCGATGACGGCAATGATGCCTGCAAAAAGGAGCGAAAGGGGGACACTGCCTTTCAGGAAATGGACCAAGTCACCAAACCAGGTCTTCATCCCCCAAAGTCCGCCGAGAATCGCTAAAACTCCAAAAAGTGAGCTCAACATCTATTTCACTCTCCTCCATTGATTCTCTGGCGGATCCGCCAACGACTCAGTGGCGGACGATCTTTGAGAGCGCCTTCGGCAGCGCTTCCGCGACATCGCTGGCCAGCAGCCCGCGGTCGGACGTTCTTGCCAAGTCGCCGGCCAATCCATGCAGATAAACCCCCGCGCATGCAGCGTCCCAGGGTTTGAGTCCTTGCGCGAGGAGGCCCGCGATCGTCCCGGTTAGGACATCCCCCATACCGCCCGTCGCCATCGCTTGATTACCCGTGGTATTCCGGCAGGTGTTCTGGCCATCGGAGATCACGGTGCGATGGCCTTTCAGGACGCACACCACGCCGTAGTCTCGGGCGAAGGCTTCCGCCACGCGCACCGGCTCGCGCACAATCGCTTCCGTTGGTTTTTCCAGGAGCCGGGCCATCTCGCCGATGTGGGGCGTGATAATCAGGCCGGGCCGGTCCGCGAGATCCTTTGCGGACATATTGTTCAGCCCGTCCGCATCGAGAACCAAGGCCAGGTTCGTCTCCAGGAGGGACTTCACGACCCCCGCCACCGCGCGGTTGACGGACAGCCCCGGACCCACTGCCAGGACATTGATATGGCGCTTTTCCAAATAATCTTGAATGACTGTAAACGCGTCGGCGCTTAAGGAGCCGTCCGGTCCTTCCGGTAACGGAAGGGTCAGCGCTTCCGGGAGCAAGTGTGTGATCGCGGTATATTCGCTGGCCACGATCGCGCCGGTCACCAACCCGGCGCCGATCCGCAAAGTGGCCCGCGCACACAACTCCGCCGCTCCGCTCATCCCGCGGCTGCCCGCGACGATCAAGACGTGGCCGTTCTGCCCCTTATGGGCGTCCGGCGGACGGGGCGGCAGCATTGTACGCACCTGCGCCATGGTCAATGACGCGAGCGCCGGACTCATCCCTTATGAAAGATCGCCATGGCGACAGCGTAATCCTCGCCATGGGACAAGGAAATCGAGACACGCTTGGCCAGTTTCTTAAACGGACCCGGGAAACGGATCTCCGGCTTGCCGTCCGGCCGGTTCCAAACTTGGATGTCGCGATGCGTCAATCCCGGTCCGCCAGACGACCGGCGGACGATCTCTGGCGAGATCGCCTTCCACACAGCTTCCTTGGCGGCGAAGCGGACCGCGAAATGTTGCGCCGAGCGTTTGCGGGCACGACAATAGGCCACTTCTTCAGACGTGAAGACGCGTTTTAAAAAGCGAGGGTTGTGCGCTTGCTTGGCGAGCCGCTTGATCTCGACGATATCGATGCCGACGTTCATTCGACCGTGACGCTTTTGGCGAGATTGCGCGGTTGGTCCACGTCGCAGCCACGCAGGACGGCAACATAATAGGCCAGGAGCTGGAGCGGGATAATCGAAAGGATCGGGACCAGAAGTTCCTCGACGTCCGGAACAAAAAGCGCAAAGTCGGCTTTCTTGGCGACGTCCTGGTCACCCTCGGTCGCGACCGCGATCACCTGGCCGCCGCGCGCTTTCACTTCTTCGATATTGGAGAGCATCTTGGAGGTAAAGAAAGTTTGATTTGCGAAATACTTTGTGCGCGACCTTTTCCACAAGCGGCGCGCCTTCGAGCGTGCTATCAATGGCGACCGGCAAATGCGACAGCGCGCGAAGCAGCGGCCGAAATTTGTCGGCGGTCCCTTTCTGCCGGCATTGCGCCATATAGAGAGCCAGCAAAAACAAAGCGGTGAGTTGTCCCGTAAAGGCTTTGGTCGAGGCGACGCCGATCTCCGGGCCGCAGTGCGTATAGAGCGTGTGCGCTGCTTCGCGCGTAAGGGTTGTTCCCACGGCATTGCAGATCGCAAGCGTCGGCAATCCCTTGGTTTTGGAATCACGCAACGCTGCCAGCGTATCCGCCGTTTCCCCCGATTGGCTGATGGCCACGATCAAGGTCCCCGGGTCTTTGGTGCTGCGACGGTAACGGTATTCGCTGGCGATTTCAACATCGCAGGAGATTCCGGCGATCTCTTCGAACCAGAAACGGCTGACCAGCCCGGCGTGATACGAGGTGCCACAGGCGATCAAACAGATTTTCGGCATACTTTTCGCGATGTCCGCCGGCAGGGCATCTTCTAAATCGATGCGACCTTCTTCGAGCGAGATCCGGCTGCGGAACGTGTCACGCACCGTCGTCGTCTGCTCGTAGATTTCCTTGAGCATGAAGTGACGGTACCCGCCTTTTTCCGCCTGCAGCGGATTCCACGTGATCGTTTGAACCTTCCGCTCAATCGGCCGGCCTTCCAGATCGGAAATCTTAACGCCGTCCTTGCGGATCTCCGCGATGTCGCCGTCTTCCAAGAAAATCACGCGCCGTGTATGCGCCAGGAGGGCCGGCACGTCCGACGCCAGGAAGTTCTCGTTCTCGCCGAGGCCTAGGACAAGAGGAGAGTCTTTACGCGCCGCGAAGAAGCGGTCCGGATCGTCCGCCGATAAAACGCCGAGCGCGTAAGAACCCTGGACCTGCTTAAGAGAATCCACGACGGCCTTGCCGAGATCCCCTTTGAAGTTTTCTTCGATCAAATGAGCGAGGACTTCCGTATCCGTCTGCGATTTGAATGGGTGGCCCTTCGCGAGCAACTGCTTTTTGATGTCGACGTAATTCTCAATGATGCCGTTATGGATCACGACGATCTTGTTCTTGCAGCAGGTGTGCGGGTGCGCGTTTTCTTCGGAGGGACGGCCGTGGGTCGCCCAGCGCGTGTGGCCCAGTCCCATCGTACCCTTCACGGGCTGCTTTTCGAGGATTGCTTCCAGATTGGCAAGCTTCGCGGGACTGCGGCGCAGATCGATGCCCTTGCCGTTCAGGCCCGATGTATCCGACTATACCGCACATAAATTAAACTCCCTCTCCCTTCAAGGGAGAGGGTTGGGGTGAGGGATGGTACTTATTCTTTTGACGAGACCGGACGCTGGCCCAATGCAAGCGATTAATTGCTTCAAGCCATTCAAGTTTCTGTCTAGCTGCCCATCCTTTGAATTGCTTCTGTTTCTCGGGATCATAAAGCGTCAGAATTCGTTTAGGTTCTGGTAATGGTTTAACTGATCTCATTGTTTCCTTTAAATATGTTTAGACCCACCTCGTCATTGCTCTTACCTAAATTACAATCTTGGCACAATGTCTGTAAGTTCTGGATGCTAGTCTTACCATCTTTCGAAAAGGGGATTACGTGATCTATGTAACGAAATCCATCCCTATTTAACACATCAAGCCTTAATTTTAGAGATATATTCCTGCCCTTTGACGGTTCATATTGAGCCGGGGGCTGAAGCGGCAACTCATTGCTTGTTTTCAATTTTACTTCTGATGCGTCCTCGATACTGATTGCTTCTCCACCCATTTTGTACTCAATAAATTTCAGACAAGCTTTTTGCCAGCCGCCGAACCTTCTCCTGTAGGTATTGTAAGAATACGCTGGCCTTGCACGTTCCCATTCACATCTTGAAGGCCGATGTCCTAAACTGGACCAAATTTCATCCATTTCATTAAATAAATGTGAATCCGAAATGGAGATCTTGCTTTTAGGTTTTAGTTCAATCCGTTTTGATTTAAGATGGACACTTAATGCTTTTAAGGCATTTTTCCAAGATCCAAACTCTCTTTTTAGGGTATTACCAGAAATCTCGGCCACTCTGTCGAAATCGCGCCAGCCAAATTCAATATAACTAAAAACCTTTGCTGCCTTTTCCAACTCTTCCACCATTTTTACTCGTTGGATTTTGTCTGTTCGGTTTCGTTGGAAATTATAATCCATGTTTCCAACCATACGTCTCTGCTCGAGCTGAAGTATTGTGCTGAGCTGCATCAAGCTCCATTAGAATTTTGTCCATGAGCGCACTCGTTTGTTTAAATAGGTCATTATTCCAGACCCTTAACACTCGATACCCCTTCTTCTCCAGAAATTGGCTTCGTTCATTATCCTTGTCGATCTGTTCAGCATGATGTCCACCATCTAATTCAATTATAAGACGTCGTTCGAGACAGCAAAAATCGACGATATACGGCCCAATGGTGTGTTGTCTCCGGAATTTATACGCCTCGAGTTGGCGCGAGCGAAGCAAAGACCACAGTTTCCGTTCTGCATCCGTTTGTTCTTGACGCAAACGACGTCGAAAATGGAGCTTGTCTTTCATCATTGCCATAGCCATTCAACACCATCCCTCACCTAACCTCTCCCTTGAAGGGAGAGGGATGTTGGGGGTCGATCAGCTCCTTCATTTCTTTGACCGCGGGGCCGAGGCCGGTGAAAACGGCGCGGGCGATGATCGAGAAGCCGATGTTCAGTTCTTCCATGCCCGGGATCCGGGCGACGCGCCGGACATTCTTATAATCCAATCCGTGGCCCGCGTGCAGGTGCAATTTAAGTTTAACCGCTTGTTCCGAGGCTTTCAAGAGGGCGACAAACTCCTTGTCCTGAAGCGGCCCTTCCGGAGCGTCCGCATAGCGGCCGGTGTGCAGCTCCACCGCGTCCGCGCCGAGCGAGCGCGCGCATTTGATTTGGTCGGCATCCGGATCGATGAACAGGCTGACAAAAATCTTTTTCGCGGAAAGCCGGGTGATCAACTTTTTGATGCGGTTGCGGTTGGCGATCACATCCAACCCGCCTTCGGTCGTCAGTTCCTGGCGCTTCTCCGGCACTAGGCAGACGCTATGCGGCTGGACCTCTAGGGCGATCGTTTCCATCGCGTCGGTCGCGGCCATTTCGAGGTTAAGGCGCGTCCTGAGAACCTGGCGCAATAACCGGATATCCCGCTCCTGAATGTGGCGACGGTCTTCCCGCAGGTGCGCGACGATCCCGTCCGCGCCATGCGCTTCCGCCGTCAGCGCGGCGTAAATGGGGTGCGGGTCGGCGCCCTGCCTTTGCTGGCGTAACGTCGCGACGTGATCGATGTTCACTCCGAGCCGCACCATTCAAGCGAGACCTCAGACCTTTCCCAGCACTTTGCGTGCGCTGGTCGCGATCGCTTCCGCCATAGTCTTGAGCCGCGATTCATCGGGGCCTTCCATCATGATCCGTAAAAGCGGTTCCGTCCCCGAGTAGCGCACCACGACCCGGCCTTGGTCTCCGAGTTCGGTCCGCGCTTTATGGATCTCACTTTGAATATCCGGGCAATCTTCCAGCGGGCAACGTTGTTTTACGTCCACGTTGACTAAAAGCTGTGGGTAACGCTCAAACAGCGATGCCATCCAGGAGAACGGCCGCCGCCGTTGGCGGAGCATGGCCAGGACTTGAAGCGCGGTGAGCAGTCCATCCCCGGTCGGTAGAAATTCTTTAAAGATGATATGGCCCGATTGTTCGCCACCCAGCGCGCTTTTACGCTCGTTGATCGCATCGGAGACGTAGCGGTCGCCGACCGCGGTCATGGTCGTCTCGATGCCCCAGCTCTGCAAGGTCTTGATCAAGCCGAGGTTCGCCATCACCGTGATGACGACGGTGTTGCCCGACAGCCGTTGGTCCTCTTTCAGGCAATGAGCCGCGCAGGCGATCACATAATCGCCGTCCAGGAGCCGTCCCATCTCATCACAAAAGATCGCGCGATCACCGTCGCCGTCGAATGCGACGCCGCCGTCCGCTTTGCGTTCCACCACCAGGCGCTGCATCCGCTCCGGATGCTGCGAGCCGGCGCCCGCGTTGATATTTTTCCCATTGGGCCGGGTACCGATCGGGATGACGCGAACACCCAACCGGCGCAAGAGCACGGGCGCGATGTTCGATAGGGAGCCGTTTCCGCAGTCCACCACCAGGGTCAGGCCCTTCCAGTTCGTCTTTTTTGGGAGTGTGCTGAGCAAATAATCGGTGTATTCTTTGCGCGCGATAGCATCTTTTTGGATCTTGACGGGTTGACGGCGCGGGGGTTTCGATTCGGCAATATGTCTTTCGATCATGCGTTCCCAGGCGTCCGGACATTTCAATCCGGTCGGACCGAACAGCTTGATCCCGTTGAACTCGGCCGGGTTGTGCGACGCGGAGATCATGACGCCGCCCAGCGCCTTGCGGCGCGGCACCAGATACGCCAACGACGGGGTCGAGATCACGCCGGCGTCGCGTAGGATGACGTGCTGACTCCCAGCGCCTTCGGCGAATGCTTTTGTGATCCAGGAGCCGGATTCGCGTGTGTCGCGGCCCAGCAGCAGGACCGGCGAGCGGTCGGTCACCTGTTGGCGCAGCACCGCGGCCGCCG
>WNFI01196292.1_pt1 | contig 12812 bp, 10 predicted proteins | sample 5400471 | NCBI WGS metagenome assembly WNFI01 (sample SAMN13153348, study PRJNA577476) | soil metagenome | isolation source: 100 cm saprolite on Douglas fir-dominated hillslope | place: USA:California | collected 2013-09-17
TTGTCCCGGCCAGACCACTAAACAGGCGACGGTGCCAGCGGGACAAATCTCGACCATTAGCACCGGCTGGTCTAGTGTCTGTACAGCGGTGACACTCGGGAGTACGAATGGATGGTTTGTCAATTTTAAGAATTTAGTTATCAGTGCACCTTGAGCGATCCGCGCCGCCGAGCCGCATTCATAGGGCGTATAGGGTAAACTCATTTGCGCGTTCTCCAGGAATGGGTTTGCGCTCGGGCCAGGCTAAACATTCCTTCTGTTCCCGATTCCTAATCCCTCGCGAAGGGGTAGAGGTGAAATCGAAAACTGGGATGGAATGCTTTTCGAGGCGTTAACTAATACGATGGATTTCCAGGACACCACACCCGCGGATAGGCTGGTTGGCGGCAAGAATCACCAGACAAAGCCGGTCGGCGGAGCCACATTTCGTTCCCACTGCGTTCAGAGTTGGCCATCCGAGCTTGACATGAGAGGGTGGCTCCCCATATCGTCTTGGCAAAGACAGAGTTGAACTTGGGATTTCCACTTTACGTGAACAGCTCTTGTGGGCAAGCAAAGAAGAGATTTTGGTTTCAGAATCCCTGGACTCCGACTTCACTTCTAGTCCTCTTTCTCGTTTTCCCGGGGGGGACGGGCAATTCACACACTACCAAATCTATTCCCGGCAAAGTCCACACCTACTATATCGCGGCCGACGAGGTTTTTTGGAATTACGCTCCCCGCGGCGCCGATTTGACCGGCTCGCCCACATCGGGAGATGAACAAGAAGAGGAATCCCCGGCAGCGAAGCATAAAATATATTTGAAAGCGCTGTTCCGTGAGTACACCGATTTCACATTCAAAACCTTGAAGCCGCGTCCGCCGGAATGGGAGCACTTGGGAATCTTGGGGCCCGTCATTCGCGCCGAGGTCAGTGACACCGTCAAAGTCGTGTTCAAGAACAACACCAGGAACTTCTGCAGCTTACATCCGCACGGATTGGCGTATGCCAAAGACTCCGAAGGCGCTTCGTACAACGACGGCACGTCCGCTGCGGACAAAAAAGACGATGTAATCCCAACCGGGGCAACTTACACCTACACTTGGAGGGTACCGGAACGCGCGGGTCCTGCGCCCGGAGACCCTAGCTCGATCATATGGATGTATCACTCACATTTCGTTGAGCCGAGGGATATGAATTCAGGGTTGTTCGGGCCAATCATCGTCAGCGCCAAAGGTTCCACTAAGCCGGACGGCACACCCAAAGATGTCGACCGCGAGTTTATAGCGGCGTTCGCGGTCTTTGACGAAACGGAAAGTTGGTACTTTGAAGCAAACGCGATGAACAAGAGGAAATACTCACCCAACCTAAGGTTTACTGATCCCGCGTTCCGAACACGCAACCTCCTATACAGCATCAACGGCCTCGTCGGAGGCAACCTGCCCTTCATGAGCATGAAAGAGAGGGAGCGAGTTCGCTGGTACCTATTCGCTAACAGCAACGAAGATGACGTTCACACCATCCACTGGCATGGGCAGACGGTGCTCCTCAACCAGATGCGCACCGACACGGTCCATCTCGGACCGATGATGATGGCTGTGGTGGACATGGTTCCTGACAGCGTAGGGACGTGGCTCTTCCATTGTCACGTCAACGAGCACCTCAGTGGTGGAATGCAAGCGCTGTTTACTGTGACTCCCCGAAGAAGTGCCTCATTCGAAAGACCAGCCTTATAGCCTCGTGCGGCTTTCTACTTCCTAGCATCTTTGGAATCGCCGTAGCCGTAATACCCTCCATACGCATCGGCTCCACTGACGGCATTTAGAACGACGCCGACGATGTTCCTTTCCTTTAGCTCTTGCCTAGCTCTCTGTGCTATCTCCCACGGGGTTGATTCTGCCCGCACGACCAACACCACTCCGTCGCAGTGATCAGCCAAAACGCTGGCGTCGGCTACCGGTAAGCACGGCGGCGAGTCAAAAATAATCCAGTCGAAAACGGGGGCGACGCGGTCTAGTAGGATTTCTAACCGCTTGTTCGAGAGCAATTCGCTCGGGTTGGTCACTCCGTTCCCGCCAGCGATGAAGCAAAGATTCCCTTCCTCGCCGTGTTGAATCACGGCCATCTCATTCGCTTCTCCGCGAAGGTACTCGAAAAGGCCTGGGGACAAAGGAGCTCCCAAGGGGAGATGGAGCCGGGGACTGCGCATGTCTCCGTCAATCAGGAGGACCCGGCGGTCGCGCTGGTGGGCGAACGCCTGCGCGAGATTGGTCGTGACAAACGTCTTCCCCTCCCCGACTACCGCACTCGTCACCAGCACCTTTTTCAATGGCAATGTCTCGCGGATGTGGTACAAGCGCGAACGCAGTGTGCGAAACTGTTCTGCCCCGGAAAGACCAGAATCGGGTCCACCGAAGACCACTTCATTTTGGTCGAGACTCCAGGTAGGCTTGGCGCAGTGTTTGAGCAAGTGTTCAAATCGCAGAAATTCTTCCCAATTCTCGTCGCGGCCGGAATCCGCAGTGGAATGGTGGCCTCCGGCGACAGTGGCCGCCAGGTCGCGGTGGAGCATGGCAGACTCATCTAGCTCATTCGGCCCTCGCTGGTTGCTAGCTGCTGCGCCCAGAGACCTTTCTTGCTGGGCCTTTTTCAGCGCGTCGTGAATCTTGCTCATGATTTCCTTTCCCTGAGACTCTCCGAGGGCGATCTGGGCTGGTCTGACGGACGCAAGAATGTAGATAGATTTCGGAGAAGCGCTTCCACCCGTTCTGCAGGATCCTTGTTTATATCCGACCATGGCTTCGGCGGAGCAATCGCCGCGATTTCGTCCAGTTGGAATTCTCGCGCAATCTCTTCCACGACCCTAACCGGTACGTTCTTGATTTCTTCCGCGAAACAGTTGATTAAGGAATGTTCACAAAGGAGATTCATCACTCTCGGAATTCCTTGAGAGTAGCGGTGAACGGCATCCATCGTTTCGTTCGGAAAAACGGGCTGACCGTTGGCGCCTGCAATACGAAGACGTTCGTTGATATACCCGTAGGTCTCTTCCAGCGTTAGGGGAACAGTCCGGCTACGAAGTACAATGCGCTGGCGCAATTGGCGCAGCTGCGGCTGCTTCAATTTTTCATCCAGTTCCGGCTGGCCCGAGAGCACAATTTGCAGCAGTTTCTCGCTCGCGGTTTCCAAATTCGTCAGCAGGCGGATCTCTTCCAGCAGCTGATCGGAAAGATTTTGGGCTTCGTCCACAATTAGAACGGTAGTCTTTCCCGCGCGGTAGCGTTCCAGTAGCCATTGATTGAGCTTCAGAAGAACATGGCTCTTCAGGCGAGACTCGCAAGAAATCTCGAAGTCGGCCATCATGAAATCGAAAAGCTGGCTGACACTTAGTAACTGGGAATTGAACACGAACGCAGTGGCAACATCCTGGCCCCGCAGCCAGTCGAGCAATCGGTTCAGAAGCGTCGTTTTGCCTGTCCCCACCTCGCCGGTGAGCAACATGATGCCCTTCCTGCTCTTAATCCCATAAGTCAAGACCGACAGTGCCTCCTGTGTGGTCTTCGTCCAGTACAGGTAGCGCGGGTCGGGACTTACGTTGAAGGGGGAATCCTTCAAACCGAAGAAGTTCTTATACATAGACAATTAGACCCTGACACTCGAATGAATTGCCCCTGACTTTTTGAGATCGGCTTTGCGAGCGGAGGTATCACGCTTGCCATCCAATGATTCAAGTAACGGAATCAAGGCCAGAGTGGGCAACTGCAAAAAGAATTCCACATCCTTCTCACCGCGCAGCGCGTTGTCTTGCGCTTCCAACGCGTAAGCGATGGCTAGCCCGACTAACAGTCCACCGCCGAGCCCTCCCAAAGCGAAAAGAGGACGATTCGGGAAAGTCGGCCTCTGAGGCAGACTGGGCGGATCCAATACGCGAAATTGCTCGCCCTGTTGCCGCCGTTCCAGATCCGTCGACATCGCTGAATCGCTCTGTTTTTTCAGCAGCTCGCTGTAGATGTTTAGTGCCGTCTGATAGTCGCGGGTAAGGGACTTGTACTGCTGCTCGACGGCGGGGCTAAGCTGCAAGCTTGCCTGCAACTTGCTTATATCCTTTTGGATCCGATTCTGTTCTGCGCTTCTTTCTCGTATGGTCTGATCGATCTGGTGAAGCTGAGCGCGAATCTGCGTGATTTGGGGGGGCTCACCCAACAGCTCCCCCTTAGGGGATTCGTTTTCCAGCGGGTGGCTCCTAGCCGCCGCTTGCGCTTCCCGAATTTTATTTTCCATTTGCGCGATCTGATTTTTAATTTTTACGACGTCCGGATGGTCACTCGTATACCGACCCTGCATGGAATCCATCTGACTCTGGAGTGTAGCGAGCTGCTTTTCAAGCGAGTCCGGATTGTAGCCCCCTGGCGATAACTTTCCGGCGGCCAGTTGCTGGCTGAGCGCAGACTCCGCGAATGCTTTGTCTTGCTGCGCTCGATTGAGCGCCTGAGTGACGGCTTCCAGCTGAGACGCTAGTCCGGTCAAGAGGCTAAAGTTGGATTGCGTGTCGCCCGGAAGTTCTCCGATATAGCGGCGTTTGAAATCGGCGAGCTTACCATCCTGCTCATTGAGCTGGTTCCTGGCTGCTTCTAATTCCGTAGTGAGAAACTGGTTGGTGTCCTCGGCACGGCGTTGCCGCAGCAGCACGTTTTGCTGCATGAAAATGGATGTGATCTCCGTGCAAATCTTCTGCGCTAGCTCGGGTCGGCTTGCTACGACGCTTACGGTGAATCCGGGCAAGTCTTTGGAACGAGTCTCCGCCATCGGCGTTAGCGGAATGACGGTAATGGATTGATGGAGACGTGCGACCAAATCCTCCATAGGAAGGCGGCCAGCATCTTCCTTGTAAAGTTCGAAAGTTTCGATAATTTGCTGAAGCCGAGTCCGGCTGAGAATCTGTTCGCGCATGCTGGCGAGGCGCTGGCTGAGGTCACCCCCCACCACCGATTTTACGTAGTCCCCCGGTACGGTTGGCTGCTCAACCAGCACGACGGTCTCGGAAGTGTATCGGCTGGGAAGGTATAAGGACACCGTATACGCACCCGCCGCGCAAAGCAGGGCGGGAACAACTAACAACCAGGCCCGTCGCCGTAAAATTGCCTTGTAATCTTCGAACGTCAGTTCGCGTTGACCTATCATTCCAGCCCTAATCCTCTCGTCCTGTCATACGACCAGACTCTCTATTCAATCACAATGGGACGAATTCCCCAGGTGTAGCCTACGGAAACCATATGGGTCAAAGAATGGACTCCGTGAGCTGAGAATGTAGAGCTTGAAGGTATGTTCGACTGTCTCCGCGCGGTGTAATCGAAAAACAGGCTTCCGCTTCGGGCGAATCGCCGGCCGACGCGGGCTGTCAGGAACCATGCATCTGGCGCGATAATGCTGGCAGCGGGGTTCGTCTGCCGCAACGCCTGGTTCCTCGAAAACCCTGAAGTGAGGGCCCCATCCCAGTTACGAGTAAGGCTGCGGCTTAGCAACCCTTGAAATTGGTTGGTCTCCGCACCCTGAAGAATGCCGCTGCCCCCGGTCAGGCCGCGGTTAAAATTGAATCCGACTGTCGTTTTTCGAAACTGGTAATTGAGAGCGCTGGCGATCGTCCAGTTTAGACGCGTGCCTAACCCAGGCAGTGGCGTTTGAAATGTACTTATCTCCGGTCCTCCGCCTATCTGAAAACTTACTCGCCCAGCGATCTGACGTGCATACGTTAATTGAACGTTGTGATCATCAATGCCTTGAGAGATATTCGAAAACGTGAACGCGCTGAATCGGTAGAAGATAGAGACGGAGTCCTTTCGACTCAGCGTATGGTTGTATCCGGCCTGGAATATAGCATCGCCGCTATTAAAAAAGCCGGCATCAATGAACTTCAGGATCTCGTAAGAACCGAGGAATGTCACGGAAGAGCCGCGGTTAAGCGCATAGTCTGTCTGAATCACTGCAGTATTGCTGATTCGCGGTGCGCGATTCGTCAAAATCGTCTGGTTCGGCAGAAGATCGGGACGGAACGAAGGGTTGAACCCTAAGTCCCCGCCCACACCGCTGCCGGAGCCGATCCCGAGAAAGCCCAGTCCACCCAGACCACCAAAGCCAAACGACGACTCGGAAAGATAGCTGAAATCATCGCCGAACAGCAGGGACCAGCGGCCCGAGCGAATCGTGTCTGACATTGTGAGACCCTGAATCACAGAATTCCCCTGGGTTTGGCTGTTCGAAAGTGTTCCGCCCCCAAGGTAGTCGAGCATGAGTTCCGACCGCCCTGAAGTCCGGTTCAGACCCAGGCGTCCGATCAAAAAACTCGTGCTCTGAACTCCTGTGCCATTAGAGGGGCCGTAGTTACTTGCATTCGTTCCAACTTGGGTCACAACACTGAAACTCGGCAGCAAAAAACTGTGATCTAATGCAATTGTTCCCAGCGTCAAATTTTGTGCACCGGCCAGTGGACGCGAATCCGGTATGATTTTCGGCTCTCGAGTTGCCAATGTTCCTTCGTCCGCCTGCAGTGCCTCAGAACGATTGTCCTCAGAGGATGCCGGGGGAATGGGTTTCTGCCGCCTGCTACTCGGTTCTTGCGCGCCAGCCATCGGAACGCACAAAATGAGCCCGCCGCAAAAGATACCGACCTTGCTAAGTTTGTGTAACATTGTTCCTCCTATGGCACGACGATCGTGTCGCCGGGCTTCAAGGAAACATTCTGCTCAGAGTGAAGGCCGGACACGACATCCTTGTAGCTAAATGGAAGGCTGATCGGCTTTCCGTTCTCCATCCGCAGAACGTGGATCTTCTTTTTGTTGGCGAACTGCGTGAATCCACCTGCACTGGAAAGCGCCTGCAGAACGCTCATGTTGGGAAGCAGTGGGTAGGCTCCGGCCCGCGCCACTTCTCCGACAATAAATACTCGCTGGCTGTTGCTCTTCGTTACGATGACCGTAACTTGAGGCTCCGAGATAAATTTCCTCAACTTTTCCTTGATTTCCGAACCCAGTTGCATCGGGGTCAGCCCGGCTGCCTGCACGTCGTTCAGAAGGGGAAGCGAAATCTTGCCATCGGGGCGAACGGGAACCGTTCGCGAGATGTCGGGTTCCTTCCAGACGTTGACGTTCAATTCATCCTCAGCTCCGATGGAATAGTTAGGGTCATCTGTGGCCGGTTTCACGGCCGCATGGGCTGCATCGCTGTTGGCGCTCGCATCCTTTGCGGCAACAAGTTTATTTGCGGCGCGAGACTTGTTGGATCCGTCTTGTGCGGAAATGGCAATCGCCGGGATACTCAGAAACATCAGAAGCAATAAAGTTCTCGATTTCTTCATAACTGATCTCCAATCCATCTAGACTCCCCCAGAGTCGGGTAATCGGATCTGTTTCAACTTGTAGAGGAGCGATTTGTAACTGATTTGTAGAGCCTCGGCCGCTCTCTTTCTGTTCCAATGTGTGCGCTCCAGCGTTTGCAGGATCAGCTGGCGTTCAGCTTGATGAGAGGCCGCGCGAGCGACTGCTTTGAGCGAACAGGTAGTTGCGGGGGAATCGGACACCGGCGAAAGCGCCGGTGGGGCCTTGATATCACACATGGCCAACTCTTCACTTTCGAGCGCCACTATTTTTTTGACGATATTCTCCAGCTCACGGATGTTACCTGGCCAGGAATAATCGGTGAGCAATCGGAGCGTGGAATCACTCAAATTCATTGGTTTGCGATCGAATAGCTTGGCGTACTTTCTCAAGAAAAATCGGACAAAGAGCGGAATGTCTTCCTGACGACGGCGGAGAGGGGGCAATCGAAGGCAAATGCCATTAAGCCGATAGAAAAGCTCGCTACGGAAACTGCCGCCCTGCACTTCAGACTCAAGATCCCGCACCGTGCAGGAAAGTACGCGGCCTGGTATACATTCTTGTACAGGCAACCCCTCCCCATCGGGAAAGGCGCGCAACAGGTGGCGTTGGCAATCCCCGTTGAGTTCACTAACTTCATCGAAGAACAGCGTGCCGGCACTCCGGCCGTTCTTCGCTGTGTGCCCGTCTACGAAGCTGTGCAACTGCTGTCGAAAAGAGTCCTGCGTGAGAGCAGCGCAACTTAACTTATGAAATGACAGCTCTCGGTATTTGGAAAGACCATGAATCTGCAGAGCGGCAACTTCCTTCCCCGTTCCGCTTTCGCCCACTAACAAGACGGGAATCTCCGTCGGCCCAATCTCCGAAATCAATCTTTGCACAGATTTCATTGCAGGGCTTACACTCGAAATGAAAATACGATTGCTTAGAACGGTGAAACCGGCGTCTCCCCCGGGACCGCAAGCAACTTCAGAGTAATTAAGTAACATCACCCGTCCTCAAGACTAAACCGATGCCACCACAGCCGCTGGAACGCGAAATTCCATAATGATTGGGGGCTGCAATAACTATGCCACAAGGTGCAAGAGCAGATCGCATGGCAGAATTTGGTTAACATGTTTACAATGAATGGAATAGAATGAAGTCCGGTCTTCGAAACGAGGTAAGCAGGGTTACCGGGATGTCCAATGGATTTCCACAAGACTCCCATCAAATTACCCTTTTCTGCTAATCGTCGAGGGCAGTCAAATCGATCCTACTTGCTTCTTGGGTTTTCCCCTAGCTGCGCGTCATCTTTCCAGGCGAACAAATAGAGAAAGTGCAAGAGACCGCACCTCACGCACGTGGAATCGCTCTGTGGAGCTAGTAATTCCTTGGGAGTTGTGAATAAACGGACGACATCTGAAGGTCTACAGAGACATGCTGGGCCGTAGAAACCTTACCAGCGAGATGGCGTGTCTTCGCAAAGAGAGGGTTTTCTCCGGTGTTTGGTTTGACTGCCTTGGCCCCTCAATTGCAGTTATTTTCTGCGCAAATTCGTGAGGAGTTACACAACCATGCATGTCTGCCCGGGCACGACAGAGCCTTACCTTTAGAGGAAGAAGAGGGAATTGCGTGAAGATCGCTAATAAATCATTGCTATTCCTGTTCCTCGCCATCAGTCTTTCCTCTAATATTGGCTGCTCCTTCCGCGACCCGAATGCGCGAAAGCAGAGGTATCTGGAGAGCGGAAAGCAATACTTCCGAAAGGGTAAATACCAGGAAGCGGCCATTCAATTTCAGAATGCGATTCAGATCGACAAATACTCTGCAGAGGCCCACCACCAGCTAGCCCAGTGCTTCCTGCGACAGAGCGCTTGGCCCAGCGCCTATAGGGAACTTTCGCATACTGTTGAACTGGAGCCCAAGAACTGGACAGCACGAATAGAGTTGGCAAATTTCTTCTTTGCGATGCGCCAATTCCAAAACGCCCGGGATCGTGCCCTCGCAATCCTGAATGAGAATACGAGCGACGTGGATGCGAAGATCTTGTTAGCCAACAGTGATGCCGAATTGGGCAACGTACAATCCGCGAGCGAAGAGGCGGAGCAAGCCGTTCGAATGGCGCCTGACCAGTCCAGGCCCTACCTGACCCTCGGCCTTATTCAAGAAAAAACTCAACAATTCTCGGCGGCCGAGCGGACCCTGCAAAAAGCCGTCTCGATCGACTCCAAATTCGTACCCGCTCGCTTGGGGCTTGGCGGTTTTTATCAGAGGCGCGAGAGATGGGCAGAAGCCGAAACAGAATATCGCGCAGCGATTGAAACCGACCTCGGGAACATCATCCCCCGCTCGTCGCTTGCTTCGATCTATCTTCTGCAGGGAAAAAAGGATGAAGCGGAGCAAGTTATACGGGAGGCCAAGATGACTATGGCCACGGATCCCGCAGGTTACCGGATTCTGGGTGATTTCTATTTGGCCACCGGCGACCGAGAAAAAGCGGCGGCCGAGTTTGCCGACTTGTCTCGAAAACATCCGCACGATTTCTTCGTGAAAAAGCGTTACATTCAGCTTCTGATTCAAAATCAGCAATTCGATCAGGCCACGAAATTGAATGAAGAAATCCTGAAGCAGAACTCGAAAGACGTCGAGTCTCTCACACTCAAAGGTCAGGCCCTGAATTTGCAACAAAGGCCCGCCGAAGCGGTTCCCATTCTGGAAGCTGCGGTAAAGGGCAATCTCCAGGATCCGGCGGCACACTTTCAGCTCGGGGTCTCATATTCCATGACGGGTAACCAGGCCGGCGCCGAGAAAGAGTGGCGCGAAGCGGTTCGACTGAATCCTCCGATGCTCGATGCACAGGAACGTTTGGGCGCGCTTGCGCTTCATAACGGACACATCGGGCAACTCGAACAAAGCGCGTCGGAATGGCTCAAATATGCGCCTGCGGCTCCTCAGGGCTATTTGATGCGTGGGACTGCTCGAACGAAGAGAGGGGATGTGTCCGGCGCTGAGAAGGACCTGCGAAAAGCGATCGAGCTCGACTCCCGAAACGTCATGGGTTACACAAGGCTTGGCGACCTGTACTTGGCTCAGAAACACTACCCTGAAGCTCGGCGATTCTACGAGCAAGCTCTTGGATATGATCCGCGTGCCGGCGAAGCACTTCAAGGGCTTGCGAACTCATTTCTATTGCAAGAACAACCAGAGAAGGCTTTGAGCCGTGTGCAAGCACAACTAGCAGTTGTCCCAGATAGCAGCAGTTTTTATTTTCTGCTTGGGCAAACGCTGCTCGGCAATCAAAAAGTTGAAGAGGCGAAGACGGCACTGGCAACAGCGGCCGAATTGGACAAGACCAATCTAGGCGCTCTCCTCCTTCTGGCCCAGGTACAGGAGGCCACCGGCCGACCCGCTGAAGCTGCGTCCACATATGAGCGTACAATCGGCGCAATTCCCTGGGATGTGCGATCCTACGTCGCCTATGGCCTACTCGAAGAACACGTCGGGAATTGGCGGAAGGCACAGGAACTCTACCAGAAGAGCCTGCAGATCCAGCCGGATGAGCCGTCGGCGGCAAACAACTTGGGGTATCTGCTCCTCGAGCACGGTGGTGATACCAACTACGCTCTGTCCTTGGCGCAGATTGCTCGTCGAGGGATGCCGAACTCCCCGAACACAGCCGATACCCTTGCCTGGGCCTATTACCGGACTGGCGTATACAGTTCAGCTATAGACCTGTTTCGAATAGCAGTCAAAATGGCCCCAACGAATCCGGCCTACCACTACCATCTCGGCCTTGCCTATCAAAAAGCCGACAAGGTTGCTCTTGCCAGGTCCAGTCTTCAGCGCGCTCTCCAGCTCGATCCAAAATCGAGCCGCGCGGAGGAAATCCGCCAGACGCTTGCCGAATTGAGCGAGCCCAGATAATTACGGTTTGCGCTTTTCCGCCACTCCAAATTGAAGCGGGAATGAAGGGATTGCCAAGATCAATCGAACGAAGCGTCAGAGGCTGCCGCGCCGTTACTCCCAAGATGAAACTTTTTTCGCCAGCGCGTGTACGGAGTCTTGTTCCCAAGGCGTCGATCATCATCGACGTTCAAAAAAGTGGCGGCGCAGCTGGGCCGTCCCGGATGGGCGCTGTGTCCGGAAGAAGTGCAGACGGTGCTGGCCGTTTGCACGATGAGCGTTTCCAGGACCGCTCGCCCGCCGCTGTTTATGTCACGTTGCTCTGACCTCCGACAATTCTACATTATGACTGGACCAAATTCGGGGGCAGGTCAAAGAGACTAGCGTCGCTCAGGGTGATGCCGCGGCGAGTCTACTGTATATCCAAAAAGGCGACGTGAAACTTTCGGTTGTTCCTCAAGTAGTTGTACAAACCGTTTCAAAGTTTCAGTTGGAAACCATTTTTACTACTAGCTCTCTTAGTTTCAGAAGTCTCTTGGTCTGAGTTTCCTGCGCGGCCCTCGCTAGAACATAAGCGTCCAACGGTTGCAGCTAAAAGGCGGCTGGCCTTGACAAAGGGAATTCCATACATCCGGGGAAGGGTCGAGAAGGTTCGGGGATCGAGTCCCGGAACGCCAAACTGGAGCGTCTCCCGGTTGCGTGGAATGTAGAGTGTCTTCGTGACCCAGTCCCAAAGGGCAAAGATCTGTCCAAAATTCTTGTTCAGGTGTTTCGGATCAACGCTATGATGGATCTGGTGCTGGGCGGGACTGATCAATAACCGGCTCATAAGCGGGCCATACGAAACCCAAACGTGCGAATGCCGCAACAGGTTTCCCCACATGTAGAACAGAAGAACAAGCGCATTGACGCCGAAGATTGCCAGAACATCGGTTTCGTGGCCGGACATGTGGTCGTAAAAAATGCCAATCACTGCCCCGACCACTGCGGTAGCGATCCCACCAACTAGGGCCTCGACAGGATGCACTCGGTATAGAGTGAGTGGAGTCAGCACCTTCGCCGAATGATGTAATTGGTGGAATTGCCAAAGAAGTGGGATCCGATGCATAAGGTAATGAGCGGCAAAGAGGCCGAGGTCGGCGAGGACTATACTCGCGATCGACGCCAAAATCCCCCTTGCGAACGCGTGGGTTATCCACTGACCCGAAGCTGACGGCAGCACTGAGTGCAGGCCCTTATAGATGCCAAAACTGATGAGCGAGATTAATGGCGCAGTGAAGAGCCACCGCGTGGACAGTTCGAAGGCGGCATACTTGTAGTCAGCAATGGCTGAAGGATGCCGATAGATGTCACGCGGAAATATGAACTCGAAAAAACTTTGATGGCCATGGATTGCCTTCGTACTTCGGAAGATAATCCAGGCAATGAGCAAGCTCGACGACAGGTACGGCCAGCATATTTGGCTGCCCGGTTTGATGAAAACACGTATCCCGTTGGAGATAGCGTACCAAAATGCTTCCCACGATTGGAAAGGCTCTGCAAGATCCGTGAAAGCCTTTTGGATTAGCCGATGGACT
>WNFI01063952.1_pt1 | contig 12810 bp, 9 predicted proteins | sample 5400471 | NCBI WGS metagenome assembly WNFI01 (sample SAMN13153348, study PRJNA577476) | soil metagenome | isolation source: 100 cm saprolite on Douglas fir-dominated hillslope | place: USA:California | collected 2013-09-17
CACCCGCAAGCGTGTCGCCCGTCATCGCGGACGCGGGGCCGGGGGTCGTCGCCCTGGCCGAGATGGTCGTGGCCGAGGCGGCGGTGGCCGCTGAAGCCGGCCGCCTCGTCGAGGTGCTGCGACACTATCACGGGGAGCACCCGCTCGATCCGGGGATGTCGCTGCAGGCACTGCGGGCCGCGGTGGGGGGGTCGGGGTCGGCTCCTCCCGCCGCCGTGGTCGACGCGGTCGTGGCGCGCGGCGTACGCGACCGCCGGTTCGAGGTGCTCGAGAGCGTGGTGCACCTGCCGGGATGGCGACCCGCACACGATGCACGCACGAGCGGGGCCCGGGACGAGCTGGCGCAGCGGCTCACGGCGGCGAAGTGGCAGGTGCCCACCGTGACCGAACTCGAGCGGGAGCTGCCGAGCGTGCCAGTGCGCGCCCTCCTCGCCCACCTCGCCCGCGACGGCGTCGTGGAGTCGATGGATCAGGAGCGCTATGCCACGAAAGCCGCCCTCGGGGAATTCCGCATGGCGCTCGAGCGCGCGCTCGGCGAATTGGGGCAGGCGACACCCGCCGAGTTGCGCGATCGCTTCGGCCTCACGCGCAAGTACTTGATTCCGCTGCTCGAATGGGCGGACCGTCGCGGCGTGACGCGCCGCACAGGCGATGCCCGCGTCCTCGCCCCGTTGACAGCGGGGAAACGCGGGCCCTAGCTTAGACCCTGCGCCCTGGTAGGACCGAATCACCTGCGATCCAAGGAGAGCCGTCTAGAGTCACTGTCTCGTTCGCAGAAGGAGCGGTGGATGAAGCGGTACGCCTGGGCTGTGCTGGGGCTCGGGCTGTGGGTGGCTGGGGTCAGCACACGGTCGGCATTGGGACAGACCCCGCTCCCCACGATTGAGCTTCAGCCGGATCGAACAGGTCCGTTCAACCTGGTGACCACGATCCCCTTCAAGCTGAGCGGGGAATTGTTTCTCAGGGGTCACCAGCCGGTCGTGTCACTGCGGATCTACAACGTCCTCGCCCAGTTGGTCGCGATCCCCATCCTGCGCGGCTCGGGCAAGGCCTTGGACAGCCTCGCCTTGAGCTGCCCCACGCAGTTCGGCTGCGCCTACAGCGCCTACTGGGACGGCTTTGTCGCCGGCACGCACAAACCAGCCGCCTCCGGCGTCTACATCTATCAGCTGGTGGTCGACGGCCAGCGGTTCACGAAGAAGATCGTCGTCAAGCAGCCGCAGCCCTAAACCTGTCCCCCCCGGCCCCTGTCTCCCCGCGCCCGCGCCTCTCGCGCGGGCTCCGTTATTTCGGATGCTCGAGCACGAGGTAGCGAACGTCGTCCTTGCCCGCCTCCGAGAGCCAGCGGATGAGCTCCCCGATGCGGCCCGGTGGCTCGACGCCCTTGCGCCCGACCAGCCGCCGGGTGATGTGCAGCACCCGGCCGTCCTGCGCATAGAGCGCGGTATAGGTCCCGAAGATGCTGGTGGCGTTGATGTTCGGGGGCAGGGTCGCGTGCCAGCCGGGGGGCAGCGTGACGACCAGCTCGGCCTGCTCGACGTGCGGGCCCGCGACCGCCGCTGCGTCGATCGGGAACCGGCGCGGGCCCCGGCCCTCGAGCTCCGAGAGGAGCGCCTTGACCCCGCCGTAATTGCGCAGCGGCACGGTGAAGAGATCGTTCGCTCCCAACTTGGACGTTACCTGGGCACCGTGGACGGCGAAGACGACCCGCGGCTCGGCGCTCAAGTCCCGGCCGTCGAACGCCTGGAGACTGTCGCCGGAGGCGCCGGGGAACACCATGTTCGCGACCGTGCGCGTCAACTGCTCCCGCTCCGCCGGTCCCAGGGCGTTGGCGAACGAGCGCCGCAATACGTACTGCTGATCGCCGAGCGCCACGTGACTGTAGCGGCCCGTGAAGATGCCGTCGGTCCCGAGCTCGCCCGTCAACGTCGAGACGTCGCGATTCGCCTCGCTCGAATCGGCGGGGAAGCGGACTTGCTCGCCCCGGCCGTCCGGATGGACGACCAACCCGAACTCGCCCTGCTCGGCGGGCGGTAAGGACCCGAGCGGTGTCAGCTCGGACGTCAAGTCGAGATAGAGATACCCGGTCGGGCGCTCGAGCACGGCGATCATGTGGTCGAAGGCCCGCGTGGACGGCAGGTCGGCGTCGACGCCGCCCGAGGACGAGAGCAGCACCGGGTAGGCTGTGAGCCCCATCCGCTGGGCCAGCGTGATAAACAGCGTCGCCTTGTCCTTGCAGTCGCCGTAGCGCGTCTCGAGCACCGCGCCCGGGAGCCGGGGCTGGAACCCGCCGATCCCGAGCGAGAGCGAGACGTAGCGAAAGTCCTGCGCCACCCAGCGGTGCACCGCGCGCAGGGAGTCCTCGAGCGTGCGCGCGCCCTTGACGACGGCCGCGAGCGAGGAATCGAGCGCCGCCGTCATCCCGTAGCGATCGTGGGCCAGTTGGCTGTACCAGCGGGCCACGTCCCCCCACGTTTGGGGGGCGGCCACGGTGACGAACTGGTCGATGCCGTTCGAGTCGGCGGCAAAGAGCTCGCGCTCGGTCTTCGGTACCTCGCTCGTCGCCCACAGATAGACGCGGCGACCCTTCGCCTCGGTCGTACGGCGCGGGAAGGTGAGATTGCGCTCCTTGATGCGCAGCGTCAGGGAGCTGGGGGCGTCGACGAGGTAGCGCGAGCGGCGCGTGAGGCGCCCGGTCGTCACCCGCCAACTGTTCTCGAAGTCGCCCGGCATGACGGGCTTGACCGTCTCGACCGTGTAGCTGTAGTCGAGCAGCATCCCCGGCGCGATCCCGCCCATGGAGACGCGCCGCACGCGCATGTCGGAGTAGATGGGCGCCTCCTGCGACACCGGGGCGACCGTTTCCTGCTCGTGCGCCGGCTGCGCGCTCACGACCTCCCCGTTGGGACGCACCACCCGCACCCAGTTGAGCGTCAGCCGCTCCCGTCCACTCACGTAGGAGAATGACTGCTCCCCCCACCGCTCGGCCGCCTCGCGCGTGAAGACCTGCACCACCTGCCGGTAGGTGCGGGCGCCGCTCCCGTCCGCCTCGACCCGGACCACGCCGTCGTCCAGGAGGTAGACGTAGCCTTCCCCGGAATGGTCGGCCGGGTTCACGGCCAGGCGGTAGATGGTGTCGGCGTTGACGCTCGGGTCGCCCGCCGGCGTGATGGGCGGCGCTTGGGCAAGGGCGGGGACCGCAATGGCCAGGCAATAGAGCGCGGGCGTAGTGCGCACACGGAACTCCTTACGGCGCCTAGGCGCAAGTTCGCCAGGGGGCAGGGGCGTCGTCAACACGCGCCCCACGCCCGACTAGCTTTGACGTGGAGTCTGCCGATTCGGCATCTTTGACCGGCACGAAGGTTGCCCCTAGGAACGGCGCTATGATCAATCCCGATCGCTTGACCGTGAAAGCGGCCGAGGCGTTGCAGCAGGCGAGCGCGCTGGCGCGCTCGCGCGGCAACCCCGTCGTCAACGACGCGCACCTGTTCTACGCCCTGCTCGCTCAAGACGACGGCATCGTCGTCCCGCTGCTCCAGAAGGCGGGGCTCAACATCACCCAGCTCAAGACCGACACGGAGCGGGAACTGGCCCGCTTCCCGCAGCAGTCCGGGGCCGCCCCGGAGCCGACCCTGGCGCGTGAGCTCTCCCGCGTACTCGATCGGGCCGAGGCCGAGGCCAAGGGCCTGGGCGACGCCTACGTGTCGACCGAGCACATCCTGCTCGGGCTCGTCGAGGAGAAAGGCACCACCGCGAAGCAGCTGCTCTCCGCCGCGGGCCTGGACCGCGCGGCGCTCCTGGCGGCGCTGCAGGGCGTGCGGGGGTCGCACCGGGTCACGGACCAGGAACCCGAGCAGAAGTACCAGGCGCTCGACCGGTTCACGCGCGATCTCACCGAGCTGGCGCGCAAAGGCAAGGTCGATCCCGTGATCGGCCGCGACGAGGAGATCCGGCGGGTGATGCAGGTGTTGTCGCGGCGCACCAAGAACAACCCCGTGCTGATCGGCGAACCCGGGGTCGGCAAGACGGCGATCGTCGAGGGGCTGGCGCAGCGCATCGTGAACGGCGATGTGCCCGAGTCGCTGCGCAACAAGCACCTCGTCGCCCTCGACTTGGGCGCGCTGATCGCCGGCACCAAGTACCGCGGCGAGTTCGAAGACCGGCTCAAGGCCGTGCTCAAGGAGATCACGAGCGCCGAGGGCAAGTACATCGTGTTCATCGACGAGCTGCACACCCTGGTGGGTGCGGGCGCGGCCGAGGGCGCTATCGACGCCTCCAACATGCTCAAGCCCGCGCTGGCGCGCGGGGAGCTGCACGTGGTGGGCGCCACCACGCTCGATGAATACCGCAAGTACATCGAAAAGGACGCGGCCCTCGAGCGGCGCTTCCAGCCGGTGTACGTGGGCGAGCCGTCGGTCGAGGACACGATCGCGATCCTGCGGGGCCTCAAGGAGCGCTACGAGGTGCACCACGGCGTGCGGATCACCGATACCGCGCTCGTCGCCGCTGCGACCCTCTCGCACCGCTACATCGGCGATCGCTTCCTGCCCGATAAGGCGATCGACCTGGTGGACGAGGCGGCAAGCCGCCTGCGCATCGAGATCGACTCGCTGCCGCAGGAGATCGACGAGGTGGAGCGCAAGATCGTGCAGCATGAGATCGAGCTCGCGGCGCTGGCCAAGGAGAAGGACAAGGCGGCGAAGGAGCGCCGCGCGAAGGTCGAGCAGGAGCTCGCGGAGCTGCGCGGGCGCTCGCAGGTGATGAAGGCGCAGTGGCAGGCGGAGAAGGACGCCATCACCAAGTTGCAGGCGACGAAGGCCCAGCTCGAGCAGCTGCGCACCGAAGCCGAGCAAGCCACGCGCAAGGGCGACCTCCAGAAGGCCGCCGAGACCACCTACGGCAAGATCCCGGCGCTCGAGCGCGAGATCGCCGAGCTCGAGAAGCGGCTCGCCGACATCCAGAAGAAGGGCAAGTACTTAAAGGAAGAAGTCGACGCCGAGGACATCGCCGAAATCGTCGCCAAATGGACCGGCATCCCGGTGACGAAGATGCTCGAGTCCGAGCGCACCCGGCTGACGCACCTCGAGGCGGAGCTCGCCCAGCGCGTGATCGGGCAGCCCGAAGCCCTCGCGGCCGTCGCCAACGCGGTGCGCCGGGCGCGGGCCGGCCTGCAGGACCCGAATCGCCCAACCGGCTCCTTCATCTTCCTCGGCCCCACGGGCGTGGGGAAGACGGAGACCGCGCGCGCCCTCGCCGAGTTCCTGTTCGACGACGAGAAGGCCATGGTGCGACTCGACATGTCGGAATACATGGAAAAGCACGCCGTGGCGCGCATGATCGGCGCGCCCCCGGGCTACGTGGGCTACGAAGAAGGCGGCCAGCTCACCGAGGCGATCCGGCGCCGTCCGTATGCCGTCGTGCTGTTCGACGAGATCGAAAAAGCGCACCCCGACGTCTTCAACGTGCTGCTCCAGATTCTCGACGAAGGCCGGCTCACGGACTCCCAAGGTCGCACCGTGGACTTCCGCAACGCGGTCCTGATCCTGACGTCGAACCTCGGCTCCCCGTACATCCTGGAGATGGGCACCCAGAACTGGGAGCAGGTCGAGACCAAGGTGATGGAGCTCCTGCGGCAGACGTTCCGACCGGAGTTCCTGAACCGGGTGGACGACGTCATCATCTTCCGCCCGCTCTCGAGTGATGATATCGCGAAGATCGTCGATCTCCAGATCGCCCGCTTCGCACAGCTCATGGCCGAGCGCAAGCTGCGCCTCGAGGTGACGGCGGCCGCGAAGCAGCTGCTCGTGGCAGAGGGCTACGATCCCGTCTACGGGGCCCGGCCCCTGAAGCGCGCGATCCAGCGGCTGTTGCAAAACCCGCTCGCCCTTGCGGTGCTCGAAGGACAGTACTCCGAAGGGGACCTGGTGCGGGTCGGCCGGGCCAAGGACGGCCAGCACCTCACGTTCGAGCGCATACCGGCCGGCGCGGCTCCCGAACCGGCGCGTGCCTAAGCGCGCGGGGCAGGGAGCGCGGCGCGCGGCGCACTCGTCTCCGCCGCTCGGCCCCGCCGATCGCGCGGGCATGGCGGCGGCGCTCGATGAGGGTCGGCGCGCGGCGGCGGCCGGGGAAGTGCCGGTCGGCGCCGCCGTCATGCGGGACGGCGCCGTCGTCGCCCGGGCCCACAATGAGGCAAAGGTGGGACGGTTGGTGTTTGGCGCGTATGACGACAAGGCCGGCATGTGTGGGTCCGTGGGCGACATCGCGCGCCACCCGCGCCTCAACCACCGGATCGCCGTGACGGGCGGGGTGGAGGAGCGGGAGTGCGGCGAACTGCTGACGACGTTCTTCGCGGCGCGGCGGCAACCGGCGACCTAGATCGCTCGGCCGGGGCCGAGCCGGGGATGCGCGGCGTCCGGGGGCAGGGGAGAGTAGGTTACCCCCGGAGCCCTCGATGCACTCTGCGTCTACCCGACACGACGAGCGCCTCATGTCCTTCCGCACCATCATCGAGCCCTTTCGCATCCACGCGACGCAGGCCATCAGCTGCCCCACGCCGGCGCAGCGCGAAGCCGCTCTGCAGCGCGTCGGCTACAATCTGTTCGGCCTCCACGGCGACGAAGTCCTGATCGACCTGCTGACGGACTCGGGGACCGGGGCCATGTCCTCGCGACAGTGGGCCGCGATGATGGATGGGGACGAGTCCTACGCCGGCAGTCGCTCGTTCTACCGGTTCCAGGATGTCGTCCGCGGCATCACCGGGCTCACCGAAGTGATTCCCACGCATCAGGGACGCGCGGCCGAGCGGATTCTCTTCTCCGTCATGGTCAAGCGCGGCCAGGTCGTACCCAATAACACCCACTTCGACACCACACGCGCGAACATCGAGTACTGCGGCGCGGAGGCGCGCGATCTGGTGATCCCGGAAGGACGGGTGCCGGCCGTGCGCCATCCGTTCAAGGGGAACATGGACGTGGCGGCGCTCGAGCGGACCATCGCGGAGGTTGGCCGCGAGCGGGTGCCGCTCGTCCTCGTCACCATCACCAACAACTCGGGCGGCGGCCAGCCGGTGAGCCTCGCGAACCTGAAGGCGGTGCGCGCCGTGTGCGAGCGGTACGGCATCCCGCTGTACCTCGACGCCTGTCGCTTCGCCGAGAACGCCTACTTCATCAAGCTCCGGGAGCCGGGCTATGCCGACAAGACGGCGCGCGAGATCGCCCGCGAGCTGTTCGCGCTCGCGGACGGGTGCACCATGTCGGCGAAGAAAGACGGGCTCGCGAATATCGGCGGGTTCCTGGCGATGCACGATCCGGCGGTGGCGCGCGAGTGCCGCAACCTGCTCATCCTCACTGAAGGCTTCCCGACCTACGGCGGCCTCGCGGGCTACGACCTCGAGGCGGTGGCGACCGGGCTCGAGGAAGCGCTGGACGAGGACTATCTCAAGTACCGGCTTCGCTCGACCGCGTACCTAGCCGAGAAGGCGGAAGCGGCGGGCGTACCGGTCGTGCAGCCCCCTGGGGGGCACGCGGTGTACCTGGACGCGAAGGCGCTGCTGCCGCACGTCCCGCCGACCCAATACCCAGCGCAGTCGCTCGCGATCGAGCTCTATCGCGCGGGCGCCGTCCGCGGAGTCGAGATCGGCTCCGTGATGTTCGGCCGCCCGCGGCCCGACGGCACCGAAACGCCGGCGCCGCTCGAGCTCGTACGACTCGCGGTGCCGCGCCGTACCTACACCCAGAGCCACATCGACTACGTGGCCGAGGTGATCGCCGAGGTGGCGCAGCGCAAAGAGCGGCTGCGGGGACTGCGCATGGTGGAGCAGGCGCCGTGGCTGCGCCACTTCACTGCGCGGTTCGAGCCGGTTTAGCGCGCCGGCGGCTGCTGCGGCGGCTTTCCGCCCTTCGTCCGCTCCTCGAGCTTGGCGATGATCTTCTCGATCTCGAGCTTCAGGCGCTTCAGCGCCGGCACGAGCTTCGGCTCGAGCTCCCGCTCGAGTTCCTTTCCTTCCTTCAGGAAGTCCTTCATCAGGTCGCGAAACCGGTCGGCCAACTCCCGCCAGGTGGGGATGGAGTTGATCTCGGGCTCGCCGGGCCCGCGTTTGGTCGGCAGCTGATTCATCGTGGTTCCTCCTTCGATGGTCCGCTCTCGGATGGTCAAGCCGGCGCGCGGCGCGGCTCTGGGGGTCTCATATGATACGCTGGCAGCGGCGGTCGAGGTTCAGCGACCGCCCTACGTCAGTGCCAAACTGCCGACTCCAGGGTTACTTACTGCGTGTCGCGAAGTTGGAGCAGTGGGAACCGTAGTCGGAGCTTCGTGAGGCACAGGCCCTGGAGCGAGGTACGCGGTGCGCTTCTTGAGACAAGGAATCGGTTTACTCAAGGCGTCACCGATTCGCATGCCGGCCCAATGCCGCAACCGCGTAACACTTCACGCGGTTGCAGGCGCGAGACCGGGCCAGCCACTGGCTGCCCATATTCGCTTCGGCGGCGAGCACGCAGTACCATTTAGACCTTCGGGATCAGCATGGTGACCTCCCCGTACGGCGTGCTTGTTGCATCCGACCGGCGCGCGACTGCGGTATCCCACGTCGCGTGCCTCGCGGCCGCGCTGTGCCTGCTTGCCGCAGTGCCCATGCCAGCGCAGCGGGCGCCAGCCCTAGGGGATCGGCGGCCGGCCGACTGGCTCACCGACGGCGGCAACCCGCAGCGCACCGCCTGGCAGCGGGATGAGACAATCCTCACGACCCGTAACGCCAAGGAACTCCGGCTCTTGTGGAAGCTCACCCTCGACACCCCACCGCGGGAAATGCACTCGCTCCTACCCGCGCTCGTCGCGGGCCACGTAGACACCCAGAACGGCCCGAGGCAGATCGTGGTCGTGACGGGCGTGTCGGACAACCTGTACGCGATCGACGCCGACCGCGGCGTGCTGCTCTGGACGAAGCGCTTCGATCACACGGCGGTGGGCGACACCGCCCAGCAGGGAGGGCCCATGTGCCCCGGCGGCATCACGGCGACCGCCGTGATCGGTCCCACGACGGTGCCGGGTCGGTACACGATCTACGCCGCATCGTGGGACGGCACCCTCCACCAGGTGAACGTCGCCGATGGCGTAGACGTGAATCCGGCGGCCAAGTTCATGCCGCCGAACGGCAAGCCGTACGCGCTGAACCTGTGGCACGGCGTGGTCTACACCACCACGGCGCAAGGGTGCGGCGGCCATCCGAACATGGTGTATGCCTACGACCTCGCCACGAACAAGGTCGGTAGTTGGGGACCCGCGGGCGGTGGCATGTGGGGCCGCACCGGGCCCGCCATCGGCTCCAAAGGCGTCCTGTACACCGGCACCGGAGACGGGCGGTGGGATCCCGAGCGCGGGATCTTTGGCAACGGCATCATCGGGGTGCAGCAGAATCTCACCACCAAGGCGCTCGAGCTCGTGGACTACTACGCGCCGTCCAACGCCGAGTGGTTGTTCAAGCGTGATCTCGACATGCAGGTGACGCCCACGATCTTCGACTACAAAGGCCGAGAGCTCATGGTTGCAGCGGGCAAAGAGTGTCGCGTGTACCTGATGGACACCGAGTCGATCGGAGGGGATGACCATCGCACGCCGCTCTACCGCAGCCCGCTACTGTGCAACGAAGCGGTGAATTTTGCCTCGGCGGGCGTCTGGGGCGCGATGGCGAGCTGGGAGGACGCGGGCGGCACGCGCTGGGTGCTGGCCCCGTTTTGGGGACCCAAGCACTCGTTCTTCCAAGCGCCCCTCGAGCACGGCGCCGTCAGAGAGGGCGGGATCGCCGCGTTCAAGCTGGAGGAGCGAGACGGTAGTCTCCGACTCATCCCGGCCTGGATCTCCCGCGATATGAACCGGGCGGAGCCGCCTGTCGTCGCGAACGGCGTCGTGTTGGCGTACGGCAGTGGTGAGAGCACCACGCAGGCCACGCCGGAGCTCGGGCTCGGGGTGAACCGCTCGGATGTTCGCATCCAGCATTCCACCCACGCCGTCCTGTATGCGCTCGACGGTGAGACGGGCGACGAGCTGTGGTCGAGCGGTCCCCAGATCACTTCCTGGAACCACTGGGCCGGCCTGTCGGTCGCAAACGGCCGCGTCTACCTCGGCACGTTCGACGGCACCTTGTATTGTTTCGGCGTCCCCGAATGAGAGCGTCTGCGGCGGCCGCGTTGATATGGCTGGGCAGTGTCGGGGCGAGGACGACCCTCGCGCGGGCCCAGGAGTGGACGACGGGCGGGTATGACGCGCAACGTTCGTCTTGGGTCAGGGCGGACACGAAGATTTCCCCGGCCGGCATGCGGAAGCCCGGATTCCAGTTCCTGTGGAAGCTCCAGGTCACCGATGAGTCGCCGCGGGCGCATGCCGTGACACCGCCCGTGCTGCTCGATCTCGTTATCAGTTACCGGGGATTCCGGGCTTTGGGCTTTGTCGGCGCGGGGGCCGATCATGTCGTCGCGTTGGACACCGACCTGGGTCGAATGGAGTGGGAGCGGCGCTTCGCCCCGGCGGCGCCAGCTGACGGAGGCGAGCCTCCTTGCGCCGCCCTGATGACCCCCAACCTCGCCCGCCCAACGAACGCGGCGCTGCCGACCGTGGTCGCGGGATACGGCGGCGGACGGGCGGGGGTTCCCGCACGCGGCGCGGTGGGCGAGCCCGGCGAGGGGGCGGTCACGCTCGGGTCCGCGGTGCCCCGTCCAAGCGACGCCGGGCCGGCCCCGCCGAAACCGTCCGGCCAGCGCCCTAGCCCACGTCCGTTTCCGGTCGTCTATGCCCTGTCGAGTGACGGCCTGCTCCACACGCTGAACGTCATGAATGGCGCCGACGCCGAGCCGCCGACGCCGTTCCTTCCGCCCCACGCCGCGGCGCGGGGTCTGATCGTCGTCGATGAGGTCGCCTATGTGGCGACCCTCCGCGGGTGCGGGGAGGCGCCTAGTGGCGTCTGGGCACTGGACCTGGGCTCGAAACAGGTCGCTACGTGGCGTTCCCCTGAAGGGATTGTCGGCTCCGCTGGCCTAGCCATGGGCCCGGACGGAACGATCTATGTCGCGGCGAGCGACGGACAATTGCGGTCGCTCGAGCCCCGCACTCTGACGCCAAAGGGGGCCCATCGCTCGGGGGGACCGGCCTTCACCTCCTCGCCCGTCATTTTCGAGCATCTGGGTAGCCTTCTGATCGCGGCGTCCAGCCGGGACGGACGGATCAAGTTGCTGGACATCCACCGCTCGACCTTCGTCCAGACGCCGGCCTTCTCCCAGGCCACGGCTGCGGCGCCGGGGGGGCTCGCGAGCTGGGTGGACGCGGATGGCACGCGCTGGCTCTTGACCGGAACTGCTGGTCCGGTGCGGACGGGCGCAGGGTTCGCGGTCCGAAACGGCGCCGTCACACACGGCGCCATCGTCGCGTGGAGGATCGTCGACCAGGCCGGCGTACCCACGCTCCAGACCGGCTGGGTGTCGCGCGATATCGCCCCACCGCTCGCGCCCGCGATCGTCAACGGCGTGGTCTTCGCCGTTTCGGGTGGTGGGCGTCGCCCCAAAAACGCCCGGCGCTCCGACGCTGAGCACGCCGAAGGCTCGTTGCCCGCAATCCTCTACGCGCTCGATGGCGCCACCGGCCGGGAACTGTGGAGCAGCGAGACCACGATGACATCGGTGGGGCGCGGAGGTCTGTCCGCCGGCGGCGGTCAGGTGTACGTGGCGACAGCCACAGGCACCCTGTATGCGTTCGGATTCCCGATGGAGCACTGAGGTCACGGTGTCGCGGTCCTTGGCCGGGTGGTGTGCGGCCGTCATCTCCACCGGCGCGGTCGGCGTCGGTCACGCCGCGGCGCAACTGAGCGACGGACCGGGACGGAGCGAGACGGTCAAACTCTGCTCAAAATGCCACGCACCGGAGGTCGTGATGTCGGTGCGCCAGGATCGCGCGGGCTGGGCAGCCACTTTGCGGAAGATGGCCGCACTCGGCGCCAAGGGAACGTCCGCGGAGTTCAGCGCCGCGCTCGAGTATCTCGCGACGCAGTTCCCCGCCACCGAGCTCCCGCGGGTCAACGTCAATACCGCGACGGCCATCGCTCTCGAAAGCGGCTTGACCCTGAAGCGCTCGCTCCCATCGTATGGGTGTCGGTCGCTAACAGTAAGCCAGGCTGTCGGTAAGTCAGGCTGTCAGTGGGATCAGACGAGGATAGGTGGACGAGCGGCTGAAGGCACACGCCTGGAGAGCGCCCCGGCCGAGTAGGAAAGTCAGGCACCACGTCGGTAACTCGTTGACAGTCCGCGTGACCTACCGGGTTGTGGTTCCGCCGATGTCGGCTTCTGCCGCCCTCAAGCGACACACCAACTGACACACCAGGGTGAGCGACACCCACAACTCGCTTCTTTAGTCGCTGAAGCGGCGACCACGGACCGGGCCGGCGCGTGATCGATTGTCTGACGGGGTCCGCGCCCTGCTCCAACGGCCGCCCCGACTGAAGGCGCTCGCTCCTGACTTGGCGTATCATATCCAAACGGATATATTCTCCTATGACGCTCAAGCCCGCACGCTGGCTAGGGAATGCCCGTGCAGCCGTCCGCGCGCTTCCCCGAATGCCCGGCGGGACGCCGGGTACCAGCTCTATAGGGTGCAGACCGGCCACAATGCGAGCGATTGGAAGCCGATGCCCCGCGTCGGCGCCGGTGTACGGGAGATCCGGCTTCACGCGGACGGGGAGTATCGGGTGCTGTACCTGGCGACGCGGCCCGACGCGGTGTATGTACTGCACGCCTTCGCGAAGAAGCGGCGGGCAACGCCGAAACTGGATCT
>WNFI01166514.1_pt1 | contig 12810 bp, 11 predicted proteins | sample 5400471 | NCBI WGS metagenome assembly WNFI01 (sample SAMN13153348, study PRJNA577476) | soil metagenome | isolation source: 100 cm saprolite on Douglas fir-dominated hillslope | place: USA:California | collected 2013-09-17
CACCGCATGCACCGAAGGCGATCTGACCGCCGGGCAGACGCTCAGCCTCACCGCCGAGTCCGACCAGCTAGTCCTATTCGGCGATGGCATCGAGGCGGACGCCATCCCGGTCAACTGGGGCCAGGCAGCCCGCATCACGGTCGCCGGCCAGACCCTGCGCATGCTCCGGTAGCCCAGGCAGGCGCTATCGTTCTCGCGGCGCTGCCGCCCGGTGCCAGACCCGGTGGTCGGGCTGGTCAGCGAGTACCTCGGCCAGTGCGGCGTGAGCGGCCCGGCGATGCGACTGGCTCGCGGCCTGGTAGGTCGCCGAGCGCACCAGCGGATGACGGAATACCAGCCGGGAACAGCTGACTGCCAAATAGTTACGCGGCCCTCATCGGCCGCGCCGCCCCATGCCGTAGACGATCAACGCATGCGCGGCGGCGAAACTCGCAGCAGAGTTCGCCAGAGCGCAGCGTTACCAGATCAGCGTCCGAGCGGCGCCACGTCTTCGCGCGCTGCCCTTCTATGGTGCGTTATGTGCGTTGCTCTATGCCTGGGCGAGGCCGGTAAGGCAGAGGCGCAGCACGGTGTGGGCGGCGATGGTCGCGGCGGTGCAGGTGAGCAGGCCCGAGAAGAGGTGGGCGCCGTGGCGGGCCGGAACCCGTAGAGCCACTCGGCGTGCGCGGCGTCGCGGCCGGACCTGGCCACCAGGCCGTTCGGCCCGGTCCGGGAATCGAGGCCGCGGACCAGGGACGGGTGCTTGAACGGCAGCGCGCTGGTATCGACCTGCTGGCCGTCGTCCTCGGGCAGGCGGGCCGCGGGCGTCCTGCGGAGCTGCTCGAAGGCGCCCCGCAGCCAGCGGATCCGCCGGTTGGCTGCGGACTAGTGCAGCAGGCGCGGGAACAGGTGGCCACAATCGCGGGCCACCTCGTCCAGGAACCCGGACTCGCTGCGGCTGCCCGGCAGGTGGCGCACCAGCGCGATGGTCAGCAGATCGGCGTCGCTGCAGCCCGGGGCCGGCCCGGGCCGGGGCGGGATGGCGATGGTCTTGGACAACCACCTTGCTCAGGGCGCTCGGCCCGGACGACGCTCCGGCCGTCGGGGAACGGCTGAAGCTCAACCTGCCAGGTGCCGGACCGGTCGAGGGCGTCGTCGACTATGTCCGGCCGGCGTTCCTCGGCCTCCCGACCTCCGACGTGCTGTACCGGTTCCACGGCCGGATGCCGATCGGGCTGCCGATCGCGGTCGCGGCATACGTCTACGGCCGGCCCGTCGACTGCGCCGGGCTGAAGGATGCCTGGACAGCCTGGCTGCCGGCGTGTTCGGGTCCTGAGGCGGCGCCGAGTCCCGAGACGGCTACTCGTCCGGAATCCGGAAGCGCCAGCGAGTACCGCCGAAGGGCTCGGCGGTCGCGACGCCGAATGCCGTGCGGCACGTGAAGCGGTACAGCAGTGGGCTTTCCTGGTGGGCCTGGACGACGCCCGCGCCCACTCGATGCCCTGGCCTCCGCCGGCGCCGACGGAATTGCCCTCGGCCCGAGCCCGACGCCGCGGCCGCCCAGGCGCAGCTCGGCGACATTGGCGCGCTGCCGCGCTGAACTCCTTATCCTTTAGCGCCTGCGGCCCCGAGAGGTGGCCTGCGCCCCGGTCGGCGCGCGTGGTGGCCCAAGGGTTATTCTTGGCGCTCTATGAGCGCCGAAACGCCGCCGGTCCGCGAACTGCACCTGGTCGTCGGGTTTGACGGCTCTCCCGCGGCCACGCGCGCGCTCGACACCTCGGCGCGCCTGCTGGCGGTCCGGCCGCCGGGCCGGATGACGGTGGTCTGGGTGGCTCACCTGACCAGCATGGTGAGCCTGTCGGCCGACGCCGTGGCCATCGTGGAACACGACTTCGACCAGGTTGCCCAGGAGCTTCGGGCGGCAGCCGCAGAGCGGCTGGTTGACAGGCAGGTGCCCTGGGACTTCCAGTGGCGCCAGGGCCTGATTGCCCACGAGCTGATCGCGGTGGCCGAGTCGGTTCAGGCCGCCCAGCCCGACGACGTGGTGGTCATCGAGGTCGGGAGCTCGTCCAGCGCCATGCACCGGATGGTCGGCTCGGTCGCGGTCAACCTGGCCCATCACTCTCCGGTGCCGGTCACCATCGTGCCCTAGTGAGTCTCGCTCCGCTCGGGGACGGGTGCCTCGTGGGCGCGGGCGGCGGTGACGATGAGCTCGGTGACCGTATCCAGGGGTATCGCGGTGGAGTCGATCACCAGGTGGTACAGGGACGCGTCGGCCGGGTCGCACCGGTACAGGCGGCGGACGTAGGCGGTGCGGGCCTTGTCGGCCGCGCGCAGGCACGCCCTCGCCTGCTCCTCACTGATGCCTTCGATCGCGGCTCCCTGGACGACGCGGCGCTCGGCCGGGCCGTCGAGCCGGACGTGAAACCCGCGGTCCTTGCCGAGCACGACCGCCGCCGCCCGGCCCAGGATCACGCCGCCGCCGCTGCCGAGCAGGCGGTGGATTCCGGCCTCGCTGTAGCCGCGCAGGTGCTCGTCCTGGTGGTGGGTGGACGGCGGCGACTGGGTGGGCCCGGCCGGCATCGCCTGGGTGAGATGGGCCAGCAGCCGGTGCACCGGGGTGGCCTTGACCTCCTCGGCCGACAGCTGCTCATCGCACGGCCCGGGCTCCGCGACATGGCCCTCGGACGTGGTGACCCGCTGCAGGAAGGGCAGGCCGAGCCGGTCGGCCAGGGCCGGGGCGACGACGCTGCCACCGGCGCCGTAGGCCGCCGACACGGTGATCAGTCGTACGGCGGGCCCGGGCGGGGCGGCGGAGCGGCCGGGCGGGAGAAGGGAGGGGCCGGGCGAGGTAGGGGTGGGCGGGGTAAGGCGGTAAAACGCGACGACGTAGCTGTGCACCGCCGCTTCGGCCAGGCCCAGCGGGCCACGGCCGTGGGCCAGTACGTAGCTGGTCAGGGCGCTGGCAGCGAGGGTGTTCAGCAGCGCGGTGCCGATCGAGCCGCCGACCTGCTGATTGGTGTTGACCAGGGCCGAGGCGACGCCCGCGTCCTCGGTGCCGGTGCCGTAGGTCGCGGTGTTCAGCGCACAGCCGAACACCAGGCCCAGGCCGGCCCCGACCAGCAGCAGGGCTGGCAGGATCCAGTCCAGGTAGCTGGTGCGCAGTCCCAGTTGCGCAGCCAGGATGCTCAGGCCGCCGGCCGCGACGAGCATGCCGGCCGGGACCAGAGGCCGGGGTCCGACCCGCGGCATCAGCACCCCGCTGGACGTCGTGGACGCCGCTACGATCGCCGCGACCATCGGCAGGAAGGCCAGGCCGGACTTGACCGGCGAGTAGGCCAGGGTCAGCTGCAGGTAGTAGGTCAGGAACAAGAAGATCCCGAACACGCCTATGGCGGACAGCCCGATGGCCAGGTACGCGCCGCCGCGGAAGCGGTTCACGGCGATCCGCAGCGGCAGCAGCGGATGCTGGAGCCGCCGCTCGAGAAGCACGAACACGGCCAGCAGGACCACCCCGGCCGCCAGCAGCGCAAGAGTCGTCGGCGCCCCCCAGCCTGCGGTGCCGGCCTCGGACAGCCCGTAGACCACCGCCACCAGCCCGGTCACCACCAGGACCGTTCCCGGCCAGTCAATGTGCACGCCCGGATCACGGGGGTGGCTGGCCAGCAGCCGGACCGCGCCCGTGACCGCGACGACCGCCAGAACGACATTGACGTACAGGCACCACCGCCAGGACAGGTACTCAGTCAGCAACCCGCCCAGCAAGAGTCCCACCGCCCCGCCAGCCCCGGCAATGGCGCCGTAGACGCCGAACGCCTTGCCGCGCTCGGCCGGGTCGGCGAACGTCACGGTCAGCGTCGACAGCGCGGCCGGGGCCAGCATCGCGCCGAACGCCCCCTGAGCGCCGCGACCGATCACCAGCATCGCGAAACCGGTCGCCGCGCCGCCCAGCGCCGAGGCCGCGGCGAAGCCCACCAGCCCGATGATCAGCATCCGCCGCCGGCCGACCAGATCCGACAGCCGGCCGCCGAGCAGCAGCAGCCCACCGAAGGCCAGTGAGTACGCCGTCACCACCCATTGCCGGTCGGCGTTGGAGAAGCCCAGCGACCGCTGGGCCGAGGGCAGCGCGATGTTCACGATCGTGGCGTCCAGGATCACCATCAGCTGGGCCAGCCCGACCACGCCGAGAATCCACCAGCGCCGGGCCGACCCCGCAGTCACACCAGACGGCCTAGCCCGCTCCGATACGGCAACAACCGCCGGCTCGCTCATTCCAGGAGCCTACGTCCGCCGAAGAAGGTTGGGGAAGGCTGTCTGCTTCGTCCGCGTCCGGCGGCGACGTCCTCGACCGGCGGGGAGCCCGCTGCCGGCCATCGCGGCGGCGACTCGCGAGTGCCCCGGCGACCCTGAGGGTCGAGGGTGAAGGACATGACGGTTCTCCTTTGCGAGCCAGCGATGCACTCGGGATGAGCGACGTGCGGGGTGGGCGGCGCGCGCGGTGGCAGCCCTTCGGCGCCATCGTCATACCGGGAGGGCCGCGCTCGAATCCGCCAAAGCGGCCGAGCCGGAGGAAGTTCTCGGGAAGGTGCTGGAGGCGGTCGGCCCTGCAGTGGAAGCTGCCAGGACTGTCCTGGAGAAGCTCAAATCTTCACCGCGACTGCTAGGTCATCGTGAACCGGTCGCAAGCCTCGACGAGACGACCTGTGGCCCATACGCGCCCCACCGGACCCTAGGGCGTCAGGTCGCAGGCCGCTGGTTGCTGTCCTCTAGTGCAGTGGAGCAGCGGCAGGAGATTCCTCACGAAGGCGGTCGGCCCTTCTCCCAGGCATCGGTGTGGAACGTGCTCGCAGTGCTATCTGGAGCGGAAGACAGTCTTAGTGACTTGGCTGCACCGGCGAGATCGCTGGCACGCAGCAGGGCTAAGGACATGCTTAGGGCCGAGGAGATGGCAAGCAAATGGCCCCGTGCGCTAGCGAACCGGGCACGTTCTGTCAGGTTTTACGGTCACCCGAGCGTGCTGGCTGATCTCATCTCTGATCCACGGGTTGTGCGCAGCGGCGTCAGCGCTGCCGCGGATCATAATGCAGACCTCGTTGTGGCAGAAAGCGCCGAGGGATATGTGCGTTCCGGTGATGCTGAGGATCTCAAATCCGAGTACGCGCTCAATCCTGGCCTGAGCTATGCGCAGGCGAACGTCATCCTCCATGTAGTAGACGACGAGCAAGCAGCTCGATGGTTTTTCAGCTGTCCAGTCGCTCCAGCTGCTGTTGTAGCGGCGGATCTTGCGGAACGCCCGGCTTCTCGCGACCGCGTTGCGGGACTGAATCTGGCGGCAAGGCTATGAGTAAGGAGCCGGGCATCACCCTCGTCGGCGACTCCGGAAGGCAGGAGCCCAGGGCCCGGCCCGGCTGGTGTCCCCGTTCGCCCTCGTCGGCGGCGCGGTCAACCCGACCACCTCGACCAAGCTGGCGAAGCTCCGCTGCGAGCACGACAACACCCACGGCGCCACTCCGTACGTCGACTCCAGCGCCAGCCTGTGGGCTCACGCGACCAGCGGCCTGAAACTCGGGACGGAATGACGGCCCTATACCTGAAAGACAGCTGCATGTAGCCTGCCCGGCCGCTAAAGGGCGCCGGGCGGGCGCAGTTAACCGATGGCTGAGTCGAGGATCCGCGAGCGCGGAAGCGCACAGCGGCGGGTCCCGTAGATGGCGGTCGGCCCAACCGGGCGAGGCCGTGGGCAGGTAATCCTGGGCGGCCACGATCTTGTCCGATCGAAGGCGTTCTACCTGCAAAAACGACCCTCCTGCAGAGCCGTAAAGTGGTCAACTGCCGCGCTTACGCGCGGAGTCAGGTTGAGTGCAGGGCAGCTAGCGTCAGGCGCCTGAACTGCATGCTTCGCCTGACCGACAGGCCCAGCCACAGCAGCACCGCCAGGGCCAGGATGGCGCCAGGCCAGAATCCGTACCCGAGCAAGACGATCGAGCCGGCCGCTACTGCCACCTGGCCTAGATCGTCGACGAGCAGCCGCTGACTGTCCGCCACCGCGCCTGCCCGGCGGTGAATGCCCAGCCGCACCACGAGCAGGAGCAACGCGAAGCTGACGGCCAGGAAGACGGCCGGGACGGTGTTGCCTGGCGGATTGCCATCGGCCCAGTGCCAGCTGCCGCCGAGTTCCGCGCCGACGATTGAGCGGCGCCAGACTCTGATCCTCAGCTTGGTGCGGGCGTTCTCGTCCGCACTGGCCATGCGCGCGATCGTGGCCGCGTCCCCGTCGAAGCGTGCCCAGGTGTTGATGGCGCCGTCAGGGGTGACGTACGAGACGTAGGCGATGTCGGCACCGTTCGCCGGGCCGCGCACCCCGTTGATGACGGCTGTGAAGTCGCCAACGCAGGTGGCCAGATTTGTCTCGCCAACGCACGCAGGGGCGTGCCGGAAGGCGCGCGCCGGAGGCCCGTCCTGACTGGTCAAGAGGACGCCGAACAGGACTGCGGCTGTCAGCAGCACCGGAAGGTAAGCGGCGGCGCGGGCGCCCAGCACGCGAGCCCTGTTCGCCGGGTGCGTGCGCGTCCGCGGCGGTGTCCTGGCCGTTCGCGTGGGTCGTGCCGCAGGCAGAACGGGCGTGTGCGGGTCGACCGCATCGTTCGCGATGCCTTGCGCGCGGGCAAGTGTGAACGGTGACTCGCTTTCTCGCCGCATGGCGCTGATGCCAAGCCAAGCCGAGAGGCCGAGGACCGCGACCAGCACTCCGCTGGTGGCAGCGAGGTCAGGGCCGAGTCTGGACGGCTTGCCGCCGAGCGCGATGCCGCCGATCACCACGACGATGCCGCCTAGCCCAAGCGCCCACAGCGCGGCTGGAAGTACTGGGGGCGTAAGCGGCTGCGCGCCGCCCGCCCTCCGGTTCCGGCGAATTGCCAGGGCCCCCAAGACGAACAACACGCCCACGCCGCCGAACACCTCGCTGTTGCCGAGATCGCTGGCGAGCGCCGTGTCGGGTACGGACGTGGTGACTTCGGAGTGCCCGCCGGTCACGACGGACACAGGGACGCCGCGCCACATGGTCAGGACGGCTGGGTCGTCGTCCAATGCGTCGGCGAGCATCGGGCTGTCTGAGCTGAACGTGAGGTGCAGCGTGGTCGATGCGGTCCGCACGTCGAGCGCATACTCCGCGCTCACCCTGCCACTCCGGGGGGACTCGGTAACCCCAGCGACAGAGCCTTCGACGGCCTGCAGGCAGTCGGCATTGGACGGGGCGCCTGCCAGGCACGCGCGGGCGTGGTGGTAAACGGATATCTCCGTGGCCTGCTGTATAGCGAGGATACCGAGCACTGCGGCGGCAAACAGAAAGGCCACCCCGAGCACTAGGCACAACCAGCCACTGAACCGCACTGCCGACGCTCCCGGCATGAGATGACCGCCTGGACTGTACAGTCTCCATGGCGATTATGGAAATTTGTCCGGTGAAGGCACCCCGTCACGGCCCTGTACTTACACCACGAATGGGGACGCCACTCCGTGCATGCCGAATCTGTGCCCAGAACTCACTCGCCAGCCCTAGACGACCTTATTCAGCCGTAGTTGGGAGTGCCGCTTACAGGTCGGCCGCTCTGCCATCTGAGCGTATCGGCGCAAGGCACCAGGCCGCTGCAGCCGAAGTCGACCTGACGTCCCCCTGGGCGCGGACGCCGCTGGCCAGCCGGCCGTGTCGACACGGTTCGCGATTGGACCGGTCCGTCATAGCGAGCCGACTAGAAATGAAGCGGCGTCTGAGGCTGATCAAATCCGGCCGGTGAACGCTGTCATCGGCGGGGCCGATAGCTTTGCGTAACCGCGTCGACGATGGCTGGGGAGCGCTGGGGCACGACCGCTTCGCTACCGGAGGGCAGGTCGAGACCAAGTGCGTCACCGTGCTGGCGCAATTCGTGCAGAGGCCAGGAGCATGCGGTTCCGACGGTTCGCTGACCCGACGCTCCGCTTTTCATTAGTTGCCCGGCACTACGTGATGTGTACGATGGGCGAGCCGATCCGGTGGTCCACGGTCAGCGTGCGCAGCTGCCGGGCCGAATCAGATCACGGCCGCGTCAGTTTGCCGCCAGAAGGGTCATGAGCATGCGCGCACGTCGTGCTATCCACCATGTGCTTGGCCCGGCCAGCCCGTTGCTGATCGCGGCAGCGGTCACCGCGGTCCCATCGGCCCCCGCGGAGGCGATGACCGCCCGCGCCACCCCGGCAGCGGTCCTGACCGGAACCGGTGTCCTCGACGATGTCGTCGCCGTCACGGCGACGAATGCGTGGGCGGTCGGGCACGACGGCGACCTGGCTAACCCCAAGACCCTCATCGAGCACTGGAACGGCACTGCCTGGCACCGGGTCTCGGTGCGCCCGGCGGCGGGCTGGCTCAACGGCGTCGCGGCCACCTCGGCCCGCGACGTCTGGGCCGTAGGCCTCTCCGGCACCAGGGCGCTGATCCTGCATTTCAACGGGACCGCGTGGCGGCGCGTGGCCGGCCCGGCGGTGGGAAAAGCCTTCACCCTGCTCGCCGGGGTCACGGCGATCTCGCCGCGTAACGCGTGGGCCGTGGGAATCATCGGAAACAAGACCCTGATCGAGCACTGGAACGGCACCAGGTGGCGGCGGGTGGCCAGCCCGTCGCCGCAGAGCCAGTCTTTCCTCAGCGGGATCTCCGGCGCCTCGGCCCGTGACGTCTGGGCGGTGGGCGGCCTCAGCAAGACGCTCATCTTGCACTGGAACGGCACCAGGTGGCGGCGGGTGCCGAGCCCGAGCCCCGGGACCGGGGCAATGCTGGATGACGTCACCGTGATCTCCGCCAGCCATGCGTGGGCCACCGGATCAACCGGCCGTGGGACGCTCATCCTGCACTGGAACGGCACCGCGTGGCGGCGGGCGAGCAGCCCGGCCGTCCGGAGCGGCGCCGGGCTCCTCGGGATATCGGGGACCTCCGCGGGCAACGTGTGGGCGGTCGGCGCATCCGGCGGCCTGGTAGCCGCCGCCGCGAGCCGAGCAGGCTTCGCCGCACCGGCCGCCGGCACCGCGCGGCCGGAGCGCGCCGCTAGCGCGGGACCGGCATCCGAGCCGGTGATCTTGCACTGGAACGGCACCGCGTGGCGGCGGATCAGCATCCCGGTACCCGCCGGCGGCGGGATGCTCATCGGGGTGTACGCGGCGTCCGGCCGGAACGCCTGGGCGGTCGGCTGCACGAAGACGTTCGCCAACCTCAAGGCCAGGCCGTTGGTACTGCACTGGAACGGAACCGCGTGGAAGTGACCCCCGGCGTAAGCATCACCGGGCAAATGGCGGGCCGCCGCCGGGGCCGGACCTCATGGTCTCTCATCAGACGCTGGATCCCGCAGATGTACCCGTGAGACCGTCGGCAGGTCCGTGAATCACGTTGTCAATTGCCCGGTGTCTCCGCGTGGTGCCCAACGGCTGGCCATTGGCTCGCCCGTGTCCGCCGGTAGGTCACCGAGGGTCATCGAGTGCCAGGACGGCCAAGCTCGGGGCCGCGGCCGCCCCGGAGTCGTGCGCGAACCGGGCTATGGCGCTGCCGGTGATGACTGCCTCCGCGAAATGATCCGTGCCGCCTGGGTGCGCCTGGCAGGCATCGCCGCGGACGCGCAAGGTCATCGCGGATATGACGACGCCATCGGCACCCACCCCGCGTACGGCGTGCTCCAGCTGAGTTCGCGCATCCTGCCTGACCGTGACCATCAGGTCGGTGTACGCCGGGACCTCCGTGTTCCCAGGGCCCCAGCGGCTGCGGTCGCTGGCCAGCAGTTCGTCGTGCCGTGCGGCTACGGAGATGCCCAGCGCGATTCCGGCAGGCACCCAGCCGGCCATGACCAGCTTGGCGAAGTCCTGGCCGGACCGGTCGCAGGCGAACGGGCGGGCGAGCTGCGGGCAGCCCGCGGCCCGCACGGCTGTGCCCAGCACCGTGAACTCAACGGCACCGGCGGTCAATACCTCAGCGGGGACCTCCCGGACCCGCACCCGCGCGCCTACGATGCCGTGGCCGCCCAGATCCGCGCATTCAGCGGTCATCCGGTCGACCGCTGCCCGGCGCCCATCGGACAGCGCCCGCGCGATCCGCGCGGCCGGCCCGGGGACGCCTTGCCCGGACACGGTGGTCGGCCCTGATCCCGGAGCCTGCTGCCACGTGCCGCGCAGCCGGTCACGCGCAGTGACCCCCGGGCAGCTGACTCCGGCGGCAGAGCTGAGCGGATAGACCGCGGCCCCGAATACCTGGCCGAGAGGCTCGAACCCGACGCTCCTGATCGCCGCGAACGCGTCCGCTGACAGCGCGGATCCCCATGCTCCGCCCCGAGGCAAGCCGCCCATCACCGCGACGCCGTCACTTGTCCGCGCTGCACGTCAGCCCTGTTCACAGATGCGCTCCGCACTCGTCCTCGGCCGCGTCCCAATCCTCGCCTCTCCGCCTGACGGTTACCAACAATCAGGCCACACCGGGCCACAGTATGGCGGCCAGGGAGTCGTCGGCGTCAGCACGCCAAGACCAAGGTAGAGGCGCTCGCAGAGCGCAGAGTGGCCTCCGATGTCGTGGACCAGACCGGCATCATCTGCCGGTCCTTTACTAAGACACTGCGGACGCCGATCTGGCGGGCAAACATGGCCGGACGTTCTCCGCGACAGACGGCTCAGACGTCGAGCGCCTCCGGCGCGCCCCCGATTCGGCGATAGGCGCGTTGTACGACCACCTTAGGCACCATCCCGGCGCTCACCCCGGGTAACAGCGGCTTAACCCCGACTGGTCGTGGCCGGAGGCTGCGGGAGCGGCTGGGCTAACCCGAAGCTCGGGCTTGGGGAGCGGCGGCTCTCGAAGCAGGGCTGGCGACGGCGGGCCATTTATGTGGGCCCAGTAAATACAGGCCGACGGCCCCGGCCGCGCTGGTCGTATCCGGTGATGCCCAGGCGAGCGGGCATGCTCTATGCAGACTTCGTTTGACCTTAAGGGGTGTGGCTAGAGCGTCAGCTACGACAAGGCGTTGCGGCGGGGCCGATGGTCGGCCGGGCGGGGCAGGGCCAGCCGGAATGACCGCGAGCGCCGCGCTGCGCAACATGGTGTTACAGTTAGTTGCTGATGTAACTATTGGGAGGCCGGCATGGACCGGGCGGCGATCGAGCGCCTCGAACGGCTGATTGACGAAGAAGTGAAGAAGCGCTTCCCCGGCGGCGCGGTCCTGCGGGCCGCGGTGCTGCAGTATGGCGAGGACCCGGTGATCGAGCCGGGAGAACTGCTGGTCCGGGTGATCATCGAGGCGGCTGAGGGACGCGAGGGCCAGGAGCAGGCCCTGCAGGCGTTCGAGGCCGCGCACGGCCCGGCGATCAAACAGTTCCGTCACGATCTGTCGGCCCAGCTTCCCGAGGCCGGGCGGCTGGAGTTCCGCACCAGCGGCGATACCGGCCAGGGCCCCCGGATGGTGCTGGGTGGCAGGCCCCGCGGCTCGCTGGAGGCCCGCGCGGCCGGGGGCGGCGAACTGACCCCGGTGATGGCCCGGCTCGGCCCGGTGGACCTGGAGACCCTGGACGCGCTGATCACCGCGGGTATCGCGGCCAGCCGGGCGGAGGCCGTCCGCTGGGCCCTGGCCCGCATCCGCGAGCGGCCCGCGGCGAGACAGGAACAGAAGCTGGAACCCGCGAGGGAGAGGGACATGGTTAACAGACCAGAGCAAGGCGGGGCGATCCGCCGGGGCCCAGGTCATCGGCCCGGGGAGCAAGGTTCACGGCGTGCGGCAGCCGGTGACTCGGCGACGGGGAGTTACCCTGCCGCTATGAGTACCTCACCGTTGTCCCCGGAGGACATCCGCGCCGCCGCCGAGGTGCACCGTGAGCTTGGCCCCGAGTACAGCGGCGCGGTTGTGGCATCGTTCCCTGGAAAAGGTCGACAGGGAGATAGCCGCCCGGGTGGAGGCCCGCCTCGCCGGCAGGCCGCCGACACCGCCAGCCAAGCCCGGTAGCCGCCGCGCGCTGCTGACAGGCATCGCCATCGGCGTCGCCGTTAGCGGCATCCCCCTCATCTTGATTGCGCTGACCGGCGGCCAGGTGGGCCAGGTGGCGGTAGCCAGGCCCATGCCCCCGCCGGCAGGCGGGAACGTCACCCAGGTGGTGGTAACCCACAGCACGGTCATAAACCCCGGATGGCTCCTGCTGTGGCTTGTCATGGTGGCCATCTGCGCCGGGGGCGCCGTCCTCGCCCGGCGCCAGCGGACGAGCCGCCGGACTGCGGCAGGCCGGTGACGGCGGGGGCGTGCCCTGGAACTCTACACGGTTACGGCCGGTGCTCGCAGGTGTCGGCTTGGTGGCGGAGGGCGAAGATCGCCGCATGGACGCGGTCTTGCAGGCCGAGTTTGGTGAGGATGCTGCGGACGTGGGTCTTGACGGTCTGCTCGCCGATCGCCAGGTCGCGGGCGATCTGCCGGTTGCTGTGACCGAGGGCGATGAGTTCGAGTACGTCGCGTTCGCGCGGTGAGAGGGCCTGTAGCGGGTCCGGCGGCGGTGGCCGGCGGAGCGCCTGGGTGAGCCGGGTCAGCAGCTCGGGGCTGACGCTGGCGGTGCCGACGGCGGCGTCACGGACGGCGGCGATAACGTGCTCGGCCGCGGCGGTCTTGAGCAGGTAGGAGGTCGCGCCAGCGTGCATGGCGCGGACGAGGTGCTCGTCGTCGGTGGCGGAGGTGAGCACGACGACGGCGGGCCGGTGCGGCGCGTCGTGCAGTGCGGCGATCACGGCGTGCCCGTCCAGTCCGGGCATGTACAGGTCGAGTAGCAGCACATCGGGGCGGGTGGCGGCGACGACGT
>WNFI01196625.1_pt1 | contig 12810 bp, 12 predicted proteins | sample 5400471 | NCBI WGS metagenome assembly WNFI01 (sample SAMN13153348, study PRJNA577476) | soil metagenome | isolation source: 100 cm saprolite on Douglas fir-dominated hillslope | place: USA:California | collected 2013-09-17
CTCAATCATCGCGTGGATCTCCCCACAAGCGCCCCCAAGCCATGAATCATTATAGAATGCCTCCCAAAGATAATAGATTGACTTGTGACCAGGCTTCGTACCCGCATCGAGGAGGACGCAGACTTCAGGGTTAAGCATCTTGCCGACAGCATTGAACAGCCATCGGTGCGAGTTGATCTTTTTCTGGTTCTTCGCTTTGACAATGAGGATGATTTGAACAGGGACGAGATTGTTTTGGTCATCACCATGAGGGATGATCAGCTTCAGCGAGCCATCGATTGAGACTTGAGAGGAGTACTGAAATAAGACAGATATAAGCAATTGCACACTAGCAATGAAATCAGAGATAGAGCGCACCTCAAAGATGTGAGCGACGGTGTCCTTTCCGTCCACGTCCTTCTTCATCACACCATCCTGGTATACACCAACAGTGGCCAGCACATCTAGGACAGACTTGTCCATCGGCTCCAAGCCATCAATGATGAGAGCCACACAGATGCGCTGCCACCCTGGTAATCCTTCTTCGGCGGACTTTCGCCAATACTTTGAGGATTTGGTTTTGCAGATGTCTCGAATATTGAGCATAACACCATGGAGCGTGCGTGAATACAAAACTTTGTCCTATGCATTCAACCTGAGTAAACAAAGTGCGAATAAAGTTCCAATACTCTGGAGACACACCTCATTGTAACTCGTTACTGCAATTAAAAGATCGGTAGGGCGATTATAGTTCGAAACACGAAGGGACCAGCCATTCGCACGAGTAAAATCATCTGGGTCACACTAGATTGGGCAATAAGTCACTCGACCCAGATTAATTGTTAATAACATACAGTGGCAGCGGTATATCGCATGTGGGTGAATTCAGTGTTCATCACTACAAATCGAAAGATCAAATCAACACAAGCTTGATGTAGGTGCCATGGGCCGGGATGCGACTAACCGTCAGACCACTTTGGCTGGACTGCGCTCTTGACTGCCGTAGGGACAGCATGCTCGGTAATGAAGTTTCCACTGGTGAGCTTTACATGTTTGGTAACGCCCCGCCGGATGGTCTGCCGATGGCGCCATTCCCTGTCCGTCGTTGATGTGACTACAGAGCTTGGTCGGGACACAGGGCCGAACGACCCTGGGTCGACCAATCTGCATGGTGATTTTCAAGGATTCGAATGCGCACACAAGGTCGCCAGGTGGTATTACCAGTCAGCCTCGTTCGGCGTCGGGACGTTGGATAAAAGCACATGCCTTTGGGGAGGATAAGTGCCCGCGTTTGTTGTAAGGGGTTTCTCCTCCTCATCCTCATCGTAATGCTCCCCAGCTTGGGATTCATACATACTTGGGGCTATGCTTGCCGAAGAGTGCTGAGGTGGGAGGTTATGAGGATATGCCTGGCTCGGGTAAGGGTTGTAAACTTGTTCCTGGTTGAGGGTCGTGGTCGAAGCGAATGGATCGGCATAGGGCGATTCCGTACTGGGGAGTTGAGGCGGCGTGTTTTGATTGTTCATGGTGACGGTTGAGGTTAAACAGACGCAGTGCGCTCAAGGAAGATGAAAAAGTGGTTTGACGGACTGGCTGTTATGTAAGCAGTGATATGTGGCTGGATGAATTTGGAAATGCTGCGGCATCGGATATCCTTCATCAAAAGGGCGTCTATTTACCCGCATACAACCGTTGCTGAGGTACATATTCTAGCAATAACTACAGACGTAAAACACAAGTGTAAAAGTCCACCAGAAACATTCAGCTGCGGCGCGGATTCTGGTTTGAGCATAATAGGACGACTGATCCATCGGCATCGAACGCTCCTCTGGGGCAGCTTCACGCTTCCCTATGGCTACGTGCTTGAATAACTTGCCGGTAGATCGATATCGCGAATCGGAAGGTGGTCACAGCACTGCGCCCGGTCTCAGCGTCGTCAGGAAGGATTGATGTTGTACGCCTACTAATTTTCAATGTAGGGTGGCGTGGGAGATGATCCACTACCATCAGACTTTCGCGTGGAGGAATCAACAGTAAGCTCTTTGAATCTTCGACACTGTAAGGGATGATGTAGGATCCCTAGCTAAACGCCGAGCGGCCGAGGTTAGCGGTCAACAAACCCGGTGATAGTGAGACGGGAAGAGCGCCGGAGAATCTCGGGTTCTATTCAGTAAGGTCTTTACAAGCACACTCCCTGACTCCTCTGGCTTGTCTATCCGTCCACCAGCCGAGGATCTGGTTAGCATATTGAAGAGCCTGGAAGGTCTGAATGTTGTCGAACGTGAGTCCGGGTCACCAGCGAGCTCGGTTCGGAACGATTGATCGAGCACGGCATTGTGGCGCGCATTCGAACAACATCCCAATGTGGACGAATTTAACCGCATCGACGTAGTAATCAAAAACCGTCGACTTTAATAAGATTCACTCCGTACGGGGAGGACGACCGAAGAACAGGTGGTCCACGAGGTGGGGAGTTTTAAACTCGTGGTTAACCAAATCGAATCGAAAGATTCAGTCTCGACCCAAGGATTCTAGTACCCGTTCTGATTGAAGAGGCGGGTTTCCACAAGGAAGTTGGGAACGCTGGCAGGTTTGGCTTGAGCATATTGAGGGCGTTTTTTTTTTGCTCTCTAGGTAACGTTGCTGGTCCGCTCAATCAATGCCTTGTTTCGATAGAAGCTGTACGGCACATCTTCAGACTCGTTGGGCCACGGATACCTGATGTGGCTTCTGAAGTTTTGATCCGTCGCTTTGGAGGAACCTCCTCCATGCCTTCTTTTTGACTCACCTCTCGTTCCGCGCGGTCCATCTCTTTCGGATCATTCTCCATCCGCTCGTTCTTTCCTTTCTCGCAGCTATTGATGAGCTATTGGCCTCGTACCGCTCGGACATTCGGAACAGTGTATCTCGCTATTCATGCAGGTCCCTCTGCTAACACCGATGTATGTTCGATAATGTCTGAGGGGCGCTTGCCTCTCTCCTTTCGTATCGCGACAATATGCTGTATGGTATCACCCTCGAAATATCAAAGGTTCCGACCTGTGGGGGCCGTTTCATGTTATCTCCCGTAGCTTAGGATGCACACAAGCAGGCGAATGAGGGTGGTGTGATCCGCTACTAACAAGGCAATAGGGACAGAAATACGGGCGGTGCGGTGGGAGTCATACACGATGAGTGAAAGTGATGAGACGTCGCCTCACCTGGAGTTTGGGGCTTGGATTAGGGAGGACGGAGGGGTAGGAAGATGTACGAAGGGCGTCGTACGGGTACGAGCCTTGACAGGAGTCAAGTATTGCTCCTGAACCGCAGCGAATCCATCCAACGGATCGCGGTCGTCATTTATGACGACTCCTTCAGGCTCGGGGCCAGGACTAGGTGATCCACGAGAAACGGTCATTGAACGGTCATAATTCACGGATCGATCGCGTGAGACTGGGTCAACCAAGTTCAGCTCGTCTGCGCTCGTTTCGTATTCCTCCTTCACTGATACATCCGAAGCTTCTCCCGGGCTTTCATCATCATCGCTCGCATCGCATTCATCCTCGGACCCCGTCAATGCTTCAAGAGCGGCATCGACATCACCTTCGCAGGTCCTCCTTTGCGCCTCGGCTCGAAGGAACTGATCCAAATCCTCCTCTTCATCTCGAGCAAGAGAGGAAAAGGATACATATGACTTTGGTGGCGCTACACGCGGCAAGGATGGCGGGACAATAAATTGTTCTTCAATTTGTGCCCACCCTTCAAAGTCAGCTTCATCATCTTCCAAATCATCGTCCTCATCAGACTGATCATTGCCTGACGGACTTTGGGAATCAGGGCTTTGTTCTTCGTGCTCAGCGCCTGCGAAGCAGCCAATGGTCCACTTGCCATCAGGGACGGATCTTAGAGCACCGGTGTCCTGAATGATTTTTCCCGTACCCAAGTTGACAATGTCGTCATCGGCGAGTCCCTTTGCGTATTTGTCTTCCAATGAGTTCCATATAGATATAACACGCATCGATGACTGAAGACGCGCTCGAGACAACGCATCAGTCTCAGAATGGGTCCCTGGGCTCAGAGATGTAGACGGAGTGGTTGAAGATTCTATGCGCCGTTTCTTAGCAGGAGAAGGGGTATTGGAAGCGCTGACCCTATTAACGGCATATTGTGACAAGTCTAAGGGTAGTGGAAAGAATTTAGTGTCGATGTTGAGTGTATGTTGAGGTTGGTCATTTGAGTGGTTTCCTCTGAGTGATGAGGTAGCTGTAAGTGCTCAGATGCCTGGAGAAAACCCGATACACGTACTCGCACTGTGGAAGCCCGTATTCTCGCATACGCTGGCATGCCAGGTGCCAACCGCACGAAGTATATTTGGTGGCTCCGGCCTCCGTTACGGTAGTCACGCGTCACGCACGCTTTCGGCTCATGTGACTCACTAGTCTACTCGAGTTGCATGAGCATAAAAGCTTCAGCTTTATTGCCAAAGCTCAGTCGTTACCGGATTTCAGTACTAGCACTCCCCTCATTCCACGCCAAGTCTTCTCATTTCGCGCGATTTCGCAGCATGGCAGATACACCGAATACCGCAGAAAAGGGTAAAGCTAGGCAGCCCAGCTGGTTCAAACCGGTTTCCAAGGCTCCGGAGCCCGTTCTGCGAGTTTATAACTCTATGACCAAATCAAAAGTTTGCTAATATCACTTCTTCGACTGGCATCGAGTGTTACATGGCACGACTAATTCTCCGATCGCTGAACAGGATGAGTTCATCCCCATGAATGGACGTCTGATCAAGTGGTATAACTGTGGCCCTACGGTCTATGACGCATCGCACCTTGGGCACGCAAGGTTTGTACCAGTCTTTCATCCTGAAGTGGTCATGTAGCCAATGTCTCCTTAGAAACTACGTTACACAGGATATCATTCGAAGGGTATTGACCGATTACTTTGGATATGATCTCCATTTCGTCATGAATGTTACGGATATAGATGATAAGGTTCCGTACATTTCACCATTTGTTGTAGCGTCAAGTTCTGATCTCTTTTCCAGATTATCCAACGCGCCAGATACACCTATCTAATTAACAGATTGCGCGAACAGTCCACTGCTCTTGACGACTCACTAATCACCGATGTGAAACGCGCGTTTGCGCTCTACCTTCAATCCAAACTTGCAAAGTCTCTTCCTCCAGCGGACAGACCTCAACCCGGTACGGAAATCACTACATGGATTCAGATTTCAGAAAAGGCGAAGTCAGATATTGCATGGGCGAAGGCCGGGACGGACCGCGATGAGAAGTTTTCCATGCACATAAATTCCCTCGTGAGTACTTGCTTCCTGTTGCTTGAATTGACTTACGCTACTGAAAGAATGCAGCATTCAAAGCCCTGGAAACGGCCTCTCTGGATCAATCATTAAATCATACAGGAAGGGATCGCGCGGAAGCTCTAATTGATGCTTCTTCAGACGTCCTTGGGCCGTATCTGGATTCTCAAGTGGGTGGCAATGTCACATACCAAGCCCCAGTAATGAGATTGACGTTCCTTTACAGTTCAGAACGGAAGTTAAGGATCATGGCATCTTTCGCTCTCTGGCAGCATTCTGGGAGGATGATTTCATGACCGATATGGAACGACTGCACGTACAACCTCCTGACACCTTGACTCGCGTGACCGAATATGTTCCCGAGATTGTCGCTTTCGTTGAAAAGATAATACGGAGGGGATATGCTTACCCGACAAGCGATGGCAGCGTATACTTTGACACGACGGCTTTCGATGGGGCAATCGAATCCGACACAACTCCAGGCGACTTGGAAGGCACGAGGGAGGAGTGGAGTCATTTTTATGCGAAACTTATGCCCTGGAATAAAGGAAACAAAGAATTACTGGAAGAAGGCGAAGGTGGGTTTGTGTAATCCCTAGGTGATCCAGACTCATGAGTTTCCTCTCTGCCCCAGGTGCGTTGACGAGCGGAAGTGGCAAGCGGTCTTCTGCAGACTTCGCTCTATGGAAGGCTTCGAAGCCAGGTGAACCAGCATGGCCTTCACCTTGGGGTGAGGGGCGACCAGGATGGCATATCGAATGTTCTGTTATGGCTACCGAAGTTCTAGGTGATAACATGGACATTCACTCTGGTGGTATAGATTTGGCTTTCCCTCATCACGATAATGAAATTGCTCAGTCTGAGGTATGCAAAGAGGTGAATGAGTAGTTCGGAGTCGCTCGTCTAACAAATGTCTCTCAGGCATTCCATGGCTGCCGTCAATGGGTCAACTATTTCCTGCATACCGGACATTTGCACATCGAGGGGCTGAAGATGAGCAAATCACTGAAAAATTTCATCACCATCAAGGCAAGGAAGCCTCACTTTCTTTGCAGCCCATGCTCATCCGTCAGTGTAACCGTAGGAAGCATTAAACATGTACACCGCTCGCCAGCTTCGGCTTGCATTCCTGGGACAGCTTTGGAACGCTAAGATGGACTTCAGTGAACGCGCAATAGCCGAAACAAAAGCGACTGAAACAACATTAGATGTACGCACCCCTCACAACCACGTGCATTCCAGACAGTAATCCGTCAATCTCAGAACTTCTTCGCTGTGGTTAGAGCACTCATAACTGAGTCTGATGCTTCAGGAAGGAAGGAAGCATCGCGACATCACTATAATGCTCCAGAACGCGAGCTCACCGAGGCGTAAGCCATGATACCTCTCGTCTTACTGATTCATGCTCAATACTTGTCTGGCTCCAGTTTACATAAAGCGCAGCATGTGTTCAGGGATGCTCTTTGCGATTCTTTCAATACGCCCAAGGCCTTGGCACAAGTCAAATCCCTTGTATTTCTGGTCAACGTTTACCTGGAGAGAGGTCGATCGAATGTCAATATTAGCGTCGTCAAGAATATTGGTATATGGGTATCGAAAATGCTGCGAATGTTTGGTCTTGGTGAAGGACCGCCACCTGCAAACGGCATCGGTTGGGGCATCGCAAGCAGTTCACCCGATGCTGAGGAGTCGATAGACGTGAGTGGTATATTATCATGGCCTAATCTCTTGAGTGGGCTCAAACCACCATAGCGAGAGGGTCTGTTGATGCCATATATCAGCGTGTTGTCTCGCTTCCGTGATGATGTTCGAAGAATGGCCATCTCACAGGCCCCGGCGAAAGATATCCTCTACTTATCGGATCGATTGCGCGACCACGATCTAGTCCCTCTTGGCGTAGCATTAGATGATCAGGAAGGCACGAACTTCAAAAGTAGCTTTTACACGATAGCTGACCGCTCCATAGATGGCAAGGCGTTAGTTAAACTTGTCGATCCTGCAACTCTTATACGTGCACGAGAGGAGAAAAATGCAGCGCTAGCAGAGAAGACAGCCAAGAAAGTCGCTCAAGCCGAGGCCGACAGGGCGAAACGGCTAGCAAAACTGGAACGAGGCAAGATGAGCCCCCCTGAAATGTTTAAACCACCGTATGAAGCCGAGGGGACTTATCACAGTTGGGACGAGAATGGAATACCACTCACAGATGGACAAGGCGTAGAAATACCCAAATCACGCAGGAAGAAGTTGGCGAAGTTGTGGGAAGAGCAGAAGAAGCTACACGCTGATTATCAAGAATGGGTGAAAACTCAATCCGTCGAATAGTGTTGGTTACACATGTTAGAGCCTAATATGCTACTCAACCTCCAGCCCTGTGTAGTCAGTCCCAATCACAGGATTTGACAATGAGATCTGCGATCCTCTCTAGTCCATGCTTATCTTCTTCGTCAAACCCATTTAATGCCAGACAGTCCAAATCCAGAACCCCAAGAGTGGCCTCTCCTGCCAGTAAATCTCTCTTCATTAGAGGAGTCACAATCTCGCTTTTAGTTCCCCCGTCACAAGCAATGTGGCCAGGGTAATTATCTGTACCACAAATTGTTCGAGTTTGGATAGCGTAACTCTGCCTACAAATCCAGCCGATACTCACCGACGTTAGGAGCGACGATGGTCATACGGCTAACGAATGCATCAGCGCACACGCCCTTACCAGCTTGAGCATAAATGAATTGGCATGCTGGCTTTCCGGAAAATGGTCCAAGTAAAAGCAAATCAGGGGCATTTACGTGACCCTTCTTTCCAGGAAACAGCTCAGCATCCAGGTAGAACCCTGCCAGTATTGAAATTCCTGAACGACATAGAGCATGGAGCTCAAGGAGGGCCGGAACGTACCAGACCAATTCACAGCTTGCTCAGCAGATCCAAAGTGAGCCGGGAAGGACAGGAGCGAGTGATAAATCAGAGACGCCGCATTGGATAGATTGGACACCTTCATAAGAGTACCTTAAAGGGTATTCAACGGCATAGATCTTCCAGACATACCCAGTTTCTTTGGTCTTCGAGTAGAACTTGCAACTGTGTATGCACATGCTTCCAGAACTCCTCTTTAGTGACGATGTGTGAGGGCACTAGACTAGCGTCTGCGTGGGGCATCGGACTAAGGATGCTCGATCTCGATGGTGGCAAAAGGCGGACTGCAATATTGCGCCAGAGGTCGTTTTTGGTTGAAAAATCGGCACGATCAATGACAACCCCATTTATTCTATAGATCTAACCCAGAGGCCTCTAACTGCAACCTATCACGCAACATTGCGGAGCGAAAGCGTAGATCGATGGGTTCCACCAAAAAAAGAAATAGGCACGCGACTAGGGAACCCAGGGAATGGACGATGCGATGGATGGGGAATAAGGAGTAAGAGGGATACTAAGCTGGACCTCTCGGACTCGATCTGGCCTCCAGAGCTGCAGCATGGTGTTGAAATCGAATAGAGGATCGTTCGCCCCCGTCACAGATGCGTACATACTTATATACATGTTATATGTGTGTGGCAATCGAATGAGGCCTCCCCCCTCGCTCAAGGCATCCTTTCTAATCTTGACGGGTTTGGTACAGATATTGGAGGCGATGGACCGTAATGGGATTGAATAATCGGTGATGCATTCCCGGACGTCTATATGTTTCATGCTGTTATGGTGGATGGGGCCCGGTTCTCAGCAGGTATTTGGGCACGACGAGGAGGGGTATGGGATGGCAGACATCTTGTTTAAGGTCATGCATGAGATGACACAAGTCACATAACCATACAGCCTGTCGGCACTCCTTGGGAACACAGAACCATGGGACATCGAAAAGGGACGCTTCCATCAAGGATGATTCATCTCTGGTCATCTTTGTTCCATGCAAGCGTATAGCGTACATAGTGAATCTTTATGGTTATTCGATTTCTACATTTATTTTGTTGTAACTTGTCTTCGCCCAAATCGGTATGCCTAGTGCCTTAGTCCCATGCAGAGTTTTTGAGGGCACATTACCTCATAATTGCGGCTTATTGTAGCGTTGAGATACGTGAAACCGCGCGGGAGCAATCGCGTTTGCCAAGTCGTCTCCTTGATCTTTGACCCAGATCCCGTTGCAATTTGGGTGCTCAGGCAGCGGAATAATCCTGAGTGAAGCAACCATTGCGATGAGGAACGTGTTGAGGCATTGGGGATTTGCAGATGAGAAGGGTGGTTAAGCGCCTTAGCGCAGGTTACCTAAAGTGGAAGGTATTGATTACAGAGAGGTGTTCGGATTCAACCCCTCGCTCGGTCCAGTCGGCCTTCTCAACATTCTGTAAGTGACATTGCGCATTTGAGATACATTAGTGGTGCCCTGGATGTCCCGCAGCCCCTCTGAAATGATACTTGGGCCGTTAGGATGAGATTCTGACCTGGATTCCAAAATTGCCACATGGATGTACAATGCACTTAGACTTGATGCTGATCGTACTTCCTGTAGTTATCCATAATGTCATCAAAACTTCCTCCAATTCTCGCCGCTACCGATGAGGATATCCAAATGCTTTTGGCGGCTCAGTCGCACATCGGCACCAAAAATTGTGACAAAGCGATGCTGTCATATGTCTGGAGGCGTCGCGCTGACGGTATGTCAAATGTAATGGGCCCGTGGCTCTGATAAGCTTACTACTCGTTATATCAATAGGTATTCACGTTTTAAACGTCGGAAAGACCTGGGAGAAACTGGTCCTTGCCGCTCGTATACTTGCTCCCATGGCACCTGAGGATATCGTCGTTATCAGCGCTCGACCGTACGGCCACCGAGCCGTCCTAAAGTTTGCTGCCAACACTGGTGCTCAGCCTATTGCTGGTCGCTTCACCCCAGGGTCTTTCACCAACTATATCACTCGGTCATTCAAAGAGCCCCGTGTCATTGTTGTCACCGATCCCCGTGTCGACCCCCAAGCCGTTCGTGAGGCTTCATATGTTAACATTCCCGTCATTGCCTTCTGTGACACGGACGCGCCTCTGAAATTCGTTGACGTCGCCATCCCGACTAACAACAAATCCCGACACTCGATTGGCCTTATGTGGTGGCTCCTTGCTCGTGAAGTTCTCCGCCTTCGCGGAACCATCTCACGTTCAGAGCCATGGGAAGTAATGGTTGATCTATTTTTCTACCGCGACCCCGAAGAGGTCGAAAAGGAGCAACAAGAAGCCGCTGCCGCGAAGGCCGCCCTCGAGGAGCCTGTTGCCACTGGTGGTGGTGGATTGGACTGGGATGCCTCGGTACCAATACAGCCCGGCCTTGCAGCAGATGGTAAGTGAATCTCGTGCAACGATATAATGAATCGCTGATCAATCCCATTTTCATAGTGGGCGGTTTGGACTGGGCTGCTGACGCCACTGGTCCAACTACTGATTGGGCTGCTGATGCAGCTGCGGGATGGGCCGACTCCACTCAGGCTGTTGCTCCTACATCCTCCTGGTAAATGAGTCATAAGAGTGGTTGGAAGTTCCTTCATCGCGTTCAAGCTCGACGTGATCATGGTGACTTGTACCATTAATCCCCTGCTATTTCATTTATGATTGTATGAGACCACCATGCTTTCGTTCTGGGAATGCATCCTTTCCGCTACAAACCAAGCTTTTGGCAATGATCACCCCATCGTAAATCAGAGAATCATAACGTTTTATAGTTCATAAGTCTCCAACGCTCTTCAGCCCTACCTCCCTTGCAAAGGCACACCGACCCTTTTCCTTCGCACTAACACTACTGAAGGCCTTCGTAAGAGTCTTCCGGTTTTCATCCACCCTAATTGGTTCCAATTAAGATCATTGTGAATTAAAAAAAATGGAGAATACTCACCATGTAACAGGGTGTGCATCCTTGTCTAGCTTCAGTTTGACTGTCGCCCAGCTGAATCGAGCGATGCCAGGGTATCCGAATGTCTTCTCCATCGTCGAATTGAGCCACTCTTTCGTTTTAGGGTCTAAGAGTAATCGGGGTCCTTCGTGATCGCAGTATAATCTCGAACACGTTACTTACCTGACGGGTAGCCACTCCCTCGATCTTCAGTCAACCACTTTGGTGCGATGTGAGAGGATGTCCGAGCCGCTTCTTCGAATACCCAGTTCTCTATCCACGCATCGCGAGTCACCTTGGCAGCGATACTAGCAGCGCTCACGATCGGGAATGTAGCATCTGCCTTCCTGCGACAGTGAACACGAGAATTAGAATATAAATTGGACTTGGAGAACATGATGCGAGCCTACGGCTGGACGGTAATACTGATCCCGGGGAATAGATCTGATAGATAACTCTGATATTGAGGTGAAGGGCCTAATGCATCCACATAGATCTAGGCAGCGTAAGCATCTCGTACTTCCTCCATCCCAAAATGTAATGCCCACTTCTGCTATATCTATCCCAGCAGCGAGAACCTCTCGTATTAATAGAACGGTGGCATCTTTGCTCTGAGTATTAAGGTTGGTTGGCGGATGCTTCAGCATGCCACTTGATATTGCTTGTGGGCTAAATCAGATAACGGGAGTCAGGATACGCCAGCTTCGCATAAAGACTGCCTAACCTTATCACGCGTACCGACCAACCTAGGTTTGACGGATCGGATGACAGAGTAGTCAAGAGTGCCTCTCGTGTCGATGATGCCAATGTTTTAGAGTCTATCGCCACACGCATATTAGACGCATGAGTTTCCCTCCTGAACACAGAGGAGACTAACCGGCAAAACCTACTACCTCCAAATGAGGTTTGTACTCAATGGGACAATACGCAATCCCGTACACGAGCTGGCCAAAGGAAATGAGTGTAATTAAGAGAATAAGATGAATAAACTTACTGGCCCTAAGACTGGACCACGTCCTGCTTCGTCCACGCCGAGAAGGTACCGCCCTTGAGCCGTCGGAGTCGGCGAATGATGTGTGTATGAATCTATAAGGGGGGAGCCTTCAGTCACACTAGGAGGACAGGCTGAGCCGCCCGGTTTCGTCCCGTTGTCGGGTGCTGGACTCCCGGCATGCTCGAATTCAGTCATGTTCGCGCGTTCGTGTTGTTGTATGTTATTGACGCGGAGGGATTACTTGCGAGTGCGGTACCGAGGAATGCATGCTGCAGTTGGACTTTCTGACTAAGCTTGGGGGTCTACGAAGATTTCGATTTTCTTTCGCAGTTAGAATGGCCATTACTCGGTCTTCATCTAATTCCGTGGCCCAAACTCCTCGAGCTACCAGGAAGCGGAAAACAGTTGAATCAAACAAGACTGCAAATGAGGTGGAGCCTATTACACCTTCTCGTGTAAAAGGAGCAAGATCGACGAATAAAAAGCCTCGGGTGGATGAACCTGGTGGAGAGCTGTCCGAATCTTCTAAAACGACAGCATCAAGGAAATCTGCTTCTCCGCAAAAGCGTAAGGCAGCTGAAGATCACTCGGTCACCCCGAAACCATTTGTACCGAAGTACTTCTTGGATCTTGACCCAGAAACTACTGTCATACCCTCGCGGCTGTCTTTTGACT
>WNFI01099763.1_pt1 | contig 12807 bp, 9 predicted proteins | sample 5400471 | NCBI WGS metagenome assembly WNFI01 (sample SAMN13153348, study PRJNA577476) | soil metagenome | isolation source: 100 cm saprolite on Douglas fir-dominated hillslope | place: USA:California | collected 2013-09-17
GGCATGCTCTACACGCCGATCCTCGTCGACCGCATGCAGCTCACGTTCCCCTCCGGGCTCGCGGTGGCCAACATCCTGCGCGCGCTCACCGATCCGGTGCTGCTGCGCCAGTCGGTCAACAAGCTCGGCAGCGGCATCGCCATCGGCGTCACGAGCGGCATCGCGGCGACCAAGGTGGCGTGGCTCGAGGCGATCGAGTTCTCCGCTTCGACCTTCGGCGCCGGCATGGTGGTCGGCGCGCGCATCGGTATTCCCGCGATCGTCGCCGGGCTCCTCGGCTGGGCGCTCATTCCGTACTTCGTCTCGATCGGCTGGCTCAAGGAGGGCGATCCCTTCCGCAAGATCACCTTCCTCATCGCGCTCGGCATGATCATGGGCGCCGCGATCCTCGATCTCTCCCTCATCTTCTGGGAAGCCCAGAAGCGCTGGCGCGAGAAGTCCTCGACGCCGAAAGCCGAGCCCGCCGACTGGAAGCGCGTCAATACGCGCAAGCTCGTGTTCTGGATCATCGCCTGGGCCATCGGCATCGTCGCCAGCGGCCACTTGGTCCTCGGGCAGCCGATCGGCTTCCTCGCGCTCGCCGTCGCGCTGGTGTTCATCTTCGCGATGGTGAACGGCATCTCGGTGGGCATCAGCGACAGCAATCCGATCTCGTCCGCATTCGTGGTGACCGTGCTCATCATGGCCACGCTCGGCCTCAAGGATCCGATCGTCGGCCTCATGGCGGGCGCGATCATGCTCATCTCGACCAACCCCGCCGCCGACATGCAGCAGGACCGCTCGACCGGCTGGCGCATCGGCACCAACCGCGTGATGCAGTTCCGCTACCAGGTCGCGGGCATCCTCATGGGCGCGATCATGGGCGTGGTGTTCGCCAAGCTCTTCATGGCGGCCTATCCGGTCCTGCTCCTCGACCAGACGGCGATGAAGGCGGGCGAGCAGCCGGCGAACTGGAGTGCGGCGATGACCTACAAGTTCGTCGGCATCCTGCGCAGCCTCACCGATCCCAAGCCCTACCAGATCACCGCGATCTGGGTCGGCGTAGGCATCGGCTTCGCGACCCAGGTCGCGAGGAAGCTCATCTTCGGCAACGTCGGCTGGCGCCGCTTCGCCAAGGCGAGCCGCGCCGGATTCGCCACCGACTTCGTCGTCGACGCGGTGCTCCTGCCCTCGCCGTACGCGTCTTCGTTCGGCGGCTTCGTGAACCTGAACACGTCGCTCTGGTTCGGCGCCGGCGGCATCGCCTCGAGCGCGTGGAACACGGTGTTCAAGCCGAAGCCTTCGAAGGACGGGAAAGCTTTGCCCGAAGACATGAGCACGACGTCGCTCTTCGGCGGCGGACTCATCGCCGGCGACGCGCTCGCCGCGCTCGGCATCGGCATCGTCGGGCTGGTGGGCACGCTGGCGGCTCGATAGGAACCGGCAACGGGTTTCGCGAATCAGGCTCCGACGGGAAAGCTCAGGTATAGCCAGAACGAATCGCCGCGCGGGCCGTTGCGGGCGGCCTGCCCGCGGAAGTATTTCGCCGTGACGGCGATCCCGCTGTCGAAAAAGTGCTTGGCCGCCGGACCGAAACCGCGGGCACCAAGGCGGTTGCCGTCTACGGGCGCGCCTGCCCCGCGGTCGTCGGTGACCTGCTTCAGCACATATCCCGCGAACCCGAGCGTCGTGGCCGGCGTCGGCTTCCAGCCGATCGCGTAATTCAAGTAGGCGGTCTGCCCGGAGCGGTAGTGCGTCTCGGGATTCTCGAAGTTGTGATCCCAGTGGATCCGGTAGGAAACGTCCCAACTGCGGGCCACAATCCATGTGCCCATGTGGTTCAGGCGCAGCACCCATTGATTCCGACCTGGGTTCACGAAGCGGACGCGATCGTAGCTGCCGCTGGGAATCACGAGGTCCAGGGCGTTCACCATCTCGAAATCGCCCAGCGTCCAATGCAGTCCGTTGCCGAACGTGAGATCCCCAAAGCCCTTCCGCGACCCGCTCACCTGCACGCCCGGGGCGGGAGCAAGCGCAAGGTCGATGTCGAGGTAAGGAACCACGACCAGCGTTCCCCATCGATCGGCGCCGAGCACCGACACGGCTTTCACCCAATCGAGCCGCGGGGTCATCGCGTTGACCCTGAGGGCGAAGCGCTCGAGCGGCAGGTCGCCCGAATCGCCCGTTAGACGGTCGGCGGTATAGCGCGTCGCGTATACCTGCGCGTAGAACCCCGGCGGCGGCATCGCCGCGACCAGGAAATCATCGCCCCCGTTCGGAAACGCCGTGGTGCCGCCTTCCGTTGCGTGGGCCGCCCAGGCGACGCCGGCCGCCGCCAAGCATGCGATGAAGCGCGCCTGCACGATCGTCAGCCGGTGCTCGGCTTCCAATCCGCGTCCTTCATCTCCACCATGTAGGCGCGCACGTCCTTCCCCGTGAGATTCTCGGTCCGGTGGATCCCGGCCGGGGACCAGAACATCTCGCCCGCCTTGCTTTCGGCGAGGATGACTTTGCCGTCAGGCAACGTCACCTTCACCTTCGAGTCGGTCAAGGGGATGCTCAGGTGGACAGGATGGCTATGCAAGCCCTTGCCGCAGATGCTCAACCCGGGCTTCGAGAAATATTCCAGGACGCGCACCCGATCGTTCTCGAAGACGACCTTGTAGGAGCGCGGATTGATCTTGGCGGCATCCTGGGCGCGCGCGGTTGACGCGGCGGGCGCGCCGAGCACCGCGAGCATTGCGAGGATATCGCGTCGTGTGACGGGCTTGCTTCGTGCGGGCATGAATGTCTCCTCGTGAACTGGCGGATCACATCGAACGGAACAGGTGTACGTAACTTTCGCTCACCGGCAGCACCTCCTTGCGCTGTTTCAGGCGCACCTCGACATGGCCTCCGATGTCGCGCAACACGCTGTCGATCGCGTTGACGTTGACGATCGTGGAGCGGTGGATCTGCCAGAACATGTCCGGGTCGAGCTCGTCGGTGAGCTCCTTGATCGTCTTGCGGATCAGCGACTCGCCGTCGGCCGTGACCACGAGCGTGTACTTGCTGTCGGCCTTGAAGTACGCGATCTCATCGACCGTGATCAGCCGGACCGCACTGCCGCGCGTCGCGTTGATCCATTTGAGGTGCTGGCGGGCGTTGCCGCCCGCCGCGGAAAACTGCTGCAGGAGGAGCGACAGGTCCGCGGGCGGCGAGGCGAGCTTCGCTTTCATGCGGGCTATCGTGGTGGCGAGCCGCCCGGCGGAGAAAGGCTTCAAGACGTAGTCCACGGCTCCCTGCTCGAAGGCCGCCACCGCGTATTGATCGTAGGCGGTGATGAAGGCGATGTGGCAGCGCGCTCCTGCCTGGCGAGCGACATCGATGCCGCCGAGTCCCGGCATCTGGATGTCGAGAAACATGACATCCGGCCGGTGCTCCTCGAGCGCGCGCAGGGCCTCGACTCCGTCGGCGACCTTGGCCACGACATCGAGCTCGGGCCACAGCGAAACGAGCATCTCGGCCAGCTCGACGCGCAGCACGGGTTCGTCCTCGCCGATCAGGGCTCGCGGCCTAGGCATGCTGGATCTCCACAATGACTCGCGTGCCGCCGCCCGGCGCGGCGCTGCGCGCCATCCGGGCGCTGGTGCCGAAAAACGCCTGCAGCGCATCCCGCGGCGAGGCGAGGGACGGGTCTGGAGGCGCGCCGAGGCGGGCGAAAGGGCAATCGTCGTCCACGTGGATGACGAGCGCGCCATCGCGAGACTCGGCGCTCACCGACAGGTGCAGCGCCGGCCGCTCCATGCGCCGTGCCCTGCGCAGGGCGTCCTCGACCAGGGGCAGCAAGGCCGTCGGGGGGAAGTCCGCCGCGGCCGCTGAGTCCGGAATCGCGAAATTCACGCCGAGGCGCCCCGCGAAGGCGTCTTCGTTCACTCTCAGGTAGGAAGCAAGAAGGTGTATCTCGTCACCGAGGCGCAGTTTCTCTCCGCGAACCTGCGGCAACGCGGCCCGCAGATAGACAATGAGGTCGTCGATGCGCCTTTCCGCAGCGTCGACATTGTCCCGGTAGAGACGCTGCACGGCCTCGATCGAATTGAACAGGAACTCCGGCTCAACGCGTGCCTTGATGACCGAAAGGCGCGATTCGACCACGCGCCGCTCGCTCGCCTGGCGCTCGAGCTCGGCGTCGCGCAGGCGGCGCGCCGAATGCTCGCCTTTCTCCCACTGGGTGAAATAGGCGCCGGCGAGGCCGCCCACGGCGCAAGCCAGCCAGAACAGGTAGAGGAAGAGCGCGAGCCACTCGCCCGGCGCCCCGTGAACCCAGCCTTGCGCCGCGAAGGCGAGCGAGAACACGCAACGAAACGCCGAAGACACCAGCGCCATCGAGACGACGGCGAGCGCGACGGCGAGATACGCGTGGCGGCGGGCGAGCTTCGACTTCTCCGCGGCGGTGATCGCCATCACCATCAGGATCATCTGCGCCGCGCCGGTGAATCCTCCATCGACGAATGCGGGCCACAGCGAACCGGCATTCATCTCGCGCGCCGTGGCATACGAGCGCAGGAGATCCATCAACCCCAGCGTAAATCCGATCAGCAGGGCGTGCGGCATGCGGCGAAGAATGGCCGCCTTCACCGGATCGCCTCGATGCGGATCGTGGCCACGACTCCGGTGGGGTCGTTCGCAGCCAGCTCCAACGTTGCGCGCGGCCCGTATAGCGCCTGCAGGCGCGAGCGGATGTTGGCGAGGCCGATCCCGCTTCCCGACGAGGCCTGGAATCCCACGCCCGTGTCGGCGACGCTCACCGTGAGCGTTACCGCGCTCCGCTGGGCGCTTACCACGATCGCTCCGCCCGCGGGCGAGCGCCCGAGCCCGTGCTTGATCGCGTTCTCGACCAGGGTCACCAGCATCATCGACGGGAACTCGACGTCGACGAGCTCGGCCGGCAGCGTGGCCGAGACCCGCAGCCGCCCGCCCATGCGGATCTGCAGGACATCGAGGTAGGCGCGCGCCAGCTCGAATTCCTTGCCGAGCGTCGTGCCGCCGGCGCGAAACTGCGGCAGCGCCGCACGCAGGTAGTGTTTGAGGCCCTCGAGCATGCGCTCCCCGCTGGCCGGTTCCACACGGTTCAGGCGCCTCACCGTCGCAAGCGTATTGAAGAGGAAGTGGGGCTCGATCTGCGCCTGCATCAATTGCAGCTCGGCCTCGAGCACGCGCCGGTTGAGCGACTCGCGCTCGATCTCGAGCTGCTGCAAACGGCGTGCGCGGCGCGCATTGCGTTTCTGCAGTTCATGGATGAACGCCACAAGGCACCCGAGAAGCATCGCCCGCAGCGCGTCACCGGCGAGGTAGGCGAGATCGGGGTAGGCGCTGCCGCGATAGTGTCCCGCCGTGAGAATCCATACGGCAGCGATGCTCGACGCCGCCACCGCGGCGAGGAGTCCGGCGAATCTCCACCACGAGTCCTCGGGAAGGATGTTGTCGGTGAGGGTGACCGCCAGCAGGATGCAAGCCCCGGTGAATAGGACGTCGAGAAAATGATCGACCCAGCCCGCGGCGATTTCGACGAGGGACCAATCCTCGAACAGGGACGGACTGAAGAGCAGCTGCGTCGACGCGACGAAGCAGAGGGCGCCGATCAACGCCACGCGACGCCAGGTCAGGTCGCGCCACGTTCCCCGCAAAGCCGGTGCCCACTCGATGGTCGTCGCTGAATCGGCAACGTGAGTCGTATCGATCAAGGAATTCATTGACCGGGTTCGTCGGATTTCCTTGGGACTGCCGATCCGGATTGCCTACCGTCGAGCCGTTCTGTCGATGGAGAGCGTCAATGGATTCCTTCAATCGTCGTGACTTCCTTGGGACCGCGCTTGGACTGGCCGGCTCGCTTGCCTTGGTTGGATGCGGCGGCAATGGCAATTTCGTCCCTCCGACCAAGTCCGACACGGCGGCGGTCGCCGCGTGGAATGAAATCGCGACCGACACCGTGCAGAAGTTCAAGGAATCCGACCCGGGCGGCGGCTTGCCGCCCTACGTCGAAGCACGCCTTTATGCCATGGCGTTCGTGGCGGCCCACGACGTTCTCAACCTGATCGAATACCGATTCACGCGGTACACGGGCGACGATCCCGACGACCTTGCCCCGTACTACATAACCATCGGTCCGACGAACGCTTCGCCCGATGCGGCCGTTGCCGCCGCCGTGCGCGACGTGCTGGTAGCGCAATTGCCGCACATGGCGGACTACGTGAATGCCCGATACGAGCAAGAGCTCGCGAGCATTCCCGCTGGCGCCGCGAAGGCCCGGGGCATCTCTCTGGGCCAGCAAACCGCCGCGATCGTGAACGGCATGCGCCAAGGAGATGGCAGCGCTACTCCGGACGGGCCGTACGTGCCGGGAAACACGCCGGGCGCCTATCGCTTCACGCCACCCTTCGACGCCCCGCCCTTCAACGGATTTGCTGCCGCGGTCAATTGGCCGAAGGTGCGTCCGCTCTTGATGACCACGGCCGGACAATTCCTTTCACCGCCTCCTTACCGGATGGATGAAGCCGCTTACGCCGCCGACTTCAACGAGGTGAAGGCGTTGGGGGGCGCGTCGAGCGCAGTGCGCACTGCCGAGCAATCGCAGATCGCCAAGTTCTGGCTCGAGAATTCGCCCCTCGCGTGGAACCGTATCGCCATGACCGTGGGGCGCGCGCGGAGCCTGAACGGGTGGGACCTCGCGCGCCTGAACGCGCTGGTGCAACTCGCGATCGCGGACGCGTACCTCGCTTCGCTTCACACCAAGTACACGTACACCTTATGGCGGCCCATCACGGCCATCCGGCTGGCCGACACGGACGACAATCCCGGCACGACGGCCGATCCCGCGTGGGAACCCTTCGACCCGGTGACTCCGCCCGTGCCCGAATACAACTCCGCGCACTCGGCCGCGGGCGGCGCCGCGGCGGCGGTCCTGCGCGGCTTCTTCGGGTCCGACGAGGTTTCGTTTTCCCAGACCAGCACGACGTTCCCAGGCGTGACGCGCACGTACACGAGCTTTTCGCAAGCGGCCGATGAAAACGGACTGTCGCGAATCTATGTCGGCTACCACTTCCGCCTCGCGGTGACGGAAGGCCGCAAGCAGGGCGAAGCGATCGGCAAGCTCACGCTGACCAGGCTGCATCCCAACTAGATCGGAGTCCCGACATGTCCCGACCACTACTTCGAATCATTTCGCGAACCTTCGTCATCGCATGGCTCGCGTTCGTCGCGTGCAGCGCCGCGATGGCTGCACCGCCCCTCAAAGCCATCTTCCCCCGCTTCGAGTCCAACGTGACCCCGGCGTCTCAACCCGACGGGAAGGTCGTGTACGCCGGATACGCTTACCACGCCAACTGGAACGGCTACGACTTCGCCGTAGTGCGCCTGAACGCCGATGGCACACCCGATGCCGCGTTCGGTGCCGGTGGCATGGTGCAAGTGCCGATCTGGGGCGACTACGAGTTCGGCCGCGCCATTGTCATCCAGCCCGACGGCAAGATCGTCATCGGCGGCATTGCCTCCGATCCGGCGACCGGATGGATGTGCGGGCATCCGGCGTTTTGTACCTTCTACTCGGCTCTCGCACGCCTGAACGTCGACGGCACTGTCGATTTCTCGTTCAACGGCAGCGGCAAGATCGTCTTCCTCAGCGGCGACGTGACGCCGGGGACCGAAGAGGACCAAGGCTATATCCGGTCGCTTGTACTGCAGGCCGATGGCAAGGTCGCCGTACTTTACGACGTTCCTTCCCTCATGGCGCGGATCAACGCAGACGGCACGCTCGACGAATCGCTGACCGGCATGCGCAATCGCGAAGTCGATTTCGTGACTGTCATCGAGTACTACAACATGGATCTCGACCACTATTTCCTGGCGTCGGATCCGTCCGAGGCGGCATCGCTGGACAACACCCCAGGGGGTGCATGGAGGCGCACCGGATTCGGCTTCCATTCGTACGCCGCGAGCAAAGATGGCGGACTGCAAGGCCTTCCGGTCTGCCGCCTGCACGGCACGCGCTCCGCTGAGTTGAGCACCCATTTTTTCACGGCGGACCCCAACGAATGCGACGACCTCGCGGACCATTCGGGCGGCGCGTGGCAATTGGAGTCTCGCGATGCATTTCGAGTCGCGGCTCCCGATATGCGGACCGGCGCCTGCCCTGCTGGCCAAAGGCCGGTCTACCGGTTATTGGCAGTGCGCTCCGACTGGTCCCACCGCTTCACGACAAACCCGAGGGAGCGCGACCGAATGCTAATTCAGGAGGGCTATGTTCCCGAGGGATTCGGTCCCGACCAAGTCGCCATGTGCGCTGCCCCGTGACCAGCGACAAGGCAGAGCCTGGTCAGCCGGAGTCTCACAATCCCGAGGCAACCTTCCCCAAGGAGAGCGTCATGATTTCCATCAATGGTCTTGATCCGCATGCGGCGGCCGTCGCCTTGGCCACCTACTTGCGAACCTCCATCATCGCGTGGCTCGCGTTCATCGCGTGCAGCATGACGAACGCCGCGCCGCCCTCGAATGCCCCTTCCATTCCCGGCTTCCGCGCCCTCGCCGGCCCGCTGTCGCAATCCGACGGGAAGGTCGTCTACGCTGGATACGCCTACCATGTCAACGGGAGCGGCTTCGCTTTCGCCGTGGCACGCGTGAACGCCGATCACACACCCGACGCCGCGTTCGGTGCCGGTGGCATGGTGCGAGTGCCGATCTGGGGCGACTACGAGTACGCCAACGCCGTCCTCCTCCAGCCGGATGGCAAGATCGTCATCGGCGGCAGCGCCTCCGATCCGGCGACCGGATGGATGTGCGACGATCCGTCCGATTGCGCCCTCTATACCGCTCTCGCGCGCCTTGACGGCGACGGCGCTCTCGATGTCTCGTTCAACGCCAGCGGCAAGATCGTCTTCCTCAACGGCGACCTGAAACCGGGGACCGGGCAGTACGAGGGCTATCTCCAGTCGCTTGCATTGGAGGCGGACGGCAAGGTCGCCATACTCTACGATGGTATTTTCCACGTGGCGGAGATCAACCCGGACGGCACGCTGCACGAATCACCGCCGGGCGTGCTCAATCACGAAGTCGATTTCGTGACCGTCATCGAGTACCACGCCGCGGAATTCGACCACTATTTCCTGGCGTCGGATCCGTCCGAGGTGGCATCGCAACGAGTGCGTCGACCTCGGACACAACTATGACGATGCATGGCAACTGGAGTCGCGCGACGCATTTCGCGTGGCGGTACCCGATACCGCGACCGGCGACTGCCCTCGGGGCCAGGCGCCGATCTACCGCTTGTGGGCGCCGCGTCCCGACGCGTCCCATCGCTACACGGCAAGCCCAACCGAGCGCGACCGAATGCTGGCCCAGGGTTATGTGTCCGAGGGTTACGGCCCGCAACGGGTCGCGATGTGCGCGGCGCCTTGAAGGAGGCCTTGCCGATCCCTAGCCGGAGTTGCGCAGTCCTGCGGCCAGGCCGTTGATGGAGAGGTGGATGCCGCGCTTCACGCGCTCCTCGGCGTCGCCCGCCCGGTAGCGCTTGAGCAGCTCGAGCTGCAGGTGGTTCAGCGGATCGAGGTAGGGGAAGCGATTGCGGATCGAGCGCGCGAGCGACGGGTTCGAGGCTAGGAATGTCTTGTTGCCGGTGATCGCGAAGGCGGCCGCGACCGTCGCGTCGAATTCGCCGCGGATGCGCGCGAAGATGCGATCGGCGAGCGCGGCGTCGTGGAGTAGATCCTTGTAGCGCGCCGCGACCGAGAGGTCGGCCTTGGCGAGCAGCATGTCGAGATTCGAGAGCATCGCCCGGAAGAACGGCCACTCGCGCCCCATGCGCGCGAGGAGCGCGGCTCCCTCGGCGCCATGCCGCGCGACGAACGCCGAGGCCGCCGTGCCGAACCCGTACCACCCCGGCAGCATCACGCGGCATTGCGCCCAGGAGAACACCCAGGGAATGGCACGCAAGTCCTCGATGCGACTCGACGCCTTGCGCGACGCGGGCCTCGAACCGATGTTGAGCTCGGCGATCTCGCCGATCGGCGTGGTCGCGCGAAAGTATTCCTCGAAGCCCTTCGTTCCGTAGACCAGGTCACGATAGGCGCGCATCGCGTCCACGGAGAGCTCCTCCATCGCGGTGTGGAAGCCTTCGTGGTCCGCCGACGGCGCGCCGTCGAGGGTCGCGCGCACGGTGGCGGCGAAGAGCGCCTCGAGGTTGCGCCGCCCGATGTCGCGGTTGGCGTACTTGCTCGCGATCACCTCGCCCTGCTCCGTGAGCCGCAGCTCTCCCTGGACGCTTCCGGGCGGCTGCGCCAGGATCGCGTCGTAACTCGGGCCGCCGCCGCGGCCCACCGTCCCACCGCGTCCATGGAAGAAGCGCAGCCGCACGCCCGCGGCGCGAAACACCTCGACCAGCGCGACCTCGGCCTTGTAGAGCTCCCAGTTCGAGGAGACATAGCCGCCGTCCTTGTTGCTGTCGGAGTAGCCGAGCATCACCTCCTGCTGGTCGCCGAGCGAACCGACGAGGCTGCGCGCCGCGGGCAGCTCGACCCAGGCGCGCATCGTCTCCGGCGCCGCGCGCAGGTCGGCGATGGTCTCGAAGAGGGGCACGATCTGCAGCCGCGACGAGGGCGCCGCGCCGGGCGTGACCAGCCCGACTTCTTTCAGCACGACCGCGACCTCGAGGAGGTCGGAGACGTTGTCGGTCTTCGAGATGACGTATTGCCGGATCGCCTCCGGCCCGAGACGGCGGTGCACCGCGGCCGCGGCCTCGAAGATCGCGAGCTCGGCGCGCGTGGCGTCGGAATAGCCGGCGAAGGCGGAGCGCAGCGCCCGCGGTGAGGCGAGCTCGGCCACGAGGAGGCGGCGCCGCTCCAGCTCCCCGAGCGCCGGATAATCCGCCGCGACGCCCGCTTCGCGGAAGAGCTCGGCTATCACCGCCTCGTGGACGTCGGAGTTCTGCCTCAGGTCGACCGTGGCGAGATGAAAGCCGAACGCGCGCGCGCCCTTGCGCATCGCCCTCAGCCGGCCGTCGGCGAGCAGCCCGCTGCCGCCGCCTCGCAGGCTGGCATCGATCACGTCGAGGTCGGCGGAGAATTCCGCGGCGCTCGCGTAAGGCTCGGCGACCCCGACCGCGGCGCGATGCTCGTAGTGCAATCCCAGTCCGGTGGCGGTCGCGACCAGGCGCGCGTACACGCCGGTGAGCGCGCGCCGGTAGGGCTCGTCCTGGCGATGCGCCGAGCGATCGGGCGAGCGCTCGGCGAGGCTTGCGAGCTCCGGCGTGATGCGCGTGAGCAGGCCCGAGAGCGGCAGCTCGCCCCCGAGGGCATGCACCTGCCCGAGGTAATGGTCGAAGATCACCTCGCCGTGACGGCGGAAGGCGACTTCGAGCATCTCGGCGGTGACGAACGGATTGCCGTCGCGATCGCCGCCGACCCAGCTCCCGACCGCGATCAGGACCGGCAGCTCGGGGCGCGGGTCCTCGCCCGGCAGGGTGGCGATCGAGTCCTCGACTTCGGCGACGAGGCTCGGGATCGTGTCGATGAAGGTGTAGCCGAAGTAGGCGAGCGCGTTCTCGATCTCGTCGCGCACGCCGAGCTTCACGGCGCGCAGCATGCGCGTTTGCCAGAGCGTCGCGATGAGGCGTCGCAGCTCGATGACCGCGGCGTCGCGTTCGTCCTGGAGCAGGCCGGGCGCATCCATCCTGCCCAGCCACTCGGCGATCGCGAGCTGGCAGTCGAGGGTGCTCTTGCGCTGCACCTCCGTCGGGTGCGCGGTGAGCACGGGGTGGACGCGGATCGCCCCGAGGCGCTCGGTGGCCTCCGCGCGCCGCGCACCGCGTTGGCGCGCGTCGGCGAAGAGCCCGCGCAACGTCGAGGGCAGCGGGGCCACGCCGTCGCGGCGATTGTCCCGCGCGCGGCGCACGTGGTGCCGGTCCTCGGCGATGTTGGCGAGGAGCGAGAAATAGCTGAAGGCGCGCACCACGGCGACCGCCTGCTCGTCTGCGCTCGAACGTGGCGTCGCCTTCGTAGGTGCGGATGGTGTCGCCGAGAAGCCGCCCGAGGAGGCGGATGTCCTCGCCGAGTCGCAAGTCCTTGTCGTCCCGTTCGCTCATGGCCGCAAGCGTAACCCGGTAGACTCTTTCGCGTGAACGCGCCCGACACCCCCTTCGCTTCCACCATCGCCTCCCTCACCGCCAAGGTCGAGGCCAAGGTCATCGCCTGGCGGCGCGACTTGCACGAGCATCCCGAGCTCGGCAATCGCGAGTTCCGCACCTCGAAGATCGTCGCCGACCATCTCCGCGGCCTCGGCATCGAGGTGAAGGAGAAGGTCGCGCACACCGGCGTCGTCGGCCTGCTCAAGGGCGGGCGTCCCGGACCGGTGGTGGCGTTGCGCGCCGACATGGACGCGCTGCCCGTGGCCGAAGAGGTCGACCTGCCCTTCAAGAGCAAGGTGACGACCGACTGGAACGCGATGACCTGCGGCGTCATGCACGCGTGCGGCCATGACGGGCACACCGCGATCCTCATGGGCGTGGCCGAAGTGCTCACCGGGATGCGCGACTCCGTTCCCGGTACGGTGAAGTTCATCTTCCAGCCGGCCGAGGAAGGCGCGCCCGAAGACGAGCGCGGCGGCGCGCAGCTGATGATCGAGGAGCACTGCCTCGAAGCGCCGAAGGTGGGCGCGATCTTCGGGCTGCACGTCACCTCGAACCACCATACTGGGATGATCGGTTATCGCTCCGGCCCGATGATGGCCTCCTCCGACGAGCTGCGGATATTCCTGCGCGGCGAGCAGACGCACGGGGCGATGCCGTGGCGCGGCGTCGATCCG